>ERZ761607.2521-NODE-2521-length-19627-cov-146.880186_pt1 | contig 19627 bp, 8 predicted proteins | sample MGYA00511164_ERZ761607 | MGnify/ENA primary metagenome ERZ761607 (study PRJEB28899, sample SAMN02445080) | bioreactor sludge metagenome | biome: EBPR sludge | place: Australia: Brisbane, Thorneside Wastewater Treatment Plant | collected 2011-06-22 ... | reverse complement strand
GCCCGATATTGGGTTAATTATTCAAAACGCCAATGGGGGTGCGGAAAGTGGGATTTAACATGATGGCTACCTATATTTTGGTGCGCAGCGCCTATCCAAATCCAACCGCGCCATTTTATAGCTCTTGGTGAGTAACACACAAGGGGCAGCGCCCTTCAATCTTGGTAAAATACCTACAAACCATTTTAATAATAGGTGCAGCGCACCGTAATCTGTTGCCCGTTTTATCAAGTGCAGCCAAACCACACACAGGCTTTACCCCTATCGGGCGTTCATTTTAATTCCAACCTCACGTTAAATTATGATTTACCGACTACCCGCTTTTCACTCTTCACTTTTCACTTCCCAAAAGGGCTTACCGCACTAAGGTTACATTACCTTTTAGCTGTTCGGTTTGTCCGTTTTGGTAGGTTATGGTGGCATAGTAAACATAAACGCCCATAGGCGCCGGCTGGTTGCGGTATTCGCCGTTCCAGCCCACATCGGGATTGGTGGCAGCAAAAACCAACTCACCCCATCGGTTATATAGCGATATTTCAAAGCGTTCAATATGGTAGGCAACGGGTCGGAAAACATCGTTTACCCCATCGCCGTTGGGAGAAAAGGCATTGGGTAACACAGTTAAATTGGGGCGCGGGTAAACACTAATGGCAGCCGTAGCAGTAGCTGTGCAGCCATTGGCATCGGTAGCGGTGAGGGTTAGATATTGATTTTGCCAAGGAGCAAGACTTGTAACGGGGCAGGTAGTGCAGCTTAGTCCGTTTACCGGTTGCCACACATAGCTAATGGGTTCCTGCCCCAGCATGGCGGTGGCATTAATGGTTATAGGTCTGCCTTCTTCTACCAATAGTTCGGGCAGGGTGGGCAAAACAATATCGGCAGTTTCTAATACAAACTGGGTAGGTAGGGGGCATTGGGCATTGGGCAGGTAGGTAATGGTGTAAGGCTGTTGTAATGGGGTGCTTTGCAGGTTAATGATGCCCGAAACGGAATCTATTACTGCATTGCCCGATATGCTGAATATGCCGCCCAATACCGGTGGGTTGGTAAACGTGGGGGCTTGGCTGTAAACGTTTTGCAAACAGTAAACCGTTTGCGGGTAAGAAAATGGGGCTTGTGTATAGGGAATTACCACCACCTCTACCGCCGCCCAGCCCGATGTGCAGCCGGTAGCAGGGTCGGTTTGGTGGAGGTAGTACGTGCCGGCAGCATCGGGCAAAAAGGTGTTGCCCAACGCAATTGGCAGGGTTTGGGCAGTATCGGCATACCAAGTTATATTGCCCGTGGCGGTGGCGGTTAGTGTGGGCAGCGGCTCATTGGGGCAAACCTGCGAGCCGGTGGCAAGGGGAGGCAGAGGAGGCAAATAATAACCCACCTCTACCGCCGCCCAGCCCGATGTGCAGCCGGTAGCGGGGTCGGTTTGCCGCAGGTAATAGGTGCCGGCAGCATCGGGCAAAAAGGTGTTGCCCAACGCAATTGGCAGGGTTTGGGCAGTATCGGCATACCAAGTTATATTGCCCGTGGCGGTGGCGGTTAGTGTGGGCAGCGGCTCATTGGGGCAAACCTGCGAGCCGGTGGCAAGGGGAGGCAGAGGAGGCAAATAATAACCCACCTCTACCGCCGCCCAGCCCGATGTGCAGCCGGTAGCGGGGTCGGTTTGCCGCAGGTAATAGGTGCCGGCAGCATCGGGCAAAAAGGTGTTGCCCAACGCAATTGGCAGGGTTTGGGCAGTATCGGCATACCAAGTTATATTGCCCGTGGCGGTGGCGGTTAGTGTGGGCAGCGGCTCATTGGGGCAAACCTGCGAGCCGGTGGCGGCGGGCGGTGGCGGCAGGGCTAATACCTGAAAAGTGGTTTCGGCAGGCAACGAAGTACAGCCGTTTTGGGTGGCAGTAGCCCAAAACGTGAAAGCTCCCGATGCATTGCTATCTATCCATGCGCCCGGGTTTAGAGTAACGCCCGATGTTATGGGCATAGCGCCGGTTTGGGGGTTGTTTGCATACCAAGTTACAGTGGCATTGGTGGTGAGGCTGATTTGGGGAATGGGTTCGTACAGGCAAACATCGGGCAAAATGGGCAAAACTAACTGGGGCAGGGGTATGATGCCAATGGCTACCGGTGTGGCATCGGAAATGCACCCGTTTACCGTTTGTTGCACCCAAACAGTTAGTGTATCGGGCTGTGTGTTGCTAAACCAGTCGTTGGCATTCAACACATTGCCGGAAAAGAACGGCGTGCCGCCAACCGGAAATTGGGTGAACCAGTTTACCGCAGCCCCTGCCACCACATTCAGCACACTAAGGTCAGGAAAATTATTGCCGGCACAAATAAATACCTCGTTTGCCGATAAAACAGGCGCATCTAAAAAGCCGGTTGCCGTTATGGTGGCTGTGCCTTGTGCAGTACCACTTGGGCAAAGGGCATCGGCTACTTGTGTGAGTTGGTAATTGCCCTCAGTTTGGGCGAAAAAAGAAAAACTGAATCCGGTAATGCCCGATATGGGCGGTTGTGGCTCGCCGTTTAGCTGGTATTGTACTTCAAAGGGCGGAACACCGGTAAGGGTTATGGCAACAGCTACGTCTTGGGGCTGGTTTAGGCAAATATTACCACCGCCCGAAATGGTGGCAGTGGGCGGCTCTATAACCGTAACCATGAAATTGATTTGCTCTGAGCCGCAGCCATTGTGCATAAGGGCGGTATAAGTGCCGCTTTGAGTAGGGGTGGTGGTAAAGGTAAGTCCTTCGGTTTGGAGGGTATCGGTGTTTAGCAGCCAATACAGGTGTGCCGGTTGTGTACCTATGGTATCTATGGAAAAAGTAACAGGGCTGAGCTGGTTGGCACAAAGGGTGTATGCCAATGCTGATACAGGTGTTAGTTGGGGCGGATAACAAGTTATAACCTGCTGACTGGCAAACTCCCACGTACATAATGACCCCGATGAGCCATCAACAAACAGGTAAAAATTGCCGGCGGGCAGGTTATTGAGGTTTAACACTGCATTGCCGGTGGTAACCAAACAGCCATAAAACGACTCATCGGCTAAATTGCAGGTGCCATTGTTGCTCCACACCCCTATTTGCAGGGTGGGATTAGCAATAACGCCTATACATTGTATGTTGAAAATTTCTATGCTTACTGTTTGCTGTTCGGGGTTTTCAAAAACATACCAAACACCGTTGTGGTTAAAATTCCACTGTCCGCCGGTGCATTGGTTAAAAAAAATACTGTTAAAATCGGGCGTCCATTCGTTGGGTTCGTTGCAGGCAGTGGCGTTGTAATTGCTGCCAAGCCCGGTAAGCGTGAGGGCATTTTCGCAAAAATCATTTACCGGCGCTTGCTCGGGGTTAGATATGTATAGGCTGAAACCGTTGCAATTGGAGAAAAAAGTTTGCTGACTCCCAATAACAATGTAATAAGGCGTGCCTGCCACGAGGTCAATTTTTAGGAACGGAGCGGTTTGTCCTGCCGATGAACCTACACATATATTACCGGCGCCCGGGCAAGCCGAAAAGACAAAAATGCCCGCATCGGGGATACCTGTAACATTATACAACTGTATGTTAAAACAGCCCGATACTGCCGGCGTTAGTTGATACACAATTTCCTGCCCTTGCAGGTATGAGCCATTACCACAGCCGCTGCCGCCCGGAAGGTCGAAACTATCACCAAAACCACAATTGGTAAGGTTGGTTTGGTTAAAGGGTAATGCCGTTATAAGGAGTGGGTTATTGCAATTGTTTCCCTGCGCCACTGCGGTATATCCTCCTGCCAAATATAACAGCCCTATACACCAAATTTGCAAAACCAAAGAAACCGGGTAAAATGATGTTTTCATAATTTGATATTGCTATGCAGGTGGTGGCAAGTGTTTAAACAACCTGTTGGTAAGAGAGGTAAATTTTACCTTGCAAATGTAGTGATTTTGTTTGGTTGTTTTGCCTTAAAAGTTTTAGCAGCCCATTGGGTTTATCCATAAACCAATAGTACATAAACACCAACAAAAGACAGCAATATAACCTTGTCAAAATTTTTTTTTATCTTTATGGCAGTTTTATTACCTTTGGCCAAAAGCACCGGTAGCGGAAGATGATTAACCACCGCTACGTAAAAAGCAGCCCCTTTTTTTAATTACTTTTTTCTAATCTGCTCAACTTTATTATGGACAAAGAATACCCATTAGAGCGTTTTTTGGAAGCACAAGCTCACAACTACCACAATGCCCTGACCGAAATACGCAACGGTCATAAAGAAACACACTGGATGTGGTATGTTTTTCCTCAAATAGCCGGACTTGGTATGAGCGCCATGTCGCAAAAATATGCCATAACCGATGAAACGGAGGCAGCCCTCTATTTAGCCCACCCCATATTGGGTATGCGGCTGATAGAAATTTGCGAAGCGCTCATGCCCCATAAGCATAAAACGGCTTACGAAATTTTTGGCAAGCCCGATGATAAAAATTGCAATCGTGCATGACGTTGTTTACCATAGTGCCCGATGCTCCACCCATTTTTGCACAGGTGTTGCAACATTTTTTTAATGGTGTGCTTGATGAAAAGACGTTGTACATAGTGAAAAAGTGATGAAATTCCACATGTTTCGTAGGCATAAAATAGGGGTAGCCCAAAGTATGACAAGCCAAAATTTTGTCCTGATAGAGATAATTTTTTGCTAAATTTGTTAATGGCTACCCATATTAAAACGCTAACAGGTTTTGGTGCAACTGCACCATACAAAAAAGGTTAAAAACTGCTTTTCACCCTCCAAAACTGCCATGCATGCTCCGTTAAAAACTGATTACTTGATTAACTAAACTTAAATTATATGAACTCACTCAACTTTAGAAAACAGCTCCCCCTGACCCTGCTTGGGTTGGGGGGTATTAAACAGGAAAGAGGTAAATGCGCAGCATACCTCAAAATTGGAAACGCTTAGTTGCAGGCTTAAAAATAGGCAGCACAGTAAATTTTTTCAAACCCCTAACCAATTTTACTATGTTTAGTTTGTTTTCCAATTTACTTAGGTCAGTTTTTATTCTGACATTTCTTTTGGCTCTCTTTATTATTTTCAGTAACGCACCTGCTCTGTATGCCGCCACGCGCTACGTAAAACCCACAGGCACAGGCGATGGCAGCTCTTGGGCAAACGCCTCTGCCGATTTGCAAGGCATGATTTACGCCTCAGCCGCCGGCGATGAGGTATGGGTAGCCGCAGGCACCTACAAACCCGCTGCCTACCCCACCGGCTGCACCGGCTGCTCTACAAACCGCGATTACGCCTTTCATTTAAAAAATGGGGTAAAACTCTATGGCGGTTTTGCCGGAACAGAAACCGCCGTTTCACAGCGAAACATCTCTGCCAACCCCACCATACTCAGCGGCGATTTTAATGGCAATGATGTGGTAACAGGCAGCGGCAGCACGCTAAGTATTACAGGCAACACCGAAAACGCCTTGCACGTAGTACTCTCCATATCCGATGACGCAACTACCATTTTAGACGGGTTTACGGTAAGCGGCGGGAGTTCCACTGTAATTAGTGGCAGTATCACAGTAGAGAGTATTCTTGTATTTAAAAACAACGGTGTCGGAATGTGCAACCGTTTCTCTTACCCAACCATCTCCAATGTCATCTTCTCCGGTAATGCAGCAATGACCTGGGGGTGGCGGAATGTACAACGACTCATTTTGTATTGCTGATTTTTTATCTGAAGAGCAGACAATATCCACCTCCCTGTGTGCGAGGTAATTTATTCATCATTTAAATAAGTTAAACACATGAAAAAGACATTACTTATCCTGGCAGTTTGGGGCATTGTTTTAAGCATCTTGCCCGCTACAACCTCCACAGTTGCGAATACCCTCACAAACAGCTCAGTCCCGTTCCGCCAAGCCGTTACTGATGCTACTCCAATGTTCGCCAGTGCTGATTTCACTCTTTTTGGCAATGAGTTTTTTATCAATATCCCGTTTGTTCTTCAAATTGATAACATCAGAGATCAATATGGCAATCCCTATGAGCCTTATCAAATTGAATATCAAAAGGATGCAGAAAGTGGCATTTTTTTCAATTTACCGGTTGGAATTTCTCCTTACTCGATTGTTTTCTCCTATAGTACCCCTGGCGATTATACCATCAAGGTTTATATAGATGGGGTAGAGGCATATAACAATACTATTGAGGTGAATTACATCCCGATATTTAACAGTGGTGATTTTACTGTTTCGCCACTCTCTTCATCATTTGGCACTCCCGTGCTGGCAACAATCAGTAACCTCAAAGATCAATTTAATAATCCTTACAATCCAAACACCGTAAAAGCCGATCTTTTAAAAAACAATGTCTTAATCAGCAGTACTTCCTATCCCGGTTCCGGGGCAGGACCATACAATTTTGAATATAATAATCTGGCGATTGGAGACTATGAGGTTAAGTTTTATGTAAATAACATACTCATAAATAATGAAAGTTTTAGTGTATTTTGCCCCACCGCCGCTACCCTCTACGTAGATGCTTCTATCGGCACATCAGGTGATGGTACAAGCTGGGCTACGGCCTTCAAATCACTCGATGAAGCACTAAACACAGCTTGGAACTGCCCCGATGTAAACCGCATCAACGTAGCCACAGGCGCCTACATACCCTCCCGAAAACCCTACAATACCGATGGCTCAGAAATGACCACAACAGATAACAGAGACAAAACCTTCCACCTGCGCAATGGGGTGGCTATGTATGGCGGCTACCCCGCAGGCGGCAGCGCTACCCAAGATATACCCAACAACCCCACCATACTCAGCGGTGATTTTAATGGCAATGATGTGGTAACAGGCAGCGGCAGCACGCTAAGTATTACAGGCAATGGAGAAAATGCCTATCACGTAGTACTCTCCGTATCCGATGGCGCAACTACCGTATTAGACGGGTTTATGGTAACAGGAGGGAATGCCAGTGGAAGTGGAAATATTACGGTGGAGAGCACTTTTGTATTTAAAAACATCGGTGGCGGAATGTACAACCGTTCCTCCTCCCCAACCATCACCAATGCCACCTTCTCCGGTAATGCAGCAACTAACGAAGGCGGCGGAATGTACAATTTCTTCTCCTCCTCCCCCAGCATCACCAATACCACCTTCTCCGGTAATTCAGCAAACAGCGGCGGCGGAATGTACAATTACTTCTACTCCTCCCCCAGCATCACCAATACCACCTTCTCCGGTAATTCAGCAAGCAGCAACGGCGGCGGAATGTACAATTTCTCCTCCTCCCCCAGCATCACCAATACCACCTTCTCCGGTAATACAGCAAACGGCGGCGGCGGCGGAATGTACAACGAATCATCCTCCCCAAGCATCCGCAACAGCATCTTCTGGGGCAATGGAACGGAAATAGCAAATGTAATCAGTAGCAACCCTACTGTTACCAATTCCATAGTACAGGGGGGATATACCGGTGCTACCAATGCCAACCCGCTCTTTGTAAACCCCGCTAACCCCGCAGGACCCGATGGCATACACCGCACTACAGATGACGGCTTGCGCCTTCAGCCGGGCAGCCCTGCCATTAATGCAGGCAGCAACGCACTGATACCCGCAGGTATTACCACCGATATTATTGGGGCAGACCGAATACAATTTACCACCGTAGATTTGGGGGCTTATGAAGCCGATGTAATTTGCCCCACCCTTACCACTGCGCCCGATGCAGCAACGATTGTAAACAGCACTTGCTCCGGTTGTACCCTATCGGGTGGCAGTGTTAGCGCACCTACCGGTATGCCCTGTCCTGCCTATTCTACCCTCCAGTATTCTACCAATGGCATAGACTGGAGTACCACCCTGCCAGCCTACAACCAAACCACCCCCATAACCGTTTATACCCGATGTAACTGCGATGCAGATAACAGTGTCTCCAGCCCCGTAAGCAATGTAACTACCACCCCCGGTACTTGTACCCCCGTTACTGCCGGCATTACCGGCACTGCTGCCGCCTGCGATGAAGTTACACTCACCGCATCGGGCGGCAACACCTACGCTTGGAGTGGTGGCAGTTCACCTAACACTGCTACCAACACCTTTACCACTTCCGATACTTATACCGTAACAGTTACCGGCGCTAACGGCTGTACAGCTACGGCAAGTGAAGTGGTAACTGTAACACCCTCTACCGGCTATACCACCACTGCTTCGGCTTGTGATACTTATTACTGGGATGTTGATGACAACACCTATACCACAACAGGTATTTACTACTACACCGTTGGCTGCCATACCGAAATTTTAGACCTAACCATCATCCCTACTACCGGCAATACCACCACCGTTACCGCCTGCGGCAGTTATACATGGGCAGTAAACGGACAAACCTACACCCAGCCCGGCATTTATACCGTACAAGTTACCGACTGCCTAACCGAAATTTTAGATTTAACCATTCCACCCGGATTGGTGGTTTCGTTAAACGGCAATACCAATGTTTGCGCCGGCGGCGTGATAGGCTTAGTAGCCACCGGCGGCAACCAATACCAATGGAGCGGACCAAACGGCTACTCCGCCACCGGAGGCAGCATTACCCGCACCAATGCCACAGTAGCTATGAGTGGCGCTTATACCGTTACCATCACCAATAATGAGTGCAGCACTGTCTTGAGCATTACCGTTACCGTACACCCCATACCCAATGCCGCCATAACCGGCGCTACCTCCGTTTGTTCGGGGGGTACAATTGGTTTTAGTGTGCCCGCCGGTGCGGTGGGTTATGCGTGGACGGGTCCGGCAGGGTTTACCGCCGCTACCAATGCCATCTCCCTGCCCAATGCCACTACCGGCATGAGCGGCACTTATAAAGTAACCGTTACCGGTGCAGGGGGTTGTACCGCATCGGGCAGCAGAACGGTGAGTGTAAACGCGCCTACTGCCGCCGCCATTACCGGCGCTACCACACTTTGCGCCGGTGTTCCGCTTGTTCTTACTTGCACCACTGCCGGCATTAGCTACCAATGGAGCGGACCGGGTGGGTTTAGTTTCAGTGGCGCTACCATGACCCGCACGCCCGCAGTAGCCGGCACTTACACCGTTACCGTTACCAACGCATCGGGTTGTATCAGCACTGCAAGCCGAACGGTAACCCTTAATGCTGCACCCAATGTGGTGGTTACCAACAACAGCAATTGCACCCGTATTTGGTTGGTAGCATCGGGCGGAAACAGTTATACGTGGAGTGGACCCAATGGTTACACCGTTACCGGCGCTACCGTTTTGCGCAATCCGGCTACGGCAAGCATGTTTGGCGTTTACACCGTTACCGTAACCGGCAACGGTGGTTGCACCGCATCGGCAAGTATAACGGTAAATCCGTGCAGTGGTAAAACCCAGTCCCTCCCGCCCGATTTGAGTTTGTCGGCTTATCCCAATCCTACACCGGGTATTGTGCATATCAGTTTCACCAATGTGGAGGCAGAAGAGGTAATGCTTGCCATTTACACTGCCGATGGCAAGGAGGTAAACACCCTGTTTACCGGTATTGCGGAGGCTTACACCAATTACACGCTCCGTTTTGACGGTTCTTACCTGCCCAATGGCGTGTATTATGCCGTATTGCGCCGCGCCGGTGGTACTACCGAACAATTGCCTATTATGGTGGTGAAGTAATTGCGGTTGCATGTTTGATTTGTAGAGCCGCATATTGATGTGCCTTGACTTGACAATTAGAAGCGCCATCGGGCGTATTTGCTACCATTCACCCCCCAATGATGTTAGTCGGTAACATCATTGGGGGGTTATTATATACACGTATCGAGGTAAATTTTTCAGAAAAAACACATTTATTGCCAAACAATATCTAAAACTGTTGCCTAATCCTAATTCGTTTTTTACTTTTGCATGACATTTCTTAAAAGCCATTGTTTAGCCCACAGAATTTTTTCTATGGCAGTATTATATGGGCATAATAATTGCTAAACATAAGAAGTAGTCAAAGTGAAGCGGAAAGTTGAGTGTAAAAACGAATGAGGAAATACCTATTATTACTATTACTGTCTGTTGGCTTGTTTGCACAAACAGGCTCTCCTAAAGTGGAAACACTCATACCGGTAAACGAAGGTTTATCGCAAGGTATGGTGTTTTCTATATTGCAAACCTCCGATGATTTTTTGTGGGTTGCCACCAAAGACGGGTTGAATAGGTATGACGGGTATAGGTTTGAAGTGTTTTTACCCGACCCTTTCAACCCCTATTCTATTGCAGCCGGCGAAACCAGAAAACTGTTTGAAGACAAAGAGGGCAATTTGTGGGTAGCTTATTTGGGAGGCATTGACGTGTATATACCTAAAAAAGGCAGGTTTCTGCACCTTAATTGGGCTAATATGCAGGGGTTTGATGGCGAAACTGTAAATTTTACCCAAACCCCGGACGGTAGTATTTGGGTGGCTGATAAACTTTTTTTGTGGAAACTGCTACAACCGCAGGCTGTTATCCAAAAAGCCATTGCCCACAACCAAAACCAAGTAGCTATTGAGGCTAATTATACTAAGTTTAGCGCTATCCCATCGCCTAAACAAAACATTGAGTTTAACGGTATTTTATTTAGCAAAGCATTGGGCTTGGTAACTACCACAGACGAAGGATTGTTTAGGGTTGATGAAGGTTCGTTACAAATGACTCCCATACATGATGCCCTTGTGCAAACCACCTGTACCCTTATTGGAGAAGATAAAAACGGAGCATTGTGGGTACAACAGCAATCACCTACTTCCGATACAAGAGCTGTTAATACAACTAAGCCATGGTATAAAGAAATTGAAAAAGCATGCAACGTATATATATTTACCCATGACAAAAATTCTGCTCAATGGGAAACAATGCCTTGTGCTACTTATTCTCAATTTGACCCGGAAGGAAAATTATGGCAATATAGCCCAAATGGGGTACGTATGTGGCAGCCCGAACATTTTTTACAGGGCAATTTGCCGGAGCTGACACTACAAAATGAAGAGGCTCTTACCAATGCAGGTAGTTACTATCATACCGATTTGTGCATAGACCGCTCCGGAGTGGTATGGTTGGGTACCAGTGGATACGGCTTACTAAAAGGAAACTCCGTTAAACCAAAATTCAATCAGTTACCCACTTATGCCAGTATGCGCAAAATGTATGAAGACCCATCGGGTAATGTTTTTTTTAGCGTTGCAACCAATTCCGCCTACAAAGGATGGCATCATCTTGAGCCCACCACCAATTCATGGTTTATAAATTACAATAAACCGGACATATTTTTTCTCGCTGCGGCTTTTGATAAAAGCGGCAACTTGTGGCTCAATGAATTTAACAACCCCATATCCAACTTTGGCAACAACAACAATAAACTCCTGCGCATTGATGGACAAACCCGTCAAATTACCCCATACAATTGGGTAGGGGCAGACTTAGTTTGCCTGCCAAACGGCAATTTGCTTAGTGTTACCCAAGAGGGTTTGCATACCATTAACCCCACTACCGGGCAAAAAACTTTTTACCCCTTTGATACGCCTCAAAAATTTACGCGCTTCAACGACGCTGCTGCTAACAACCTGTTCATCGGGAAAAACAACGAGATATGGATTACCGATATAGAAGGCTTTATTGATGCTGCCCCTACCGAGCAGGGGTTCACCTTTACCCATTACCAAACCAACCCCCAAAACCGCCAATCACTGTCTAACAATGTGGTCATGTGCATTTTAGAAGACCCCTTAGAACCCCAGCGCTTCTTGTGGATAGGCACCAAAGGCGGCGGTTTAAATAGAATGGACAGGCAAACAGGCGCTTTTAAACACTATAAACGAGAACAAGGGTTGCCCGATAACGTAATATATGGCATACTACCCGATGAGCAAGGACATATTTGGCTCAGTACCAACAACGGGCTTTGCCGTTTTCATGTGCGTACCGAAACCGTACAAAATTTTACTATTACAGACGGCTTACCCTGCAAGGAGTTTAACAAAGCCAGTTATCTGAAAACCCAATCCGGACACCTGCTTTTTGGCGGAGTAAACGGCGTAGCCTATTTTCACCCCGATAGCCTCCAATTTAACCGCCGACCTCCGGTGGTTCACATTACCCGATTATATGTAAACAACCAACTTGCCCAAATTCAACTGCCCAAACAACTTACAACCGGTAATAACCCCTCACAAACTGTTTTGCTCCCTGCCGACATTGCTTACACCCAAAACATTACCCTGCAACACGACCAAAATCTTCTAACCATTGAATTTGCCGCACTCGATTTTACCAACCCCAACCAAAACCAATACCGATACCAACTTGTAGGACTAAACCCCAACTGGGTAGAACTAAACAACAAAAATACCATACAGTTTGCCAATCTGAAACCGGGTAATTATACCTTTAACGTGCTGGGCTCTAACAACGACGGCACTTGGGCAGAACAGCCTGCTACCCTCCATATACGCATCTTACCCCCTTGGTGGCTTACCAATTGGGCTTATCTTTTTTACCTCCTCTTTACCACCTTGGCAATATATACCGGCTACCGATACCAACTTCGCCGACAGTGGGAGCGACAAGAAAACCATCGCCTTAAAGAACTCGACGACTTTAAAAACCGATTCTTTACCAACATTACCCACGAGTTTCGCACCCCGCTTACCGTTATTTTGGGCGCAGGCGAAGAGCTGGCGGTAGATTTAAACAAAACCATGCAGCCGCCAACTGTTACCTCCAAACTGAATCTTATTCAACGCAGCGGCGAAAACCTGCTGCGCCTTATAAACCAGCTCCTCGATTTATCAAAACTTGAATCCGGTAACCTACAACTACAATGGGTGCAGGGCAATATAGTACCTTACCTCCGCTATATTGTAGAAAGCCTCCAATCTCTTGCCAATACCCAACAGATATCCTTACAAACCCAAATCATAGATGCCGAAATTGTAATGGACTATGACCCCGAACGCATTTTGCAAATTGTGTATAACCTGCTCTCCAATGCCATTAAATTTACCCCAGCCGGGGGGCAAGTGGTTTTGAGCATTGACAATATACAGGATTCATCGGGCAAACCTCAGTTGCGCTTACGGGTTACAGATACCGGCGTAGGCATTTCACCTACTGACCTCCCTTTTATCTTTGACCGTTTTTACCAAGCCAACAACCTCATTAAAGCCAAAACCGGTGGCACGGGCATTGGGCTGGCGCTTACACAAGAGCTGGTAAAGGCTATGGGCGGCAGCATAACCGTAACAAGCCAACCCAATATAGCAACCACCTTTACTGTACTCCTGCCCATTACTCACCTTGCCCCACTTACTGCCAACGAGGCTTTAAATAACCTTACTGAATTGCCTTTGGCAAGTAATGATAACCAACTGAATGAAGAAACGGTTACTGCCAACGAAATTAAACCCACCCTGCTGCTTATAGAAGATAACCCCGATGTGGCAGATTTTCTCCACACTTTATTACAACACTACTATCATTTAAGCCATGCTTACAACGGGCAACAGGGTATAGACCTTGCCCTGCAACTCATTCCTGACCTCATTATAAGCGACGTGATGATGCCTCATAAAGATGGTTTTGAAGTATGCCAATTCCTTAAAAGCCACGAGCACACCAGCCACATTCCTATTGTACTGCTCACTGCCAAAGCCGAAGTGCAACATCGCATTGCCGGTCTTAAAAAAGGCGCCGATGCTTACCTTGCCAAACCTTTTAACAAAGAAGAATTATTAACCACCCTGAGCAACCTGCTGGAGCTGCGCCGAAAAATGCAAATCAGATTTGCCGCTTCGCTTATACAAGCAACCCAAATCACCGATTTACCCCTGCCCGAAACCAACACCACAACCGAACCCAACTCGCCAAATCTTGATATTGACTTTGAACATGCTTTTTTGAAAAAACTAACCAATATCTTAGACCAACATTTAGACAACACTGAATTTGATATACCCGAGTTTTGCCGACTATCGGGCATTAGCCAAGCACAACTTTACCGAAAAATAAAAGCCCTCACCAATCTCTCCATTGCCGGTTTTATTCGCCGATACCGGTTAGAGAAAGGTAAAATCCTCCTCGAAACCTCACAACTCTCCATTTCCGAAATTGCTTATCTGGTAGGCTTTGCTTCGCTTGGGTATTTTTCAAAGTCTTTCTTGGAGGAATTTGGCATCCGTCCGCAGTCTTTGCGCAAATAGCCCTTGGGTTTCAGGCGCTTATTAAAAGGGTAAGGTGTGGTTGGTTTTACGGCATGACCCAATAGGAGCTATCTCCAAACGTGTCCACTTAGGTAATGCCCACCCTGCAAGTTCATGGCGTATTTGAAGGCTATTTGGTAAGATTTCTGGCAGCAATTAGCACACAGATAACACAGATGCGGCTGATTGGCACAGATTTATTAAAAACATTAGCTGCTTAGTTACAGCCCACCCTGCAAGTTCATGGCGCATTTGCAAACTAATTTGTAAGATTTCACGCCAAGAACACAAAGAAACAAGTAATTTAGTTAAGACCAAAACACAGGGTAAGTAGTTACCTCAAAACTAAGATAACGGTGCGTTGCACCTAACCGAAGGTTTTAGCAGCTATTCACTACCAAGATTTAGGTGCGCTGCACCATGTAAGAAAAGGCTTTGCTACAATATCCTTACACACAAACGCAAGTAAGACAATGAGCTAACCATTACCCTTAACAGGTGCAGCGCACCAAGCTATTGGTAGCATAATGGGGTACACCCGTCTTATAACAGGTGCAGCGCACCGAAATCGTGCTGCTGTTGTTTCTGTTTCCCGCCATTGTTTTCTATCCCGACAAACAACGCTGAAGGCAGACCTTGTCTCGAATTGTAGCGCACAATTTTACCAAACAACAAGCTACAAGTACCGTCCTATCGGCGACATATCCTCTGCCGTTGGTTTGTATCTCCACAAATAACGCCAAGCAGCAAAAAATGCCTCAATACCCCAAAATACCCCCAAAAATGCTGTTTTTTTTGGCGAATGAATGATAAGTAGCTCTTTTTGACGAATAAGTACCAATGGTTTACCCAAATTTGGGGGAACTTTGCCCTGCAAATACCGATAAACAGTTTTGTGCTTAATTAAATCCTTAAAAAACAATTAAAAAATGAAATCATTCCAAACCCAAACCGCTTATCGGTTTCTCCTGCAGTTTATTGTATTAGTAGTATGCTGGGCATTGGTTCATGCCGCCCCTGCTTATGCAGTAATAAGGTATGTAAAACCCACCGCCACAGGCACAGGCGATGGCAGCTCCTGGGCAAACGCCTCTGCCAATTTGCAAGCCATGATTAACGCCTCAGCCGCCGCCGATGAGGTATGGGTAGCCGCAGGTACCTACAAACCCACTGCCTACCCCACCGGCTGCACCGGCTGCTCTACAAACCGCGATTACGCCTTTCATTTAAAAAATGGGGTAAAACTCTATGGCGGTTTTGCCGGAACAGAAACCGCCGTTTCACAGCGAAACATCTCTGCCAACCCCACCATACTCAGCGGCGATTTTAATGGCAATGATGTGGTAACAGGCAGCGGCAGCACGCTAAGTATTACAGGCATTACCGAAAACGCTTACCACGTAGTACTCTCCGTAGCCGATGACGCAACTACCATATTAGACGGATTTACGGTAACAGGAGGGCATGCCAGTGTAAGTGGAAGCATTACAGTGGAGGGCAATGGCATAGTGAGAGATTACGGCGGCGGAATGTTCAACCGAAACACCTCCCCAACCATCACCAATGCCACCTTCTCCGGTAATCCAGCATCCAGCGGCGGCGGAATGTACAACAACGGCTCCTCCCCAATCATCACCAATGCCACCTTCATCGGCAATACAGCAACTAACAGCGGCGGCGGAATGTACAATAGCAACTCCTCCTACCCAAGCATCACCAATACTACCTTCTCCGGTAATGCAGCAGGCCAAGGCGGCGGTATGTTCAACTTCGACTCCTCCTCCCCAACCATCACCAATGCCACTTTCTCCGGTAATGCAGCAAACGTAGGCGGCGGAATATACAACGGCGGCTCCTCCCCAAGCATCACCAATACTACTTTCTCCGGTAATACAGCAAACATCGGCGGCGGAATGTACAATAGCAACTCCTCTCCAACCATCACCAATGTTACCTTCTCTGGTAATACAGCAACTAACGGCGGCGGATTGTTCAACCAAAACTTCTCCTCCCCAACCATCACCAATACTACCTTCTCTGGTAATACAGCAACTAACAGAGGTGGTGGAATATACAACAACGGCACCTCCCCAAGCATCACCAATACTACTTTCTCCGGTAATACAGCAAACATCGGCGGCGGAATGTACAATAGCAACTCCTCTCCAACCATCACCAATGTTACCTTCTCTGGTAATACAGCAACTAACGGCGGCGGATTGTTCAACCAAAACTTCTCCTCCCCAACCATCACCAATACTACCTTCTCTGGTAATACAGCAACTAACAGAGGTGGTGGAATATACAACAACGGCACCTCCCCAAGCATCACCAATACTACTTTCTCCGGTAATACAGCAAACATCGGCGGCGGAATGCACAACACATCCTCCTCCCCCAGCATCACCAATGCCACTTTCTCCGGTAATGCAGCAAGCCAAGGCGGTGGAATAGTCAACTTAGACACATCCTCCCCAAGCATCCGCAACTGCATCTTATGGGGCAATGGAACAGAAATAGTAAATTTATTCGATAGCAACCCTACTATTAGCTTCTCCATAGTACAAGGGGGATATACAGGGGCTACTAATGCCAACCCACTCTTTGTAAACCCCGCCAACCCCGCAGGACCCGATGGCATACACCGCACTGCCGATGATGGCTTGCGCCTGCAAGCAGGTAGCCCTGCCATTAATGCAGGCAGCAATGCACTGATACCCACGGGTGTTACCATAGATATTACCGGCGCAGCCCGCATACTGGGCGGCACGGTGGACATGGGGGCGTTTGAATGGTCTTGCCCGGTATCTACCACCTTATATGTTGATGCCAGTGTAAGCTCCACCGGCACCGGTGAGTCATGGGCTTCTGCATTTAAATCACTCGATGAAGCACTAAACACAGCTTGGAACTGCCCCGATGTAAACCGCATCAACGTAGCCACAGGCGCCTACATACCCTCCCGAAAACCCTACAATACCGATGGCTCAGAAATGACCACAACAGATAACAGAGACAAAACCTTCCACCTGCGCAATGGAGTGGCTATGTATGGCGGCTACCCCGCAGGCGGCAGCGCTACCCAAGATGTAACTGCCAACCCCACCATACTCAGCGGCGATTTTAATGGCAATGATGTGGTAACAGGCAGCGGCAGCACGCTAAGTATTACAGGCAATGGAGAGAATGCCTACCACGTAGTACTCTCTATATCTGATGACGCAACTACTATATTTGATGGATTTACGGTAACAGGAGGGAATGCGGTTCAAAATAATAATATTTTTGTAGAGAGTACTCCTATAATTAGGAACTCAGGCGGTGGAATGTACAATTTCTCCTCCTCCCCAACCATCACCAATACTACCTTCTCCGGCAATACAGCAACTAACGGCGGCGGAATGTACAATATCTCCTTCTCCAACCCACTCATCACCAATACCACCTTCTTTGGTAATACAGCAAACAACGGCGGCGGAATGTACAATATCTCCTCCTCCTCCCCAACCATCTCTAATACCACTTTCTCCGGTAATGCAGCAGGCCAAGGCGGCGGTATGTTCAACTTCGACTCCTCCTCCCCAACCATCACCAATGCCACTTTCTCCGGTAATGCAGTGTATATCAACGGCGGCGGAATGTTCAACTTCTACTACTCCTCTCCCGGCATCAGCAACTGCATCTTGTGGGGCAATGGAACGGAAATAGTAAGTTTAAACGATAGCAACCCTACTATTAGCTTCTCCATAGTACAAGGCGGTTACGCCGGTTGTAGCAACTGCTCCAATACAAATGGCAATGCCAACCCACTCTTTGTAAACCCCGCCAACCCCGCAGGTCCCGATGGCATACACCGCACTGCCGATGACGGCTTGCGCCTGCAAACAGGCAGCCCTGCCATCAATGCAGGTAGTAATGCACTGATACCCACAGGCATCACCACCGATATCATTGGCGCAGACCGCATACAGTTTACCACCGTAGATATGGGCGCTTATGAGGCTGATGTAGTCTGCCCCGAACTCACCTCCGCGCCCGATGTAGCGGTGATTGTAAACAGCACTTGCTCCGGTTGTGCCCTATCGAGTGGCAGCGTTAGTGAGCCTACAGATTATCGTTGCCCCAACTATTCTACCCTTCAGTATTCTACCAATGGTACAGACTGGAGTACTACAGTGCCTGAATACAACCAAACCACTGCCATAACCATTTACACCCGATGTAACTGCGATGCAGATACTAATATTTCCAGCCCCGTAAGCAGTGTAACTACTACACCGGGTATATGTACGCCTGTTTCCGCCGGCATTACGGGTACTACCACCGGCTGTAATACTGTATCGCTTACTGCCACCGGTGGAAGTATTTATACTTGGAGTGATGGCAATGCACCCCTCTCTGCTACCAATACCTTTACCAACTCCGGCACCTACACTGTAATAGTTGCCGGTACTAACGGCTGTTTTGCATTTACAAGTGCAGTGGTAGTGGTAACACCCTCTACCTCCAATACCACCACTGCTTCGGCTTGTGATAGTTATACATGGAGTGCCAACGGGCAAACTTATACCACATCGGGCAATTATACGCATACCGTAGGTTGCCATACCGAAATTTTAGACCTTGCCATTACCGTTTCTACCTCCAATACCACCACTGCTTCGGCTTGTGATAGTTATACATGGAGTGCCAACGGGCAAACTTATACCACATCGGGCAATTATACGCATACCGTAGGTTGCCATACCGAAATTTTAGACCTTGCCATTACCGTTTCTACCTCCAATACCACCACTGCTTCGGCTTGTGATAGTTATACATGGAGTGCCAACGGGCAAACTTATACCACATCGGGCAATTATACGCATACCGTAGGTTGCCATACCGAAATTTTAGACCTTGCCATTACCGTTTCTACCTCCAATACCACCACTGCTTCGGCTTGTGATAGTTATACATGGAGTGCCAACGGGCAAACTTATACCACATCGGGCAATTATACGCATACCGTAGGTTGCCATACCGAAATTTTAGACCTTGCCATTACCGTTTCTACCTCCAATACCACCACTGCTTCGGCTTGTGATACTTATTACTGGGATGTTGATGACAACACCTATACCACAACAGGTATTTACTACTACACCGTTGGCTGCCATACAGAAATTTTAGACCTAACCATCATCCCTACTACCGGCAATACCACCACCATAATCGCCTGCGGCAGTTATACGTGGGCAATAAGCGGGCAAACTTACCTTGCATCGGGTATCCACACCGTACAAGTTACCGACTGCCATACCGAAATTTTAGACCTTACTATTCCACCCGGATTAGTGGTTTCGTTAAACGGCAATACCAATGTATGCGCCGGCGGAGTGATAGGTTTAATTGCCACCGGTGGCAACCAATACCAATGGAGCGGAC
>ERZ761607.2519-NODE-2519-length-19633-cov-283.749106_pt1 | contig 19633 bp, 19 predicted proteins | sample MGYA00511164_ERZ761607 | MGnify/ENA primary metagenome ERZ761607 (study PRJEB28899, sample SAMN02445080) | bioreactor sludge metagenome | biome: EBPR sludge | place: Australia: Brisbane, Thorneside Wastewater Treatment Plant | collected 2011-06-22 ... | reverse complement strand
CGCCGCCGGTGACGAGAAAGGCATGGCGGTGGCCGTGATCGGCCATGGATTGAGCCAGGTAGGTGGCGACGGTAATCATGGGCAGCTCTGATCCGTGGGGATGACCAAAGGCACAATACTCCTGTAGTCTGTCACGCACGCATCGAGGCTACACACCGGGACCGCAGTAATCCCATTGCTAAGCTGCCAAGGCGCGCCCTCACCGTGGCAGACGACATAAAGCTGCTCCAGGTTCAGTACTTCGCGAGCGGATCGCATCGCGGCCGTGACCTTTGGGGAGCGAGTGAGCTTGACTTCATAGCCCACGCCCTTGCCATTCCGGAGGATGAGCAAGTCCAGTTCGGCCCCGGTATGGACACCCCAGAAATAGGCTTCGCCCCGACGTGCGCCGCTGCGACGAATGATCTCTCGCACAATCAGTCCTTCCCAGGATGCCCCGCACTTGGGATGTGCAAGCAAGGCGTCGGCATCGGCGATCCCCAGGAGACTGTGCAGAATGCCCGTATCGGAGACATAAACCTTGGCTGCCTTCACTTCGCGCTTGCCCAGATTGGTGTGCCAGGGGGGAAGCCGGTGAGCCATGTAAGTGCCTTCAAGGATGTCAAGATACCGGTTGACGGTCTTGTCGCTGACGCCGAGCGAGCGGGCGATTTCACTGCTGTTCCAGGTTTGGCCATGGTAGTGTGCCAGCATGGTCCAGAAGCGGCGCAAGGTCAGTGCCGGCAGATTGATACCGAGTTGCGGCAGATCACGCTCGAGATAGGTGCGAATGAACGCGTCGCGCCATTCGCGGCTGCTCGGGATGTCTTTGGCCAGCAATGCACGGGGAAAGCCACCGCGCAGCCAGCGGCTGTCGAGCCAGTTGGGGTCGATGGCCGCCAAGCGGCTTGCGGCAGCCAGTTCATCGAGTCCAAAACCGTCCAGTTCCTGAAATGTGACGCGGCCTGCCAGACTCTCGGAAGCACGCCGTAGCAGTTCCGGTGAGGCGCTGCCCAGAATCAGGAAGTGTGCCGGTGTGTCGGGGCGGTCAGCGAGAACCCGCAACAGCGGGAAGAGGTCCGGCCGTGTCTGGATTTCGTCCAGAACAACCAGGCTGGTCAGTGGCCGTAGCGCGAAAGCAGGATCGGAAAGTCGCGCCTGATCGTCGGGATCTTCAAGATCAAAGTGCTTGACCGGGCCATCCCAGCTTGCCGCAAGCTGTCGCGCCAGGGTGGTTTTTCCAACCTGGCGTGCTCCAAGGAGAGCAACCACCGGGAATTGGCGCAAGCGCTGAAGCAGTTGGGCAAGATGACCAGGGCGCGGAAGCATATCCGAAATTTACCATGCAATATCGGATAGCAAGTCCAATATTTCATGGATTTTGTCCGAGCAGAGTAGGGGCGGCGCGTACTCCTGTGCCGGCGATGGTCTCGGGGCGACGCGCGGACGCCAGTCGCGCCCGAAGGTCGTCGAGGATGCACTGGCGGAGAAAACTGAACGGTTTGCAAAGGCGGCTCAGCAAGCTGGAAGGCTCGATCGGCGCGGGCGAACAGCTCAGCATCATCATCCAGTTGATCGAGCCTGGCAGGATGCGGATAACGCCACGCCTTCGGTTGATTCCTGGCGGTGGCTCGGTGAAAGTCGATGAAGACGGCAACGAGATCGAAGCGCGGACCACCGCACTGGTGGCAAGACAATGAGAGCAATCGAGCGTCGGCTGAACAAGCTGGAAGAAATCAGGGACCGCAACGACGTCGGGAGCGAGGTCGACAGACTGCTCAAGATTGCGGGAACGAATCTCGCCGGTTTGCTGGCCGATTTCGACAGCCTGACCGCATTCAGAGACTGGCTGGCCGCGCGTACTGCTGCGGAGGAGCGTCAGGCCGGAGTGCAGCAGTCAATAGCCGCGCATCATCGGAAGTGGCAAGGCGATTGCGCAGCATCCGCGAAATGGGATGCGATTCTTTACCAGTCTGAAGTTTAGACACACGCGGCTCCTGCCCGCCGGGATTTCCGCGGAGGCGAGCGATGGCTGTCACGACGTTGGCATCCCCCAGCGCCGATCGACGCTGGGCCCGACGTCTCAACACTGCAAACGCTGGTCGTGCCCGGGGACGGGCATCACGAATTGACCGGACTTCGGGTCGTAGGCGTCGCGCACGGGAAGTCCGATAAATTGCATACGCAGCCACTGGGCGAAAAGCCCGGCGGTGATCATGGCGCCCTTGCGCCAGGGTGCAATCGCCATCAGCGGAAAGGACTGCCACAGCTGCAAGGCCAGCAATTGCGTCAAGGCGTAGGCCGTGGAACGAATATGCATCCACAGTTCCAGCGCAGCCTTCGACTGCTGCCACAGATTGGCCACGCCCCACCAGCGCTTCAGATTGTGAAACAAGGGCTCGATCCCCCAGCGCTCGGCGTAGATCTCGACGACCTGTTGGGCCGACAGGTCGGTCTCGGTCGCCAGAATCAGGCGTGGGCGCGACCACGTGTGGTCGGGCAGGAACATCTCGCACCACACCGCTCGCACCGGGAGCCCCTTCAGGAATCGCGCCACGGCGAGGACCGAGCGCACCCGGACCGCCTGCACCTTGCCGTACAGCGTCAGCTCGATCTCCTGCACCGGCAAGGTTTCGAGCATCGCCGCATCGACCCGCTGACCGTACTTGCGCTTTGGCCCTCGGCGTTTCGGCTCCGGTTCGGGCGGAAGAAACAGGGCCGTATCTCGCCGCACCTGCCCGATGATCCGGACCTGCTGTTCGAGCAGGGGCAGAATCAGACTGCGGCGCATGAACCAGGCATCGATCAGCAAGCGCACCCCCTTCACGTGCCCCCGGACCGAGTCCATCATCTGGCGTGCCACCCAGAGCTTGCCGCGCTGCCCCGACTCTTCGAGGAGCCAGGAGCGAATCGGTACCGTCAGCGCCGAGCCCAGCTGGACGCGCATGACCAGGGCCAGCGTGACCCAGCACTGACTGTTCAGAAAGGTCGGCCGATTGGCCTTGTGGCTGTGATCGTGTTTGATGCTGATCCCCGGCCCGAGCTTCGCGCAGCGCGGAACCAGCGTATCGTAGAGGATCAGGGTCACCAGTTTGGCCGGGCACACCAGCAGTATCAGCTGCAACAAACGCAGCGACAGTTCGGTGACCGGCACCTGCGCCCGCTCGATCAGCTTGTAATAGGTCGTCCAGTGCGCCTCTCGGCGAATCGCCCCGATGGCGCGCGTGACCCAGCCTTCCGGGTTGAGCAGGCAGCCGATCAGGAGTTCGACGAAGGTCCGGCGGGAACGCGGTGGCACGGCCACCAGGAGAAAGGCAATCCATTCCGAGAGCAGCAAGCAAACGTTGGCAGCGAGAGACATGAGGGAAAGTCCGGGATCGAAAACGATCCCTCATTGGTCGCCGCGCGCTGCTTGCGCGAGAACCGTGCGCAAGCAGCGCGCGGCGACTTCACGATTCCTACGTCATGTCAAGTCTTTTTTGCATTTTTTCGAAAATTTTTTCGCGCGGCCCGAGTGCCTCCGGCATCCGCCAGCTATCGCGAGTGTCTAAACTTCAGTCAATGAGTTACAAAGGGGCTGTTCACAGCCCCTTGATTTGTGTAGTTTTCTGTCTTTTTGGGGTTTTCCATGACGGCAGCGAGCAAGTTCCGGTTGGTCGACGTGTGGGTGGGCGTGCGCGATCCGAGGCAAGCCAAGAAGGTCGAGCACGACCTGATCGAGTTGCTGGTGGTTTCAGTCAGCGCGGTCCTGTCAGGGGCCGACACCTTTGTCGAAATCGAGGCCTGGGCGAAAGAGAAGCTGGAGTGGTTGCGGCAGTATCTGAAGCTTGAGCAGGGCATTCCTTCGCACGACACCTTTGGCCGGGTCTTTGCGGCGATTGATCCCGACGAATTCGAGGCGGCCTTCGTGCGCTGGGTGGGCCAGGTGTTGCCCGTGCTGGCGAACGGCGACGTGGTGGCCATCGACGACAAGACCAGTCGTCGCTCGGGAAAGGTGGGCGCCACCCCCCTTCACCTGGTCAGCGCCTTTGCGGCCCAAGGGGTGTGGTGCTCGGGCAGCGCGCGACCGCCGAGAAGTCGAACGAGAAGACCGCCATCCCGGAACTGCTGGCGACCTTGGCACTGCAAGGCAGCATCGTCACCATCGATGCGATGGGCACACAAACTCAAGGCCCGTCTGAGTAAAGGCGAGAAGCGCAATCGCAAGCGGATGGCCACGGTTGCTTCGGTGTACGAGGTGGCCGCGCATCTGCGGACAGCCGGGCAGATCATGGGGCAGGACGAGTCGGCAGCGCCGAAGCGGCCCAAAGTACGGAACAAGCGGGTATGGGCCAGCCTGCGTCAGACCCCGGCGGAAGTGATCGAGGAGATGTTCGCCGAAGCCGAGCGTCGTGACCCCAAGCAGGAGAGAGCGTGGTTGGTGCTGGTCGATGGCCAGGAAGCCCAACAGCGGGAAGTCGAAGCGGCGATTGCGCGCCACCGAACGGACGTGGTGGTCATTCAGGATTTCGTGCATGTCCTCGAATACTTGTGGAAAGCCGCCTACTGCTTCCACGCAGATGGCACTCAGGAAGCCGAAACCTGGGTGCTGGAGCGCGCCTACGCCCTACTCCAGGGCAAAGTCAGCGACGTGGCCGCGGGGATGCGCCGCAGCGCCACCCGCCAAGGCCTCTCAGAAGAAGCGCGGGCGCCGGTCGACAAGTGCGCCGACTACCTGCTCAAGAACAAGGAACGTTTCGACTATGCTACCGCACTGGCCAATGGCTGGCCGATCGCTACCCGAATCATCGAGGGGGCTTGTCGTCACCTGGTCAAGGATCGCATGGACCTCACCGGCGCCCGCTGGAGTCTGGGCGGTGCGGAAGCGGTGCTTCGCTTGCGCTCCCTTCGTGCCAGCGGTGACTTCGAGGAGTACATGGCCTTTCATCATCGCCAAGAGCGCCAGCGGAACTATATGTCGGCACCGCAGAACGATAACGTCAAAATGGCTGCGTGATCGCAGGGAAGCCGTGGCTCAAAAGAGCCGCACCCAAATCGTTTGTGGTGATCACCACCGAACGGACGATCAGGGGGAAAGCGACTTCGACTGAACGGCGCGTCTATCTCAGCAACTTGCCACCTGACGCTCAGCGCCTGAATCAGAGCGTCCGTCTGCACTGGTGCATGGACGTGGTCTTTGGCGACGACCAGATGCCGGCCCGTACCGATCATGCCGCTCACAAGCTCGCTGTCGTGCGCCAGTTCGTCTTGAATCTCGTCCGCTTCTCCCCGATCAAGCGCAAGGGCGGCCTCAAGGTTCAGCGCCTCATCGCCGCAACCTCCGATACCTTCCGCGCGGAACTGCTCGGTCTTGTATAAGATTCATGCGATTGCCCTGGATTGCAAGCTTGACGCTCCTTGATGGAGGCTCATATACTGTAGGTCGTACCTTTGGATTTCCCACCATTTGGCCACGCTTTCGCCTGCCGGCCGATCGCTGGTTTTCGTTTTCTACGAGGCCGACATTGTCGAGCGGCTGGCGACGCGGATTGTCCGCCTCGACAATGGCCCGCTCGTCACCGCCGCAGAAGCTTGCTGACCCTGTGTCGCGAATGTTCCCTCGCACCTTGTTCGTGCTCGACAACCTGTGCATCAGCGGTGCCGAAAAAGTCGCCATCAACCTCATGCGGCACGCACAGTCGCGCGACGAACCGGTGAGCGGCTTCGTCTGCCTGGATGACTTGGTGGGCGCCGAGCGGTGCGGCGCCACGATCCACGCCCTCGGCGGCCCCTTCGGTGGCAGCTTCCCACGACGCCTACTCCGCGCCTTTTGGCGCCTGCCCGCCCTGTGCCGTGCCGCGCGCGGTTGTGCGGTGCTCGTTGCGGTGACGCCTCCGGCGATTCCCTGGGCGCTGATCGCCGGATGGGTGGCCGGCGCGCGCGTGGTACCATGGATTCACTATGACCTTGAGGGCTTTGAGCTGGATCGTTTCGCCCGCGGCGACCGATTGCGCGATGCGCTCATGAACGGACTGCACACTTGGCTGGTACCGCGGTTTCGTCGGCTGATTTTCGTCAGCACCGGCGTGCGGGATTCCTTTGCGCGCCACCTGCCCGCCGTTCCGCCGGAGTGGCATTGCCTGCCCAATCCCTATGACCCGGTGCCGCTGACGGCCGGGTCATCGCGCTGCGCCAGCGCGCTCGCCGCGAGTCGCCGCAGCGGCAGGCTGGCCCTTCTGTTCGCCGGACGCATCTCCCGCCAGAAGCAGTGGGAAGAAGCGCTTGCGGTGGCACGCCTCCTGTTCACCAGGGCAGTGCCCTTCGACCTGCATATCGCCGGCGACGGACCGGAAATGGCGGAATTGCAAGCGGCAGTGAACGCCAGCCCGGCTAAGGCATTTCTGTACGTTCATGGCTTCGATGCCGACATTCCCGAGGCGCTGCGCCACGCTGATGCCCTGATCCTGACAAGCCGTCACGAGGCTTGGCCCACGACCATCCTTGAGGCCTTCGACACCGGTACACCGGTCTTCGCCTACGACTGTCCATCCGGCCCCGCCACCATGCTCGGAAGCCAAGGCGAACGTGGCGTGCTGTGCAAGGATGCCGGGGCCATGGCCGATGCGCTGTCCTGCTGGCTGCACCCCGCGCGCGCCGAACTCCGGCAGCGGATGACGCGAAATGCGCACAGCTTTCTCGACCAGTATCGTCCGGATGCCACCCTTTCGGCTTGGGCGCACACGCTGATGGCGCTTGGCCATGCGCGTCATGACCGCCGTTCCTGACATACTCTTTCTCCAGGCCACGGGCGACTTGGGTGGCGTCGAGCAAGTCACCCGATCGCTGATCGCGGCCCTGGCACGCCGAGGCGTTCGCAGCCAAGTGGCGATCCTGTTTTCGGACAGCTTCGGCTACGCGCAGAAGCACTCTGGTCAGTATGTTTTCGTCGGCAATGGCGGGCAGTCGATGACCATTAATTCGCTGATTGCGGCGCGACGTCTCCTTCCGCTGGCACGCCGGTGCAGGGCGATCGTCGCCACCAGCCCGATGACCATCGTCGCCGCCATGCTGCTCTCGCGCCTCTCCGGCACGCCCTGCGCGGCCTGGATGCATTACGATTCGGCAGGCATCGAACACGAGTTTCCTGAAGGCATGGATCTGCGCGCCCGGCTGGTGTTCAATGTCGTCGCGCCGGCCGTACGCCGCGCCTGTTTCGTCAGCGCGGACTGTGCCAGTCGCTTTCGGCAGAAACATGGTCTGCAGGAAGCAGCTCGCGACTACGTCAGCATCCCGAATCCGTTTGCCGTAACTGGCGCTATCGACGAGCGCGCTCCCGGCGCCGAAGTTCGCCTGCTCTTCATCGGCCGCTTCTGTCGCGCAAAGCAACCGGAACAGGCGGTGCTGTTCGCGGCCGAGCTTGCCCGGCTTCATCAGAATTTCCGGCTGGACCTGATCGGCGATGGTGAATTGCGGCCGCTCGTCGAGGCCACGATTCGCGCCCATCCGGATGTCGAGCGCCATGTGTGTCTGCTCGGTGCGATACCCGATGCAGCCAACCGCATCGCGGAATATGACGCACTGATCCTGACCAGTGGCAACGAGGCCTGGCCCACCGTCGCCCTGGAGGCGCTGTCGCGTCATCGCCCGGTCTTCGCCTTCTGTTGCACGCCGGGGCCCGCGGAAATCCTCGCCCACGGGGGGGGCGAGGTGAGCGAGTCGACTCCCGCGGCTCTCGCCGGGCGCGTATCGAACGCCGTTTTCCGGCGAGAATTCCAAGCCGACTGGGCGGCCACCGACCGGTTTATCGCCCGGCACGACCCGGACGCCGTCGCCGCTCAATGGCAGCGCTGGCTTTTTGGCGAGGCTGTTGCATGAGCGCCGATGTCGATGTCCTGATTCCCGCCTACAACTGCGCCCGCTTTCTTGAAGCGGCCGTCGATTCTACGCTGGCCGGAAATTCCTGCCGCAGCCGGGTCGTGATCGTCGACGATGGCTCGCGGGACGACACGGTCGCCTGTGCGAAGCGGCTGGCAATCCAGCACCGCAATATCGAGATTGTCGAGAACGAGCGCAATATGGGTATCATCACCTCGCTCAACCGCGGGCTTGCTGCCTGCACTGCGCCGTTCGTGGCGCGCATGGACGGCGACGACATCTGCCTGCCGGGGCGGCTCGATGCACAGCTTGCGGCCATGAAGCGCGAGTCGGCCGCCGTCTGTGGCACGAGCATGGATTTTTTTGGCGCCAAGTCCGGTCGCTGGCTTTGTCCGCCGGATTACGCCTATCGCGCCACGCTGCTGTTCCGGCCGGCCTTCGGTCATTCGACTGCCATGCTCGATCGCCAGTGGTTGGCTGCGCGCCTGCTTGATTATCCGGCGCACCTCTACTGCGAGGACTACGCTCTCTGGATCGTAATGGAACTGGTAGGCGCGCGTGCGACCCTGTTGCAGACATCGTGGCTGCGCTACCGCGTCCACGCACAAAGCACGTCTTCCTCCAACTCCCGGAGGCAGATCGTCAATGCCTGCGAGACCAGCTTCGGCCTCTGGGAGAAGCTGGGCATGGTGCCCTCGCCGCAGATTCGCAGGACGCTGGTGGCCTGCCACAGCGATTCGCCGCCCCTCCTGAACGACCTGCAGGAAGCGCTCGTCGCCATGCATCGACTGCTGTCGCCGGCGCTCGACAGCCTCTGGGCGCGTGCCGAGTTTGTCCGCTTTTGCGCGGTATTCCTGATAGTTCATCCGGCGCGACTGAACCGTCGCCAGATTGCGGCTTTTCTCGGCCGGTTGGAAGGCGGTGGCCTGTTGTCCTATGCCTGGCGCAGGTTTGTGCTGGACGATCGCTATTGAACATGGACATGGAGTTCAACTGCGTCTCGACGACCGCACGGGGCGGGCCGATCTGGCGCCCGATCGCTGCCACCATTCGGCCGACAACCCTCCTGCTACCAGAAGCACTCACGCCATGAGCACCGTCGGCGGTCTCGTCGCGTCTTACTGTAACATCAGGCCGAGTAGCACTCGAGTACCCCGGACTCAACCGGGCCGACCTCGCACACGCGGCCTTCCCGGAGCCAGGCCACATGACTCGCCAAGAGCCTAATCAGCGCAAGGTCGTGCGATACGACGATTGCCGACTTGCCCGAAGCCAGAGTCGTGCCGACGTGGCTTAGGCATTTCTGCTGGAACTCTCCGTCACCGACGGCTAGGACCTCGTCTATTATCAGGATGTCCGCGTCTACGTGCGCCGCGACGGAATAGGCAAGACGTACGTACATTCCGCTCGAGTAGTGCTTCACGGGGGTGTCGAGGAAACGTTCCACCCCAGAGAAGTCCACAATCGCGTCGAAGCGCCGCCTGATGTCGCGCTCCGGACAACCCAGCATGGCGCCGTTGAGATAGATGTTTTCGCGCCCGGTGAGTTCCGGGTGAAAGCCCGTGCCGACTTCGAGTAGCGAGGCGACGCGGCCGCGGACACGGGCACGCCCTTGGCTGGGCGGAATGATGCGGGAGAGGATTTTGAGCAGGGTCGATTTCCCGGAGCCGTTCCTGCCGACAAGGGCCAGACATTCTCCCTGCCGGACTTGCAGAGACACGTTCTTCAGCGCCCAGAACTCCTCATCGGCGCTCGGGTGAGGGCTTGTCGTTCTGGCTTGCCGCACCAGGCTTCGCAACCAAGACTTGAGTGAGTCCGGACGATGTCGACGGGAAAGCGCGTAGCGTTTGCCCAGATCTTCGATGTCGATGACGATATCGCTCATCCCGGTTGGGGTCACGCCAAGTCGACCAAGCTTGCTTCGCTGGCCAGGAAATGCCGACCGGCCACGAGCGAAATCGCCAGGGTAGCTGCCAGCGAGACGAGTACCGGCTTGAGCGGGAAACCGTCCATTCCGTTCAGCAGGCTCCAGCGTAGACCTTCGATGATGCCGACGAGTGGGTTGAGTGCGTAGAGCGAGTGCCACTGCTCAGGTATTCGGGCCAGCGTGTACCCTCCCGGGGTGACGAAGAAGCCGATCGTCAGGAGGAAGGGAACCAGATTTCCGACATCGCGGAAGCGGAGGTTGACTACGGACAGCAGGAGGCCGGCGGCGGTGCAAAGTACCATCAGTTGCAGACAGAACAAAGGGAAGAAAACGATCTGCCAGCCAGGCAGGTAGCCGAACCAGATGCAGGCAAAGGCAAACAGCAGCCAGGCGACGAGGAACTCAACGGCGTCGACGGCGACGGCAGCGATCGGGATGATGGCGCGCGGGAAATAGGTCTTCTGGATCACGTGTAGGTGGCCAGCCAGCGAGTTCATACCGTCGGGCACCGCGTTCGAGAAGAAGTACCAGGGGATGACGCCGCAGAAGATGATCAGTGGGTATGGAACGGCGTGGCTGCGATCAAAACCGGCAAGGAATCCGAAAGCAAAGCTGGTCACCGCCATCAGCATCAGCGGCTTGAAGAGCAGCCAGGCGAGGCCGAAATAGGTTTGCCGGAAGCGTACGATGAGATCGCGACGGACCAGCATCCGTGTCACCTCGTGGAAGCTGCACAGTTCGTGCCAGTAGCCACGCCAAGTCTGTGGGGAGCCATCGATCAACACGGTGCGCGCGGGCAGCGCAGCGGGCCGGCTGTCTGTCATGGGGACGGAGATGCCATCTTTCGGTCAGTGCCGAGCCGGGATCCGCAGGGAAGAGGTCGCCATGCGAGGTTCTCGCGTGTCGATCGCCGTCCGGAGCCAGTCGATGGTTCGCTGCAAGGTCGCGGGCAGGTCGAGCGTGAGTTGGAGACCAAGCTCATCCCTTGCGCGATCGGTTTGCGGTACATACGAATGAACTCCCGAGCGATCCGGTTCGCCGCGAATCTCCACCGACAGATTGCCGCCGACCTGACCCGCGATTTGCCGGGCCAGATCGCCAATCGACACGCCCTGATCCGAGCCGACATTGTAAGCACGGCGGGTCTCCCCGTGTAACAGGATCTTCAACAGCCAGACGACGAGGTCGGCCGGATGCATGTAGCTTCGACGCGCCGTGCCGTCCCCATTGACGACGATTGGCCCGCCGCTCATGGCGTCGCGCAGGAAGTTGCCGGCGGCGAACCGGCCATGCAGTGGCAGATGCGGGCCGATGAACGAAAAGCAGCGGGCGATCACACATGGGACTTCGGGCGTCAGCGCGCACATCTGTTCAACCAGCCGCTTGCCCTCGCCGTAGGCGGACGAGGGGTTCAACGGGTCCGGCGCGCCCTGCCAGGTCTCCGGGATGCGATTGAGTGCGGCCGGTTGCGGCCCGTAGACCGCGCCCGAACTGGTGACCAGCATGCGCCGGACGCCAGCCTGGCGGGCATGGCGCAGGACGTTGTGAATGCCGGTCAGCTTGGTGTGCAGCATCTCGATAGGTTCGGTGTGCCGGGGATCGGCGCTGGTGGCCGTAGCAAGATGCAGGAGGTAGTCGTGGCGCGTTGCCGGGAAGGGGAAGCTGGCAGGGCTGCCGCGCAGCCACTCGAACTCCCTGCGGCTCGCCATATGCGGTACGCGCAGGAGAAAGCGCTCCGGGTCGCGACTCAGCACGGTGGCGCCGACGGCCACTTGCAGCGCATCGTTGGCTGCGGCGATGGTTTCCAGCAGCCAAGTGCCGAAAAAGCCGGTACCGCCGGTGATGAAGAGCTGGGCCCCGGCCATTTCGCGCCACAATGCTCCGGTATGAGCGAGGATATGCTCGAGATCGGCGCCGGGCAGCGGCGGGCAGGGGGTGCTCAGAACTCGCCTCCGAGAAACTCGCTGATCCTGGTGCTGGCGAAGTCCAGCATCTCCTCACTCAGCCCTGGCCAGAGGCCGATCCAGAAGGTGTCGTCGAGCACCCGGTCGGTCTGCGTCAGGGGGCCGGCGAGGCGGAAGCCGCGCCCTTGCATGTACGGCTGGCGGATGACGTTGCCGGCGAACAGCAGCCGTGTGCCGATTCGGTACTGCTCGAGGTAGGTGAGGAGATCGACGCGGGCACAGCCCGCTTCGGGCTTCAGCGTCAGCGGCAGGCCGAACCACGACGGATCGGCACCCGGTGTGGCTTCGGGGAGGATCAGGAACTCGGCTAGCGGCGCGAGACGCTGCCTGAGATATTCGCAGTTGCGCCGGCGGGCGGCGATGAAGTCCGGCAGGCGATCCATCTGCGCCAGTCCGCAGGCAGCCTGGATGTCGGTGATCTTGAGGTTGTAGCCGAGGTGGGAATAGGTGTACTTGTGGTCGTAGCCGAACGGTAGCTCGCCGTGCCGTTGCGCAAAGCGTTTGCCGCAGGTGTTGTCGCAGCCGGTCGCGCAATAGCAGTCGCGCCCCCAATCGCGCAGCGACTCGATGATCTTCTTCAGTTGTGCGTCGCGCGTGAAGACGGCGCCACCCTCGCCCATCGTGATGTGGTGCGCCGGGTAGAAGCTGAGCGTGCCGATGTCGCCAAAGGTGCCGACCAGGCGGCCGGCGTAGGTCGCGCCCAGCGCGTCGCAGCAGTCCTCGATCAGCCAAAGGTTGTGTTTTCTGGCGATCCGGCAGACTTCGTCGAGGTCGAAAGGGTTGCCGAGGGTGTGGGCGAGCATGATCGCTCGTGTGCGCTCGGACAGCGCGGCTTCGATCTGGCCGGCGTCGATGTTGTAGGTCGGCAGCGAAACATCGACGAAGACCGGCACGCAGCCGTTCTGCAGGATCGGATTGACGGTCGTCGGGAAGCCGGCAGCGACGGTGATGACCTCGTCGCCCGGCCTGATGGCGCGGTCGCCCAGGGTTGGCGAGGTGAGGGCGGTGAACGCCAGGAGATTGGCGGAAGATCCCGAGTTGGTGGTGAGCACGTGCTCGATCCCGAGGAATGCCCCCAGCCGTCGCTCGAACTCGGTGTTGAAGCGACCGCTGGTGAGCCAGCCGTCGAGGACCGCGTCGACCATCTGCCGCATTTCAACTCCGCCGATGACCTTGCCCGCCGCCGGGATCGGCGTCACACCTGCCTGGAATGCGGTGGTCGCGCTGCTCGCTTCGCCGTAGCGCTCGACGAGGTCGAGGATCTGCTGTCGCATTTGATCGGTGTTCATGGCCTTACAGCGTCTTGTGCGCTCTCGCAATAGCGGCTGATCTGCTGCCGCGAAACGGTCGCCATGTCCTTGCCGTCGCCGTGGGCGCGATACCAGTCGACGGTCATTTGCAGCGCGGTGGCGAGCGGCCAGCGAGGATGCCACTGCAGGGCCTGTGCGGCCTTGGTGACAGCCAGCCGCAGGCACGGCGCCTCATGCGGATGCGCTGTGTCGTCACGGCGCCAGGTGGCGCCGTCGCCCCAGAGTTCGGCCATGGTTGCCAGGAGATCGGCGACGCTGTGCGCGGGCTCGCCGGCTGGTCCGAAGTTCCAGGCTTCGGCGAAGCGAGCACCGTGCTGGTACAGGCGCTCGCCCAGGATCAGGTAGCCGGCGAGCGGTTCGAGGACGTGCTGCCAGGGTCGGATCGCTTCCGGATGTCGGACCAGCAGGGGGCGCCGGTCGGCAAACGCGCGCACGGCATCAGGAATCAGTCGGCCAGCGGCCCAGTCGCCACCGCCGATGGCGTTGCCGGCGCGCGCCGTTGCAACCGCGGTGCCGAGGTCGCCACGATCGATCGAGCTGAAGAAAGACGCGCGATACGCTGCGGCGACGAGTTCCGTACAGGCCTTGCTGCTGCTGTACGGATCGGCTCCCCCGAGCGGGTCGCTTTCGTTGCAGGCTGTCGCGCGCGGCTGGTAGCACTTGTCGCTGCTGACGATGACGACGCTGCGAACACCGCCGGTCTGCCGGATGGCGTCGAGCAGATTGACCGTTCCCATGACGTTGCTCGCATAGGTCTCTGCCGGGTGCGAGTAGGAGGGAAGCACCAGTGCCTGGGCGGCAAGATGGAAAACGACTTCCGGCCGGTGGCCGGCAATGGCGGCGGCCAGTGCGTCGCGATCGCGGATGTCGGCCAGGATCGAGACCATCTGCCCCGCAAGTCGGGTGAGCTCGAACAGGTTGGGTTGCGTCGCCGGCGGCAGTGCCAGGCCGATCACTCTTGCACCCATTGTCTGCAGCCAGAGCGCGAGCCAGCCACCCTTGAAGCCGGTATGGCCGGTGACCAGGACCCGTCTGTCCTGCCAGAACGCCGGCGTGATCACCAGGTTTTCCACGGTGCGTTGCCCGAAGCCCAGAGCTGCTCCAGATGGTTGCGGTCGCGCAAGGTGTCCATCGCGTGCCAGAATCCGGGGTGGCGCCATGCCGCGAGTTGTCCACGCCGCGACAATTGGTCGACCGGTCCGGCTTCCCACATGCAGGAATCGCCGTCGATCAGGTCGAGAACGCGAGGACTGAGGACGAAGAAGCCGCCATTGACCCAGGCGCCATCTCCTGCCGGCTTCTCCTGAAAGGCAAGCACGCGGTCGGCAGCCAGCTCAAGGGCACCAAAGCGGCCTGGCGGGGTGACGGCGGTGACGGTCGCCAGAACCCGCTGCTGGCGGTGGAAGTCGACGCTGGCGCCGATGTCGATGTTGCCAACGCCATCGCCGTAGGTGAAGCAGAACAGCTCGTCGTTGTCCAGGTGCGAGCGCACGCGCCGCAGGCGCCCACCCGTCTGTGTCGAGTCGCCGGTGTCGATCAGCGTCACCCGCCAGGGTTCGGCGTGGCGTTCATGCACCTCGATCCGGTTGTTCGCCAGGTCGAGGGTGACATCCGACATGTGCAGAAAGTAGTTGGCGAAATACTCCTTGATGACGTAGCCGCGGTAGCCGAGGCAGATCACGAAATCGTTGATGCCGTGGCTGGAGTAGATCTTCATGATGTGCCAGAGGATCGGCTTGCCACCGATCTCGATCATCGGTTTCGGGCGGACGGTCGTTTCCTCGGCGAGCCGCGTGCCCGCTCCACCGGCGAGGATGACCGCCTTCATCGCTGCCTGGCCGCCGCCGTTTCCAGGTCTGCGCTGCGCGTCGCCGGGTGTCGGGGATCGCTGACCGCCATGTGTTCCGTCACTCGTCGATGACGACGCTGGTATAAACCTCCTGCACGTCGTCGAGGCTCTCGAGCACGTCGATGAGCTTCTGCATGCGCAGCGCCTCGTCACCCGCGAGTTGGGTCTCGTTCTCGGCTTTCATGGTGACGCTGCCATACTCGGCGGTGAAACCGGCGGCGGCGAGGGCTTCCTTGACCGCCATGTAGTCGTTGGCGGGCGTGATCACCTCGACCGAACCGTCATCGTTGCTCAGGACATCGTCGGCACCGGCGTCGATGGCCGCCTCCATCAAGGCCCCCTCGTCGGTTCCGGGGGCGAAGAGGAGCTGGCCGCAGTGCCTGAACTGGAAGGCGACACAACCATCGGTGCCGAGGTTGCCGCCATATTTGTTGAAGGCGTGACGCACCTCGGCGACGGTGCGTGTGCGGTTGTCGGTCAGGCAATCGACGATGACGGCTGCGCCACCGATGCCGTAGCCCTCGTAGCGGACCTCGATGTAATCGACGCCTTCAAGCTCGCCGGTTCCCTTCTTGACCGCGTTGTCGATCTTGTCCCTGGGCATGTTGACCTGCTTGCCCTTGTCGATCGCCAGCCGCAGGCGCGGATTGAACGAGGGGTCGCCACCGCCGGCCTTGGCGGCAACGGTGATCTCGCGTGCGATCTTGGAGAAGGATGCGCTGCGTTTCTCATCCTGCTTGCCCTTGCGGTGCTGGATGTTGGCCCATTTCGAATGTCCTGCCATGCTGCCCTCTGAAGAATTCCGCTACGTTGCGGCCACACCCCGAGCAACAAAACGGGCCGCAAATGGTCGATAATCAAGGCCGGCATTCTAGCACTTCCGCCGCACCATCCTTTCCCGTCATCGCTTTCCGGAGTCGTCCATGGTCTCACCACTTCTCGTCGCCAGTCATGAAGGCACCGAACTGGCGCTGCTGCCGGCACTCGCCAACCGTCACGGCCTGATCACCGGCGCCACCGGGACCGGCAAGACGATCACCCTGCAACTGCTTGCCGAGCGCTTTTCCGCCATTGGCGTGCCGGTCTTCATGGCCGACGTGAAGGGGGATCTGTCGGGGCTGGCCGCTGCCGGCAGCCTGACGCCGAAGCTGCAGGAACGGCTCGACGCGCTCGGCGTCAAGGATCACGTGCCGGCCGGCTGCCCGGTCGTATACTGGGACGTTTTCGGCGAGCAGGGACATCCGGTGCGGGCGACGATCTCGGACATGGGGCCAGTGCTGCTTGCCCGACTGCTGAACCTCAATGACACGCAGTCCGGTGTCCTGCAACTGGTGTTCCGCATCGCCGACGACAACGGCTTGCTGCTCCTCGACCTCAAGGACTTGCGGGCGATGGTGCAACACGTCGGCGAGAACGCGAAGAATTTCACCACCGAGTACGGCAACGTCTCGGCGGCGTCGATCGGCGCCATCCAGCGCGGGCTCTTGAACCTCGGCGAGCAGGGTGGCGATGTGTTCTTCGGCGAACCGATGCTCGACATCGGCGACCTGATGCAGACCGACGACGGTCGCGGCGTCGTCAACATCCTTGCCGGCGACAAGCTGATGGCTTCGCCGCGACTGTATTCGACCTTCCTGCTCTGGCTGCTCGCCGAGCTCTTCGAACAGTTGCCGGAAGTTGGTGACGTCGACAAGCCGAAACTGGTCTTCTTCTTCGACGAGGCGCATCTGCTCTTCAACGAGGCGCCGGCAGCGCTGCTCGAGAAGATCGAGCAGGTGGTGCGGCTGATCCGCTCGAAGGGAGTCGGCGTCTATTTCGTCAGCCAGAACCCGCTCGACATTCCCGACACGGTCCTCGGCCAGCTCGGCAACCGGGTGCAGCACGCCTTGCGCGCCTTCACCCCGCGTGACCAGAAGGCGGTCAAGGCCGCCGCCCAGACTCTGCGTGTCAATCCGAAGTTCAGTGCCGAGGAGGCGATCACCGAGCTGGGCGTCGGCGAGGCACTGGTTTCGTTTCTCGACGAGAAGGGCCGGCCGAACGTCGTCGAGCGTGCCTTCATCCTGCCGCCGGCTTCCCGGATTGGCCCGCAGTCCGCCGAAGAGCGGCAGGCGGTGATCAAGGCTTCCGCCATCTACGGGCATTACGAGAATGCCGTCGACCGCGAGTCGGCCTACGAGAAGCTCAAGGGCGCCCCCGCGCAGCAAGCGGCGGCCGGGCAGCCACCGACGGCCGGGGGGCAGGCGCCGGCGGCCGGTGGTGGTGGCTGGCTCGACAGTCTCGGCGATCTGTTCGGCGGCGGGGGCGCCGGTCGCGGGCGTGGCGATTCGGTGGTCGAGACGGCGGCCAAGAGTGCGGCGCGGGCGATCGGCTCGCAGGTTGGTCGCGAGATCATTCGCGGTGTCCTTGGCTCGATTCTCGGTGGCGGGTCGCGCCGGCGCTGATCAGGCCTGATCGCGCGCAGCCCGCTGACGCCGGCTGCGCGCCGACCCTCACAGCGTCAGTTGCACGCGAACGCCGGCGACGGTCGAATCGGGCAGCTGGAAGCCCGGGTTGAAGATGCGCTGAATCACGGGCTGGACGACCAGCCCGGGAAGCAGTGGCGCCTGGTAGGTGAGTTCGACCACCGTCTCGTTGCTTGAGGTGAGCGGTGACCCGGATTCGTTGACCAGCAGGGCACGCCCCTGCGGATCGGCGTGCGCGCGCGTCGCCGCAATGCCGAAGACATCGTCTTCGCGACCGGGGAACGGGCCACGGAAGCTCATGCCGGCACTCAGCGAGTAGCCCAGCGTGCTGGTGCGCCCGTCGGTGAAGCCGTAGCGGGCGAAGAGGCTGAGGTCGCGCGATGTTCCGGGAACGCGGTAGACCGTCTGCTCGGCCAGAAGGTAGGCACCCCAGTGCCGCGAGTAGAGCGGGTCATCGTTGGCATCGACGGCAGTGAGTTGCTCGAAACGTGGCGCGTAGCGCCAGGCGCCGAGGGCCACCTTGCTGATCGGCGAGTAGTCATCGTCATCGCGGGCGGGGCCGAAGTAATCGCCCAGGAGCCCCGCCTGCACTGGACTGAAGCCCACTTCGCCGATCAGCAGGCTGCCGGTGCTCTTGCGCCAACTGATGTTGGGTCCGGCGGTGTCGATGCGCTCACTGGGAATGCCGCGGCTGATGGCCAGCATCGCGTACCAGGCCGGGTCGGGGTCGATCCGCAGGCGGGCACCATAACTGCTCGTGGCGTAGATCGACGGACCGGCAAGACTGCCGAAGTCGGCGACCTCGGCCGCCATGCCGAAGGACGGGTGGAGGAACACGCCGGACGAATCGGTGACGTAGAACTCGCTGTCGAGCGGGTAGAGACCGGCGCGGATCGAGGCCTTGCCGTCGAGGAACGACTGCTGCAGCCAGGCTTCGAAGATGCCGGTGCGGTTGACCGGCGCCTCGAGATTGTCGACGCCCATGAAGCTGCCGACGTCGTTGAGGTTGACGCGCCCGCCGCTGTTGCTGATCAGGGCCAGGTACGCCGAGCCGCCCCGCCAGCCGAGCAGCTTTTCGCCGTCGAGCCCGATGGCGAGGTTGATGTTGCCCATGTAGCCGCCGCCGCGCTTGAGGCCGCCGCTGTTGTTGCGCAGGTAGTCAGCGGTATAGACGAGGTCCACCTGGACGCCGGCGTCGAAGAGTCGCTGCCGGGTACCGCCCCAGTCGCCGGTGAGGGTTGTTGCCTGCCAGTCCGGGGGCTTGCCTTCGCTGTCGCCGTTGCTGGCGCCTTGCCCTGGCGCGGCAGCCTGATCGCCGCTTGCCGACGCCGGTGCCCCTTCCGCTGCCTCGCCGGCGGCCAGCCCGGGGATTCCGGACAGCAGCAGGCTGGTGAGCAAGACCGCCAGTCCCCTGGTTGCAAACGATTTCTCCCGCATCGACATTCCCTGTCTCCTCTCTCGGTGAAAATGGGTCCAACCGGGTCTGCTCCGGTGCCGGTCGTCGATCGACCGAGGCGGTGCAGACTTCGTCAATGTTGCCTGTGGTGTCTGCTGGTCACCAGCCACGATTCGAGGCGCGATGGCAACTGGGCAGCCGCTGGCCTGATCCGGCGCGGCCGGTCGGGCTGCGCCTGTCCCGTAACCATCCTGCCGTCCTCCGTTCGCCGTTTCAGCGCAGCGGGCAGAATGGGGGAACTGGCAGGTCGCCGGCCACCAATCCGTTGTTGGCGGTGGCCTCATTTGAACATGGTTCTGTTGCAGATGCAACAGAGTAGACTTAAGGGCGGTCGCTGCAATTGGCGTGGCGCAACCAATCGGCCGCTATCGGCGAGACGGGGCACGTGCTGGCTCACCTGCGAGCAGCCGCGCTGCGACCCGGGCGAACAGTCGTGGCTCGACGCTCAGCGTTCTTTTGTGCCGCGGCTGCTGACGATCAGCATCTTGCTGTGCGGCCGCGTTCGCTGACCGGCGGCGCACCCGGAGCAGCGACTGCAGGGGCTGACACTCGCCGGGCGATCGGCATCGCCGCTTGCGGCCAGTTCTCGGCGCCGCAGCAGCATCGGCCAGCGCCGGGTGAGAGCCGGCAAGAGGGAGGCGGCGAACAGCCCCCGGCTGAGATAGGCGATGGCGACGACCACGGCGCCGTAGGCGGCGACTTCCTCGATCATGTCAGCCTCCGGTGACGATGAGGGCGACGCGGTAGGTCACGAAGGCGGCGCCATAGGCCAGCGCAAACAGATAGGCGGCCATCAGCAAGGGGTAACGCCATGAATTGGTTTCGCGGCGGA
>ERZ761607.2518-NODE-2518-length-19640-cov-4.749553_pt1 | contig 19640 bp, 13 predicted proteins | sample MGYA00511164_ERZ761607 | MGnify/ENA primary metagenome ERZ761607 (study PRJEB28899, sample SAMN02445080) | bioreactor sludge metagenome | biome: EBPR sludge | place: Australia: Brisbane, Thorneside Wastewater Treatment Plant | collected 2011-06-22 ... | reverse complement strand
CCGTTGCGCGCGAGGGCGTCCTTCGTGCCGCCCGTCGCGAGCAGCTCGAAGCCCATCTCCGCGAGCCGGTAGCCGAGGTCGCACGCGGCCTGCTTGTCCGCGTCGCGCACGCTCACGAACACCTTGCCGTTCGACGGCAGCGTGACGTTCGAGCTCCAGAGCGCCTTGAGGAACGCCTCCGGGAGCGAGTCGCCGATGCCCATCACCTCGCCGGTCGAGCGCATCTCGGGACCGAGGATCGTGTCGACGCCGGGGAACTTCGAGAACGGGAACACCGACTCCTTCACCGCGACGTGGCGGATCACCGGCTCGCGCACGAAGCCGAGCTCGTCGAGGGTCTTGCCCGCCATCACCTTCGCCGCGATCTGCGCGAGCGGGACGCCGGTCGCCTTGCCGATGAAGGGCACGGTGCGGGACGCGCGCGGGTTCACCTCGATCACGAATACCCGACTGCCGCGCACCGCGAACTGCACGTTCATCAGCCCGACCACGCCGAGCTCGAGCGCGAGCGCGCGGGTGGAGCTGCGGATCGCACCGAGCACCTCGGGCGGCAACGCGTGCGCGGGAAGCACCATCGACGAGTCGCCGCTGTGCACGCCCGCCTCTTCGATGTGCTGCATCACGCCGCCGATCACGACGCGCTTGCCGTCGCAGACCGCGTCGACGTCGACCTCGATCGCGTCCTCCAGGAACTCGTCCACGAGGATCGTCTGCGTCTCCGCGTCCTCGACCGCCTGCAGCGCCTTCTCGAAGTACTCGCGCAGCTCCTCGTCGCTGTGGACGATCTCCATCGCGCGCCCGCCGAGCACGTAGCTCGGGCGCACCACCACCGGGTAGCCGATGCGCTCCGCGACCGCGAACGCGTCGCTCATGCCCTTCGCGATGCCGCCCTCGGGCCGACGCAGACCGAGCTTGGTGAGAATGGCGTCGAAGCGCTCGCGATCCTCGGCGCGATCGATCGCGTCCGCGCTGGTGCCGAGGATGGGCACACCCGCGCGCGCGAGCGGCACCGCGAGCTTGAGCGGCGTCTGCCCGCCGAACTGCACGATCACGCCGTGTGGCTTTTCTTCGCGGACGATCGCCATGACATCCTCGAAGGTCAGCGGCTCGAAGTAGAGGCGATCCGAGGTGTCGTAGTCGGTGCTCACGGTCTCGGGGTTGCAGTTGACCATGATGGTCTCGAACCCGAGCTCCTTGAGCGCGAACGCCGCGTGCACGCAGCAGTAGTCGAACTCGATGCCTTGGCCGATGCGGTTCGGACCGCCGCCGAGGATCATGATCTTCTGGCGTTCGGTCGGCTCCGACTCCGAGCGCTCGCCCCAGGTCGAGTACAGGTACGGCGTGAGCGCCGCGAACTCCGCCGCGCAGGTGTCGACGCGCGCGTAGATCGGCTCGACCTTCGCGTCGCCGCGCACGCCGCGGACGTCGGCCGCCTTCTCGCCACGCAGCGTCGCGATGCGGGAGTCCGAGAAGCCCATCCGCTTGGCGCGCGCGAGCTCGTCCGCCGTGAGCACGCGTCCCGCGCTCGCACGCAGCGCGCGCTCCTCGTCGACGATCTCGCGGAGCTGCCGGAGGAACCACGGATCGATCGCGGTCGCCTCGAAGAGCTCGGCCTCCGTCGCGCCGACGCGCATCGCGTCGACCACGTACCAGAGCCGCTCGGCCAGCGGCGTGCGCACGATCTCGAGCAGCGCGTCTTTGAGCTCTTCGTTCGTCGCGGGCGGGCGATCCCCGAGCAGCGCGAGTGGCCGCACCAGATCGATCACCTCGACCTCGTGCGAGGTGGCGCGCTCCGCCGCGGTCGCGATGAGCCTGCGGAGCTGATCGCGCACGTCGCGGTAGTCGACCTTCTCGAGCAGGGAGACGAGCCCGTCGCGGCCGATCTCGAGCGAGCGCGCCGCCTTCTGCAGCGCCTCCTTGAAGGTCTTGCCGATCGCCATCGACTCGCCGACCGACTTCATCTGCGTGGTCAGGCGCGGATCGGCGCCACGGAACTTCTCGAACGCGAAGCGCGGCTGCTTCACCACCACGTAGTCGATGGTCGGCTCGAACGCGGAGCTCGTGCCGGTGATGTCGTTCTTCAGCTCGTCGAGCGTGTACCCGACCGCGAGCTTCGCGGCGATCTTCGCGATCGGGTAGCCCGTCGCCTTCGACGCGAGCGCGCTCGAGCGCGAGACGCGCGGGTTCATCTCGATCACGAGCAGGCGACCGGTCTTCGGGTCGACCGCGAACTGGATGTTCGAGCCGCCGGTGTCGACGCCGATCTCGGTGATGATCTTCCGTCCCGCGTCGCGCATGCGCTGGTACTCGCGGTCGGTGAGCGTCATCGCGGGCGCGATGGTGATCGAGTCGCCGGTGTGCACGCCCATCGGATCGAAGTTCTCGATGGTGCAGATGACCGCGAAGTTGTCCGCGCGATCGCGGATGACCTCGAGCTCGTACTCCTTCCAGCCGAGCACGCTCTCCTCGACGAGGCACTCGTGCACCGGGCTCTGCTGGTAGGCCCAACGCATCGCGCGCTCGAAGTCGGAGCGGTCGTAGACGATGCCGCCGCCGGTGCCGCCCATGGTGAGCGAGGGGCGCAAGATGATCGGGAAGCCGATCTCGTCCGCCGCCTTCCACGCCTCTTCCATCGTGCGGCACGTGTACGCCTTCGCGCACTCGAGGCCGATCTTCTCCATCGCGCGCTTGAAGAGCTCGCGCTCCTCCGCTTTGCGGATCGCCTCGACCTTCGCGCCGATGAGCTCGATGTTCAGGCGCTGCAGCACGCCGCGGTCGTGCATCGCGAGCGCGAGGTTGAGCGCCGTCTGCCCGCCGAGCGTCGGCAGCACCGCGTCCGGTCGCTCGCGCTCCAAGATGCGCTCGAGCACGTGCGGGACCAGCGGCTCGACGTACGTCCGATCCGCCATCTGCGGGTCGGTCATGATCGTGGCCGGGTTCGAGTTCACGAGGACGACCTCGTAGCCCTCTTGGCGGAGCGCCTTCGCGCCTTGGGTGCCCGAGTAGTCGAACTCGCAGGCCTGTCCGATGACGATGGGGCCGGAGCCGATGAGGAGGATCTTGTGGAGGTCGTCGCGACGCGGCACGTGCTCACCCGGCCTCAAGCGCCCCGAAGAACGCTTGGAAAAACGCCCGAGTCACACGGTCGGCTTGCGCGTCCCGGCTCGGGCGATGGTCTTCCGTCGAGGAGCCACACGGCGTGCGGCCCTTCGGGGCCCGTCTTCCGCGGACCCGCGCGGCTGTATCAGAGCGCGGGCGGGGTCGCAACCGATCGTGGCCGTGTCGCGTCGCCGCCCAGCTTCGGACGCGGTGCGCGCGGGCGAACGGCGTGCGAAAGAGCGGACGTGACGGAAGCGACGATCGAGCTCGCGAACGAAGCCGCGACCGAGGCGCTCGCGCACGCGCTCGGCGCCGCGCTGCGCGCAGGCGACCTCGTGATCCTCGAAGGCGACCTCGGCGCGGGCAAGACGTTCTTCGTGGGCGCCCTCGCGCGGGCGCTCGGAGTCCCCGACGACGTGCCCGTCCAGAGCCCGACCTTCGCGCTGCTGCACGAATACCCCGAAGCGACGCCCCCGCTCGTGCATTCGGATCTCTACCGACTGTCCGATCCGAGCGAGCTCGACGAGCTCGACCTCGAAGCGCTCGTCCGCGCAGGCGAGCACGTGGTCTGCGTCGAATGGGGCGAACGCTTCACGAGCGTGCTCGGCGAGCCCACGCTCCTGCTGCGCCTCGAGCGTACGGGCGAGCACACGCGCCGCGCGCACCTCCGCGGCCGCGAATCGTTGGTCCGCGCGCTCGTCGCATAGCCGCGTCTCCGTCTCCGTCTCCGTCTCGGTCTCCGTCTCGGTCTCCGTTTCGGTCTCCGTCTCGGTCTCCGTCTCGGTCTCCGTCTCCGTCTCGGTCTTCGTCGACGATCGATCGCCCTCGACTCTCCGCCCCCACGCAGCCAGCATCGCTCCGTGCCTCTCGTCTCGCGCACGCTCCTGCACCTCGCGCTCGCCGCGTGCACGACGCTCGCCCACGCGCAGACCCTGCCCGCACCGAACGACGCCCCGCTCGCCCAGCAGCGCTACGTCCTGCGAGCGCGCCTCGATCCCACCACCCACGAGATCCACGGCGAGGCCGAGATCCGCTGGACCAACACCAGCCGCGCGCCCGTGAGCGAGCTCTGGTTCCACCGCTACCTCGAGGCCTTCCGCAGCGACCGCACCGTCTTCATGCGCGAGTCCGGTCGGCAGCTCCGCGGCGTGCGCTTCCGCGGCGGCGGGGGCCTCGACGTGCAGGCGATCACCCTCGACGATCCGAGCGGCCCGATCGATCTGCTCGCGCGCGTCGACGATCCCGCCGACGCCGACGATCGCACGCAGCTCCGTGTGCCCCTCCCGCGCGAGCTCTCGCCCGGCGCCACGATCACGCTCCGCGTCCGCTTCCTCGCGAAGCTCCCGCCCGTCTTCGCGCGCAGCGGCTACCACGGCGACTTCCACGTCGCCGCGCAGTGGTTCCCGAAGCTCGCGCGCCTCGAGGACGACGGCACCTGGGCGACCTTCCCGTACCACGGCTTCGGCGAGTTCTACGCCGACTTCGCGGAGCACGACCTCACGGTCGACGTGCCGCGCGGCTGGGACGTCGTCGCGACGGGCGCAGAGGTCGAGCGCGGCGAGCACGAAGGCCACGTGCGCGTGCGCTTCGTCCAAGACCGCGTGCACGACTGCGTCTTCGTCGCCGCGCCTTGGATGCGTCGCCTCGAAGCGGAGCACCGCGACGGAGATCACGTCACGCGCGTGCACTTGGTGCACCCACCCGGCTACGGGCACGCCGCCGATCGCCACCTCGAGGTCACCCTCGCCGGCCTCGCACACTTCGGCGCGATCTACGGCGCGTACCCCTACGACGACCTCACCGTCGTGGTGCCTCCGCGCGGCGCGGACGGCGCGGCGGGCATGGAGTACCCGACGCTCTTCCTCACCGCGGGCCCGTGGCTGCACGTGCCCGGCTTGCCCATCGCGCTGCAAGACGAGGTCACCGCGCACGAGCTCGCGCACCAATGGTTCCAAGGTCTCGTCGCGACGAACGAAGTGCAGTGGCCGATGCTCGACGAGGGCCTCACCGAGTGGGCGACCGGCGATCTGCTGGAGTCGCTGCACGGCCGCGCGCGCTCGGGCATCGACGTCTTCGGTCTGCGCATCGACGGCTTCGAGCTGCGCCGCGCGCTCGCGCTCCGCGGCTCCGTCACGCCCGCACCCGGCAACCCCGTCACCGCGTTTCGTCGGAGCAACGACTACGGCCGCGCGATCTACGGGCGCACCGCGGTGGTGCTCGAGACGATCGCGCGCACCTGGGGTCGTTCGCGCATGCACCGCGCGCTCGGCCACTACGCGCGCACCCAGCGCTTCCGTCACCCGCGCCCCGACGAGCTCTTCGCGAGCTTCGACCGCGAGTACGGCGCGTGGATGTCGCGCGACGTCTTGCGCCCCGCGCTGATGGTCGGCGGCCACTCCTCGGTGCACGCGGGTGTGCCGCGGATCGAAGCCGGCCGCACCCGCGTCCGCCTCGAGCGCCGTGGCGTGCCGCTGCCCCGTCGCGTGCTCCTCCGCGGTCCCGAAGGCGCCCGCGAGCTCGATTGGCCGATGGAGCGCGACGTGCTGGAGCTCGACGAAGCCGGCGCGTGGACGAGCGTCTGGATCGACCGCGACGCGCACGCGCTCCTGGATCCCGATCGTCGCGACGACGCGCGCAGCAGCGAGCCGACCGAGCTCGCCGATGGCCTCTTCGCGCGCGCGCTCGCGCTGCTTCAACCGGTGCTCCAGGCGGTGGGGCCATGAGCGCCGCGGTTCGTAACGGCGCGCTCGCCGAAGCACTTCACGAAGTGCTTGTCGAAGCGCGACGCGACGCTCGCGACGTCCACGCGAAGGACACGACGCCGTGATCGACGACGCCTCCGCCGCACGCCTCGGCCTCGATGCCTCCGTGGGCGCGCTCGGGGTCGTCGCGCCTGCCCCCACCCCGCCCTCCACCGAAGGCGCCCTCCCCCGCTTTCGGCGCGCGCTCGGCACGACCTTCCTCGTCCACGTGGTCACCGCGCTCGTCGCCGCCGTCGCGGCGCTCTCCGTCTCGCGCGCCCTCGTCGGCTCCGCAGGCCCGCACCCGTTCTTCACCGAAGGCTTCGCCCGCGGCGCTCTGCTCGCCCCCGAGACCCTCGCGACCTTCGGCGAGCACGCGCTCGGCCCGTTGTTCCTCGCGTGGTTCGCCTTGCTCGCGCTCCAAGCGCTCGTCGCGCTCCCCGTCTCGCTGATCTGGCTCGGCGTGATGGCGGGCGAGGACGGCTTCCTGCGCCGCTGGCCACGACACGTCTTGCGCGGGGTCGGCGCGAGCGTCGTGCTCCTCGTCCCGCTCGTGCTGGTCGGCGGTCTCACGGTGCTCTTGCCCGTGCTGTGGCACCTCGCCTTCGACGCCGAGAGCGATCCCCGCGTGCACGACCTCGGCGTGCTCGCCGCGACGCTCCCCGGCCTCGCGGCCGCGCTCCGCTGGGCGAGCTGGAGCGATCACACGCGCGCCGCGATCGCCCTCGACGCCTCGATCGGCACCTCGCTCCGGGCAGGCTTTCGCGCGGGCGCCACCGCCGAGTACGTCGCCTGGGCACTCTGCGCGCTCGTCCTCTTCGGCCTCGGCGTCTGGCTCGCGGGCCTGCCCCTCGGGCTCGCGCTCGCCCAGCTCGCCGCCCTCGCCCGCACCTTCGTGCGCGCGTTCTGGCTCGCCCGCGCCCAGAGCCGCGTCGCGCGTATGCTCGCGAGCTGAGCCCGTCCTCGGTTTCTGGCCTACGGGTCCTCGATCAGGTGGTCCTCGCAGCTCCCCCGGGACAGCCCTTCACGCTCGTGAACGACACCTTCCCTCCGGAGCGTGAGGAGCATCACCGAGTCCCTTGGTTGCACACCCGCCGTCAACCATGGTTCGCCGTTCGTGCGGCGCCCAGCGTGTGTCGTCGGTCGCCCCCGAACGGTGGTGGTGTGTGAGAGCGGCTCAGCCGCAGCCGACACTCAGGTCGGTGGACGCTCTTCGGAGCGTGTGGACTCGGACGGATGAACCGTCGCCGACGGCGTCGGGGCTTACTTGGAAGAAGGATGGATCGGATGAAGAAGCTCGCCCTCATGGGGATTCTCTCGGTGCTCGCGATCGGCTGTGGCGACGACGACGCGCGCGGCGGCACGGACAGCGGCCTGATGCTGATGGACAGCGGCATGATCGTGCTCCCGGACACGGGCACGATGCCGGACGCTGGCGGAACGACGTGCCCCCCGGAGCGCGTCGACGCGCCGACCGAGGCGGAGTGCACCGAGGCTCAGATCTCTTCGCTTCAGAGCGCAGCGATGATGGGCAATGCAGCGCTCACCGCATGGTTCAACGACCCCGCGAACGCCGCCTGTGGCGGCTGTCTCAACGTCGGCATTCTTGCCTGTGCGACCGACAACGGCTGCGACGACGAATGGGGCAACATCGGCTGCTGCCTCGAGACTGCGTGCGCGAGCGCTACGACGCAGGCCGAGTTCGACGCGTGCGTCGAGCGTGAGCTCGACGGGGCGTGCTCGACTCAGAACGCGGCCTTCGACGGCTGTATTGGTGGGCTGCCGATGGGAACCTGCGGAATCGACCCCGTTTGCATCATGATGTGACCCAACGGCGTGTACCGTGAAAGAGGGCGTCCTTCGGGGCGCCCTCTTTCGTTGGGCGACCGCGGCTGGGCGCTAACGGCAGTCTTGTGTACGTGTGCAGAGTTCGAATCCGCTCATGGTGCAAGCGGCAAAGATGCATTCACCGGAGCCGTTACTCCGACAGTAGTTGTAGGTCGCAGACTGGCCACAGCTCGGCAGCGCGCCAGCACTCCAGCTCGATCCCAAGACCGAGCACGTGGACTCGGAGCAACTGCGCGCAGTGAAGCGACGCTCCTCCACCCCATCGCAGTTCCAATCGAAGCTCGTCACGCCCCCGCCCGCCGGGTACCCGATCGCCGAGAACTCGGTCACTCCCGGATTCACTCCCGGGTTCGTGTCCATACAATCGGTCAATCCGTCCGCACGGCGCGGCATGAACCCGTCGGGACACTCGCAGTCGACTACGCGATCCATCGGGTTCGGGTAGCCGTCTCCGTCCGCGTCGCGGAAGCAGTCGAAGCGCACCGTGCTCTCGTCGACGAGCTCGTCGCAGTCGTTGTCTTCGCCGTCGCACTGCTCGGGCGCGCCGGGGTAACGCTGGTTGTCGTCGTCGTCGCAGTCGCGGCTCGCCCCCGGTCGCGTGGCGCACGTGCCGAGCCGAGACGGCGCGAAGCCGTCCGAGTCGCCGTCGATGAGCACGTTCTGACAGCCCAGCGCCGCGTCACACGAGTCGGTGGTGCAGTTGTCGCGGTCGTCGCAGTCGAGCGCGCTCCCGTTCGTGCAGGTGTGCGACGCGAGCACGCAGCGCTCGGCGCCGTTGCAGCCGTTCCCGTCGTCGCATTGAAAGTCCGCCTCGCAGGTCCAGACACACGTGTCCGTGCAGCCGTCCGCGTCGTCGCCGTTTCGGCCGTCGTCGCAGTCCTCCCCTTCGTCGACCACGTCGTTGCCGCAGCCCGCGACCACACACGCGCCGTCGCGGCAGGTGCCCGTCGCGCCGCCAGGGGTCGTGCATTCGTCGCCCTCGGAGCAGCCGGTCGCGCCGTCGATGCCGCCGTCGCGCGGGAAGCTCGTCGATGCGTCGTCGGGCGCGTTCGGATCGACGATCACCCCGCCGCCCGGGAGCAGGCAGCTCCAACCGTCGTCGGACTGAATCGACCCTTCGGGGCAGACGCAGCGGTCCATCACCCGGTCTTCGATGAGGTCGCCGCAGAGGTCTCGCGGTGGGCCGCCACATCCGACGAGCAGGATCAGAGCGAGAAGAGGTCGCATCCGCCGAGGGTGACGTGATCGGTCACGCGTCGCCAACTCGGGTGCTGGTCACGACGCGACCACGGAAGCGCCGAAGGGCTCTGGCTCCAATCACCTCGCCAGACCGACCGAAGACCACGCCGATTCGCGACCACCGTGGCCTCGTTCGAACGCTTCGACGTCGACGATCACGACGGAAGCGTGACGCTCCATGCCCCGGCTTGCCGAGGTTTCCCGTGCCCACTAGCCTAGGCAGACCGACGACCCCGGGGGGGAACGTCGCTCGGTGAGGAATCTTGGACGAGCCAGGTAGTACGGAGTTGGCCTTCGCGATCGTCGGAGGCCTGGTGACGGCGGCCATCTACTCTGCCGCCAACGGTGGCGTCGCATCGCTCGGCGAAGGCGTGTTGCACGCGCACGCGGAGGGCAGCGACACCACGGCGCGCGAGGCGCGACGTCTGATCGATCGCGGGCACGCCATTCGCGCGCGCCTGCTGGTCGGGCGCGTGGTGACGCTCTCACTCGCCGCCGGCTGCGCGTCGATGTTACCCGTGGGCGGCCTCTTCGCGCGGCTCGGCGTGGTCGTCGGCGTCGCGCTCTTCTACGGCGCGCTCGCGCACGTCGCCGCCACCGCCGTCACCCAACGAGGTGCTCGTGGCGCGCTGCGCTTCCTGCGCTGGACGCGCCCCTTCGAGCTCGTCATGGCGCCCGTGGCCGCGCCGCTCGGATGGCTCGGCGCCTTGGTCGAGCGGCTCATGCCGCGCCCACGCGAGAGCGGCGAGGTCGGCACGCTCGCGCTCGAGCACCTGATCGAGCGCGGCGAAGAAGCGGGCACCTTCGCGGAAGAGCACGCGGACATGCTCCGCAGCGTGCTCGAGTTCCGCGACACCATGGCCCGCGAGGTGATGGTCCCGCGCACGCAGGTCGAGGCCTTCGCGATCCAAACGCCGCTCGCGGACGTCGCGCGCCGCGTGGAGGAGCTCGGCCACAGCCGCTACCCGGTCTACCGCGACACCATCGATCACGTCGAAGGCGTGCTCTTCGCGAAGGATCTCTTCCGCTGGCTCCGCGAAGGCAAGGGGCACGAGACCCTCGAAGGTCTGATCCGCAAGCCCGCCCTCTTCGTGCCGCAGACCCGCAAGATCGACAGCGTGCTCCGCGAGATGCAGCAACGTCGCTTCCACCTCGGCGTGGTGGTGGACGAGTTCGGGGGCGTCGCGGGCATCGTCACCCTCGAGGACGTGATCGAAGAGATCGTCGGCGAGATCGACGACGAGCTCGACGAGGAGTACGAGCCGGTGCGGCAGAGCGAGCCGGGGCGCTTCGTCGCCGACGCGAGCGTCTCCGTCTACGACCTCGCGGACTACCTCGGCGAAGCGATCGACGACGGCGCGGGCCACTACGACTCGCTCGGCGGCATGATGGTTCAGCTCGCAGGGCGCGTGCCGAGCGTCGGCGAAGCGGTGAGCGCGGGTCCCTTCGATCTGAAGGTCCTCGAAGGCGACGACCGCCACGTGGAGCGCGTCGAGATCGTCCGCCGCGCGCAGGAAGACGCCGCGCAGTGACGGCGCGCGACGCTCAGTACGCGACGTGCTCGAGCGCGACCTCCGGTCCGTCCATGCGCGGACGCAGGATGCCGAAGTGCGCGACGCGACCTTCCGGCGCTTGGCCGACCGAACCGAGCCCGACCACGACCGTGCCCTCGAGCCGCCGCAAGAAGGGCACGTGCGCGGCACCACAAACGACGAAGTCCGCCGGGTCGTCGTCGATCGCGTGACGCAGCTCGTCGTCGTCCGCGCCGAGGTCGATCGCGATCGTCGGATCGAGCGGCGAGCCGTGCACGACGACGACCTCCGATCCGTCGACGAGCGGCAGACGCCGCTGCAACGGCAGACGCCGGACCTGCTCGATCACGAGCTCTCCGAGCGCGGCCCGCGTGCGTCGAAATCGCTCCGCCGCCTCTTCCGGCCCCGCGCCCGCGAGCGCTCGTTCGCTGACCGAAACCAGCGCGGTGTCGGAGAGCCCACGCACCAAGAGAAACTCCGGCCCCTGCAGACGCCGCCACACCTCGAGCGGTTGGTCGCCGCCGAGCAGCAGGTCCCCGGCGACCACGACGAGGCCGACGTCGTGCGCGGGCAACGCGGCGAGCACCGCGTCGAGCGCCTCGAGGTTCCCGTGCACGTCGGAGAGGAGCGCGACGGGGCGCGCGATGGGCGGGATCGACATCGAGACTCTATAGCGCCCTGCGGAGCCGGCGCACCGCCGCGGAAAGTCGGCGGCGGCTGACCCCACCGACCCAGTCGAGAAGTCGGCGGCGGACCCCCGACCCGAGAAGTCGGCTCGCCTTGCCGCGGCTGTTACGCTCCGCCCATGCGTCGTCGCGCCGTGCTCGCCCTCCTCTTCGCCCTCGCGTGCAGCGACTCCGAGCCCGCACCTCCGCCCCCGCGGCTCGGCGGCGGCGGCATGCCCCCCATCACGGGCGGCGGCGGGAGCGACGCGTCGACCGATGGCGCGACGGGCGACGACGACGCCGGCGTGACGAGCTGCTTCGAGGTCGACGGCGGTCCGGCGGATCCGAACCGCCTCTTCCTCTCGGTCGGCGAGCTCGCCCTCGACTTCGAGCTCGGCACCGTGCTCGCGGAGTGGGTCACCCCGACGAGCTGCGACGCCACGCCCCAGCTCCGCATCACCCTCGCGCTGCCGGAGGCCGCGTGCACCGCCGCGGGCCCGAATCGGCTCACCTTCGTGATCGACGATCCGGGCGAGCTCCCGAACGCGACCTCCAGCACCGTCACCCTCGCCGACGTCGCGCCTGGCATCGCAGTTCGCTACTTGGACTTGGGCGATCCCTCCCGCGAAGGCGGGAGCTACGGCAACTGTCTCGGAGCGTCCGGCACCATCACCTACGAGGCGATGGACACGGAATCCGGATTGAAGGCCGCCGTCTTCGATCTCGATCTCACGCGCTGCGACGCGGAGGCCGGCGCGATCTTGAGCGCGACCGGCGCGTTCGAGGTCTTCCTCGCGGAGCCCTGGCGCGACGTCTGCCTGCCGTGAGCACGACGAAACCACGGGCACGCTCGCCGGGCGCGAACCGCGAAGGCGCTTCGAAGGAGCGGGCCGTCGGGCCGTGACCGAGGAGCGACGCCGCTGCACGGATTCGCCGCATCGGGTCACGAACTACCCGGGAATGCACTGAGGTATGCTCCCGCTCGATGGACGCAGCTGCCCAGGTCCCCGCGCGCTACGAGCACGTGCGTGCGCTCGGCGAAGGCGGCATGGGTGCGGTGGACCTCGTGTACGATCACGAGCGCCACACGCTGGTCGCTCGAAAACGAATGCGCGCCATCTCCGGCAGCGCACTCGTTCGTTTCAAACGTGAATTTCGCACGATCGAGCGTCTACTTCATCCCGGTTTGGTTCGTGTGTACGAGCTCGGCGAAGACGCCGAGGGCGTGTTCTTCACCATGGAGCACGTCGATGGGGGCGATCTGGGCGACTTCTGTGCCGGGCGTACACGTCCCTCGGCGAGCCGCTCGTCCGCCTCGACCTCCGAACCGACGCGCGGGTTGGACGAGCCTCACGAGCTCGCTCCGCTCGACGCTCCGACCCTCGACGCGATGCCGTTCGCCGCGACCCTCACGAGTCTCGACGCAGCGCCGCCCGTCCCGAACCGGGTCGAGGTCGACCTCCACATCGTGCTGCCACGCCTGCTCCACACCCTCCCACAGCTCGTGGAGGCACTCTCCTACTTGCACGCGCACGGCATCGTCCATCGCGACCTCAAGCCGGCCAACGTCCTCGTCGACTCGCGTGGGCTCGTGAAGCTCGCGGACTTCGGCGTGCTCGCGTCGTTGCGCGAGCCCGGTGGGGACGTTCGCGCCTCGGTGGGCACCGTCGGCTTCATGGCGCCCGAGCAGATCCGCGGCGCGGAGGCTTCACCCGCGAGCGACCTCTACGCGCTCGGTGCGACGATCTTCGTCCTTCTCACTGGCCGCGCCGTCTTCGACTCGCGAGGGTCCGCCATGCGCGAGGCGCTCGCGCACCTGAGCGAACCACCACCACGCCTCGACGAGCACGTACCCACGATCCCGGCACCGCTCGCGACGCTCTGCGCCGCGCTGCTCGAGAAGGACCCCGAGCGACGACTCGATCTCGCGCGCGTCAGTGAGCTGCTCGAACGAGCAGGCGCGCGCGCCGCAATCCTCGCGCGGCCGGAGGTCGATCGCACGGACCTCGTGGGCCGCGAGTCGGAATGCCTCGCCCTGGCCCAGGCGCTCTTCGATCGTGGCCTCGACGGGGCACCGCTCGTCCTCCTTCGGAGCCCGAGCGGGATGGGCAAGTCCGCGCTCGCCGTGTGGGCGAGGGAGGAAGCTGCGCGTCGCGGGGTGCTGACGCTCTCCGGGCGCGGTCGCGTCAACGACCGGCTCCCGTTCAACGCCGTCGACGGCGCCATCGATCAGCTCGCGATGGCGCTGGGTCGCGAGCGCAGGTTGCCGCCCGCGGTCTCCCACGCCATCGGGCGCGCAGCGGTCGCGTTTCCGGTGCTCGCCGACCTCGCCCCCCCCGAGCCCGTCGAATCGCGTAGCGCGGTCTTCGACGCGCTCGCCACGCTTCTCGCCCACGTGGCCGCGTCTGGCCTGCTGGTCACGCTCGACGATCTGCAGTGGGCGGACGCCGACTCGATCGCGCTCGTCCGACACCTGGTGCGGGCCGCGCCGAGAGGTGTCTCGATGCTCGCGACCGTGCGCGACGACGAACCCGAGGCTGCCGCCACGGCGTTGCTTCACGAGCACGTGCACTCGATCGTCCTCGGTCCACTCGTCGACGACGCAGTCGAGCGCATCGTCCGTCGCAGCGCAGAGCACGCGGGAGCATCTCCGACCGACGACGCAGTGCGCTCCGCGACACGTGCGGCGCGAGGACGCCCGTTTCTCGCGGAGCTCACGGGCCGGGCGCTCGCGCGCACGGAGAGCACCGACGATCCACTGGCGCCCATCGTACGTGATGCCTTGGCGAGCGACGCCTCGCTCGTGGCGGCTCTCGTGGCCGCCGACGAGTGGACGAACGTCGACGTCCTCGCAGGAGTGGTGGGCGTCCCCCCCGGCGCGCTCGACGAGCGCGTTCGCGAGCTCGCCCACGCTGGCATCGTCCGACGCGCGGGCCCCCTCGGCGCCACGGGGAGCGTCGACGTCTATCACGACGCGGTTCGCCTCGCGCTCCGCTCCGCGCTCACGAAAGAGCAGCTGCGGCGTGCGCACGAAGGCTTCGTGCGGGTCGAACGGCCCGAGGCATCGCCGCGTCGCGTTCGACATCTGCTCGGCGCTGGACGCCTCGCGGAGGCAGCCCACGCGGCGCATGCCGCCGCCGCTGGGGCGGAACGACAGCTCGCGTTCGCGCTCGCCGCAGACTTGTACGCGATCGCGATCGTCCACGGAGACCCGAGCCGGAGCGTCGAGCTGAGACGACGCCGTGCCGTCGCGCTCGAGCGTTGCGCACGATACGCCGAGGCCGCCGAGGAGTGGGAGGTCGTCTCGGCCGAAGTCGACGCCGTCGAGTCCGCGAACTGCGCCAAACGCTCGGCGTACGCGCTCTTCGCAGCCAACCGCGTCGAGGATGGTCTGCGTCGCGTGGACGCCGTGCTCGCCACGACCGGCCACCCCGCGGTCGCCGCGGGAGGGCTGCGAAGCTGGCGTGCCGTCGCGCACTTCTTGATGGGGCCTGCTCGCGTTGCACCTCGGCGAGCGGGCGATCCGGACCGCGCGCGCGATCGTGCGGACACCGATCGCAGGCTCGGCACCCTGATCGGCTACTTCGATCCCTATCTCGGACTGGGCATGCTCCTGAGCGCTCGCCGTGCGTACGGCGAGCTCGGGGTGTGGGACGAGGTCGCGGCGTGCGACTTTCTCTTCGCGGCGTTCGCCGAGCACGGCTCGGCGTCATCGAGCACACCCAGCCTCGTCTCGCGGTACCGGCGCTCGGCCGAACGCCTCCGTGCCGAGCATGCGCCCGAGGATCCACGCCTCTCGGGTATGTCGAGCTTCCTCGAGGCGAGCGAGCACCTCCGCGCGGGGCGCTGGGACGAGTCCTCACGCTGCTTCGAAGCGTGCATCCGTCAGCTCGGAGAGGCGGGCGATCGCGGTGTGTTCGAACAGCAATACGCCCTCTCGCAGCTCGCGTTCCTCGCGTTCGTGCGACATGACCGGGCGTCGCTCGAGGGCCTCCTCCTGCGCTACTCCGCCGAACGCGACGCTCACGACTCCGCGGTGCTCTCGCACCAGCGGTTGTACGAGATCACCACGGCGACGTTTCGTGGCGCGTCCGCCGATGCGCGCGCGATCGCCTCCGACGTTCGCGCCGTCCTTCCCGAGGGGTTTCCTTCGGTTCAAGAGGCCGTCGCGAGCATCGTCGCGCGCTACCCGGCCCTCTACGATCCGAACGGTCCCCCGCCCGAGCCGCTGTCGCGCTCGGAGCGCGCGCTCGTGGACCGCTTCCGGATCTTGTCGATCAACACCGGCGCCTTCTACGCGGCGACCCTCGCGCTCACGGAGGCACACGCGCTGCGACGCGGCGCGCCCGAGGCCTCGCGATGGCGTCTCGCGCGGCTCGTCCATCGCGCTCGCAACGCACCGCCCTGCGCGGCCGGCGATCCGGAGCGCGCATGGGCGTATGCGGAAGATGCGCGCGGAAGACCCGAGTCTGCGCTCGCTTGGCTGGGCCGCGCCGAGGCGATCGCGACGCGCCACGACCGCCCCATCGCCGCCGCGATCGCACGCTTCCAGCGAGGGATTCGGTTGGGCGGCGACGAAGGAGCCTCGCTTCGAGCCGACGCGGAGCGACGGCTCGCGGAGGCAGGGTTATCGTCTGCGCTGCTCCACGAGGACGTGGGAAGCCGCGGAGGCTGAGCCCCGTCAGCGCGCGCCGCTGCGGCGACGGGCCCACCACTCGGCCGCCAAGAGCGCGACGATCCCGAGGAAGGCCCACGGCGACGCGAAGGGCGCGAGCTCACGGGCGCCGAGGCGTCGTGTGCGCGTCGCGTCGAAGCTCGAGAGCTCGCCCGCGTCCTCGATCGTCGTGAAGGTTCCGCCCGTCGCCGTCGCGAGCCCTTGCAGACGCGTCGGCTGCGCGCGCGGATCGGCGAGCTCGTCGCCCCCCGCTTCCACCACGAAGAGCTCGGACGCGATGGGCTCGGGGTCTGAAGGCCGCCTCGCCACCACGCGGTACGCGCCGGGCTCGGTCGGTGCGCGCAACGCGAGCTCGACGCGTCCCTCCGCATCCGTCACGGCGTCGGCGCCCGCGAGCGGCGTGTCGTCTCCGTCGCGTCGGATCTCGAAGCGAATCGTCTCCGCCGCGAGCGGCTGATAACGCGCGTCGCGCAGCACCGCGCTCGTCCGCACACGACCTTCGGGACCGTAGCGCTCGCGATCGGTCGTGAGCTGCGCGGGCTCGAGGCTCGGATCGCGCGCGAGCCAGCGCAGCCCGCGATCCCAGAAGCGTTCGAACGTCGACGCGTCGCCCGTCAGACCGCCGGTGGTGGGACCCCAGCGCCACGCGGTGTCCGTCGTCAGCGCGAGCACGCGGCCTTCTTCGGCGGTCCCCGTCACGAGCACCGGCAGACGCTCGTTCGGATGCGTGAGCAGCACCGTCGCGCCTTCACGCACGCCCACCACGCGGTTCATGCCTTCGAGCGGCGCGAGCCGCGACCACGCGGCCAAGCTCGCCGAGGGATCCGACGCGAGCGCGAGCAGCGGGTGCCGCACCAGCGCGGGCTCGACGCGCGGAGCGAAGCGTCCTTCGATCACGAGCCGCGACGCCGGCGTGCCGACGGGAGGCAAGAGCACGGGGAGCACGTCGGCGATCGGTGTGCCCGCGTAGCCCCCCGAGGCGAAGCTCTTCTCGCCGCCGATCATCGCGAACGAGCCGCCGCGCCGGACGTAATCACGGATCCGCGGCAGGTACCCCGCCATCTGGTAGGGACCGAAGTCGAAGTCCTGGAACAAGAGCACGTCGAAGGATCCGAGGTGCTCGCGGAAGAGCTCGTCGGTGGGAAACGGAATGAGAGCCAGCTCGTCCGGCGAGGCCATCGTGAGATCCGAGGCGGTCCGCAGGATGAAGAAGCTGATCAGATCGATGGAAGGATCGCGTTTGAGGAACGCGCGAAAGAAGCGCACGTCCCACGTCGGCTCGCCCGCCACGAGCAACACTCGCAGCCGATCGCGCTCGACCCGCACGAGGAAGCTCCGCTCGTCGTTCTGCGGCACTTCGTCGCCCGGCGCGTGCGGGATCGACACGGTGTAGACCGCGCGACCGAGCCGACGCGGCGTGAAGGGCAGCGCGACCTCGCGGGCTTCGCCTTCCGGCACGTCGACCGTCACCTCGGTCACGACCTCGTCGCCTTGCCGCAGTGTGACCGGAAGCGCCCCACCCGCGCCGAGCCGCCGCACCGTGACGCGCACCTCGGCCGGCGTGCGCAGGAAGCCGACCGGGTCCGCCTCGAGAGTGGCGAGCGCGTCGTCGCGCAGCTCTTCGCGACCCACCGCGACCGTGTGGACCTTGCGCCCGTCGAGGTCCGGTGAGGGCCCCGCGTGGCGGCTCGCGCCGTCGCTGACCACCACCACCGCGCCGATTTCGCCCGCGCGGTCCCCCTCCACGAGCGCCTCGAGCGCCGCCTCCAGCGCCGACTCGTCCGCGCGCGCCGCGCTCGCGCCCTCCACGTCGGAGAAGCTCGCGGGCTCGAGCTCCGAGCCGAAGCGGTGGAGCGTCGCGTTCTCCGCGTCGGCCGACCATCGCGACAGCAGCCGCGCGACGTCCTCGGAGCGGTCGTGCACGCCCATGCTGCGCGAGCCGTCGACGAGGACCGCGACCCGACCGCGTGTCGTCTCCGAACGCTCGACCGTCCAGCGCGGCTGCGTCGTCACGAGCGCGATCGCGATCGCGGAGAGCACACGCCACGCGACGAGCCGACGCGGAGGACGCCGACGCAGCTCGCGCACCACGAGCGCGGCGAGCACCACCACCACCAGGAGCGCGACGAAGCCGCCACCCGGGATGGCGAAACGCGGCCAGAGCTCGCTCACGGCCTCGGACCGACCCCACGACGTCGCATGATGAACGGGGCGTGGACCTGATCGTCCTTGTAGTCCAGGCAGAGCGCGTACATCACGAGGTTCACGCCGAATCGAATGGCGCGCTCGCGCTGATCGTCACCGCCGGGCACGACCGGATGCACCCACGTGCCGAGGTTGTCGCGCGCGAAGGCGCCGCCGAGATCGTGCCGCGAGTAGACGACGGCGAGCCGCCCACCGACCTCGATGCCCTCCACGGTGTCCGGCCCGCGCACGCGTCCGAACGGTCGATCCACCAAGTAGAACGAACGAAAGATGGTGTGATCGCGCGCGATCGGGCGCAGCGCCGTCCCGAGCGCGCGGCGCAGCTCGCGGCGGATGGAGGCGTCGAAGCCCGAATCGTCCGGCCGCGCGTCGTCGATCACCACGAAGCCACCGAACTCGACGAAGCGCCGCAGCCCGACCGACTCCGCCTCCGAGAGCTCCGAGAACCCGCGGTCGCCGGACCAGAAGAGCAGCGGCGATTCGAAGAGGCGTGGATCGTCGAGGCGCACGCGCCCCGGCTGGAGCACGGTCTCGATGCTGGTGCGCTTGCGGACCTCCCAGGCGAGCCGCCGCCGCGCGAGCGGCCGCGCCTCGGGTCCGACGTCGACTCCAAGGATCGCGACCCGCGTGCTCTCCCCGAGCGCGTGGACCTGTGGCACCACGACCGCGAGGCAGATCAACACCGACGCCGCGAAGAGCGCCACGACGCGCGCCGCACGCGAAGCGCCGCCGTGAGCACCGGAGGCGCGGGACGACGGGGCGACGGGGGAGAGGAGGCTCATGCCGAGCTCGTGAGCTGGCGGACGCGCCAGGGAGCGCAGACTCAGAACAAGAAGATCACGCCCGCCCAAGTCATCGCCGCGTAGGTGGTGAGACCGATCGCGAAGTGAATCGTGGAGAGCGCCTGCAACGCGCGGTAGTCGTTCGCGCGGCTCAAGCCGAAGGTGTCGCCGTTCGCGATGATCACACCGAGGACCATCTGCGCGACCATGCCCGCGAGGTGCACCCAGCGGAGGCGCTTGTGGCGGCGCAGGTTCTTCGCGTACTCGCTCTCTCCCTCGGACAGGTTCATCGGATCGGGCATGCGGAGCGAGAGTCCGAAGGTCACGGAGTAGAGCGCGGTGGTCATCAAGGAGCTGATCAAATGTGGCAGCGGCTGCCGGGTACAGCTCGATTGACCGAAGACGGCGTTGCCCTGAACGCACGGAGAGTCGGAGAGCGAGCCGAACATCCCGTAAAGGTTGTAGTATTGAAGGTAGCCGAGCACGACGGTAGCGGTCATGGAGACCCAGGTCGCCACGCCCATCCACTTGTGGATTTGAGCGAGGCGGCCGCGCTGCTGCATCAGCTCCGCGGTGGTCGGACCGGGCCGCGCGCCCCCGCCGCCTTCCGCTTCGTCGGGCACCGGCTCGAACGCCAGGCTCGCGGAGACGACCGGCACGCTGGTGCTCGGGGTCATCACGGCGGGGTCGAGCTGGAGCTGAAGACCGAAGAGCGGGGTGGCCAGGACGAGCGCGGTCAGCGTTCCCATGGCGCGGACTCTACCGCAGTTTGGTGGTTCGGTCGCCTCACTCGCGACGGCTAGAGCCTGATCCAGGATCGGCGTTGAGTGATTCGTGGTCTGGGTGCGTGCCAT
>ERZ761607.2515-NODE-2515-length-19654-cov-4.710189_pt1 | contig 19654 bp, 14 predicted proteins | sample MGYA00511164_ERZ761607 | MGnify/ENA primary metagenome ERZ761607 (study PRJEB28899, sample SAMN02445080) | bioreactor sludge metagenome | biome: EBPR sludge | place: Australia: Brisbane, Thorneside Wastewater Treatment Plant | collected 2011-06-22 ... | reverse complement strand
GATCTGCGTCGAAGCGGATGGGCATGTCGCGCTTGGAGACCACGATGCAGGCCAGTTGCCCGCGTCCGGCGTATGCCTCGCGCAAGGCGGCCACCGCTGTATTGCCATCCACCGGAAACAGCACGCGCGCGGTGTCGGACATCTCGCCCAGCAAGGCCTCTGCGATGGTCGGATCCTGGTGCGATTGCTCGTTCTTGCTGTTTTCCCAGGTGTGGGAGGTGACGATCAAGGGCACCGGCAGCCAGCCCGGCGTTTGTCCGAGCTCCTTTTGCCGGCGCGCGAAGATGATCTCCTGGCGGAGCAGGCCCAGCATCTTCACGGCGAAGGCTTCGTAGCTCACGATCAGGTTCAGCCCCGCCTTGTTGCCCAACGCTGCTGCCGCCACGGCTTCCTCGTTGAGCGCAGTGATCACTGCGCCGTGCAGGTCTTCCGGGACACCGGGCTCAGGCGCGTTGACGCGGTGCTTGAGCAGCGCCAGCGTGCCCCCCATCTTGTTGCTTGCCAGTTCATCCGGGTTGCCGACCCGCACGCGCAGATCCGGGTTGGCCCGGACCAGATCGACGAACCAGCGGTCGAGCGCCGCCATCGCGCTGCCGCTCTCGCCCTCGGCTTGCCAGACCGGCTCGGGCAGCACAGGGGCGTTGGGACGGCGATGCGCCATCGGGTGGCCACTTTCCAGCGGGCGTTGCTGGCCGGCATGCGTGGCCAAGGCGGCCAGCGCCGCGTCGAGTTCGGATGGCGGCACATGCAAGGCGGCGGCGCTGGCGTTGAATGCCTCGCGCGCGGCAGCATCGTTGTGCGGATTGCCCGACAGGGGCAAGTTGTGCGCGGCATTGGTGCCCGCGCCGGCAAAGCCGAAGCCCTTTTCGGTCTCCGCGATCACGTAGGGCAGGCGCATCGGATAGCGGCGATCCGGGTCCGCCGCGAACCGTTGCAGGGCCTGTTCCGCCGAGATGATGCCCCAGGCGATGGCGGCCGGATCGCGGCCATCGACGGTCATGGGATCGAATCCGTTGTGGCGCAGGTCTTCGGCCAGCCATGGCGCGCCACCTTCCTGGACGATCTGGGTGCGCTGCTCGATGCGGCGGCCATTGAGGATCATCACGGGTATCGCGTAGCCGCAGTCCTCGGCACGCCACCAGCGGGGAGCCCAGTCCGAGCCACGCTGTTCCTCGAAGGCGCCATCGCTCAGGAAGGCCACCAGGCTTTCGCCGGGCAGGGGCATGTGCACGTATTGCAGGCCGGCGAAGCCGAGGTAGCCGCCTTCCGACACCGCGCCTGCGGTGTTTGGGCCGGCGTGGCTGCCCAGCGGCACGGCGGGGCGGCCCTGTGGATCGATGGCGTAGGAGTAGAAATCGGCGCACAGCCGCGACAGGCCGGCTTCGCTGCGGTCGTAGCGACCGCGCTGCGCCGGTGAGACGTCGCCCGTGAGCGCATTGATGGCTTCGATGGCGGCAACGCAATGCCCTTGCCCCATCAGCCATCCGCGCGTGTGCCCCGTCAGGGCGTTGGCGAGCAGGTAGCCCACGAAAGCCGGCACCATGTTCAGCGAGCCACCGGTATGGCCTTCGGGCGTGGCCTTGAAGTCGTCGGCGGCCAGGAAGGTACCGGACAGGTCGATGCGCTGGGCGTAGGTCATGTGCGCGACCACGTTCATCCCCACGCAAGTCAGGCGATCGGCCGCGGCCAGCAATTCGTAGGCCTTCGTGCGATCGACAAGACCCTGGCTCACCAGGTCGGAAATCGTCGCGTCGATGCGCTTGGCGGTCATGTCGCTGTGCTGGATGGGCCCCAGGCCGATGCGCCATTCGTAATATGTGTCTGCGTCGCTTGCGTTCATCACGATGTTGCTCCTGTCGTTCTTCTGCTCGGGCCGCCACGGTCGTCGTCGACTTGACGGCTCTTCAATGCGCTGGCGACCAAATGGGCTAGTGCAATGCGGTTGCTCGGGTGGGGAACCGCGTCGGTCGAGGTGATGCGCGAGAACAGCGGCGCCAGTTCAGTCCAGGCGTCATCGGCGAACAGCGCGTGCACCACCACGCACTCGGGCCGCGGTAATCCTTGAGCGGCGATGCCGCGTGCGGCCTGCATCAAGGTCCGGCCGGACGATGCGATGTCATCGACCAGCACGGGCGTGCGCTCGCGCCAGGCCGACAGATCGGGCACGGCGATCTCGACGCGGCGGTCGCCGTACCGGGTCTTGGTGAGCACGACGCACGGCGCACCGATGCGCGTCGCGATGTCGCCTGCCCATTGCTCGCTTTCTTCGTCAGGCCCCACGATCAACGGCCGCTCGGTGTTGGCCGCGATCCAGTCGGCCAACAAGGGGGCGGCCTGCAAGGTCGCGGTCGGCAGGGTGTAGATCGATGCCAGGGTCGGGTGGCGGTGCAGGTGGGGATCCACCGTGACCAGCTTGTCGAAGGTGGAGGAGATCAAGCGCGCAAAAGACAGCGAGGTGACGCTCTCTCCCTCGTGGAAGCGCTTGTCCTGCCGCATGTAGGCCAGGTAGGGGCTGACCAGGTTGACCTCGCTTGCGCCCAGGTCGCGGGCCGCGTCGGCCGCGAACACCAGGGGCAGGAACTGCGCGTCGGGCCGGGCCAGCGTGCAGACCAAATCCACGGCGCGTCCGGCCGGATCGCCATGCAGCCGCACGTAGCTTTCGCCGTCGGGGAAGTGGCGGGTTTCGAGCCGCCCGAGCTTACTGCTCAGCGCCTTCGAGAGCTGGGCGGCGAAGGCCTCGTTGCCGGGCAATGCCAAGGTCAGTCTTTGCAGGGTCATTCTTCTGTATCCTTTGTTCTCTTTTTTTCTTCACGGCTCACCTCGCCAGCCAGCCGATGACGATGGCGTTGACCAGGTCGATCGAGAAGCCGCACACCAGCGGCACGACGATGAACGCTTGGCGCGCCGCGCCGAACTCCCTGGTCACGGCGGTCATGTTGGCAACAGCCGTCGCGGTCGAACCCAGCGCAATGCCGCCGAACCCCGCGCACACGACGGTGGCCTCATAGTCGCGCCCCATGGCACGGAACACCACCAGCAGCACGTAGGCGACGGTCAGAGTGATCTGCACGAGCATGGCGACCGTGATGAACACCAGAACCGGCTCCAGCTCCCAGAGCCTCAGCCCCATCAGCGCCAGGGTCAAAAACAGTCCCAGGCAGATATCCGAGATCAGCGCCAGGCCCGGCTGCATGCTCGGGAAGTTCCAGAGCCGACCCCTGCCGTTGGTGGTCAACAGATCCGCAGCGGCCCGCAGCACGATGCCGGCCAGCAGGCATCCCACGAAGCTCGGCAGCTTCAAGGGCGACAAAGCCGCCAACTGCGTAATGCCGTGTCCCAGCATCAGGGTGCAGTTGAGCCAGAAAACCGCCAGCAAGGCGCCGTGGTAGTCCAGGTGCGCGCGCGCTTCATCGCGGTGCAGCACGCCTACTTCCAGTTCGGTTTCACCCGAAGGCCTGACGTGGTGGCGGCGCATCAGAAAGGCGGCAAGGGGGCCGCCGATCATGCACGCGGCGATGAGCCCGATCGTGTTCGCGGCCAGACCCAGCTCCTGGGCGTTGCCGATGCCCAGGTGCTCCGAGAAGTGGCCCGACCAGGCGACGGTGGTGCCCACGCCGCCGGTGAGCGAGATGGAGCCGACCATCAGCCCGGCGCGGGGGTCCATCCCGAAGGCACTGGCCAGCCCCATCCCGGTGGCGTTCTGCAGGAGGATGAAGACGACCGCCAGCGCCGTCAGGACCAGGAAGGAGCGCCCCCCCGCGGCCAGCGTGCGCAGGTCGCTGTTCAGCCCGATGGCGGCAAAGAAGTACAGCAGCAGGACATCGCGGGTGCTCTGATCGAAGGCAACGGTGATGTCGGCGCCGTAGTGGAGTGCGCACACGACCAGAGCCCCGAGCACGCCGCCAACCAGCGCTTCGGGAATGCTGTAGCGACGCAGCCAGCCCACGCGGGCGATCAGGCCCTTGCCGCCGAACAGCAGCAGGATCGCCAGCGTCACTCCAAGGAAGGCATCGACCTGCATCAGAAGTGCCTCCCGATGGTGACGGTGCCGTAGACCGGGATGTCGCGCTGGCCCCGGAACTCACGCGTGCGGTGGTAGCGCGCTAAGGCGAGCCGCCATTGACCGACGTACATGGCGACGCCATAGCCGATGTCGGCCACGAAGGGGCGCTTGTCGACACTGTGGCTTGATTTGAACGTGTTGCCATCCAGGGTGATGTCGTGCAGCACCCAGCGCGCATCGAGCGCAACGAACAAGTGCCCGTTCCAGGCTCCGTCGGGCCGCAGGCGCACCGGCGAGGTGTTCTCCCCGGCAGGTCGCAAAGGGGCCGTGCCGAAGTCATCGGGCAGGCGCAGGCCGAAGCGCCACTCGCCACCCACGTTGGCATAGGTCGCGAAGTTGCCCAGGCTGGCGCCCCAATGCCGCGTGAGGTCCCACCCCCAGCCATCGACATCCTCGCGCCGTGCGACACGCGTGCGCCGTTCATGGATCACCTGCAGCACGGGTTCATTGCGCAACTGGTGGTGCCAGCCATGGAATCGGTCGACATCGATGACGTCGTGCCACCAGCTTTGGGTCTGCTTCGCGTACGCGGCGGGGCCGACGATGCCGAAGCGGATCTGCGACGTGCGCAGTTGGTCACCCTTGCGTGCGTTGTAGCCCATGCTGAACATCAACGCCCCGGCATAGGGGCGGTCGTCGGTGATGAGGTCGGTGCGGAGATGGTCGGTGGGCGTGTACATCACCTGCCCCAATCCGATCGTCATGTTCTGCTCGTCGAAGCCGTCGGGACGCAGCCAGGCCAGATAGTGGTTCAGGTTGCGGGCCAGGCGCGGCAGGCAGGGATCGTCCACATAGTCCACCAGATTCGGAGACACCCAACTGAGCAGGAACCCGTTGGTGTAGCCCTGGTCCTGCTCCACACCGCCGAACATGTCGTTGTCGACACGCAGGTTCAAGGTGCCTGTCGAGCGCAGCGGATCGCTCCCGCTGCACCTGGCATCCTGTGCCACTGCGTGCGTCGCCGGTGCGAGCAGCATGACCCACCAGGCACAGGCCCATGCGGAGCGGCGCAAGCGCTCCCACGACGGAGAAGGTGCACGTCGGGGCGGCGTCGGCATCTCAGGTCGCCGCGGTCGCAGAGGACGGCGGGTTGGCCTGCTTCTGGCGCACCAGCATGACGGGCACCGGTGCGATGCGTGCCACCTGTTCGGCATCGCTGCCCAGCAGCAGCCGGTCCACGCCCCGGCGCCCATGGGTTCCCAGCACCACCAGATCGCATTGGCTGGCCTCGGCTTGTTTCGCAATGAGTTCCGACACGCGATCACCCTTGCTTTCCAGTAGAACGGTTTCGACCGGAACGCCCCGCTGACGCAGCTCCGCCGCGGCCTCGTCCAGCAGCGCCTGTCCGGCTGCCAGAAAGCGGGGCCGGACTTCCTGGATGTAGACCATGGGGCGCTCGAAGCCGTTGCTGTGCCTCATCTCCTCGATGATGTTGAGCAGCACGATGGTCGCTCCGCTCATACCGGACAGATGTGACGCATGGTCCAGCGCCAGACGTGCTGTGGCGCTGCCATCGAGTGGAACCAGAACGCGTGCGTACATACCGTATCTCCTCAAGTCATGAAATCGTGGAAGGGGCTGTGCTCAGCAGATGCCGCGCGTCCCGCGCGGCGATCCACTCCTCGTTGGTCGGCTCGACGCCCCCCAGCCGCGGCTTGGGGGCGTGGAGACGGCATAAGCGTTGGTGGCCCGCGCCAATTCGATATGGAAGCGGCGTGACACGCGCGGGCTGAAGCCGCGCACCTGGCCACGCCACACCGGTGCGTGTTGCAGGGACTCGGCACCCACGTCGGGCACCGCCGCTCTGATGCTCGAAAAGCGATAGTCAAGCAAGCCGAGAAGAGCTCCGGCACCATGGCTGAAGAAGATCCAGGCTCGACCATGACTTCACTGGCACCGGGCTCCAGGCTCAGTGACAGACTGACTGCCAGCGTCTGCTGGCAGCGGGGTGTCCGTGCACGTGCCCAAAGATGGGTTCTTCGTGGGAACGGCATCCTGTTCGGAGCCGCCCGGTTGCCTGACGTACGCCCCGGGCGCATCGCAGACCGGACGCAGCCCTTTTCTGGCGTTGCCCATCCTGGGCGCAGCAACCATCTTGGACGAGCGTGCCCGCAGCCACTCGAACCAAGCGGTCCACCAGGAGCCTTCCTGCCGGGGCGCCGAGGCCTGCCACTCGTCCGGACCCATGTAATTTTCACCCGTTGCGCGGGTGCGCAGTTGGTAGTGCCGCCGGGGATGCCCAGGTTCGCTGACGATCCCGGCGTTGTGTCCGCCGTTGGTCAGGACGAAGGTGATCTCGGCCGGCGAGAACAGGTGCAGTTTGAACACTGAGCGCCAGGGGGCGACGTGGTCCGTGGTGGTACCCACGCAGAAAATCGGCAGCGTGAGATCGCCCAGCGACGTCGGACGGCCGCCGACCGGGTAGAGGCCGGCGCTGAAGTCGTTGTTCAGGTACAGCCGCCGCAGGTACTGCGAATGCATCTTGGCGGGCATGTGCGTGCCATCCGCGTTCCAGGCCATCAGGTCGTTCATCGGCTTGCGTTCGCCAAGCAGATATTCGTTGACCAGACGCGACCACACCATGTCGTAGGGGCGCAGCATCTTGAAAGCGCCGCTCATTTGTTCGGCGGTGAGATAGCCGGTCTCGTCCATCAACGCTTCGAGCATCGACACCTGGCTTTCGTTGATGAACAAGCCAAGTTCGCCCGGTTCGCTGAAGTCCGTCTGCGCGGCCAGCAACGTCAGCGACGCCAGGCGCTGGTCGCCGTCGCGCGCCATCGCGCTGGCGCCAATCGCCAGCAGCGTGCCGCCCAGGCAGTATCCGGTTGCATGTTGCATGGATTTTGTGCCCGGGGACGATCGCATTGACGGCATCGAGCGCGGCATGCAGTCCGAATCGCAGGTACTCGTTCATGCCCAGGTCGCGGTCTTCTCTGCCTGGGTTCTTCCACGAGATGCAGAAGACCGTATGGCCCTGGTCGACCAGATGCCGGATGAGGGAATTCTGCGGCGACAGGTCGAGGATGTAGTACTTCATGATCCAGGCAGGCACGATCAGGATCGGTTCGGCATGAACTTTTTCTGTCGTGGGCGCGTACTGGATGAGTTCGATCAGATCGTTCCTGAGAACGACCTTCCCGGGCGTCGTGGCAAGATTGCGCCCGACCTCGAAACGTTCGGCACCCGCCGGCGGCCGGCCAGACCACTGGCGGAAAAGGTCATCCAGGAAGTACTCGAAACCCCGCGCGAGATTTGCGCCATTCTCTGCCTGGGTCTGCCGCAACACGACGGGATTGAGCGCGGCCACATTGGCCGGCGAAAGCATCTCCAGCCACTGCCTGGCGCAGAACTCCACCAGGCGCCGATGCTTCGGATCCACGCCCCAGACCCCTCGTGTAGCCTGTTCCCACCATTGGCTCTGCAACTGGTAGCCGCGGCGCCACAGGTTGTAGGGCCAGGCATCCCAAGAGGCATCGTTGAAGCGCCGGTCACCCGATGGCGGCAACACGGGCAGTTCCCGGCCTTCGGTCATCGCCTCGATCCCATCACGGAGGAGGTCCAGGCACTGCTCTAACTGCGCCCGGGCCAGATCGGACAAGGCTGCCCGCTTGCCCGGGCTGGTAGCCAGATGAGTGAGCCAGTCCATCCAGGCCAGCATCGGTGACTCGGGCGACAGCGAGGACCAGACTCTTGCCCAAGCCGCATGAACCTCGGTATCGAGCGCTTCGATCGACTCGGGAGATGGTTGACTTTCTTCGTTGCTCATCGGGATAAAGCGCCTCCTGACGCCAGCGCTGTTGTGTGTAGTGGTGGGTTGGCGGGGCACGCACGCCGCGACGCTCGGGCCAGTAGCCACCCGGGAGCGCGTTTCCCGCTCGGCTTCGCGCGTGTGCACAACCGGTTCAGATGCAAAGGCCGGCAGAGCTCATTCATGCCTCGACGCCAGTCCGGCACAGGGTCAGTGCGGCCCGCGCCGCGACCCATTCCTCGTTCGTCGGCTCGACGCCGACGATGACTTCGCTGTCGGCGGCGGATATGACGGGCGCGTTGGCCAGATTGGCGGGCGCGTCGAGCCGCAATGGCAGGAAGCCCAGGGACTCGCAGACGCGGCGGCGTATCTCGGGACTGTGTTCGCCAACGCCGGCGGTGAAGACCAGCAGGTCCAGTCCGCCCAGCACGGCGACCAACGCGCCGATTTCACGGACGATGCGGCGCACGTAAAGCGAGAGCGCGTCACGCGCGCGGGCGGCGTCTTCGTCGTTGCCGGTTTCCTTCTGCAGCAGCACACGCGGCTCGGCCGAGATGCCGGACACGCCGAGCAGCCCCGATTCGTGGTACAGGATGTGCGCCACTTGCTCCAGGCTCAGCTTCTCGATCTCCATCAGGTAGATCACGGCGCCCGGATCGAGCGCGCCGGTGCGGGTGCCCATCATCAGGCCGTCGAGGGCGGAGAAGCCCATGGTCGTCGCAACGCTGTGCAAGCCACGCATCGCGCACAGGCTGGCGCCGCTGCCGAGATGGGCGACGATGACCCGGCCGCTGGCCAGGTCTCCGTGGCGTTCGGGCAGCGCGGCCGCCATGTATTCGTAGGACAGCCCGTGGAATCCGTAGCGGCGCAATCCGCGCGCCCAGGCGGCGTGCGGCAGGGGCAGTAGCTGCTCCACCTTCGGCAACGTACGGTGGAAGGCGGTATCGAAGCAGGCAACCTGGACGATGTCCGGGTGTTCGCGCAACAGGATGTCCATGGCCTCCAGCGCAAACGGCTGATGCAGCGGGGCCAGCGGGACGTAGCTGCGCAGGTCGGCCAGCGTCTGCGCATCGACGCGGGTGGGCGCCGAGTACTTGGTGCCGCCGTGCACCACGCGGTGCGCTACCGCAACCACACGCCGCAAGTTCAAGCGCGTCCGGATGCGCTCGCGGATGACCTGGAGCGCCGCGGAATGTGGATGCCCTGCGTCCAGTTCGACGCGGTGCGGGGCAACGCCGGTTTCGCCGAAGTCCGGCGCCGGTCCGCCGATGCCCTGCACCTTGCCATTCCACAACGGCGTGCGCGCAAGCGGGTGTACATCGGCTGCGAACAGCGCGAACTTGATGCTTGACGAACCGCAGTTCAGCACCAGGATCAAGCTTTCGGTCGGCTCGGTCATGCTTTGCCCAACCTGCGCAAGCGGAAAGCGGCCACGACTTGCAACACACCGTAGATCAGCGCCGACGCGCCGATCCACAGCGTGGTGACCACCAGACCAGACAGCGGGTAGAGCGCGAACAGTACGCCCATCAGCACCGCAAGTAGGCCACTGAGAATCAGCAGCCATTCGTGTCGCGCGCGCTTACGCACGCGGATCGCGAACACGATGCGGTAGATACCGCTGATCGCCAGCCACACCGCGACGAGCAATAGCAAGGTGCCGGCCATGTTCAGCGGGTCGAGCGTGGCCATGATGCCGAATGCCAAGGACACCAGCGCATAGAACACCGCCCAGCCGCGCGAGACCGGCGCCGAGCCCCGGATGGCCCCGGCCAGAACCACGACCCCTTCAGCGATGGCCAGCACGCCCAACCACAACGTCAGCACGGCTGCTGCGCCAAGGGGTGACAACAGTGCCAGCAAGCCAAACATGATCGCCAATAGGCCCAGCAGAAGCAGCACCCACCAGTTGCGCGACAAAATGCCGGAAAGCGTGTCGGCGAGATCAGGTTTGTCGTTCATGGGCGTTCTCATTCGGTTGGCGGGAGGTCATTGGGCGGTGTAGCCGCCATCGGCGGTCAATGCCGCGCCGGTAATGAAGCTGGCGCCGTCGGACAGGAGAAAGGCCGTTGCGTGCGCGATTTCCTCGGCGTTGCCGAGACGGCCGATGGGGTGCAGCCCGACCAATTCGGTGCGCACCGAGGCGTCCAGGTTATCGAGGATGGGTGTGTCCACGTAACCTGGATGCAACGAATTCACGCGCACGCCCTTTGCCGAGTAGGCCAGCGCGGCGGAACGGGTCAGCCCGGTAACGGCATGTTTGGCGGCGTTGTAGGCCGGCGCGGTTGCGATACCTACCAAGCCGAGGATCGAGGACATGTGGACGACCGCCCCGCCGCCGGCGGCGAGGATGGCCGGGATCTGGTAGCGCAGGCCGTAGGCCACGCCGTTCAGGTTGACGTCGACCACTTGTTGCCACGCATCCAACGACATTTCGCCGACGGCCCCGGCCTGGCCGCCGATCCCGGCGTTGTTGACCGCGTAGTGCAGCCCGCCGAAACGTTGCACTGCCGTTTCGACGGCAGCCTGCACCTGATCGGCCTTGGACACGTCGCATAGATTGGCGATGGCCGTACCGCCGGCGGCGGTGATCGCGGCGACTACGCGCTGCACGCTTTCAGGATGGATGTCGGAGACGACCACTGACAGGCCGTTGGCAGCCAATAGCCGGGCGGTGGCTTCGCCGATGCCCGACGCGGCGCCGGTGACGAGGACGGATTGGCCGGAGAAAGTGTATTTCATGACAGTGGTTCCTCTGATTGGGTTGGGTGGGCGGCTCGCCTGCAACGTGGATGCGACCGCGTCACGGTGGAGCGGTCCGATAGCGGTGCGCCAGCATCAGTGCAATGGCGCAGGAGGCGATGCGCGATTGCCGCGAATCGGCACGACTGGTCAGAATGACCGGCACCTTGGCTCCCAGCACGATGCCGGCGCTGGCGGCCTCGCCCATGTACATGATCTGCTTGGCCAGCATGTTGCCGCTCTCCAGATCCGGTACCACGAGGATGTCGGCCTGCCCGGCCACTTTCGAGTTGATGCCCTTGGTGCGCGCAGCGGCGATCGACACAGCATTGTCAAAGGCCAGCGGTCCGTCGAGTACGCCGCCTGCGATCTGACCGCGATCGGCCATCTTGCACAGTGCTGCGGCATCCAGCGTGGCCGGCATCGTCGGATTGACCGTCTCCACCGCCGCCAGGATGGCCACCTTGGGCTCGGCCACGCCAATGGCATGGGCCAGGTCGATCGCGTTACGGATGATGTCGGCCTTCTGTTCCAAGCCGGGCGCAAGGTTGATGGCGGCATCGGTAACGATGAATGGACGCGGGTAATGCGGGGTTTGCAGCACGAAGCAATGGCTGATCCGGCGCTTGGTACGCAGGCCAGCGGCGCGATCCACCACCGCAGCCATCAGTTCATCGGTGTGCAGACTGCCCTTCATCAGCGCCTCCACCTCGCCGGACGCCGCCAGCTCAGCCGCCTGCCGTGCGGCATCATGGCTGTGGGCGGCATCGATGATGGCGATGTCCGCCAGATTCAGGCCCGCCTCAGCCGCGACCGCCTCCAGTCGACCCCGTGGTGCGATCAGAATCGGCTCGATCAGACCGGCCTGGCGCGCCTCCAAGGCGGCAGAAAGGCTCACGGCATCGCATGGATGGACCACCGCCACCCGGATCGCGCCAAGCGGCGCGACGTGCGCCAGCAGGCGCTGCAGGCCGGCGTCCCCCTGCACGCCCATGCGGATCTCCGGTAGCGCGGCGCGCTCGCATTCGATCCGCTCGGCCGGCGCGACGACCTCCGCCCGGCCTTCGATGACGTCCTCGCCCTGCTGGTTGACGCAACGGCAAGCGAACACGACGTGCTGCGTCTGCGCGTGCTTTTCCGTGACCTGCACCTGGACGGCCAGCGTATCGCCCACCTTGACCGGCCGCAGAAAACGCAGGTCCTGGCTGACATAGACGGTGCCTGGCCCCGGAAGCTGGCTGCTCAAAACCGCGGAAATCAGCGACCCGCCCCACATGCCGTGGGCGATTACGCCAAGCAATGGACTGGCGGCAGCAGACTGCGCGTCGACCTGCTGCGGCTTGAAGCCGACAGATTGCAGCATGAACAGCTGCATGTCCTGCGGGGTCAGCGTGCGCTGGATGCCCGCCGTGTCGCCGACGGCGATTTCGTCGAACGTGCGATTGCGCAGCACCGCCAGTGCGGCACTGGCGGGCGATACGGCAGAACCCGCATGTTGTGTCATCATTGGTGGTTCCTCGAAAGACTGCTCAGGCGCCAGAAATGCCCGTACAGGCGCACCGCCGTGCGCGATTGGCGTCGGTGCAGACTCATGGGCGCCGCCTGCCGCGCGGATTCGGCGTGGCCGAGGGCGCGCTCGGTACCTTGCGCGAGGAACTGGCCTTGGCCGGGTTCGGAGGAGCCGATTTCGGCGAAACCGTGTGCCGAGGGCTGCTCGCTGACGGCGCCGATGGCGGCTGCGCGGCCTGCGCCGCAGCCTCGGTCGAAGGCTGTGCCTGCCGCGCGGCCCGTTCGTACAGATCGAGCATCTGCTGCAGACGGGCCTGCTCGTCTTGCGACAGTGGATCGCCGGCGGTGACCACGTCGACGATCGCCTTGGCCGCCTGGCGTATCTCGTCGGCGGAGGCATCCCTGAGAAGGTAGGGGATGGCCGCCAGCGCCGCCTGGCTGTCGAGCCGCATCAGCAGCACTTGCTGGCGGCCAAGCTGGCGGAAGGCCTGGACGTCGATTTCGACGCGGCGCTCGGGCGGGACGAGTTCGGCGGCGTGGCGGAAATGCCGCTCGTCCGCCTCGCCGCGCGCGCTGAAGATGTGCGTGAGCGCGCGCATGGCCGCCTCCGGCGCGCCACCGACGAGAAAGCTTTCCTTCAGCTCCGCCAGCTTGTCGGCCATGAACTTTCGGTGTTCGGGCGTGTCGCCCGGGTGCTGGCGCGGCGAGCGCTCGTCGCGCATGTTCTGGCCGGTCAATGCTTGAACCCAAGGCAAGCTGTAGAGCGTGTCGAAGATCGTCGCGTAGATCTGGTCGCGGCTGTCGCGGTACTGATCGAGCATCGAGACCACCGCGTCCGACAGCGCCTGCTGCGCCTGGAGGAAAGGATTGTCGGCGGTGGCCGACTGGCGCTGCCCGCGGACCTGTGCCGCCGCCTCGCGGACAAAGCCGGCTAGCGGATGGTCATCCGACCACCACTCATAGGCCATGCGTGCCGGATGCAGCCGCTGCATCCACTGCGCGCAAAAAGGCGTGGAAAACGCGCGCACCCAGGGTTGCAGGTAGCTCTGGTACAGCGCCAGGTTGATCTCCGACACGTGCGCGGCCGCGGCAAAGCGCCGCTCGCTGCGCGGATCGGGCTTGACGATCGCGCGTACTTGCTCGACGCTGCTCAGGCTCAGCCTGAGCAAGAACGGGTCTTGGCTGGCGTCGGGCGGGCCGTCCTGCTGCGGCACGTCGCCGATCTCTGCCTTGAACACCCCGGCGGGCAACTGGTCGATGATGTCGATGTTGGCGGCGAACTCGCGGTGTTCCTTGCGACCGACGCTGGCCGAGACGAAGATCCCCAGATGGCCGATGCTGTCGTGGGTGGCGTAGACGATGGTCTGGTCGTGGGCGACCAGGTCGTCCTTGTCGCGGTACAGGTCGGTGATCCAGCCCAGCGCCTGGCCGGGCGGGGTGATGTTGTCGCCGTAGGAGCAGAACACCACGATCGGCGAGCGTATGTTGCGCAGGTCCACGCGCACGCCGTCGGAGGTCAGCAGCTCGGCGGTGGCCAGCTTGTTGCCGATGAACAGGTTGTCGACGATGTACTGCATCTCCACGTCGTTGAGGAAGACGTAGCCGCCCCAGTACTTCTCGAAGCCCAGGTAGCGGTCGGCCTCGGTGTCGATGTTGGCGTACAGGTGGTACTGCTTCTTCCACAGGGTGTTGGCCGGGTCCAGGTGCTCGAAGTTCTGCACCAGCCAGGCGCCGTCGAAGCGCCCGGCGCCGATGTCGCTGGTCAGTGCGGTCAACCAGCTGCCGCCGGTCAGGCCGCCGCCGTAGCGCATCGGGTTGTCGCCGGCCCAGTACGAGACCGGCGCGCCGGCCAGGATGATCGGCCCGAACAGCTCCGGCCAGACCGCCGCGGTCATCAGCACCTGCCAGCCGGCCTGACAGTTGCCGATGACCACGGGCTTGCCGTTGCCCGGATGCAGTTCACCGACCTTGCGCACGAACGCGGCCTCGGCGCGCATCACGTCCTCGACCGTCTGCCCTGGCACCGGGTCGGGCAGGAAGCCGACGAAGTAGCACGGATGACCGGCCTTCATCGCCGCGCCGATCTCGCTGTCGGGCTTGAAGCCACCGATGCCGGGACCGTGGCCGGCGCGCGGATCGACCACGACGAACGGGCGCTTGGCCGGGTCGACCGGGGTTCCGGCGCCGGGCACGATGCGCGCCAGCCCGTAGTTGACCGGGCGCGGCAGGTCCAGGCCGGAGAGCACCAGCTCGGCCTCGAAGTCGAGCACGTTGGGCACGCGCTCGCGCAGGTGCGCCTGGTACTGGTTGCCGCGCTGGCGGCGTACGTCGGCATACAGCAGGCCGCGCTGCCAGGCGTCGATGGCGTATTCGGCCGCGGCGGCACCCAGCCGCAGCGGGTCGGTCGGCCAGTCTGCGGGGATGTCCCCGGTCGTCTCGTGGGGGGCGCGATCGTCGCTCATGTCGTCGGGGCCTGCGTCGGGATCAGCGTTCGATGGCGATGGCCACGCCCTGGCCACCGCCGATGCACAGCGTGGCCAGGCCCTTGCGGGCATCGCGGCGGATCAGTTCGTGGACCAGGGTGACCAGGATGCGCGCACCGGACGCGCCGATCGGGTGGCCGAGCGCGATCGCGCCGCCGTTGACGTTGACCCTGGCCGTGTCCCAGCCCAGTTCCTGGTTCACCGCCAGCGCCTGCGCGGCGAAGGCTTCGTTGGCCTCGATCAGGTCGAGATCGCCGATGCGCCAGCCCGCCTTGCTCAGCGTCTTCTGCGTGGCCGGCACCGGGCCGATGCCCATGACCGCCGGGTCCACGCCGGCGCTGGCATAGCCGCGGATCCACGCCAGCACCGGCAGGCCCAGTGCCTTGGCCTTCTGCGCACTGGCCAGCAGCAGCACCGCGGCGCCGTCGTTGATCGTGGACGCGTTGCCGGCGGTCACCGTGCCGTCCTTCTTGAACGCAGGGCGCAGCTTGGCCAGCGCGTCGGCGGTGGTGCCGGCGCGCGGCTGCTCGTCGGTGTCGAACAGCACCGGATCGCCCTTGCGCTGCGGGATCGAAATCGGGGTGATCTCGTCGCCGAAGCGGCCGGCGGCGATGGCCTCGGCGGCCTTGCGCTGCGAGTCGGCGGCGAAGGCGTCCTGCTGCTCGCGGGTGATGCCGTAGCGCTCGGCCAGGTTCTCGGCGGTGATGCCCATGTGGTAGTCGTTGAACGCGTCCCACAGGCCGTCGCGGATCAGGCTGTCCTCCAGTTGCGCATGGCCCAGGCGCAGGCCGGTGCGTGCCTTGGGCAGCACGTAGGGGGCCAGGCTCATGCTCTCCTGGCCACCGGCCAGGACCAGGTCGGCGTCGCCCAGGGCGATCGCCTGCGCGGCCAGGTGCACCGCCTTCAGGCCCGAGCCGCAGACCTTGTTGAGGCTCAGCGCGGGAACCGCGTGCGGCAGGCCCGCCGCGATCGCGGCCTGGCGCGCCGGGTTCTGGCCGCTGCCGGCGGTGAGGATCTGGCCCAGGACGACCTCGTCGATCTCCGCGGGCGCGATGCCGGTCTTCTCGAGGATGCCGCGGATCAGCGCCGCGCCCAGGGCGTGGGCCGGCAGGCCGGACAGCGTGCCCTGGAAACTGCCGATGGCGGTGCGGGTGGCCGCCAGGATTGCAATGTCGTTGCTCATCTCATGTCCTTGTTCTTCGCTGGAGGGCGCCTGACCGCCGGCGCGACAGGCGCCGGGGGGGCGGGCGCGGCGTCAATACATGTGCTGGCCGCCGTTGATGGACAGGTTGCTGCCGGTGAGGAAGCCGGCGGCATCGCCGGCGACGAAGCCGATCAGCGCGGCGATCTCATCGGGACGGCCCAGGCGCCCGACCGGGATGCCGGCGATGATCTGGTTGCGCACGTCCTCGGGCACGGCCATCACCATCTGCGTGGCCAGGTAGCCTGGCGAGATGGTGTTGACGGTGATGCCCTTGCGCGCCACCTCCTGCGCCAGCGCCTTGGTGAAGCCGTGGATGCCGGCCTTGGCCGCCGAGTAGTTGGTCTGGCCGAACTGGCCCTTGGAGCCGTTGATCGAGGAGATGTTGACGATGCGGCCCCAGCCGCGTTCGAGCATGCCGTCGATGAACAGCCGGGTGACGTTGTACATCGAGTCCAGGTTGACCCGGAGCACCGCGTCCCAGTTCTCCTTGCTCAGCTTGCGGAAGGTCGCGTCACGGGTGATGCCGGCGTTGTTGACCAGGATGTCCACCACATGCCCGTCGGCGGCGATGCGCTCGGCCATGGCCTGGGTCGAAGCCCAGTCGGCCACGTCCACGTCGTAGCACTGGAAGGTGTAACCGGCATCGGCCTCTTTGCGCAGCCACAGGTTGGCGGCTTCGTCGCTGCGGGCGTGGGTGACCAGCACCGTATGTCCGGCATCGTGCAGATGGCGGGCGATGGCCTCGCCCAGCCCTCCCATGCCGCCAGTGACCAGCGCAGTATGTGTTGTGCTGCCCATTCCGATCAGTCTCCCTTGGGCGCCTTGCGCTGGGTGGCCTCGGTCGTCTGCGACCACAAGGCATTCCACTGCTTGAAGACGTCGGCGAAGGGCGACGCGGAATTGTCGCTGCCGAGCGCGCTGCTCACGGCCTTGTGCCAGCTCTCGATGGCCTGCTGCAGTCCCGACGTGAAGGCCGCCTGGTTCTTGATCGCGACCTGTTGGAACGTCTGCACGTGCGCGACGCGGCCCTGGAACTGACGCCAGAAGGCTTCAGGCGGCAACGACGCCAGTGCCTGCCAGTTGGCCGAACGCAGCACGCCTTCGATCTCGGCCGAGGTTTCCGCGATACCCTGCGAACTGGCCTCCTTCACCGAATCCAGCCATTGGTGGCTGCTTTCCTGCAGCAAGCGAGTCAGGCGCAACTGCAGTTCGGCGTTGGCCTTGAGGAGGTTCAGGGGAAGCGTTTCGGTGGTCATGGGTAGTGCCTCACTGAGTGGAAGTCCCGAGTCAGGGACGGATTCAGGCCATCTGGCTGATGGTCCTGCGGAAACGGGTGAGCGCGAGCGCGAACAGGGCCGAGCCGATCAGCGCCAGGGCCAGGAAGGGCTTCCAGACCACGCCGATGCCGGCACCGCGATAGAGGATGGCCTGGGCCAGTTCCACGAAATGCGTGGTGGGCGCGGCCAGCATGATGTCCTGCACCAGCTGCGGCATGCTCTCGCGCGGGGTCATCGAGCCCGACAGCAGTTGCAGCGGGACCAGCACCAGCACCATCAACATGCCGAACTGCGGCATGTTGCGCGCCAGAGTGGCCAGGAAGATGCCCAGCGAGGTGGTCGCGAACAGGCACAGCGCCGCGCCGACCACGAACAGCGCCAGCGAACCTTCGATCGGCACGCCCAGCAGACCCCGCACTACCAGATTGAGCGAGACGAAGGCGGTCACCAGCACCACCAGCCCCATCGACCAGACCTTGGAGAGCATGATCTCGGCCGGGGTGACCGGCATCACCAGCAGGTGTTCGATGGTGCCGTGCTCGCGCTCGCGGATCAGCGCCGCGCCGGTGAGGATGATCGAGAGGATGGTGACGTTGTTGATGATCCGCATCAGCCCGCCGAACCAGGTCTTGTCCAGCGACGGATTGAAGCGCGCGCGCAGCGCCAGTTCGACCGGCATCGCGGTGCTGCCGCGCTGGCGCCGCACGAACTCGTTGACCTCCAGGTTGATGATCTGCTGCACGTAGCTGTTGCCGGTGAAGGCCTGGCTCATGCGGGTGGCGTCGATGTTGAGCTGCAGCGCGGGTTGCCGGCCGGCCAGCACGTCGCGCTGGAAATTGGGCGGGATGTCGAGCACGAAGGTGTAGGCGCCGGAGTCCATGCCCGGGTCGACCTCGCCCAGCGAGATCATCGCCGGCGGCGAGAACTGCGGGGGATAGAACGCCGAGGCGATGCGTTGCGACAGCGCCGAGCGGTCCTCGTCGACGATGGCGATCGGCGCGTTGTGCAGGCTCTCGGGCATGGCCGTGGCGGCGGTGTGGATCGACACGGTGAACACATAGGCGATCAGCACCAGCAGGATCGGGTCGCGCGCCAGGCTCCACAGCTCTTTGATGCCCAGGCGATAGACGTTGGCCAGGTGGGGGAGTTTCACGTCAGCGCTCCTGTTTGCGGGTCAGGGCGATGGCCAGCCCCAGCACCACCGGCACGGCCAGCAGCAGCGGCCACAGCGCGCCGCCCAGGTCGCGCAGGTGCAGCGCCTTGCTGAACACACCGCGGCTGATCGCGAACATGTGGCTGGCCGGATAGGTTTCGCCCACCACCCGGCCGACGCCTTCGAGCGAGGAGATCGGGTCGACCAGACCGGCGAACTGGGTCACCGGAATGACCGTGCCCACCACCACCAGGAACATCGAGGCGATCTGGCTGCGGGTGACCGTGGAGGCCAGCAGCCCGAAACCGGTGGATACCGTGGTGAAGATCAGCGCCGCCAGCGTCAGCGCCAGGAAGCTGCCGGTGATCGGCACGCCGAACACGGTGACCGCCAGCAGCGCCATGGCCAGGAAGTTGAGCATCGCCAGGGCCACGTAGGGCAGTTGCTTGCCCAGCAGGAACTCGCTGCGGGTGACCGGGGTGACGTAGAGGTTGGTGATCGAGCCGCTCTCCTTCTCGCGCACCACGGCGAGCGCCGTGAGCATGGCGGGCAGGATCAGCAGCAACAGCGGCACCACCGCCGGCACCATCGCCGGCAGGCTGCGCACGTCGGGGTTGTAGCGGTAGCGCGATTCGATGGCGATCGGGCTGGCCAGCTGCATGCCGAAGCGCTCGCGCGCCTGCTCGGCCAGCCAATGCAGGTGGATGCCCTGCAGGTAACCCTGGATGGTCTCGGCGCGGGTGGGCATGGCGCCGTCGAACCAGGCACCGACCTGGACGCTGTTGCCACGCAGCACGTCGCGGGCGAAGCCCGGCGGGATCTCGATGGCCAGCGCCAGCTCACCGCTGCGCATGCGTCGGTCCAGCTCCTCGTAGTCGGCCAGCGGCGCGCGTTCGATGAAGTAGCGCGAGCCTTCCAGGCTCATCGCGTAGCTGCGGCTGAGGCTGGTTTGGTCATGGTCGAGCACCGCGTAGCGCAGATCCTCCACGTCCAGGCTGATGCCATAGCCGACCACGAACATCAGCAGCAGCGAACCGACCAGCGCCAGCGTGGCGCGCACCGGATCGCGCTGCAGTTCCAGCGCTTCGCGCCAGACGTAGCTGATCATGCGCTGCAGGCTGAAAGGCTTGCGACGGGCGTCGCGATGGCCATCGGCGCGGGGCTGCGCGGGCGCCGCGTCGTCGCCGGTCTGCCCGGGCGTGCCGCCGCCGGCCTCGACCAGATAGCCGATGAAGGCCTCTTCCAGTGTCTGCGCGCCGCGCTTGGCCACCAGCGCGGCCGGGGCATCGCTGTCGAGCACCTTGCCCGCATGCATCATCGACATGCGGTCGCAGCGCTCGGCCTCGTTCATGAAGTGGGTGGAGATGAAGATCGTCACCTGGTCGCGCCGCGACAGCTCGGCCAGCAGCCGCCAGAAGGCGTCGCGCGCCACCGGGTCCACGCCCGAGGTCGGCTCGTCCAGGATCAGCAGCTCG
>ERZ761607.2514-NODE-2514-length-19659-cov-15.892522_pt1 | contig 19659 bp, 18 predicted proteins | sample MGYA00511164_ERZ761607 | MGnify/ENA primary metagenome ERZ761607 (study PRJEB28899, sample SAMN02445080) | bioreactor sludge metagenome | biome: EBPR sludge | place: Australia: Brisbane, Thorneside Wastewater Treatment Plant | collected 2011-06-22 ... | reverse complement strand
CGCCAGCTCCCCCCCCCGCCAGCCGCCGCTCCTCCGGCTGCTTGAAGCTCCTTTTTGCCACCATCCTCCTGAGTCTTGTCGCGGGCGGCTTGCTGCTGTGGAAGCTGGCTGACATGGCTCGGGAGGGTGTCTCATGGCTGGCCTTGCTGCCGGAGAAAATGACCTCCACGATCGTCACGGAGAGCTTCCGCCAGTCGGTGACCGAGATCGCCTCCACCAATGGCGCGGTGCTGGAGGTGGCCACATTGCAGACGGACGAGACGGTCACGAAGCACGACTCGCGCGGACTTTTTAATGACAGCATCCCGCTGGGCACCACCGTCTCGGAAATCCGCGCCCCGGTGTTTTACCGCTACCACATCCTGCTCTCCGACGAGTGGCGCATCGAGATCAACGACGGCCACGCCATCGTCCACTCTCCCGCCATCCGGCCCTCCCAGCCTCCGTCCATCCGCACCGAGGGCATGGAGAAAAAATCCACCGCCGGCTGGCTGCGCTTTAACGCGGCGGAAAACCTCGCCAGCCTCGAGGCGGGTCTGACCACAACTCTCGAAAAACGCGCCGGCTCCACCAAAAACCTCAACCTCGTGCGCGAGAAAGCGCGCCTGTCCGTGGCCGGTTTCGTGCGTGAATGGCTGCTCAAGGACGAGCGCGGCAGGGCTGCGCAACTGAAAAGCCTCACCATTCATTTCCCCGACGAGGCCGTGCCCGCCGCGACCACTCTGAATTTTGACGACCCGGCTCCCTGACCTCCGCCGCCGGCAGGCGCGCGATCCAGCGGGGACGGTGGTTTTGACGGATTTGACGGCGGTGAAGCGCGCGTGTAAACCGGTCGCCATGTGGTGGTCCTACTCCGATGCCAAAGAACGCAAAAACAAGCTCCAGCGCGAGATAACCCGCCGCCAGAAGCGAGGCGAGACATTCACCGCGCTGCAGGCGCCGAGGGGCATCAAGCTCAGCAAGACCTTCTGGGGGCAGGCCTGGTGCCGGAATCTGGAGTCCTACCAGCAATATGAAAACCGCCTGCCGCGCGGGCGCAGCTATCTGCGCCAGGGCAATGTTTACAATTTGCGCATCGAGCAGGGCCTGCTGAGCGCGCAGGTGGCCGGCTCGGAGCTTTACGAAACGCGCATCCACATCCAGCCCCTGCAGCGGCCCCAGTGGAAGGCCATCCAAAAGGCTTGCGCCGGGCAGGTGAACTCCATGCTCGACCTGCTGGCGGGGCGGCTCGGCGATGGTGTCATGGCGGTGCTCACCGACAAGGACGGGGGGCTTTTTCCCAAGCCGAAGGAGATACGCTTTGACTGCTCATGCCCCGATTACGCGGACATGTGCAAGCATGTCTCAGCCGTGCTTTACGGCGTGGGCGTGCTGCTCGACGAAAAGCCGGAGCTGCTCTTCACCCTGCGCGGCGTGGATCAGGCGGAGCTGCTTTCCGAAGCCGGGCAGTCGGCGGTGTCCGGCCTGGACCAGGCGCCCTCAGACCTTGGAGACGCGGACCTTTCCGCCTTGTTTGGCATTGACCTCTCAGGGGCGGAAAGCGTCCCCGCCGTCGTGGAAAGGAAGCCCGCGGGGAAACGCGCCGGCGTGAAAAAACAAGCCGTGAAGCCGGCCAAAAAAGCGGCGCGGAAAAAGTCCGGCTCATCGTGAGCGCAGGCACGAACAGCGCGGCGCGCGAGATCCCGCGCAAACAGCCGCGTTGCATTCCGGCTCCGATGCGCGTATGTGATCATGCAAAATGAGCGCCCCTGAAGAATCCAAGGACACACGCCTCAAACAGGCGGAAAAAATCGCGAGCCACCCGGAGCAGTACAAAGTGTGCGAAGGCTGCGGCTCGATCGTCGTCGCGCGCGCGGTCACCTGCCCGAGCTGCCACGGCTACCTATTCGACGCCACGCCGGAGCGCGTGGTGTCGCAGGCGCGGGAGCTGGCGCTGCGCGCCCCGCATTCGGTGCTGAGCGCGGACCTCAGTTGACCGCGCGCCATCAGGGAAAAGACCAAGGAGACCCCGGCGGACACCACGAGATGAATCCTCCCGCCGACTCGCCCCTGCCTTACTCGGATGTGAAACCGGTGGGCGCCGCCGATTTTTACTCGGCGGTGAACGCCACCTTCCGCTTCATTTTGCGAAAGACGGGCATGGAAGGACTGCGGCGCTACTGGGCGGAACTCGGCCGCGGCTATTACGCGCCGGTGGCGGACCGCTGGCGGACTGGCGGGCTGCTTGCGGTGGCGGCTTACTGGCGCGCTTTTTTTGACGCGGAGCCCGGGGCTGTCGCGGAGGTGGAGCTGCGGCGGGACGAGGTGGTCGTCGAAGTCGGGACATGCCCCGCCATCGGCTACCTGCGCGCGCACGGCCGCGAGATCACGCCCTGCTTCTGCCAGCACTGTTATTTTGTCAGCGAGGCCATCGGCCAGGGGGCGGGCGTCGAGGTGCGTGTCAGCGGCGGTGACGGGCGGTGCGTGCAGCGCTTCGCCAAAGCGGGGCATTTCACCGCGCCGCAGGCATTGGAGGAAATCCGCGCGGCCACCAGTCTCGGGACGGCGGAGACATCCTCCACAAACTCAAAGGCATGAACGGCATCACGCGGCATTTCTGGGGCTGGGACGCGCCCGTGCTTGAGAAGGCGGCGGCATTTTTGACCAGGGAGAGGGAGGCCTCGCAAGGCGCGCCGGATTTCCCCGGCATGCTCCTCATCGTGCCCACCGCCGAGGCGGGCCGCCGCCTGCGCGAGGCGGTGGCGCGCGCGCTCGAGCAAACCGGCGTGCTAGCCCCGCCGGTGTGGACTGCCGAGCAGGCGCTGCTGCCGCCCCAGGCGCGCAACTCCTGCGCGACGCCGATGCAGAGCCAGCTCGCCTGGCAGCGCGCTCTGCAAAACCTGCGGCCGGAAAAGTTGCCCGCGCTTTTTCCCAAGCCGCCGGAGGACTGCGGCTGGGCCTGGCAGGTGGAGATGGCGCGCCTGATGATGGAGCTGCAGGCGCTCACCGGCGCGGGCGGACTTTCCTTTGCCGATGTGGAAAAGTATGCGGGCGGAGATGCCGCGCGCTGGCGGGATCTGGCTTCCCTGGCCGCTCTCCACGTCGCGGAATTGAAAAGGCACGGCCTGGAGGACGCGCAGGAAGTGAAGCTCCGCACGGCCCGCCAGCCCGTGCTGCCGGAGGGTGTGGAGCGCGTGGTCATCCTTGCAGCGCCGGACCTCCCGCCCTTGTTTGACCTATGGGCGCGCGCCTGCGCGGCATCGGGAGTCGCCGTCGAGGTGGCAGTGCATGCGCCGGCGGAAATGGCGCGCGGTTTTGACGCGCTCGGACGCCCCCTCGCGGAGTGCTGGGGCGAGGACGCGCCCGTGGTGACGCCGCTCAATGATGACGCGCTGCTTCTCTGCCACGACGCGGCGGCCCAGGCGGAACGAGCCATGGCGGAACTGCGCGCGCTGGCGCCCGCCGGGCGAGTGGCCGTGGGTGTGGCGGATGCGGAGGCGGGCGGTGTGCTGGTCGAGAAACTGACCCTTGAGGAAGTGCGTGTGTTTGAGCCGGGGGGCATCCCGCCGCGCCAGACCGGCCTGTGGCATCTGCTTTCGGACTGGCTCGCGCTCATGGAGGGCGGCTCATGGCGCTGCTTCACGCGCCTGCTGCGCGTGCCGGAGATGCGCGCGGCTTTGGCGGGATCATGGGCGCGGGGATGCGATCTGCTGGCGCGGGCGGATGCCTTCACCGCGGAGCATTTGCCGGTGACTCTCGGCCATGCTTTGGAATGGGCCGGGCAAAAAGCGAAAGGCGCTGAGGCGGCCGGCAGCGACAAGACGGAGAATGACGCGGAGGAACTGTTTTGCGCCACCCTGCGGACGGCAGTCGCGCTCATCGAGGAAATGCGCGCCCTGCCTTTGTCCGAGGCGGCGCGTCTTTTCCTGCAGCGTGTTTATGGAGAGCGCGAGTTCAGCCCGGAGAACCCGGAGGATCACCGTCTCACAGCGCCTGCGGACGCGTGGCTGGCCTGCTGCGCGGAGATTGAGCAGGAGACGGAGCGCTTCGGACTCAAGCCCCGGATGGAGGAGGCGCTGGCGCTCTCCCTGGAGGCTCTGGCGCGCGCGCCGCTCTCCGAGCCGCGCGGCGAGGTGGACCTCGTTTTGCAAGGATGGCTCGAACTGCTCTGGGAGTCCGCTCCGAACCTCATCGTGGCCGGCATGAACGAGGAGCATGTGCCCGGCATCCTGCTGGCGCATCCGTTTCTCCCTGACGGGCTGCGGCAAAAGCTCGGCCTGCCCTGCCAGGCCACCCGGTTCGCGCGCGACGCTTTCATCCTTCACGTTCTGGCCGAACCAAGAGCGCGGCACAAGGGCTTGCGCCTGCTCTGCGGCCAGTGGAGCGAGCGCGGCGACGCGTTGCGGCCCTCGCGCCTGCTCTTTCTCTGCGCTGACGCCGCCCTGCCCGCGCGCGTGGGCCGCCTTTTTCCAAAGCACCAGGAGCAGGTCGCGCCCGCCGAGCCGGCCCGCACACCGGCCTGGCGGCTGCGCCCGCGCCAGGCCGCCGCCAGGCTGGAGACCATCTCGCCATCGCGTCTGGCATCCTATCTGGACTGCCCCTTCCGCCATTACCTCACCAGCGTTCTGGGCATGGCGGGGCCGGACCCTGACCAGAGGGAGATGAGCGCGCTGGATTTCGGCAATCTGGCGCACCAAGCCTTGCAGCAACTTCATGCGCATGAGGCCATGCGGCGCAGCACGGACGAGGAGGCGCTGGCTGATTTCCTCGTGGAGACCGCCATGCGCGAGGCAGCGCTGCGATACGGACGCAGGCCCGCCCCTCTCGTCTCCCTGCAACTCGAGGGACTCAAGCAAAGGCTGCGCCATGCCGCGAAGACCGAGGTCGCGGAGCGCGAGGCAGGCTGGCGCATCCTGCGCGCGGAGTGGAGTCCGGAAAAGCCCGTGCTCATCGAGGGCGCGGAACTGCGCATCCAGATAGACCGCGTGGATCGCCACGAAGGATCGGGCCGCATCCGCGTGCTCGACTACAAGACTTCCGACAAAGCCGCGGACCCGCTGGACAGCCATGCCCCCAAGGCGGGCAGAAAAACAACGGAGCAGGACGAATGGAGGTGCTTCGACGCCCCCGACGGCCAGCGCCGGTTGTGGAGCGGTCTGCAACTGCCCCTCTACGCTCATGCTTTGCGCGAGCATGGACTTGAGCCGCAGGAGGCGGGTTATTTTGCCCTGCCCAAAAGCGTTCAGGAAACCCGCGTGCTGCTCTGGGAAGACTTCGGCCCGGCCTGGATTGACGGCGCCCTGGAATGCGCCGCCGAAGCCGTGCGCCGGATGCGCGCCGGCGTCTTCTGGCCGCCCTCCGCCAAAGCCCGCGAGGCTGGCCTCGACGAAATCTTCCTCGCCGACATCACCGGCACGGTTGATCCCGGCTTTCATGCGTGAGAGCCGGGGAAAGCCTTGCGCAAAGTTTTTGGTGCGCATCTGTGCCAACCTTCATGCGGGCAATTACCAGACTGCGGTTCAACTGGCCGAGGAAAGACTTCAAACCTGGGACCACGAGGTGGAGACGCATCTGCACCATGCCGCCGCATTGTCCGCCGCAGGACGGGGAGACCAGGCGCTGGCGGCCATCGCCCGGGCATTGTCGCGCGAGTATTACGGCGGGCACTCCAACGACAAGGATCGAGGCGTCATGCCGCTTTCGATGAATCCCTGGCTGCTTTCGATTGGCGCTCCAATCAAGGACTTGATCAAGCGCATGGAACTTTCCGACGGCGAGGATGAGGCCGCGCTGGCGGAGCGCGAGATTCGGATTGCGGAATGGATCGTCAAGCAACCTTACGGCTACGCGACGGCCCTGGAGCGTGCCGAAGTCACACGGCTGGCGCAGGCTTGTGTCAACCGGGCCCTGGAACGGTTTAACTACAAGCCATCCGCCGGCACTCCTTCGATTTTGAAGTCTCTGCTGCCCAGGGATGCGGAGAGCGGGGGTTTGAATTCGAGAACATTGCGGTGACGATGTCCCGGAAAAAAGTTCTCCTGCGGGTTGCAGGGTCTCCGCGCGGCGGTATTCTCCGGCCACCGACTACCCCGTGGTGTAATGGTAACACAGGAGATTTTGATTCTCTCGTTCAAGGTTCGAGTCCTTGCGGGGTAACCACCGCGCAATGACATGTCAATGGCCGAGAAACGGGAGGATTTGAGTGAGGAAGATGAGGGGCACCTGCGCCGCGCCATCGCGTTGTCGCGTGAAAAAATGCACGCCAACCTTGGCGGTCCCTTTGGCGCTGTGATCGCAAAAACGGGAAGGGTCGTTGCCGAGGGGTGGAACCAGGTCATTTCAAGCAAAGACCCCACGGCTCATGCCGAGGTCACCGCCATCCGCCTTGCCTCCACGCGCCTGGGGCATTTCGTTCTCGAGGGCTGCACGCTTTACTCGAGTTGCGAACCCTGCCCGATGTGCCTGGCCGCAGCCTACTGGGCGCGGGTTGACCGCGTGGTCTATGCCGCCACGCGCGCGGACGCGGCTGCGGGAGGCTTTGATGACGAACTGCTCTACCGCGAGCTGCCGCTGCCGCCGGACCAGCGCAGCCTGCCCATGAGCCAGGCGCTTCATTCGGAGGCCGCCCGGGTTTTCGATGAATGGCGGGCCAAGGCGGACAAGGTGATGTATTGATCCGTCCATGAACACGACACGCGCGTTGCGCGCGAGCCGGGCCGGTGACAAATTCAATCCCGAATGACACGGTTTGACTTCATCATTGTCGGCAGCGGAGCGGCCGGCCTCAGCGCGGCCCTGCATGCCGCGAGGCATGGCAGCGTGGCCGTGATCACCAAGCGCGGCGCGCTGGACTCGAACTCGAACTGGGCGCAGGGCGGAATCGCCTGCGTGACGAGCGATGAGGACAGCATTGAGAAGCATGTGCAGGACACACTCGTGGCTGGCGCTGGTCTTTGCCGGGAGGACGCCGTGCGCGCCATCGTCACCGAGGGGCCGGCGCGCATCGCCGAGTTGGTGGACTGGGGGGTGCACTTCGACCAGCGCGAGTCTGCCGAGGGGCATCTGGAGTTTGACCTGACCAAGGAAGGCGGGCACTCGAAGCGGCGCGTGCTTCACGCCGCGGATGCCACTGGCAGGGAGATTTCAGAAAAGCTGCTGGCCGCCGTGCGCGCGCAGCCGGCCATCACCGTGCTGGAGAACCACTTTGCCATTGATCTGGTCACCACGGCGAAGCTGGGCTTTGTTTCCGAGGACCGAGTGCTCGGCCTGCATGTGCTCAGGGAGAACGATGGCAGCGTGGTCACCCTGCGCTCGGATCGTGTCATCCTGGCCACCGGCGGCTGCGGGCGCGTCTATCTCTACACCACCAATCCGCGCGTGGCCACGGGAGACGGTGTGGCGATGGCCTGGCGCGCGGGAGCGAGCGTGGCGAACATGGAGTTCATCCAGTTCCACCCCACCTGCCTCTATCATCCTCAGAAGCGCTCCTTCCTTGTCACCGAGGCCATGCGCGGCGAGGGCGCCCGGCTGATTGGCGCGGATGGCCGGGAATTCATGCAGGACTACGACCCGCGCGGCTCCCTGGCTCCGCGCGACATTGTGGCGCGCGCCATTGACCATGAGATCAAGCGGACGGGAGGACCGTGCGTGTATCTCGACATCTCGCACAAGCCCGCCGATTTCGTCATCAGCCACTTCCCGACGATCCACAAAGCCTGCCTGGAGGTGGGCCTGGACATCACCCGCGACCCCATCCCCGTCGTGCCCGCCGCGCATTACCAGTGCGGCGGCGTCGTGACGGATGTGAACGGCGCCACGCGCATCCGCGGCCTCTGCGCCGTGGGCGAGGTGGGCTGCACCGGCCTGCACGGCGCCAACCGCCTGGCCAGCAACTCGCTGCTCGAATGCCTTGTGCTCTCCAGGCGCGCCGTGGACCATATGATGAAAAAGCTGCCCGTCGGCAAAGAGACCGCGCAGGACTACGAGGTGCCCGCGTGGCAGAGCGGCGACGCGGTGGACAATGACGAACTGGTCGTCATCTACCACAACTGGGATGAAATCCGCCGCCTCATGTGGGATTACGTTTCCATTGTGCGCACGACCAAGCGGCTCCAGCGCGCCGCCGCGCGCCTGCGCAACCTGAAGCGCGAGGTGCAGGAGTTTTACTGGAACTTCCGCATCACCAGCGAGCTGCTCGAACTGCGCAACCTGGTCGAGACGGCCTCACTCATCGTCGAGTGCGCCATCCGCCGTCATGAGTCGCGCGGGCTGCACTACACGCTCGATTTTCCCGAGAGGGACGAAAGCCGCCCGCCGCAGGACATGGTTTTGCGGCGGTATTGACCAGAGTCCGCGCGCGCTACAACGAGCGCGCCGTCGGATTCTCCACCCAGCCCGCGGGGCGCTGGCCACTGCCTTCGCGGCCTTCATCTCCGAGCTCGATCCTGGCGGCTTCAGCCAGCGCGAGCAGCCGTTTCACCACATCAGGCTCCGTGGCCGAGGTTTCATGCTCCTCGGCGATGTCATCGCGCACATTGTAGAGTTCGAGCGGCACGGCAGCGTTCCTGCCTTTGCCGGAGACGAGCTTTTTCTCCAGCGGCAGATACAACTTCCACGGGCCGCTGCGCACGGCCTGAAGCTGGCCCATGTGATAATAAAAAAAGCCGCGCTCATCGGTGGGGGACTCGGCTCCAGGCTCGCCCAAAAGCAGCGGGCGGATGTCGTGCCCGTCAATGGGATTGGCTGGAAGCGCGGCAGAGCCAAGCGCGGCAAAGGTAGGCAGCAGATCGAGCATGGAGGCCAGCTCCCTGCATTCCGTGCCGGCGGGGATTTTGCCCGGCCAGCGCGCGATGCAGGGCATGCGCATCGCCCCCTCGCTCGTGTTGTAGCCCCAGCCTTTGTAAGGCAGGTTGCTGCCCTGCGGTGGATCGCGCCGGGGCGCGCCGTTGTCGGAGGTCCAGATGACGAGCGTTTTTTCATCCAGCCCGAGGCGCTTCAAGGCGGCGAGGATTTCGCCCATGGACCAGTCCAGCTCCTCCACACTGTCCCCCCATTCGCCATTGGCGGACTTGCCGCGGAAGGCCGGGCTGGAGTACGCATGGGCGGTGCTGCCCGGCATGGCGTGCGGCAGGTAAAGGAAGAAAGGCTTGTCCTTGTGCGCCTCAATGTAGCGGATGGCCTCCTCCGTGTAGCGCTTCGTGAGGTAGTCGCGATCCACGGGCGCTTCGATGACATTTTCATCGCGCATGAGCGGCAGCTCGGGCCAAATGTCGGGCATTTTGTCCTTCGTCATGTCATCGCTGTAAGGAATGCCGAAGTAGGAGTCGAAACCCTGGCGCGTGGGCAGGAACTCCGGCTGGTCCCCCAGATGCCATTTGCCGATGATGGTGGTGGAGTAGCCCGCGCTTTTCATCACCTCGGCCACGGTGGCCTCCTGCGGATGCAGGCCCTTCGGGGCCACGGGCTGAAGCACGAAGGTGCCCTTGTTGCTGACATGCAGGTTCAACCGGCGCGGGTAGCAGCCCGTCATGGCGGCGGCGCGGCTGGGAGTGCAGACGCCGCTGGCGGAATAAAAACTGGTCAGCCTCATGCCCTCGGCGGCCATCTTGTCCAGATGCGGCGTGCGGTGCTTCGTCAGCCGGTTGAAGCAGGCCACATCGCCATTGCCGAGATTGTCGCAGAAGACAAAGATGAGGTTCGGCTTGTCCGCCGCGCACACGCTGGCGGCGGCGAGTAGCAGAAGGGAGAGAAGTCGGGCGCGCATGGGGAAAGGGAACCCCGCGCATGTCAGGCTTCTTTCACCACGCACACCCCCGTTAAAACCAGTCAGCCATGCTCACCTTCGTTTTTTTGGGCGCGGGCAGCAGGGCTTTCACGTCCACGCTGAGCGCGGACGCCAGACAGAGCAGCTCAAAGTCCGCCACCCAGCGGATCTGGGATTCGATTTTTGCCAGCGTCTCGCGGCTCAGGTCCCAGCCCTGCAGCCCGCAGCGCGCGGCCAAGTCCGCCTGCGACAACCCCGCTTCATTGCGGAGCTGCCTGATCCTGGGACCGGCGATGTTGCGCGGCCTGAAACTGGCGCGTTCGGATTTCAGAACGGAATCGTTAGCTTTCAGCCGCGCGTCGAAGGTTCCGTATTCAGAACATAATATTTCTGATGCTTGCCCCGTTTCACATGGCGGTTTACACATGCTTGAATCACACATGCCCGTCCGCTGACTGGAGAAATCCAGGGGCAGAAACCCGCCAGTTGCACCAACAATGACGTCACTCCGTTTTTCCGTCGTCCTCCTGACCGCCCTGGCAGGCCTTGGCCTGCTTTCCGCCCAGGTGCCCCAGCTCATCAGCTATCAGGGCCGCATCATTGCCAATCAGGTGAATTTCGACGGCACCGGACAGTTCAAGTTTGCTCTCGTCAATGCCGACGGCTCCGCCACCTATTGGAGCAATGACGGCAGCAGCACTGCCGGCGGCGAACCTGCCGCCGCCGTGGACCTGCCTGTCTCCAAAGGCCTCTACTCCGTCCTCCTCGGAGACGCCACCCGGCCCGGCATGACCGTGCTGCCCGCCACGGTCTTCACCCATGGCGATGTGCATCTGCGCGTGTGGTTCAGCGATGGCGTCAACGGCTTCCAGCAACTGAGTCCGGACCGCCGCATCGCCGCCGTGGGCTATGCCATGATGGCTGAAAGCGTTGTGGACGGGGCCATCACCACCGGCAAGATCGCCGATGGTGCCGTGACCTCCGAGAAGCTGGCTCCCGGCGTCGTGCAGACGGACAATCTCGCCCTCGGGGCCGTGGGCAATGCCCAGCTGGCCAACTCCGCCCTCACCATCACCGCAGGCCCCGGCCTGGGCGGCGGCGGGCAGGTGCCGCTGGGCGGCAGCATCGCCCTCAGCAATGCGGGCGTGCTCTCCCTGGCCGGCGGCAATGGCATCACCGTGGATGCCGCCAGCGGCGCTGTCACCCTGGGCAGCAGCGCTGCGAGCGCCAACACCCCTGGCGCTATCGTCGCGCGTGACGCCAGCGGCGATTTCAGCGCCGGAACCATCACCGGCAGCCTCAATGGCAACGCGACCACGGCCACCAGTGCGGCCAGTTTCACGGGAGAACTCGCGGGCGATATCACCGGCACACAGGCAGCCACAGTCATCGCCGCGACAATCGTCACGGGCAAGGCGCTCACCGGCTTTTCCGCAGCCGCGGGCAGCATCACCGCCAGCGACACCCTACTCAGCGCGATTGCCAAGCTTGATGGCAATGCCGCCCTCAAGGCCCCGCTCGCCTCGCCCACCTTCACCGGCAGCGTCACCCTCCCCGCAGGCAATGCCACTGCCGCCCCGCTGTTTTTGCAGAGTGGCGTCAGCCTCACGACCCCGATCTTCGGAGCCGTGGAGTTCGATGGCACCAACCTTTTCATCACCAATAACGGCGAAAGCCCCACACGGAAAACGGTCGCCTACACGGATTCCATCATCAACGGCTCGCAGGTTGCCGATGGCTCATTGACTGCAACAAAGCTTGCGGCAGGCGCAGTCGGTGCTGCGCAGCTTGCCCCAGGCGCTGCAGCGGCAAATCTGCAATCGGTCAACCTTAGTGGTGTTGCCAGCACTGGCCTTATATTGTCTGCCCTAGAAAACAATGAAGAATTGGAAAATGCAGGATATGTTAAGGCCTATGGTTCAGTAGTTGTGCCTGACACTTGGTCAGTCCATTCAACCGGGTCTCCGGTCGCACGTGGCGGAGGCACTGCCATTTGGACTGGTGCGCAGATAATTGTCTGGGGAGGGCGTGACTCCAGCTTGAACTATTTGAATGATGGTGGTCGCTTCGACCCTGAAACCAGTTCATGGTCAACTGTGTCTGCAACCAATGCGCCAACACCTCGAAGCAGACACACGGCCATTTGGACAGGAACCGAAATGATCGTGTGGGGAGGGGGGACCAACATCAGCGGTCCCTATAACAATGGTGCCCGCTACAATCCTGTTAACGACAGCTGGGTGACAGTTGCCTCTGGTCCAGCAAGGACCAATCACACAGCTATATGGACAGGCAGCGAAATGATAGTATGGGGCGGTTTTGACGGTGTAAACACTGTAAATGACGGCGCGCGTTACAATCCTATAAGCAATAGCTGGAGTGCCGTCAGTTCCTCTGGTGCTCCGACTGCAAGCAGCTCACACTTGGCAATCTGGACTGGCAGCGAAATGATCATTTGGGGAGGCTCAGCAAATGGGTGCCGCTACAATCCAGCAACCGACACATGGACCGCCTTGAGCACGAGCGGAGCGCCAACTTTGCGCAGTGAGGCATCAGCCGTTTGGACAGGACATGAGATGATTGTGTGGGGAGGCTCAAGTGGCGGCACCTTAAACGATGGATACCGTTACAATCCCACTACCGATACTTGGACACCTGTCAGCCACATACTTGCACCAAGTTCACGCACACTACATACGGCCGTGTGGACTGGAAATGAAATGATCATTTACGGCGGCAACGACAGTAATGGAGAAAGTAGGCGCTACTCACCGCAATCAGACAGTTGGTCAGTGGTTGCAACCATGAATAATCGCCTGCTACACAAAGCTATTTGGACTGGACGTGAAATGATTATTTGGGGCGGGGAAGTCGATGGCAAATTTCAAACACATACCCTTCGATACACTCCCGGGCGTGTGCTTTATATTTATCAGAGGCCATGAACAGCAAGCACTGCATCCTTTATCTTTGTGTTTTCGCAGCCGCTAAGTTGGCCTATGCTGAAGAGCAGCAAACATTCATAATATTAACTTCGCTAGGCAGCAAATCAACGAGCACGAACTACAGCGACGAAGCCACCATAGGCGACATCGTCGGGGTCTCTGCGGCTCCAAGTGTGGGTCTGATCTTGAAATCAGGCTTCAGCGGCCAACTCTATGAGGTGGAAACGGTGGAAGTGGCTGCAGATCCGTCCGTGGTGGTGGAGGGCGGAACGGCCCAACTCCGGGCGGTGGCGGCGATGGACGACGAGAGCCTCGTGCGTCTAGGTGGCAGCGATGCGCAGTGGTCGGTTCTGCAAGGCCCGATCACAGGCATCAGCCCGGAGGGTGTGGCGACGGCTGGCGCGGTCTTTGTCAATGCTCCGGCAAGCGTGCGGGGGACCTGGCTGGGCGTGAATGGCGATGTGACCCTGACGGTCCTGAACGTGAATTCGGCGGTGCCCGCGCAGCCTGCGCCTGATCCGGGCTTCACGGAGCAGCCCTTTGCGGCCCTGCATCCCGGCCTTTTCGAAGGCCTTTTGCGCGACACGCAGGGCAACATCCTCGGCGCGCTGACTGGATTGCGGCTCACGAGCAAACGATCCTTCACCGCCAGAGTGGTCTTCAATGGGGTGGCTCAGTGGCTGAAGGGCGCTCTTCTGCCCGATGGCAGCTTCTTGATGAGCTATCCGCGCCAGAATCGGAGCGACCTGGCGGTGAGCCTGCAACTCGGAATTTCCGACAGCGGCGCCGTGCTGCTGCGGGCCACGGTCGCAGGTGATGGAGTCGCCACGGAGGGCTGGCTCGCCCATGCTCCTTATAGCAGCAGAAATCCCGCTCCTTCCTCGCGGGTCGGGATTTTCACCTTTCTGCTCCCCGCCCCAGAGACAGGAAGCCTTTCCCTCCCCGAGGGCGACGGATACGGCAGGGCGCGCGTCAGTAAAAGCGGCGTCATCACGGCCGCTGGCAGAACCGGCGATGGCGCGGGATTCACGCTCAGAGGCGCCCTCAGCGGCGACCTGCAATGGCATGTCTTCAAGGAACTGCACCGGCGTCAGGGACAACTGGCGGGAATTGTGACTTTTCGTGACGTGCCCGGAGTGAGCGACTTCGATGGCTCCATGCTCTGGAGTAAAAATCCACTCCCAAGCTCCAAAAGCTATCCCGGCGGTTTCTCGCTAACCCCTGGCTTGATCGGCTCCGCCTACACCGCGCCGGCGAAGGGCGGGCGGGCTTTGGATTCCCTGCCGGAAGGGCCGGAGAATGCACGGCTCACACTCGCGGCAAGCAGCCTGCCTGGCGGAGGCTTCTCAAGACTCATGACCTGGCACGACACCAACAAACTGACCCACGCCGGACCAGAAACGCTGTCGGTTTGGGTTGCCCCTTCCAATGGCGCGTTGACCGGCAGGTTCCATGACCGCGCCAGCAAGCTCCTGGTTTTGTTCCGAGGGGTCATTTTCCAGAAACAGGGCCTCGCAGGCGGCTGCTTCCTGCGCGATCACCAAACGGGCTATGTGCATATCGAGGGTAATCATTAGCAGTGAGACGAGCGGAATACGTCGTTTTTAAACGGCGTGATGACCGCTATCAGAATGATCATTGGCTCGAACAGCCGCAAGGCAGTTTGAACCCGTAATAGGAGTTCGCGGCCAGTTCCTTTTCCCAGAGCTTCCGAATTCGCGGACAGTCGCTGAAGACCCGCATTCCATTCCGCCATGCTTGCCAGACTTCTCGGTAGATGAAGCCTTTGCGATAATACAGGTATTCCTCGGCGCAGAGGTTGAAGTAGTCGAACAGCAATTTCTTTTCCTCATTGGAAAGCTCCTGCTCCAAAGGGCATTCCAAAATGTCGAAAAGCGGACCATTCATTCGATCAAAACGCTCATTGAACGAAGAGAACAGCTCTTTGAAAAGTCGAACCTCTTCAAGGTGTTGTTTGAGGACGAAGTATGATAATCCCAATGCCGAGCCGAGGGCAGGATAAAGGAAAGTGGTTGTTTGCAGACTTGGAATCAATGCCCACAATAAAACAATGAGGAGCAGGAGTCCGGCGACTAGCAGCAAGATTTTCTCGTAGATCCAGTGTTTCATAACATTGTAAGGGTAATAGGTTCGGTTTAATGATTCCTGCAATCCACTTTGCAGGCAAAGTGGGAGGCTGTTCAGTCTTCGTCTTCTTTCATGACTGGCTTCTGCGCGTTGACTCCGAGGGCGAAGACACCTGCGAGCACGAAGGCCGCCGCGCACAGCCACACGCCCTCATGGAAGTCGTGGTTCGTGTCGTAGGCGGCGAGCACGGCGGTGAAGAGGATGGGCTGGATGCCGGCGCCGAAGTTCCCCCACATGTTCGACCAGCCAAAGAGCTGCGCCTGGTGCCTGCCGCTGATGTCCTGCATGGTGGTCCACATGGCGGGCAGGCCGATGTCGGCAAAGAAGGCCACCAAACCGAAGGCTGCGGCCATGCCCCAGGGCGAGTCCGTCCACAAGGCGAGCACATAACAGGCGGCTGCGGCGAATTTGGTCACGGACATCGGCAGCATGCGGCCGAGACGGCGGCCTTTGCGGCGCGACAGCGCGTCGGTGATCCACCCGCCCAGCGGCAGCGCGGCGATGCCGATGGTGAGCGCGCCGGTGGTGATCATGCCGGTCATGCCGTCGTCGAGCATCTTCACCTTTTTCAAATAATCCGGCAGGGAGAGGATGAGGAAGGCCCAGCCGATGTTGGTGAAGAACTGCACGGCGTTGGTCATCCACAGGTTGCCGCTGGCGCAGGCGGCGCGCAGTGGGAAGCGGCGCGGGGGATTTTTCACCGGCTGGAAGTCGCCGCGCCCCTCGGCCAGGAGGGCGATCTCGGCGGCGTTGCAGCGCGGGTGCAGGCGCGGATGATCGCGAAAGACGACCCAGTAAACACCCGCCACAGCCACGCCCACCGCGCCATACAGCCAGCCGGCCCAGCGCCAGTCGCCCGCCTGGAGAATGACATAGGCCGTGAGCGCCGGAGCCACCGCGCCGCCCACACGCCCGCCCCAGGAGATGAGGCTGCTGGCGAAACCGCGCGCCTCAATGTGCGCCCATTTGGTCAGCAGCCCGCTGCTGGCCGGATAGTAGCCCGCCTCGGCCAGCCCGCAGCCGATGCGCGCGATCATCAGCGTGGTGAAGCCCCAGGAAAAGCTGGTGGCGGCGGTGAACAGCGACCAGGTGGCGATGTAGATGGTGATGAGGATGCGCGTGCCGAAGCGGTCGCTGAGCCAGCCTGCGGGCACCTGCGCCAGCGCGTAGGCCCAGAAGAAGGCGCCCTTGATCCAGTCAATCTCGCCGGGGGAAAGCTCGATGCTCCGCTGAAACGAGTCCGAGCTGATGATGTTCGCCAGGCAGATGCGGTCCAGATACATCAAAAAGGCCACCATCGTGGCCGTGGCGAGCACATGATGACGGACGCGGGAGAGAGCTTCGGGCATCGAGCTTTTACGCATAGTGCGTTTGAAGCATTGCAGGGGTGGGGAACGTTAATCAAAGCCAATGTTCTTATAAAGAACGCGATTCCCGCCGGTTTCAGGCTGATGGCGTGCCGATGAGGTTCCGCAAGATTCCAGAATCCGCCCAACGCAATATATCGGGATTGCGGGTGCGCGAGGCGCGGTTGTCCTCCGATCCGCCGATGACACAGGCACGACTCGCCGCAGCTTTGACGGATTTGGGCATCGTCATGGATCGTGTGGCCGTCGCCAAGATTGAAACCGGCCAGCGTTGCGTTTTTGATTTCGAACTGAAGGCCTTTGCCGCCGCGTTGAACCGGCCGGTGGAGTGGCTGCTAGGCATCGGTCCGCGCGGCACTTCTGGCAGTGTGGGAGTTGCGCGTGGAAACAAGTGAGAAAGCCAGCGTCATGAGTTTTCGACCCGCGACTTTGCTGCGCACGGCCACGAGCCGGGCGAAATCCGATGTGGCGAACAAACTTGTCTCCATGCTGCTGCATGAGATCAGCCGCGAGATCACCGAGGCGCATGGAGCGCCCGCTGTGACGAGCGAATCCTACGCTTCAAGCGTGGAGCGCGCTTTTGGAAACGCCTGTCTTTATTGCGCAAGACCCCTGGAGCGGAACAGCACCGTGGTGGAGCACCTAGACGGCATGAACCGTTTTCGTCTTGGACTTCATGTTCCCGGCAACGCGGCGCTGGCGTGCAAGGCCTGCAACAGTCAGAAGCGCGGAGACGACCAGAGGGCGGAATTGATCCTGGCTGGCACGGGATGGGAGTCATTTTTATCTCACGACGGCATCCGTTGCGGACTGAGCTGCAAAAGTTGCGCTTACTGGAGGGATATCATCCCGGATGCGGAAGAGAGGCGGATGTTTCTGGCACAGCGCAGAGAAGCTGTGGCGCGGTTTCGCCGGCACTATCTGGAGATACTGGCTGCAGCTTGTGGATTGAGGGAGTCATTGCGCGGTCAAGTGACGGAGTTATACCGCGCTTGCCAGGACTTCGCTTCGAAGGAGATTTCTGCTCTCAAGCGGAGAGTGTTGTCATGATCTTGACCCGCCCCCGGCGGCTCAATAAAGCAGGAAATGAATCTCCTTGTCCGTGAGCAGGGCGGTGTCCTGCACGGCGAGGAGGGCGCCCATTTGCTCCAGGTTTTCCCACTCGGTTTCGTAGCCTTCGATCAAGGGGAAATCCGACTCAAGCAGGAGAGGCTCGACCATCGCGGGGGCGGTCCTCCCAGCGATTTCGGAGGCGTTTTTCTCCTCCGGCATGAAAACCACCAGCGCGGCCAGGACCACGGCAGCGGCGGCCCAGATGAGGCCGGCAGGGGCTTTTTCACCCCCGCTCCACCAGGCGCGCAGGGCGGCCAGCCAGCCGTGCTCCTGCGGGGTCTGGCGCGCGGCGCGGAGCACGTTTTGGGTGAAGTTTGGACGCGCTTTGACAGGCCGGGCCTTGCCGAGCAGTTTCCAGAGCGGGTCGTTGGGGTTTAGCGGGTCCATGACAGTTTCGAGCCATTACAACTGCTTCCAGGGCGTGGAGTTGCGCTTGCGGGGGATTTTTTTGAAAAACACGTCATGAGTGATGTCTCCGGCTCTGATGGAGTGGAGTGCGTTGGCCGGGTCTCTCACAGCGCCGCTTTCAGCAGTTCGGCGAGATGGATGGAGGCTGACTGGCCGACGGTGACGACTTCCGCGTGATCCAGCGTTTGCGGCTGGATGCCTGCGGCCCAATTCGTCAGCATGGAGATGCCGGCCACTTCCATGCCCAGAGCGCGAGCCTGGATGGCCTCCGGCACGGTGGACATGCCCACCGCATCGGCCCCCAGAGCGCGCATCATGCGAATCTCCGCCGGTGTCTCGTATTGCGGGCCGGGCGTGGCGGCATACACGCCCTGATGCAGCGTGATGCCGAGCGCGCGGGCTTTTTCCAAAAACCCAGCGCGCCATGCGGCGGAGTACACCCCGCTCATGTCGTGAAAATTCGGCCCGCCTGTCAATGGCGACGCACCCAGCAGGTTCAGGTGGTCAGTGATCAGCATGAGTTCGCCAACGCCGAAGCCCGTGTGGATGGCGCCCGCCGCGTTGGTCAGCACCACCCGTTTCACACCCAGGCTGCGCATGACACGGATGCCAGCCGTCACCTCATGCGCACTTAGTCCCTCATACATGTGCCGCCGTCCTTGCGCCAGAAGCACCGCGCGGCCACCCACATGCGTTAGAGCCAGGCGGCCCGCGTGGCCCGGAACCGTGGATGCCGTGAGGCCCGGCACTTCCGTGTAGGGCACCTCAGTCTCCACGCCCAGTGCCTCCGCCACGCGTCCCAACCCGCTGCCGAGCACGATGGCGGTTTCAGGACGGGCGGCTTGGATGCGGTCAAGGCTCATGCGGCGGAGTTCATCCTGGAAATCCTGCGCCGCAACTGCTCATGCAACTCCTCCACCAGCGGCATGGCCACTCCGGCGGCGCGGGCGCGGCGCACGGGTTCGCCCCAGATGGCCTCCAGCTCCACGGCGCGCCCTTCCTCGAAGTCAATGAGGGAGGAGGGCTTGTAGCGGGACATGGTGCGCGTGCGCTCGATCATGTCCGGGATCAGTTCAAAAGGCACTTCATGGCCCAGGGCGCGCGCGGTGGTGATGATTTCTGTCATTAGCGCGCGCGCCCGCGCCTCCAGCGCCGCATCCGCCAAGATGGCGGCGGTGTCCTTTTCGCCCTCGGCGATGGCGAGTCCGTTGAAGGGAATGTTCCAGACCAGCTTCTTCCAGCGCGCGGCTGCCAGGCTCGGTTCCACCACGCACTCGATGCCGCAGCGGAGGAACTCCTCCGCGATTCGCCGCGCGCGCTCCCCCGGCGCCCTCCCGTGCTCGCCCAGGCTGATGCGGCCTTGCGCGATGTGCCGCACCACGCCCGGGGCGGTGCGGTTGATGCACACAAAGCACAGCCCGCCCAGCACGCGCTGGGCGCCGAAGTGCGCGGCCAGGAACTCTTCGTTGCCCAGTCCATTTTGCAGGGTCAGCAGCGCCGTGTCCTTGTGCAAAAGCGGGGGCAGCAATTCCAGCAGGAATTCATTCGAGGTGGCTTTCATCGCGATGAGCACCAGGTCGCATTCCTCCATTTCGCGAGTGCTGCCATACGCCGGCACGGCAAGTGTCAGATCGCCCAGCGGGCTGAGAATTTTGAGTCCGTGCTCCCGAACTTCCGCCAGATCCGAGCGCATCAAAAAACGCACGTCATTGCCATGCTGAGCCAGCCTCCCGCCGTAGTAGCAGCCCACAGCGCCTGCCCCCACGACCGCGACGCGGCCCAGAGGGGAGTTTTCAGCTTTGTCTGGCATCAGGCTCAAAGGAAACTGGGCCTGCCGTGATCTCAATCGTAAAATGACAACCGGTCACTGTGTCCGACATCTCACCCAAAAAGATCCGCCTGCCCGCTGAGCGGGGGCGCGAGACCGAGCTTGCGG
>ERZ761607.2513-NODE-2513-length-19662-cov-4.704289_pt1 | contig 19662 bp, 19 predicted proteins | sample MGYA00511164_ERZ761607 | MGnify/ENA primary metagenome ERZ761607 (study PRJEB28899, sample SAMN02445080) | bioreactor sludge metagenome | biome: EBPR sludge | place: Australia: Brisbane, Thorneside Wastewater Treatment Plant | collected 2011-06-22 ... | reverse complement strand
ATGTACAAATGGCCCAGCTTTCCGGCGCATCGACAGGCCGTATTCTCTTTGGCGAGATGGCGCCCAATCTGCTGCCCTATATCGCCGCCAGCTTTACCGAGAGCGTCTCCGGCGTGATCCTGGCGATGACCGGTTTGGAGACCTTGGGGCTGGGGCCGACCCGCATCCCCACGCTGGGCATGACGATCCAAAACGCGCTACAAGCGACGGCGATCATCCGCGGCATGTGGTGGTGGTGGGGATCACCGCTGATGATGCTGGTGGTTATTTTTCTCGCCCTCTTTTTGATGACCATCGGGCTGGATGAGGTGGTGAACCCGCGGTTGCGGATGATGATACCGACCGCCATGGCGACCATGCAGAAGGCGAAGGAACCGAGGACGATGAGGAAGAGTTTCATGACCACCCAATTTACGGTGACCTTGACTACGCGTCAAGGTCTGGCAAAGTACCCTGATCCATGACCTCTCACCCGCTGGCCGTCACCTCGTTCGAGCACATCAACTGGAACCGCTGGACCCCCGACCAGACCGCCACGCTGATTTTCGTGATCCGCGACGGGCAGATCCTGCTGATCCGGAAGAAACGAGGCCTCGGGGCCGGCAAGATCAACGGCCCGGGCGGACGCATCGACCCCGGGGAAACCCCCGCCCAGTGTGCCGTACGCGAGGCCCAGGAAGAACTGCACATCACCCCGTTGAATGTCAAACCGTGTGGCGAACTGTTCTTCCAGTTCGCCGACGGCTTCAAGCTGCACGGCTATGTCTTCCTCGCGCATGCCTTCGAGGGGACACCCACCGAAACCGACGAGGCCCTGCCGATCTGGACCCCGCTCGACCGGATCCCGTACCACGAGATGTGGGCCGATGACCGGTACTGGCTGCCGTTCATGCTGGCCGACCACTCCTTCACCGGGCGCTTCCTCTTCAAGGATGACACGATGCTCGGGTACGACCTGCGCTGTACGCCGAACACCGCATCACCGCCATGAGTCAGACCGCCAACGCGCTGTGGATGGGTGCCGGTGGCCTGTCGCTCTTCCTGTTCGGCATGATGCAGATGTCGGACAGCCTGAAGGCCGCCGCCGGCGAGCGCTTCCGCCGCGCCATGAGCGGGTTGAACAAGAGCCGTAGGCGGGGATATGCCCTTGGCACAGCCATGGGTACCGCGATCCACTCCAGCGCAACCACGGTCATGACCATCGGCCTGCTTAACGCCGGCTTACTGACCCTGACAGGGGCGATCCCGGTTATTGCCGGTGCGAACTTCGGGACCAGCCTGGCCATGCAACTCTTCGCCTTCGATATCGGCTGGCTGTGGGCTGCGCTGGCCTCGCTCGGGCTCCTGTTGCGCCTGCTGCCCGGATCGACGGCGCGCCGCGGCCTCGGCACCGCGATGATCGGCATGGGCCTGTTGTTCCTCGGCATGCAGTTGATGAGCCAGTCGGTCCACCCGTTTCGTGCCGACCTCGCCGCCTGGATGGACCATACGACCCGCGATGACGGCTCCGGCTTCCTGATCGCCCTGCTCGGCGCGATCGCCTTCACCGCCTTGATCCAGAGCAGCGGTGCCACCATCGGCCTGCTGTTCGCCCTCGCCGCCGCCGGCGTACTGACCGATATCCGCCAGGCCATCCCGTTCATCATCGGCGCCCAGATTGGCACCTGCACGACCGCACTGATCAGCTCGGTCGGCACCAACGCTGACGCGCGGCGCGGTGCCCTTGCCCACCTGTTCTTTAACCTGATCACCGCCGGCCTCTCGATCGCCATGCTTCCCTGGTTGATCGCCGCGATCCAGCACCTCGACGGCTCGCTGACCCGCCAGATCGCCCATGCCCACTCCTTGATGCTGCTCGGTGGCGGTGTGGTGCTCGTGCCGCTGACCGGCCCGCTGGCCCGACTCCTGACCTGGATCGCCCGGTTCCCGGAACGCGAGTCGGACCGCAGCCATCTTGACGAAGCGGCCCTCGACGACCCGCCCGCCGCGTTGCTCTGCGCCCGCCGCGAACTGGTCCGTGCGGCACGGATCGTCCGCCGCGGATTCACCCTGAACCGGAAATTGCTCGCCGAGCCCGAGCGCGCGTTGCATCAGGAGGTGAAGCGCACCGAAGCATCCATGGATCTGATTTATGCCGTGATGCGCGACTACCTGCTCCGGCTGTCCGCGCGTGTTCAGGACACCCGCTTCGGTGCGGAAATTCAATGGCTGAACCTGAGCCTGATCTACGTGGAGCGGATCAGCGATCACAACGACAACCTCGCCGACCTCTCCATGGATGTGCATCACCGTCTGTCCGGCGACGACCGCGCCTTCGCCAAGCGCGTCGGCGATGACCTGTACCGTTCGGTGGAACCGTTGCTCGCCTCGGTGGAAGCCTCGTGGTCGCCCGATCATCCTCACGACTTTTCCTCGCGGGCCAGGACCCTGCGCGAGCAACGTTCCCGCTACCTACCCGAATCCGAGAACCTGCAGGCCGAACTCGTGCGCCGTATCTCCGAGGGCTCGCTGAAACCCCTATCCGGATTCGTGCTGACCGAATACATCAGCGAGATGGACCGGATCGTGCGCCACACCAAGAAGATCGCCGGCGTGCTCGAGAAGTCCGGCACCCAACCGGGCCCGGCATGACCAACCGCCTCGCCCACGCGACCAGCCCCTACCTGCACCAGCACGCACACCAGCCGGTGCACTGGTTTCCCTGGGGCGAGGAGGCTTTCGCCGAAGCCCGAAGCGCCGACAAACCCATCTTCCTTTCCATCGGTTACTCCTCCTGCCACTGGTGCCATGTCATGGCTCACGAATCGTTCGACGACCCGACCGTGGCGGATCTCCTCAACCGGCACTTCATCGCCATCAAGGTCGACCGCGAGGAACACCCCGATGTCGATACCTTGTACATGACCGCCACCCAACTGATGACCCAGCGCGGCGGCTGGCCGAACTCCGTGTGGCTGACCCCGGATGCCCGGCCATGGTACGCCGGCACCTATTTTCCGCGTGACGACCGCCCCGGCCGCATCGGCTTCATCTCCCTGCTCCGTCGTCTCGCCGACCTCTGGACCTCCCGGCGCGAGGAGGTGGAGAAACAAGCCGACGCCCTCACCGCGGCGCTCCGCAAGGAACAGCAACGCGCGACCGAGAACCTCCTTCCCGGTCACCAGCTCGACCCCGCAACGCTGGTGAGCCATTACCTCGAACGGTTTGACGCGCGCTTTGGCGGCTTCGGCGACGCCCCGAAATTCCCCCAACACACCGGGCTCCACCTGCTCCTTCAAGTCCGCGCCTTGCACCGCGACCATCCGCTGGACCTGATGATCGAACGCACCCTCGATGCGATGGCCCGCGGCGGCCTCTACGACCAGATCGGCGGTGGATTCCACCGATATGCCACCGACGAACGCTGGTTCCTGCCGCACTTCGAGAAGATGTTGTGCGACAATGCCCTTCTCCTCGGAGTCTATGCCCGCGCCCTGGCCACCTACCACCGCCCGCGTTACCGGCGGATCGTGCGCGAGACTGCCGCATGGCTCGATCGCGAACTGTCACATCCGGACGGCGGCTTTTTCGCCGCGCTCGACGCCGACAGCCCCGACGGAGAAGGCGCGTATTACACCTGGACGCACGACGAACTGAGTGCGCGGCTCCCCGATGACCTCCGCACGCGCTTCTTCGCGGCCTACGGCATCCGGCCCGGCGGCACCATCGCTGACGAAACAACCGGTGCTCCCACCGGAACCAACCTGCCTGCGCTCGGCGACAATGTCACCGAAGCCGACCTGGCCTCGCTGGCTCCGGCCCGCGATCGCCTGTTGAGGGCCCGCGCGCAGCGTCCCGCCCCCTCCCGCGACGACAAGGTCATCACCGGCTGGAACGCCCTGGCCATCCGCGCCCTCGCCGAGGCTTCCGCCGTACTCGACGATCCGGCGCTGCTGGAGCGCGCCCGCCGCGCCCGCGCGTTCATCGCGCACCACCTCGTCGTGGACGGCATCCTGCGCCGCAGTTGGTGCGCCGGAGTCGCCGGACGCGAAGCGGTGCTGGAGGATGTGGCCGCGCTGGTCCTTGCCGACCTCGCGCTTCACGGCGCGACCGGCGAGGACTCCTTCCGTCAACAGGCCGCCCGCGGCATCGAAACCCTGCTCGACCACTACCTCGACCGGGAAACCGCGCGTTTCCGCATGACCAGCAACCGCGAACCGAGCCTGATTCTGCCCGCCTGCGATATCTTTGACCAGGGCGCACCGTCCAGCCTTGGCCTCGCCGTGCAGGCCCTGACACGCTTCGGCTGGCTGGCTGACCGGCCGGATCTGCTGGATCTGGCCGGCCGGATCATCACCGCCCATCAGGGGGTGCTCACCCGCATCCCATCAGCCGCCCCGACCCTGGCCACCGCGGCGCTGGAACTGCAGGACCCCGCGCGGCTGCTTGCCTGGCGCACGCAACGCACCGGGCAGGATTGGCGCGTGTCCGTCCGGCTGCCCGCCGGATGGAGCCTCACGTCGATGGCAGCGCTGGATCAGGATGGTTGGGCGATCCCGTCATGGAAGGCTGACCCGAATGCCCCGGCGGGATGGAGCTTTGACCTCGCGGTGTCCGAGGTGACGATGTCCTTCAGTGTATGCACACCTTCCGGATGCCGGCCGGAGTCGCGGATCCAGCTTCGCCGTCCGGACGGCGAAGCCGTCATCGATCTCGGCGCAACGCCACCAGCGTAATATCGTCAAGCTGGATCCGGTCGCTGGCAAATCGCCGGACCCGCTCCAGCAATCCTTCCAGCATGGCCGTAACCGGCAGGTGCCTCAACGTGGCGGCATCCTTCACCAGTTGATCGAGTCCATACTCCTCACCCTCGACATCCTGGGCCTCGGTAATGCCATCCGTATAGAGCAACACGGTATCGCCCGGCTGCATGCGGTATTCGGCGATCTCGAAATTCGCCTCAAAGCTCCCGACATCGAGCAGGCCCAGCGCCGTCCCGTTCGGCTTGATCCATTGAATCGATCCATCGGCACCAATGATCAGCACCGGCTCATGCCCGGCCCGCGCGATGCGCAGCACGTGGGTATCGGCTTGCAGGGTCAACATGTTCGCGGTGATGAACATGTATTCATCTAGGTCGCGGGTGAGCACACGGTTGACGTGGCGCAGGATGTCCTGCGGCGCCTCGGTGAATTCACTGTAGGTATGGACCAGCGAGCGCAACACGCTCATGATCAATCCGGCGGCGACACCCTTGCCGGAGACATCGCTCACGATGATGTGAAACCGTCCGGCATCGCGGGCGAGGTAGTCGAAGTAGTCGCCCCCGACCTCGGTCGCCGGCAGGCTGAAGCCGTGCAGGCTGTACCCGGGGATGTTCACCGCCTGGTTTGGCAACAACGTGCGCTGGATGTCGCGCGCCCAACCCATTTCCTGCTCGATGCGCCGCTTTTCCGCGACCTCGTTGAGCAGGCGCGCGTTCTCCACCGCGATGCCCGCATGCTGGGCCAGGGTCTGCAGGGTCGCCACCATTTCATCATCGTAGGCGGGTGCGCCATCCGGGGGACCGATGTACACCGCACCGATCGGCCGCTCCCCGCTGACCAGCGGCAACACCATCGACTTCACCCGGCCCAGCGAGGCGCCGGTCTCGCTGGCGGCACGTTCCATCAGGACCGGTTCGTTTTTCTCGAGGGCAAAACGGATCGGCCCGGTCACATCGGGCGGGATTTCCTCACCCCGCACCGCCACCGGATCGATGTCACGCCCGCCGTCGGTCCGCAAGAACAACGCGCACATCTTCGAAGACGCCACATTGTGGAACATGTCGAGCAGCCGGGCATAGAGGCGATGACGGTCAAACTCGTTGCCGACCTTCAGGGTCCATTCCTGGATCCGGTGCATCAGCGAGAGGCGGCGCACCCACGACGACACCATTTCGTTGAAGGTCGAGGTGAGCAGGCCGATTTCATCGTTGGCCGCATGCTGGATGCGGAACGAATAGTCGCCGGCATGCACCCGCCGGGCGGCGTCGGTCAGGGCCTGCACCGGCGCGAGGAACCGCCGGGTGAGCAGGAAGCCGAGCAAGGTGGTCAGCAAGGTGCCACCGAGCAGCATCACCGCAGCCGTGCGGTAGAGGGCACGCAGCCGCTCGCCGATATCGGTCGGGAGGTCGATGGTCACATAGCCCGGCACCGCGCCGAACGGATCGATCGGACCCGAGACGACGATCCGGTCGAGCGGGCGATTGAACACAACGGAGACATTCGATGACAGCGAGGAAGCCGGAACATTCGTCGGAGCATGGGGCTTGCCGTCGATGCTGTAGGCATAGATCAGTGATCCATCCGGCTCGTACAGCGCGACACGGGATGGCCGGTGCGTCACACTGAGCGAACCTTCGCCCTCGGCGACCAGGAACCGGTTGCTGAAGACGTAGCCAAGACTGCGCGGCACGAAATGTTCATTCTTGGAGAAATAGTGACCCGTGAGGTAGTTCGCCGCAGCCTGATAGACGGTAAACGAGGATCCTTCCTCCTGACGGATAAGTTCCGTCCGGAAACGGGCGGCGAAGGTCACCGCGATGATCGCGCCGGTGAAGGCGATACATCCCACCATCAGCAGGATGATCTTGTGGATGAATTTCAGTCCGGTCGGCATCCAAGCGTGTCCGGTCAATCAACCAAATGAACCTAGAACGACTCCAGGCCAAGCTCGCGGGTTTCGTACGTAAACAGGGTTTTACCCAACTGCAGCAAATCAAGTGAACGCACCAACTTCGTATTGAGCCGGCACAGGGCCAGGCGACCGCGAGATTGCAACAGGTGCCGGTGGTAGTTGACCAGGAGGCCGATGGCCCGGCTGTTCAGGTAGGTTAATTGCTGGCAGTCGAGCAGGACCTTGGCACCCTGCCTGTTGCACACCGGATCCAAGCGGGACTTGAATACCTCGATCGTGGCAGAGTCCACCGGGCCGTCGAGCTCGACCAGATCAACGCCTGCCTCCGACTTTACCTGCACATCCAGTTCGTCCTTTCCCACCGATAAGCTCCTTTACAAACAACAGCGAATTACGTCGCTGCGTGCGAGCCACAGTATAGGACTCGTCATCGATTTTGACACGCCAAAAGAAGCCTCTGCGCGACAAAAGCGCTTGAATAGGAATAGCCGCTCGGAACTTCACTTGCTACGGTGATGGGTATGCGTGCTCCCGGAATCCGTGAACAATTACGCAAGCGCCTTTATCTCGCCGCCCACCAGGAGGTGGAGGCGACGATCAAGGCGTTGCCGCCGCCGGTGCGCCGTCACGCAGCCGCGTTGCCGGTGTTGTACGAGATGCTGCCCCGGCGTTCGGACGAGCAGGCCGGCATCGCTTCCGACACCCTCGGCCTGTTCACCGGGGTTTCGCTGGCCGATGGCCACGGCGTGACCTCCGCTTATCCGACGGTCATCACGTTGTTCATGGAGAACATCTGGGAGTATGCCCGCGGCGACGGCCCGACCTTCCGCGAGGAAGTGCGCCGCACCTACCTGCATGAACTCGGCCACTACCTCGGCCTCGATGAGGACGCCCTCGCCGACCGCGATCTGGACTGAACCCATGTCCCATCCCGCGACAAAGCCTGCTTGCACGTTCGTCTGCCGCCCGGAATTCACCGATGCGCTGATCGAGGAGGGCCGCGACAAGTGCGGACCGTCCGGACACTGGTCGGCACCGGCCCCCGGCCTGGTCGAGTTGTGCGGCGTGGCTCCTCCGGCCCGCCAACTGGTGTTCGAGCGGCAACGGCTGATGGCGCCGTTCCTCGTCCCGATGGACGAACTGAAACCGCTGAGTGACGCGACGGCGGTGCGGATGCTTGGGACCGCCGCCACCGAAAAGCCGTTGTGGACCGCGCACCTGCTGACCGTGGACGACGACAACGAGGCCGCCGCCGGCACGTCGCTGCCCAAGCGGCTCGAGGGCATCTGGGGCGCAGCGGTTCGGCTGGCCCGAAAGACCGCGCCGGACCTCGAGAAGCGCTACCGGCCCCCGCACCGGATCAAACCCGACGGCACGGTCATCCAGGTCCTGCTCGGCCGCGACGGCTGCCGCATCAGCCACGAACGGGCCGGTGCGATGGTACAAACCGTGCCGGGTGGCATCCTGCGCATGAAGTGGGATGACGCGGCACCCTCGCGTTCGTACCTGAAGATGGAAGAGGCATTCGCGGTGATGCCGGTGGCCCCGGTGGCCGGTGAACGGGTGATCGACCTCGGCGCGGCGCCGGGTGGCTGGACCTATGCCTTCGTCAAGCGCGGGTGTCCGGTCATCGCGGTGGACCACGGTCCGATGAAGCTGCCGCCGGCGCAACCGGGATGGGGCACGGTCGAACACCGGCGGGAGAATGGCATCACCTTCATGCCGCCGCGCGACGGACCGGCGGTGGACTGGCTGGTCGGCGACATGCTGATCGCGCCCGGCGTGGCGCTCGGCCTGTTGCGGCGCTGGCTGGAACCGGCGTTGGCGCGGCGTATCGTCTGCAACATCAAGCTGCCGCAGGAGCAACCCTATGCGGCGATCAAACCGGTGGAGGCCTTGCTGGCGGGACAGACGCGCTATACATGGATCATGCGGCAACTGTACCACGACCGGCGCGAGATCACCGTCATGGCCTGGCGCTGACGCGCGGGCGCGCCGGTCAGGCGATGCGGCCCATCCTGCGGAATTGGGTTGCGCGTTGCTCGATCTCGCGCGGAGTCAGTTTGGCGAGGCGGTCGAGGCTGAATTTCTCCACGCCGAACGAGGCCACCACGGAACCGTAGGTCATCGCCTTGCGGATCGCCGCCTCGGAGGTCTGGCCGCTGCGGGCCAGCGCGCCGATGAACCCGCCGGCGAAGGTGTCGCCCGCCCCGGTCGGATCCTGCACGTCCTCGAGCGGGAACGCGGGCATCAACGCAATCGAGTTTTTGCTGAACAGGATGCTGCCGTGTTCGCCCTTCTTGATGCAGATGTATTTCGGTCCCAGTTTGAGCAGGGCGCGGGCGGCACGGATCAGGCCGTGTTCGCCGGTCAGGTGGCGCGCCTCGTGTTCGTTCAGGGTCAGCATGGTCACCTTGCCGATCACCTTCTTCAGGTTGTCGAGGGCGACGTTGATCCACAGGTCCATCGTGTCGAGCAGGACGAACTTCGGCTTCTTCACCTGGTCGAGCACGTGCAACTGGAGTTCCGGCGAAATGTTGGCGAGGAACAGGTACGGGGCACCGCGGTACGAGGCCGGCAGTTCCGGGCTGAAGGTGGCGAACACGTTGAGGTCGGTCGAAAGGGTGCGGCGGTGGTCCATGTTCTGCTCGTACACGCCGGACCAGCGGAATGTAAGCCCCTCCTTGACCTGGAGACCCTCGGTATCGATGCCGAAGCCGTGGTACTGCTTGATGAACCGGCGCGGAAAATCGGTGCCCACGATGCCGACCATGCCGGTCTTCACGAAGAACGAGGCGGCGGCGCAGGCGTAGCTGGCTGACCCGCCGAGGATGCTCTCGCGCTTCTCGCGCGGGGTTTCGATGGTGTCGATGCCGACGGAACCGACGATGACAACATCACAGGAGGCAGGGCGTTTGCTCATGGCGGAACGGGGTCCTTTCAGGCCTTGCGGTCGTGTTCGACCATCAGTTCTTCGATGCGCTCGCAGATCAGGTGGAACAGCAACTGGTGGCCTTCCTGGATACGCGGGGTGCTGCGGGTGGATTGGATGCAGAGCAGGAGGTCGGAGGCCTGGGCGAGGCTGCCACCGAGGCCGCCGGTCATGCCGATGACCTTGATGCCGTTGGCGCGCGCGGCGGCGACGGCCTTCATGACGTTGCCGGCGTTGCCACTGGTCGAGATCGCCCATAGCAGGTCGCCGGGGCGGCCGAGGGCCTGGATCTGCTTTTCGAAGACCTGGTCGAAATGGTAGTCGTTGCCGATCGCGGTCATCGTCGAGGTGTCGGTTGACAGCGCAATGGCCGCATACGGGCGGCGCTCCTTCAGGAACCGGTTGAGGAACTCGCCGGCGATGTGCTGGGCATCGGCGGCGCTGCCACCGTTGCCGCAAATCATGACCTTGCCGCCAGCAATCAGGCTGGCCACGATGGCCTGCGCGACCGCCTCCACCTGCGGTAGTTTTTCACGAAAGATCTCATCGGCCACGGCCAGGTATTCTTCGGCGATCAAGTTGGTGTTCATGCTCAGGGAACCTCTCCCGCAGGCGGGGGTTTGGGGGTGATTTCCAACGGTTTGGCCTCATCATTCTTGATGATCTCTTCAACCTTGACCTCGACGTCACGGATCGCCGCGACGCCGATCTTCTCCTGGATCAGCGCGCGGGCGCGCTCCTGGAGCATCCGGCAGATTTCCGGGATCGGTGCGCCGGCCCGGACACGCACGGCCAGCGTGACATCGAGGCTTTCGTCAAGTACGCGGACCTTTGGGGACAACTGGAGGATGGCCGGGAAGTCGCCCCGCAGGTGGCCGAGGAACTCCTGCAGCGCCTTGAGGCTGATGCTGATGTTGCCGTGTTCGGTTTCGTAGGTCAGGTAGGCGGCGCGCGGCGTGCCGGACAAGCCACTGATCAGGTACACGGTGGCGGCAAGAACGACGAGGACTGCGCCGACGATCACCATGGCGCGGCGATCACCCAGCGCGGTCAGGAAATCCGTCCATGCGGCACCGCCCTGGAAGGCCGGAAGCAGGATGTACAGACTGGCCCCGACGGCTGCGGCAACAAGGACCACGCCGAGCAGGCGGTGCAGACCCTTCATCATCCAACCGGTTCCTGAAGGTCGGCTTTTTCACCATCCGGCATCTTCACGCCCTGCACGATCACCTGGACGGCCTTGACGTGCTTGCCGGTCATCTGCTCGACGGCCTGACGGACCTCGGTCTGGAGTTGCCAGGCGACGTGCGGGATGCGAATCCCGTATTCGAGGATAACGTGGAGGGTAATGACCACGCCGCTTTCGTCGATCTCGACGCGGATGCCGCGGTCGCCCGATTTCTTGCGGATCATGCCGGCGAGGTCATCCACGATGCCCCCGCTCATGTCGGCCACACCCGGCACCTTTACCGCGGCAAGGCGGGCGATGGTGGCGATGACGTTGTTGTGGATCTGTACCGCACCAAGTTCGGTATCGTTCTCGATGTGGTCGGCACCGATGTCGTGGTGATCGGCGGAGGGATCAACCGGAAGTCCGGCATTGCTGGTATCGGTCTTGGCCATGGTGCACCTCGTTATTGCGCTTTCGTTTCCCCGGTCAGGAAGCCTTCCTTGATGAAGCCCTCGAGGAAGGTGGTCGTGTATTCACCCTGGGCGAACCGGGCGTCGGCCATCAGGGCCAACCCGAGCGGGACGGTGGTGTGCGGACCCTCGATCATGAATTCGCCGAGGGCGCGGGTCATGCGGGTGATGGCCTCGGCGCGGGTCGGGGCCTTGACGATGATCTTGCCGATCATGCTGTCGTAGTACGGCGGGATCTCGTACCCGGAGTAGGCGTGCGAATCGACGCGCAGGCCGATGCCGCCGGGCATGTTGACAAAATGGATCTTGCCGGGGGACGGGATGAAGTCGCGGTACGGGTTCTCGGCATTGACGCGGAACTCGATGGCGTGGCCCTTGATCTGCAGGTCCTTCTGCGCGAACGACAGCTTTTCGCCGGCGGCCACGCGGATCTGCTCCTTGATCAGGTCGACGCCGGTGATTTCCTCGGTCACCGGATGCTCGACCTGGATGCGGGTGTTCATCTCCATGAAGTAGAAGTCACCCGACTGCCGGTCGTAGAGGAACTCGATCGTGCCGGCATTGCGGTAGCCGACGGCCTCGACCGCCTTCATCGCCGCCTTGCCGAGGCGCTTGCGCGTGTCCTCGTCAATGACCGGCGAGGGCGCTTCCTCCACGAGTTTCTGGTGACGGCGCTGGATGCTGCAATCGCGCTCGAACAGGTGGCAGGCATTGCCATGGTGATCGGCGATCACCTGCACCTCGATGTGGCGCGCCTGGTCGATGAACTTCTCGATGTACACTTCGGCATTGGAGAACGCGCGCTCGGCCTCGTTGCTCGCAGTCATGAAGCCCTGCACGAGGCTCACGTCGTTGCGGGCCACGCGCATGCCCTTGCCACCGCCACCGGCCACGGCCTTGACCAGAACCGGGTAACCGATCTTGTGGGCGACCTTGAGGGCCTCCTCCTGCGACTTCACCACGCCCTCGCTGCCCGGAGCGATCGGAACACCGGCCTTTTTCATCGTATCGCGGGCAATCGACTTGTTGCCCATCATCCGGATGTTGTCCGGGCTCGGCCCGATGAAGGTGATGTTGCAATTGTTGCAGATCTCGGCGAAATGGGCGTTTTCCGCGAGGAAACCGTAACCGGGATGGATCGCGTCGACATCGGCGACCTCGGCCGCGCTGATGATGTTGGCGATCTTCAGGTAACTGTCACGTCCGGCCGGCGGACCGATGCATACCGCTTCGTCGGCCATCTGGACATGCAGGGACTTCTGGTCGGCGGTGGAGTACACCGCGATCGATTTGATGCCCATCTCGCGGCAGGCGCGGATGATGCGCAGGGCGATTTCGCCCCGGTTGGCGATGAGGATGCGCTCAAACATGGGATCAGCTCGGTTCGACCAGGAACAGGGGTTCGCCGTACTGGACCGCCGTGGCGTTCTCGACCAGCACCTTGCGGATCACGCCCTTGACCTCGGCCTTGATCTCGTTCATGACCTTCATCGCCTCGATGATGCAGACGACCGACTCGCCTTCGATGGTCGAGCCGACGGAGCAGTAGGGTTCCGCTTCCGGCGAGGCGGAACGGTAGAAGGTGCCGACCATCGGGGACTTGATCTCGATCAAATTGCTGGGCAGGGCCTCCTTGGCTGGAGCGGCGGGAGCAGCCGCGGCCCCGGGGGCGGCGGCCGGAGCGGCCGGGGGTGCGGAAAAGGCCGGCATGTAGGAAGGCGCCTGACCGATCATCACCTGGGGCGTCGCGCTCGCATACGGGCGGCGCACCGTGATCCGGAACCCTTCCTCGGCAAGTTCGAACTCGGAGAGTTCGTTTTCCTTCATCAGCTCAATGATTTTCTTTATTTCTTTGATGTCCATAAGGTTCAACTCCCCATGTTCACACGGCTCGACCTAGCGTCTCTTGCCGTCGGCTTTCACCGACCGCGGTCCATTTGTATCAATGCGCACCCGACTTGTCCATGAGACATCCACGGAAGCGACCCTTCCTATACCGGCAGCGAGGTTTCCCAGACCAGGTTCTCCGGCAGGTTGCGATCCAGCAACCGGACCGCTTCATCCACCCGGGCCAGACGGCGCAGGCAGGCGGCGACGGTGAGGCCTTCGGATTGCCGGACCAATGTAGACCATTCGTCCGGGAATTGAAGGGTTTTTTTGTCGCCCCCGCCGGCGAGGACCAACAGGTCCCGCTCCCATCGGTAGAGAAGCCGAACGATCTGCAGGCGCGCCTCGACCACCCGGGCCTGGATGCGGGCGTCGAGAATCTCCTTGTCGATCCCGTCCTCCCCCGCCGCCTCCTTTTCGCGGGCTTCAGCCTGGGCACGCACCTCGGCGAGGATCGCGGCCATCCAGCCGGCTTGCACCAACGGGGAATCCTTGCGGGTGCGCCGCCGCAGCCAGTCGAGCATCGCCTCCTCGACCCGCGAGAAGGCAGCCCCGGCCTGGGCGTCGTCGATGTGGATGCGCTGGCAACGCGAGAGGATGGTCGGCAGCAGCCCGCCGGGATTCATCGTGACCAGCAACATGAGCGATTGCGCGGGCGGCTCTTCGAGTGTCTTGAGGAAGGCATTGGCCGCCGCCTCGGTGATCCGGTCGGCATCGAGCAGCACCGCCGCCTTCCATCCGCCCTCGAACGAGGTTTGCTGGATGAGCGGGTTGACCTGTTCGCGAACCTGGTCGGCATCGATCTGGCGGCTCTTGTTGGCCGGTTCGACCCACACGGTGTCCGGATGGGTGCGCGCCTCGACCTGGCGGCAGGCCCGGCACTGGCCACAGGGCCGTTGCGCTTCCCGGCAGAACAGCCATTGGAGTAGCAGGGTGGTGAAGGCCACGCCCCACTCCATGCGGTCGCAGGAGACGATATAGCCGTGCGCAAGCCTTCCGGCCTCGGCCGTGCCGCGCAGGACCGCGAAGGCGTCGCGGACCGGCTCAGCCAAGGAGCTGCTGAACCCACTTCCAGACATCGGCCTCCACCTCCCCCGGTTCCCGGGCGGCATTGATCGTACGGAAACGCGCGGGCCACCGCGCGGCCAACTCCAGATACCCACGCCGCACCCGCTCGTGGAAGGCACGGGCCTCGCGCTCGATCCGGTCCGACTTCTGGAACAGCTCGCGCTGGCGGGTGGCAATCCGGTCGAAACCCGTCGCAACCTCGACATCCATCAGCAAGGTCAGGTCGGGCGTGGCGCCGTTGATGGCGAAGGTGTTGATCGCGATCATCTGGTCGATGTCGAACCCGCGGCCATACCCCTGGTACACCGTGGTGGAATCGGCAAACCGGTCGCAGATCACGTGGCTGCCGCGCTCAAGCGCCGGGATGATGACCGTGCGGACCAACTGCGAACGGCTGGCCGCGAACAGGAACACCTCGGCCTCATTGCACAACGGCTCCCCCGCCTTGTCGTACTGGAGAATCTCCCGGATTGCCTCGCCGGTGGGCGTACCGCCCGGCTCGCGGGTGTAGATGACCTCGTGTCCCTCGGCGGTGAGCCTCGCCAGCAGCCGTTTGGCCTGCGTGGTCTTGCCCCCGCCCTCCGGCCCCTCGAAGGTGATGAACTTGCCGCGCTGGTTGCTCATGCCCGCCTCACCTTCGGACCCTGCGGCGTGTCCTTGACCTGGTAGCCGGCCGCCTCGATCGCCGCCCGCAACCGGTCCGACTCGGCCCAGTTCTTCGCCGCACGTGCGGCGGTCCGCTCGGTCACCAACTGCTGCACCGCGACAGGAATCTCCTCGCTGGCGGGAAAGAGGAAGCCGAGCACCCGGTCGAACGAACGCCAGACCTCGAGCACCGCCGCCGCCTCGCCGGCGGAAACCGCGCCGCCATCCAGCGCCCGGTTGCCCGCGCGCAGCAATTCAAACACCGATGCCATCGCGCCGGAGATGTTGAGGTCGTCGCCCAGCGCGGCCCGGAACTGCTTGGCCGCCTCGTCCGCCCACGCCGGAGCGGTCGCCGCGGCGGCACCACCGGCGGTTTCAACCAGGCGCAACCGGAACTCGTCAAGCCGCGCCAACGCCGCCTTCGCGCCGTCCAGGCCGTCGAAGGTGAAATTCAACGATTGCCGGTAATGGGTGGAAATCAGTTCGTAGCGGATCTCCCGGCCGCTGTAGCCGCGCGCCAGCAGGTCGCGCAGGGTGAAGAAGTTCCCGGCCGACTTGGACATCTTCTTGCCCTCGACGATCAGGTGCGCGCAATGCAGCCAGTAGTTGACGAACTTCTGGCCGGTCGCCGCCTCGCTCTGCGCGATCTCGTCGTCGTGGTGCGGAAAGATGTTGTCCACGCCGCCACAATGGAGGTCGAACGACGCGCCCAGGTACTTCATGCTCATCGCCGAACATTCGATGTGCCACCCCGGCCGACCACGCCCCCACGGCGAATCCCAGGCCACGTCACCATCCGCCTCGTCCCACGCCTTCCACAACGCGAAGTCGCCGACATTCTCCTTCTCGTACTCGTCCTGCGCCACCCGCGCCCCCGGACGCAACCCGGAAATGTCGAGCTGGCACAGGCAGCCGTAATGCGGAAACTTGTCGATGCTGAAATACACCGAGCCGTCCTCGGACCGGTAGGCAAACCCCTTCTCGATCAGCGTGGCAATCAGCGCGATCATCTCCGGCACATGGTCGGTGGCCGCCGGATAGAGGTGCGCCTTCTGGATGTTCAGCGTGCCGAGGTCCTCGTAAAACGCGTCGATGTAGGTCTTCGTGTATTGCTTGAGCGGAATCCCCTTCTCGCGGCTCGACCGGATCGTCTTGTCATCGACATCGGTCAGGTTCATCACGTGATACACCGCAAACCCGGAAAACTCGAGAAACCGCCGCAACAGGTCCTCGAACATGTAGCAGCGTAGGTTTCCGATGTGCGCGTAGTTGTAAACCGTTGGGCCGCAAGTATACATGCTGACCTTCCCCGGCTCGCGCGGCACGAACGGATCCAGACGCCGGGTCAAGGTGTTGTAGAAACCGATGGTCATAAAGTTGCCCGACCATACCCGGAAAGGGCATGTCAGGCAACGAGGGATTTACACGAGCGGCACCGGCCCGATCAGGACCGCATTCGACTCCACCGCAACAGGTAACGTTGTCCATTGACTGGACCATCCGCCGCGCGGTTTGTCCAATCCCTGGAAAATCACCGCCGTCCCGCTTGATGTCGCCCCGACCTGTGCGAAGTTAACCCGTTCGCATTCCGTTAGGATTGACCAGACCTGAAATCATGCGAAGATACGGGGTGACCATGAACTCGGCCGACACATCAAACATGTACCTGCACAACCGCGCCCCCGGGGCCGCGGGCATCCGCCAACAGTACGACAAGGATTTCGTCGTGACCGACGCCTACCGTGCCGACCTGCCGGATATGCAGAACGCCGCGAATGCCATCCAAGGTGCGAACGTGGCCATCCAGAAGGTCGGCATCGCGAATTTCCGCCTCCCGCTGGCCTTCCCGACCCGCGACGGCGCCTTGCTCCACCTGGAAACCGCCGTGACCGGCAACGTCTCGCTGGCCCCCGGCATCAAGGGCATCAACATGTCCCGGGTCATGCGAACCTTCTACGATTTCAAGGACGCCGTCTTCACCCCCGCCACGCTGACCGATATCCTCGCCGCCTACCGCCGCGACATCGGTGGACTTGCCGCCAACATCCGTCTGGTCTTTTCCTACCCGATGATCCAGACCAGCCTGCGCAGCGGCCTCGAGGGCTACCAGTACTACCGCGTGGCCTACGAAAGCCGGATGAATGAGCAGGGCAAGGTGCGCTCGTTCATGGAGTTCGATTTCGTCTACTCGTCGGCGTGCCCCTGCTCGGCCGAGCTGTCCGAGCACGCCCGCGACGTGCGTGGCGTCTACGCCATCCCGCACTCCCAGCGCAGCAAGGCCCGCCTGTTCATCGAGGTGCGCGACGGCGAGATCCTGCCCATCGAGGACATCCAGCAGCACTGCCTGGCCGCGCTGAAGACCGAAACGCAGGTGATGGTGAAACGCGAGGACGAACAGGCCTTCGCCGAGCTGAACGGAGCCGCCATCAAGTTCGTCGAGGATGCCGCGCGCCTTCTCTACGAACAACTGAACCGCGATCCGCGCATCAAGGATTTCGAGATCGCCTGCGCCCACCTCGAGTCGCTGCACTCGCACGACGCCGTGTCGGTCATCGCGAAAGGCGTACCCGGCGGTTTCCGCGCCGACTTCTCGGCCTTCGACGACCTGGTCTGCTGACCACGTCTACGGCGTGATCAACCGGAAGTACCGCTGATCGTTGGTCGCCACCGGCTGCGTATCCACCGCCACCACCGCACCCGTGGAAACCCACGCCGACCAGTCGGTCCACGGCCCGCCCACCCCGTCCGCCACCTGCACCCGGTAGCTGCGCTGGCTGACCACCCCGGCCAGGTTGTCCGCCACGAAAAACGGAGGCTCGGTCGCACCGCCCGGAACATTCGCCGCCTCGCCGAGGAAGGCCAGCAACTGCGCATCCGACACACTGGCCGGGTCGGACAGGTTCGCCCCGACCAACCCCGCCGGCACCTGCGGCCGCGCATAGCGCACATAGTCGAAGACCGCCACCAGGTCCGGTTGCGCCCCGCTCAACACCGAACTGTTCAGCAGCACCGCCCCGTTGGTCAACACCAGCAGGTTGTTGTTCAGATACCCGGCGGCGAAGCAGGTATCCCAGTCGGTATAGACCGTCAGTCCGGCCTGCATCGTATCGGGAAAGTCCTCGCGGTAGTACCGCCGGTGCACCACCCACTCCTCACCTTCCTCGCACCGCAAGGTGATGATGTGCGGACCGATCCGCGCCACCTGGATCGCCGCGCGGGTCGCCGGGGTATCGGTCACATCGAGGATGGAACTGCTGTTGATGGTCGTCTTGACCTCGAACTGGAACAGCGCGGTGGTGCGGTTCGCCGCCCCCATCGACAGGAACACGTAGTTCTGGCCATTGGGCGTCCACTGGGCCGGCGCGGTCATCGCACGCGGCGTCCGCACCATGATGCCGGCCAGGGAATAATCGCGCTCCGGCCGGCCCGTCCCGGCGCGGTTGCGCGGCTCGACGTGGGTAGTGATGACGAAATCGCCGTCCACCAGCTTGTAGGTCAACTCGCCCCGCCACTCGGCAAACCATGAACTGGAATACGGAACCATGACCAGATGCCCGGGCCGGGTCGTATCGGCATCGAACACCTCGAGCACATCGTTGCTCCACCCCTCGGTCACGACCACCCGGGACCAGGCGGCCAACGAGTCCGGATCATCGAACTCATCGCTCAAACCGGTCAGCGATTGGGCTTCGCTCCGCAGCGGAAACACCACCAACCCGAGTAGCGCAAACGCCACCCGCGCCCGCTTACACCCCCGCCGGAGACCCGTCATCGGAACCATCCCCCGGATCGGAGGCCAACCGCATGCGCGATCGCATCGCCCACAACAAACCCGCCACCATGACAAACAGGTTCAACGAGCTGGGTTCCGGAATCACCACGAAATTGTTGTAGTTCGTCGCCGCGAGCTGCTGGTTCTGATCGAACTGCACCGTGGCCACACCCAGCGTCACCCCCAACTGGAACATCGACGACGTGCCCCAACGGACCATACCGGTAACCGGGTCGCTGTTGGTATTGAAGTAACGGATGTAAACGTAGTTGATGTTGTCCGACTCGTAAGGAACGGTGACGAAAAAGGTGCCGGAGTTGGTGATCGAATTCAACGGGATCTGGATGCGGGCGAGGATGACATCGTCACCCTGAACGGAGTCGGCAATCAGGTTCGTTCCGCCATACGTGATCAACCCGTCGTTGATGTTATCGCCCGAACCTACGATGTACACCCACGACCCATCCGCCAACGGCGTGGTCAGATCCTCCTGCACGATCGCCATGTCGACGTAGGCATCCAAATCGACAATCAGGGCCTCGGCTTTACCTGTCACCAGCACAAACCCCAGAACCCATGCCAGCAGAACTTTCGCAGCCAGACCCCAACCCTTACCCCACGTTGTGGTGTGTAGTCTCATCGCCTGGATTTATTATCAGCAAGGGCAATGCCAACATGCAATAACCGTATGTTTAGATATCCGTGAGCTGCTTTTTTACTGGTATTGGCTCTACTTGTACAATTTTGCACGCCCTGTTGTGCTAATTTGTGCGTTGACGGTCTCAACCTCGAAAACAACTTGTTCAAAAATGGAAAACCGGTATTGCGCTTTACTGACAACCTTTTGCATGGCATTGACACACGAATGGATAATACTCCACCCATGACATCACGTACCGCATCCCGGCTGTTAAGGAGGCGCACAGCCTCTACGATTGTGCAGGGCTCCGCCCGCTTCACCGTCCTCGACACCGGTCTGGTCCGTCTGGAATTCGCACCGGATCTCACCTTTGCGGATGCCCCGAGCCTGACCGCCCTGCGACCCGAGCCCCCTCCGATC
>ERZ761607.2512-NODE-2512-length-19667-cov-6.873292_pt1 | contig 19667 bp, 13 predicted proteins | sample MGYA00511164_ERZ761607 | MGnify/ENA primary metagenome ERZ761607 (study PRJEB28899, sample SAMN02445080) | bioreactor sludge metagenome | biome: EBPR sludge | place: Australia: Brisbane, Thorneside Wastewater Treatment Plant | collected 2011-06-22 ... | reverse complement strand
GAGCACAACCTTGCCAAGGTTGGGGTCGTGAGTTCGAATCTCATCGCCCGCTCCATTTAGGAAGATCGATCTCGAAGAGGCCGGGGGAAACCCCGGCCTTTTTCGCGTCCGGGACGTTCGCCGAACCCCAGTCTCGGTTTGAAACGCTTTTTTTGCTTCTGGCGCCGATAGTGCCCGCTGGTGAATTCTCCAGAATGGGGAGCGGGGCGTGTTCAAGGTATTCTCGTGTCTCGTGAACGAGCACGATTACGGCATGGTGGTGATCGCGGGCCTGGTGTGCCTGTCCGCGTCGCTGACGGCGTTCCGACTCTATTCGCGCATGAACGGCGCCCGAGGACTGGCGCGCGCCGCCTGGCTGCTGTTCACCGCCCTCGTCGCCGGATCCGGCGTCTGGGCCACCCACTTCCTCGGCATGCTCGCCTATGACCCGGGCGTGAAGACCGGCTTCTCGCCGACCGGCACGATCATGTCGCTGATGGTCTCGGTGCTGTTCATGGGCGCGGGCTTCTTCGCCGCCACCGCCAACCGCGAGCGGGACTACGTCAACCAGCTGGCCGGCGGTCTGCTGATCGGCCTGGGCGTCGGCGCGATGCACTACACCGGCATGTCGTCGTTCGTGACCCAGGGCCACATCACCTGGGAGTCGGCCACCATCGGCGTCTCGGTGATGCTCGGCGTGGCGGGCGCCTCCGCCGCCCTCATGCTGGCCGGCGACGGCCGCGGGTTCCTGAAGCAGGCGTTTGGCGGCGTGCTGCTGACCCTGGCGGTCTGCTCGCTGCACTTCACCGGCATGGGCGCCATCACCATCATCCCGGACGCCAGCGTCGTGGTGCCTGACCAGCTGTTCTCCGGCGGCCTGATGACCCTGGCGGTGACCAGCATCACCGGCCTGATCATGCTGGCCGGACTGGGCGCGGTGTTCATCGAATCCCAGACCACCGCCTCGGCGCTGGAGCGCATCCGCACCCTGGCCAACGCCGCCTATGAAGGCATCGTCGTGGTTCAGCACGGGACCATCAAGGACGCCAACGCCGCCTTCTGCGAGATGGCCGGCTCCACCCTCGACGACCTGCTCGGCCAGCCGCTCATGGATGGCATGCTGACCTTCGACGACGCCAAGGGCGTGCACACCGACGGGGCCGATCGCCGCGAAGGCCGCATGCAGCCCGTCGATGGCGGCAAGTCCATCCCGGTCGAGATCTTCGCCCGCCTCATGGACGACGGCGCCCGGGCCGAGACCCGCGGCCTGACCGTGCTGGCGGTCCGCGACCTCCGCGAGCGGCGATCCGCCGAGGAGAAGATCCGCTATCTGGCCGAGCATGACGGCCTGACCGGCCTGCCCAATCGCAACGCGCTGCAGGCCCGCCTCGCCGCCGCGCTCGACCGCGTCGAAGCCTCGGGCGAGCATCTGTCGCTGATCTGCGTCGACCTCGACCACTTCAAGGAGGCCAACGACCTGCACGGTCACCTGGCCGGCGACGCGGTGCTGGTCGAGACCGCGCGTCGCCTGCAGGACAGCCTGTCCTCGCCCTCGTTCGCGGCCCGGCTCGGCGGCGACGAGTTCGTCGTCGTCCACATCACCGACCAGGACAGCGACCACGCGACCGCCGCTTCCGAACTCGCCGGCCAGCTGCTGGAAGCGCTGCGCGAGGGCATGGCCTATGAAGGCCAGGACCTGGCCATGGCCGCCAGCCTCGGCGTGTCCCTGTTCCCCGACGACGGCCGCACCGGCGAAGCCCTGTTGGCCAACGCCGACATGGCCCTCTACCGCGCCAAGGAGGGCGGCCGCGGCGCCTATCGCTTCTTCAAGCGCGAGATGGACGAGACCATTCGCGAGCGTCGCAATCTGGCCCGCGAGCTGCGCCAAGCCATCCTCGACGAGGATCTGGTCGTCCACTACCAGCCACAGGCCCGCGCCTGCGACGGCGAGATCTGCGGCTTCGAGGCCCTGGTTCGCTGGAAGCATCCGACCCGCGGCATGATCCCGCCGATCGACTTCATCCCGCTGGCCGAGGAAACCGGCCTGATCGTCTCGCTGGGCGAGTGGGTGTTGCGCAAGGCCTGCATCGAGGCGGCCGCCTGGACCCGACCGCTGAGCATCGCGGTGAACCTGTCGCCGCTGCAGCTGAACCAGCCGAACCTGCCGACCCTGGTGCACGAGATCCTGATCGAGTCCGGCCTGCCGGCCGCGCGCCTGGAGCTGGAGGTCACCGAGAGCGCTCTGTTCAAGGACTACCAGCGCGCGCTGGACAACCTGCGCCGGCTCAAGGCGCTGGGCGTCCGCATCGCCATGGACGACTTCGGCACCGGCTTCTCGTCGCTGTCGACCCTGCAGTCGTTCCCGTTCGACAAGATCAAGGTCGACAAGAGCTTCGTGGAAAACATCCACCGCGACGCGCGCGCGACCGTGATCGTCAAGGCCGTGCTGGGCCTTGGCCGCAGCCTGGACATCCCGGTCGTGGCCGAGGGTGTCGAGACGCCCGAGCAGCTGGAGTTCCTGCGCGGCGAGGACTGCGCCGAGGTGCAGGGCTACGCGATTGGCCGCCCGGCCCCGGCCGACACCCTGTCCGCCTGGACCGACGACGGCGCGCCGGGCTTCCACGTGACTCCGCCGGTCGAGCGGGTAGTGGAGCCCAAGGCGCCGCGCTCACGGAAAAAGGCGGCGTAGGCCCCCGTGCGGGCGGGCCTGTCGCTACCCTACATATTTGCGGCCCTGAGCCTGGGAGGATGGGCGCTCGCGGTTCCTCCGGGCCCGTCCTTGGTCGAGCTTGCAGCGGTGATCCGGGTCTCTCCCGACAGGCTGCGCGGCCTGCGATGCGAGGGCTTCGAAGAGGAGCCGTCGGAGTTTGTCTGTCTGTATCAAAGGCGGACAGCGGCGAATCGCTGGATCGCCGAGGAAATCCACGTCGCGATCAGCGGAAGAGACTGGGCCGTCATTGACGGGCCGCATCCCGCTGATCCGAATTCCTGAAGCGGTGCGTCCAGCACCCACCCCGCGGCTTCGCCGGAGACGCGCTACCGCCGCTTCAGGCCCCCCAGCACGCCGCGGAGGATCTCGCGACCCAGCTGGCTAGCCACCGTGCGGACCAAGGTCTTGCCGAAGGCCTCGCCCATGGTCTGGCGGCTGGACGTGCGGCGCGGGGCGGGGTCGCGGTCGTAGCGATCGCGACGCGCCTGTTCCTTCTCCCAGGCTTTCTCGTCCGCCTCGCGGCGCTTCGCGGCCTCGGCTTCGGCGGCGGCCGCCTCGGCCTGGCGCGTCGCCTGCTCTGCGCGGGTCTTGAGCGATTCGAAGGCCGACTCCCGGTCCTTGGCCTGGTCGTAGAGGCCGCGCACCGGGCTATGCCCGATCACCGCTTGGCGTTCGGCCTCCGTAGCGGGGCCCAGCCGCGAGGCCGGCGGGCGGATCTTCGTCATCGCCGTCACCGACGGCGCGCCCTTCTCGTCGAGGACCGAGACAAGCGCCTCGCCCACGCCCAGACCCTGGATGGCCTCGGCGGTGTCAAAGGCGGGGTTGGGCCGGAAGCTGGCCGCCGCCGCCCGCAGACCTTTCTGCTCGGCCGGGGTGTAGGCGCGCAGGGCGTGCTGGAAGCGGTTGCCCAGCTGGGCCAGCACGGTTTCGGGAATGTCGGCCGGATTCTGGGTGACGAAGTAGATGCCCACCCCCTTGGACCGGATCAGCCGGACGACCTGTTCGACCTTTTCCAGCAGCGCCCTGGGCGCGTCGCGAAACAGGAGGTGCGCCTCGTCGAAGAAGAACACCAGACGTGGCTTGTCGACGTCGCCGACCTCCTGCAGGTCCTCGAACAGCTCCGACAGCAGCCACAGCAGGAAGGTCGCGTAGAGCCGCGGGCTCTGGATCAGCCTGTCGGCGGCCAGGATCGAGACGACGCCCCGGCCCGAACCGTCGACCCGCATCAGGTCGCTGAGCTGCAGCGCCGGCTCGCCGAACAGGTTGGCCGCGCCCTGGGTCTCCAGGGTCAGCAGGCCGCGCTGGATGGTGCCGACCGTGGCGGCGGAGACGTTGCCGTACTGGGCGTCGATCTCCTTCTCGTTGTCGGCCACGTACTTCAGCGCCGCCTGCAGGTCCTTGAGGTCGAGCAGCAGCAGGCCCTCGGCGTCGGCGACCTTGAAGACGATGTTGAGCACCCCTTCCTGGACGTCGTTCAGCTCCAGCAGGCGCGACAACAGGATGGGGCCCATCTCGGAGATGGTCGTCCGCACGGGGTGCCCGCGCTCGCCGAACAGATCCCAGAACACGGTGGGCGGGGCGTCGGGGCGCAACTCCAGATGCATGCCGGCGGCGCGGGCCAGCAGTTTCTCGTTGGGCGATCCGGGCTGGCAGATGCCCGACAGGTCGCCCTTCACATCGGCGGCGAACACCGGCACCCCGGCGTCGGAGAAGGCCTGGGCGAGGATCTGCAGCGTCACCGTCTTGCCGGTGCCGGTCGCCCCGGCGACCAGTCCGTGCCGGTTGGCCCGGTCCAGGCGCAGAGTCTCGGGCTTGTCCGAGTATCCGACGAACAGAAGTCCCGGGTCGCTGGCGCCGTCCATGGCTGTCTCCATAAAGCTGGACGCCGAAGCTAGGCCGGGCCCGGGCCTTCGCCAAGCTGGCGGATTGACGACCCAGCGGACCACCGCGACAGTCCCGTCCACGCCGTGAGAGGACTCCGATGGCCAGAGCGCCCGCCAAGCCCGCCGCCAAGGCCGAACCGGCCCGACGCAAGCGTGTTTCGCCGTCCGAGGTCCCGGCGGCCGCGGTCTCCAATCCGCCGGCCGCCGGCGACGGCATCACCCGCAACGCCGTGGTGATTCTCGCCGTGGTCGCCAGCGGCTGCGCCCTGTGGCTGACGCGCGGAATCCTCACGCCGCTGGCTCTGGCCATGTTCCTGGCCATCATGGTCGACAGCTTCGCGCGCCGGCTTGAGAAGCAATGGCCCAAGCTGCCTGACGCGCTGTCGTTCCTGGCCGCGATCCTGCTGTCTCTGCTGATCTTCGGCGTCAGCGCCGTCGTGGTCGTGGTCAACGCCGCGGAATTCGCCAGCAAGCTCGACGCCTACCAGGCCCGGCTCGACGACCTGATCATCCAGTTCGGGGCTGTCTTCCGGTTCGCCGGCGGCGAGGCGCCGGAATCGGTCGCCGAACTGGTGAGAAAGAGCAATCCGACACAGTTCCTCGCCTCCCTGGTGAACGGTCTGCGCAGCTTCGGATCGGACGCGCTGTTCGTGCTGATCTATCTAGGCTTCATCATCGCCGCGCGGCGGGGCTTCAAGCGCAAGATCGTCGCCCTGTTCCCGCACAACCGCGAGCGCGACGAGGCGATCCTCGTCTTCAATCGCATCCGGTTCGGCGTCGAGCGTTACCTGTGGGTTCAGACGGTCACCGGCCTGATGATCGCGGCGGCGTCCTGGCTCGGAATGATCGCCCTGGGACTCGACAACGCGCTGTTCTGGTCCTTCCTGATCTTCCTGGCCTCCTACATCCCGATCATCGGCGGCATCGTCGGCGTCGCCTTCCCGGTGGTGTTCGCCCTGCTGCAGTTCCAAAATCCGCTGTGGGCGGTGGTCCTTCTCGCGGTCCTGCAGACCATCCAGGCGGTGGTCGGCAACATCATCACGCCGCGCATGCAGGGCGACAGCCTCAACATCGACCCGGTGGTCGTGCTGTTGTCGCTGGCCGCCTGGGGGCTGCTGTGGGGCCTGCCAGGCATGTTCCTGTCCACCCCGCTGGCGGTGATGGCGATGATCATCCTGGCCGAGTTCGACGGCTCGCGCTGGATCGCCATCCTGATGAGCGAGAACGGCGATCCCCAGGGGCTGGACGAAAACGGCGCCCGTCGCCGCGGGCGTCATCTCGGGGAATCCGACGCCACGTCTTGAACCCCGGGAACGGGCGCCTATCTCAGGGCTGTCCGGGGCGCACTCCCCCTGCCAGCCCGGACGAAGCGGCGCCTTCCCTCCCCCCCGATGGGCGCCCCTCGGAAAAGCATCGGCATCCCCCCTGCCGCTGCTCGGAGCGCCGCCGGACCCCCCTCCGGCGGCGCATTCCGTTTCAGACCCCCTCATCGACCCCGCTTCCGGCGCCCATAGCCAAACCGCCTGGAGCGACGTAACGGAAAGTTCTTGCCTTCCGGGGCGGGTCACGGTTGATCCGCCTCCCAAGCGGGCTAGGCTCGCCGGAAAGTTCCACGGGGAAACGACATGAAAGGCGAAAGCCTTCACCCTGCCGCGCAGGGCCTCGACGCCGCCGACATCGCGGAGGCGTTCGCCACGGCCCTGGGCCGCAAACCCGGCGCTCTGAAGGCCGATGAAGCCGCCTTCGTCGCCCAGATCGCCGCCGACGCTTCCGCCGAGGAGCTGCCGCAGGGATCGCTGTCGGACATCGGTGCGGCGTTCGCCGACTTCTGGCGGTTCGGCGAGACGGCCAAGGGCGACGCGCCGCTGGTGCGCATCCGCCCCTGGTCCGGCGCCGGCGGCGCCAGCTATGGCCGCGATCTGCTCGAGATCGTCCAGCCCGACCGCCCCTTCCTGGTCGATTCGATCATGGGCGAGATCGCCGAGGCCGGCTTCCCCGTGCGCGCCATGTTCCACCCCGTCGTCGAGCGCGGCGGCAAGCGGTGGTCGATGATCCAGGTTCACCTCGATCCGGTCGGCGCCGACCGCGAGACCGCGCTGGTCGCCGCCGTCGCCGGCGCGCTGGACGATGTTCGACTGGCGGTCGCCGACTTCGACGCCATGCAGGCGCTCATGCGCCGCACGATCGAGGAGCTGGCGGCGGCGAACACCCCGATCAGCGCCGAGGAGAAGGCCGAGACCATCGCCTTCCTTGAGTGGCTCGAGGGTGAGGAGTTCGTGTTCCTCGGCGCGCGCGTCTACGAGTATCCGCGCACGCCCGATGGCGGCTATGCCTCTGAGGAGCCGCTCTACCAGCCCGAGGGCAGCCTCGGTTTGCTGCGCGACCAGAACCGCCGCGTCCTGCGCCGCGCCAGCGAGCCGGCCATCCTATCCAAGGCGGTGCACACCCACATCGAGACCACCCCGCCGCTGACGGTAGCCAAGTCGAACCTGCGCTCGCGCGTGCACCGCCGCGGCTACATGGACTACGTCGGGGTCAAGCGGTACGGCGCCGATGGCAAGCCGTCGGGCGAAGTCCGCTTCGTGGGCCTGTTCACGGCCGAGGCCTATGACGCCCCGGCCCGCGACGTGCCGCTGATCCGTCGCAAGGTCGCCGGCGTGCTGGCCGCCGCCGGCGTCGCCTCCGGCGGCCACAGCGAGAAGCGCCTGCGCAACATCCTCGAGACCTGGCCGCGCGATGAGCTGTTCCAGACGTCCGAGGAGGAGCTGCGCGGCCTGGCGACGGGCGTCATGCACCTGTTCGACCGCCCGCGCGTGCGCGTGTTCGCGCGCCGCGACCCGTTCGACCGCTTCGTTTCGATCCTGATGTTCGTACCGCGCGAACGCTATGATTCCGGCGTGCGCGAAAGGGCCGGGCGGATTCTCGCCGAGGCCTACAGGGGCCGTGTGTCGGCCTGGTACCCGAGCTTCTCAGACGCGCCGCTGGCCCGCGTGCACTACATCCTGGGCATCGACCCCGGACATCATCCGGAGCCGGACCTCGCCGTCGTCGAGGCCGATATCGCCGAGACCACCCGCACCTGGGGCGATCGCTTCGACGCCGCCGTGCGCGCCAGCCCTCCGGCCGCCGGCGTCGCGCCGACCCTGGCCCGCTGGGCCGGCGCCTTCAGCGGCGGCTACCGGGACTTCTACTCGGCCGACGAGGCGCTCTGCGATCTCGCCGAGATCGACGCCATGGGCGAGGAGAACTTCCGCACCCGCGCCTACCGCCAGGTCGGCGACGCCTCGATCCGCTTCCGCTTCAAGATCTACCGCCGTGGCGACTCCGCCCCGCTGTCGGAGGTCATGCCGATCCTCGAACACATGGGGCTCAAGGCGCTCATCGAGGACGCCTTCGAACTGACCCCGCAGGGGGCCGGCGGCCCGGAGACCGTCTGGGTCCATGAGTTCCTGCTCGAGGACGAAGGCGGCGAACACCTGGTCTTCGCCGACGTCCAGGACGCCTTCGAGACGGCCTTCACCGCCGTCTGGACCGGAAGGACCGAGAGTGACGGCTTCAATCGCCTGGTCCTCGAACTGGGCGTGAGCTGGCGGGACGCCGCCCTGATCCGCGCCCTGGCCCGCTACCGTCAGCAGTCCGGGCTCGACCCCAGCCAGCTGGTGCAGGAACAGGCGCTGCAGGCGCACCCGGGCGTCGCGCGCCTGATCCTCGATCTGTTCCGCATCAAGTTCGATCCGGCCATCGCGGTCGATCTCAAGGCCCGTGAGATGCAGGCCGCCGCCGTCATGGACGAGATCGTCCAGGCCTTGCAGGCCGTCGAAAGCCTCGATCACGACCGCGTCCTGCGCCGCCTCGCCCTGCTGGTCGGCGCCGTGAAGCGAACCAACTTCTATCAGCTGGCGGAGGACGGCCGGCCCAAGCCGTATATCTCCTTCAAGGTCGCCAGCCGCGAGCTGGACGATCTGCCCGCGCCCAAGCCGTATCGCGAGATCTTCGTGTCCGCCCCCCACGTCGAAGGGGTCCACCTGCGGTTCGGCCCGGTCGCCCGGGGCGGTTTGCGATGGTCCGACCGCCGGGACGACTTCCGCACCGAGGTCCTGGGCCTGGTCAAGGCGCAGCAGGTCAAGAACGCCGTCATCGTGCCGGTCGGCTCAAAGGGCGGCTTCTATCCCAAGCAGCTGCCCCGCGGCGGCGCGCCGGACGCGGTCAGGGCCGAGGGCGTTCGCGCCTACCGCACCTTCCTGTCCGGGCTGCTGGACATCACCGATAACATCGACGCCGACAACACCGTGGTGCGCCCGGCCTCGGTGATCGCCCACGAGGGCGATGATCCCTATCTGGTCGTGGCCGCCGACAAGGGCACGGCGACCTTCTCGGACATCGCCAACGGCCTGGCCGAGGCGTACGGCTTCTGGCTGGGCGACGCCTTCGCGTCGGGCGGCTCGGCCGGCTACGACCACAAGGTGATGGGCATCACCGCGCGCGGCGCCTGGGAAGCGGTCAAGCGCCACTTCCGCGAGGCCGGCAAGGACATCCAGACCACCGACTTCACCGTGGTCGGCGTCGGCGACATGTCCGGCGACGTGTTCGGCAACGGCATGCTGCTCAGCAAGCACATCCGCCTGATCGCCGCCTTCGACCACCGTCACATCTTCATCGATCCAAACCCCGACAGCGCCGTCTCCTGGGAGGAGCGCAAGCGGATGTTCGAGCTGCCGCGGTCGTCGTGGGAGGATTACGACCGGTCGAAGATCTCGCCCGGCGGCGGGGTCTTCTCGCGCGCCCTGAAGTCGATCGTGCTGACGCCGGAGATCAAGGCCGCGCTCGACATCAAGGCCGACGCCGTCTCGCCGGCCGAACTGATGACCGCCATCCTCAAGGCCAGGGCCGAGCTGCTCTACCTGGGCGGCATCGGCACCTACGTGAAGGCCCGTGGCGAGAGCAACGCCGACGCCGGCGACAAGGCCAACGACGCCATTCGGGTCAACGGCTCGGAGCTGAGGGTCAAGGTGGTCGGCGAGGGCGCCAACCTCGGTCTCACCCAGGCCGGCCGCATCGAGTTCGCGCGGGCCGGCGGGCGCATCAACACCGACGCCATCGACAACTCGGCCGGGGTCGACAGTTCCGACCACGAGGTCAACATCAAGATCCTCACCGGCATGGTCGAGCGGGCCGGCAAGATCACCAGCCGCGAGGACCGCAACGTCCTGCTGGCCTCGATGACGGACGAGGTCGCCGAGCATGTTCTGGCCCATAACTACGACCAGACCCTGGCCATCTCCCTGCTGGAACAGGACGCGCCCGGCGAACTGGAGAACCATGCGCGGTTCATGGTCGAGCTGGAGAACGAAGGCCGCCTCAACCGTCGTGTCGAGGGCCTTCCCGATCCGGCCCAGATCGCCGAGCTGGCCGCGGGCGGCGCCGGCCTGACCCGGCCCGAGCTGGCCGTGCTGATGGCCTACGGCAAGCTGGACCTATTCGACGAGATCGTCGCCTCCGCCGCCCCGGATGACGCGGCCTTCGAGCAGATTCTGGAAGCCTATTTCCCGACCGCGCTCGGCCGGTACGACGATGAGATGAAGAAGCACCGACTGCGGCGCGAGATCATCGCCACGGTCATCGACAACGAGCTGGTCAATATCTGCGGCCCGACCTTCCCCTCGCGTCTGCGGGCGGCGGCCGGCTGCGACACCGGCGCGCTGATCACCGGCTTCGAGGGCGCCCGCCGCATCCTGCGCTTCGGCGAGACCTGGGACGCGGTGGCGGCCCTGGACGGCAAGGCGCCGGCGGAAGGCCAGCTGGCCCTGTTCCGCGCCCTGGCCCACACCTTGCGCAGCCAGACCTACTGGATGGCGCGCCGGGCCGGATCGGGCGGCGTCGACGCCCTGACCGCCCGCTACGGCGCGGGCATGGCCGAGCTGCGGGCCCTCACGCCCGGCATCCTGTCGACCTTCGAACAGAAGAACGTCGCCCGTCGGGCCGCGATCTTCGTCAAGGACGGCGCGCCGGAGGTCCTGGCCCAGCAGATCGCGGCGATGCAGCCCCTGACCACGGCGACCGAGCTGGTCGACCTCGCCAGCGGCCTTGGCTGGCCCGTGGCTTCGGCCGCCCGCGTCTACCACCAGGTCGGCGCGGCCTTCAGCTTCGACCGCCTGCGGGCGGCGGCGGGCGAGAAGCGCGGCGGCGACCACTTCGAGCGGATGGCCGTGCGCCGCCTGGTCGAGGACATGCTGGCCGAACAGGCGCAGGTGGCCCGCGCGGTGATGACCTTCGCCGCGTCCCCCGACGCGGCCGAGACGTCGGAGCAGGCGAAGTCCACCGTGACCTCCTGGGCGCAGATGCATTCCGGCCCCGGCCGGGCCGTCAAGCGCACCATCGAGGAGATCGAGCAGGCCGGCGGCGGCTGGACCTTCGCCAAGCTGACCATCGCCAACGCGGCCTTGCGAGAACTGGCCAACGCGGCGGTGAAATAGGCGCCCGCCGGGGATATGCACGTCAGTGCGTGTCCCCGGCTACCCCGCCGCCGCGCTCAGCGCCTTCACGTAGAAGGCGCGCGCCTGTTCGCTGAGATCGGCGCGGTACTTGGTGCGCGGGTCGTTGGCGTCGTCGTCGTCGAACGAGTGGGTCGCCTCGGGCAGCAGCAAGGTCTCCACCGACAGGCCGTCGCGGCGCAGTCGGTCGAAGGCCTTCTGCGGATAGCGTGTGCCGACGACGGCGTCGCGACCGCCGAGCACCGCGAACACCTTCGGCCTTGTGGTCCGCCAGCCCCGCGCCGACGTCAGCGACGGGAAGGCGGCGTAGGGATAGACCAGAAACGTCCCGCGCACGCCCTGGAGCAGATCGGGGCCGACGTCGGCCAGGCCGGTCATCCGCGCCGCCTCCTCGCCCTGGGCCAGGGCGTCCATGATCGTCCAGCCGCCGTGGCTCCAGCCGGCCGTCACCACGCGGCTGTGGTCGGCCCAGGCCTGGCCCCTCAACCAGTGCAGGACGGCGTAGAGGTCGGCGGCCCGCTGAGAGCCGCGCAACGTCGCGCCGGTGCAGACCAACAGACTGCCGTCCAGCCGCGACAGGCCGCGCGGCCGGAAGCTGTCGACGATCACGACCGCGAACCCGGCCCGCACCGCCGCCTCGGCATAGCGCTTCTGGAAGGGCTGATTGCCCGCGCAGCCGTGCAGCTGCAGGGCCACGGGGAACGGCCCGAAGCCAAACGGCTTGTGGACCGTGAAGCCGGAGGCGAGGCGTTCGGCGTGTCCTGCGACGGTGGTGACGGGTGCGGCCATGACGGCACCATGTGAGCAAATGCTCACATGGTCAAGTCCGGGACTGCTTCGCGAAGCGTAGCGGCCCCTCAACTGCATTCAGGCGGTGTTGAGGGACAGCTACCGGCTATCGCCGGAAGCTGTCCTTTCCTAGAGCACGATGGCATCAGACGGAATCGTCTGATGGCTGAAGCGTGCTCTAGAATCAAAGCTGTAGAGCCTGATTCAGGGTTCAGATTGTTCCATCTGAACCCATCAGGCTCTAGTGCCGGAACACCCGCACGCCGGTGAAGGCCATGGCCAGGCCACGTTCGTCGGCGGCGGCGATGACCTCTTCGTCACGGATCGAGCCGCCGGGCTGGATCACCGCCGTGGCGCCCGCGTCGGCCGCCTGGATCAGGCCGTCGGCGAACGGGAAGAAGGCCTCGGAGGCGCAGGCGCTGCCTTTCAGATCCAGGCCGAAGTCGGCGGCCCGGATCGCCGCGATGCGGGCGCTGTCCTTGCGGTTCATCTGGCCGGCGCCGACGCCCAGGGTCTGGCCCGCGCGGGCGAAGACGATGGCGTTGGACTTCACATGCTTGCCGACCGTGAAGGCGAACAGCATGTCGCGGATTTCGGTCTCGGTCGGCTGGCGCTTCGTCACGATCTTGAGGTCGGCCGGCTTGATCAGGGACGTGTCGCGGCTCTGCACCAGGAACCCTCCGGCGACCGAGCGGAAGACCTCGCCCGGCGCATGAGCGTCCGGCAGGGCGCCGGTGACCAGCAGGCGCAGGTTCTTCTTGCCCGCGAACACGGCGACGGCGTCCGCGTCGGCGTCCGGCGCGATGACCACCTCGGTGAAGGTCTCGACGATCGCCTCGGCGGCCGCCTTGTCGAGCTTGCGGTTGACCGCGACGATGCCGCCGAAGGCCGAGACCGGGTCGCACTCAAGGGCGCGCTTGTAGGCCGACAGGAGGTCGTCGCCGGTGGCCACGCCGCAGGGGTTGGCGTGCTTGACGATGACGCAGGCCGGCTCGCTGAACTCGGCGACCAGCTCGAAGGCGGCGTCGGTGTCGGCGATGTTATTGTAGCTGAGTTCCTTGCCCTGCAGCTGGCGGGCGTTGGCGACGCCGGCGCGCGCCGGTCCGCTGGCGTAGAAGGCGGCCGACTGATGCGGGTTCTCGCCGTAGCGCATTGTCTGGATCAGGGTCCCGGCGATCGTCTTGCGGACCGGTTGCGTGTCGCCGAGCTGGGCGGCGAACCAGGCCGAGATGGCGGCGTCATAGGCGGCCGTGCGAGCGTAGGCGCGGGCGGCCAGGGTCTTGCGCAGGGCCAGCGTGGTGGTCCCAGTCGCCTTCAACTGCTCCAGCACTTCGGCGATGTCGGCCGGATCGGTGCAGACGGCGACGTAGCCGTGATTCTTGGCCGCCGAGCGGATCATCGCCGGGCCGCCGATGTCGATGTTCTCGACGCAGGCGTCATAGTCGCCGCCGGCCGCCACGGTTTGCTCGAACGGGTAGAGGTTCACGTAGAGCAGGTCGATGCCGCCGATGCCGTGGTCGGTCATCGCCTTGGCATGCTCGGCCGCGTCGCGCACGCCCAGCAGCCCGCCGTGCACGATCGGGTGCAGGGTCTTCACCCGGCCGTCCATCATCTCCGGGAAGCCGGTCAGGTCGGCCACGTCCTTGACCGGCAGGCCGGCCGCCGCAATCGCCGCCTTGGTGCCGCCCGTGGAGACCAGCTCGACACCGAGTTCGACCAGCACCTTTGCCGCTTCGACCAGGCCGGTCTTGTCGGAGACGGACAGCAGGGCGCGCTTGATCGGCGCGGCGTCGGGGGCGGCGGGATAGTCGGGGGCGGCAGGCATGGTTCGGGTCTCCGGTCGATCAGAAGGAGCCCAGGCGCGCGGCTATGAGGTTCGTGCTCCCCGGTGGTCGACCACCTTCAGCGCCAGTCACGCGAACGGGCGGGGCTGTAGCAGAGCTTCGCCGGCTTTGCACGCGCTCTCCCTCCCCCTTGTGGGGAGGGTGGATCGGCGAGCGCAGTGAGACGAGACGGGTGGGGCAAGCAGCGATCCCACTGGCGTTGAAGGCGGCCATCACTTGCCCCACCCTGGTCGCTTCGCGACCTGTCCCTCCCCACAAGGGGGAGGGAGGAGCGCTACCCCTCGGCCCGCGATAGTTTCCACCGCACCCGGCCGCCCTTGTCGGCGCTGGCCTGGCCGCGCAGCACGACCTGCACCGTGCGGCGCTGGTGGTCGCCGTCGATGTAAAGCGACGGTTCGACCGACACCTCGACCGCGTCGTTGCGCAGCCACCAGCCCTGATCGTGGGGTCCCTTGAGCAGCACGCTCTTGCGGTCCCGGGCCAGGGAGGCGCGGGCGTCGGGATGCAGATGAAAGCGGACCGTGAAGGGATAGTAGCGCCGCGGACCGTCGATCTCCATCTCGACCTTCGGTCGGAAGTGGTCCTCGCCGCGCAGTTCCTCGGTCGCGCGGTCGAGATAGAACTTGCGCTCGTGGATCAGGCCGAAGCGCTTGAGCCAGCCCTCGTGGCTGACCTCGAGCCAGGCGGCGGCCTCGGTCTCGTGCCGCCGGCTTTCGACCTTCTGCGGCGCGCCGGTCAGCCGGGCGCCCAGGGCGGCGGCCGCGAGGCCGCGCAAGGGCTGGCCGGTCGACATATCGGCCAGGTTGGCGGTCGAAGCGGCGTCGGTCAGCCGCAGGGCGTGCGAGGCGCCGGACTCGGCGCTCCAGCAGCATCCGACGATGATCGGGTCGGGCCCGCAGACGATTTCCATGGCCGCGGGCTGGGCGCAGGCGGTGACGCTCCAGCGACCGCGGGCCGGCGCGCCGCCATCGACCATGATGGTCAAGGCCGTCGATTCCAGCCGCTCGTAGCCGCCGTGCGGCGCGCGCCGCCGCACACGGCTCTCGCCGTCCTCATGGGCGAGGGCGGAGGCGACCCGCCGGGCGGAGGTCGCCTCGCCGCCCTGGAATCCGGCCAGCCGGCCGTCCGGCAGCGTGAAGAACCGGGTCGCCGCGCTCAGTCGGTCGATGGCCCGGGGCAGCTCGTCCGGCCCCGCCTGGCCCCGTTGGTGCAGGGCGTCGTCGAGCGTGAGCAGGTCGAACAGCAGCTCCAGCCCGGCCTGCGGCGATCGGGAGGCGTGGACGCCGTCGGCGTTCACCACCTGAGGCAGATCCCTTCGCAGGCGGTCCATCGCCACGTCGATCAGCTGCTCGCCCGCCTCGCCGGCCAGGGCGCAGCCGGCGACGCCCGCCGCCACGGCGCGCTCCAGCGCCCGCTCGGGGGCCTGGCCGATGCGGATCAGATGGCGGGCCTGACGCGCGAGATCGAGCAGCAGGACCGAACGCTCGGCGTCCGAGGCCGGGGCCGTCAGGCGCCGCGCCGCGCAGGCCAGGTTGAACACCCGCCGCTCGAGGATGTCGGGTTGCCAGGAAAAGCCGTTCCAGCGGCCGAACACCCGCTTCCAGTCGCCGATGAGGCGAAGGCCGGTCTTGGGTCCGGCGTCGCCGGCCGCCAGCAGATCGCCGAGCCAGCCCATGTGGTGGAGCGCGGTGGCGAACCGCCGGTGGGGACTCGCCCGATCGAACGGATCGCCCTGCGGTCCGACCGCCATCTGGGCTCCGGCCAGGTCAAAGACCCCTCCGAGGATCCGTCGGCCGCGCTCAAGATCGACCGGCCGCGGGTCGCGGGGATTGGCGGCCAGGCCATCGGGCTTCGGCCCCGAGATGGCCAGGGCGTGAAGAGGGGTGCCGAACCACTCGCGTTCCGCCAGACGGCGCGCGCCCTCGCCCAGGGCCTGGAAGGCCAGGGCGGCGGAGGAGGGTGAAGGCAGGCGCGGCGCGTCCACGACGCCGTCAGCCGCCCTTCAGGGCGGCGATGTTGCCGGCATAGGCCTCTGGCCCGCCCTTGAACACGGCCGAGCCGGCGACGAGGGCCGTGGCGCCGGCCGCGACGCAGCGCGGGGCGGTGACCGGCGTCACGCCGCCGTCGACCTCAAGCTGGATGTCCAGGCCCGCGGCGTCGATCATCTTGCGCAGGCGCTCGATCTTGCGCAGCTGGGCGGGGATGAAGCTCTGGCCGCCGAAGCCGGGATTCACGGTCATGACCAGCATCAGGTCGATGTCCTCGAGGATCCACTCGACGTGCTCGACCGGGGTCGAGGGGTTGAACACCACCCCCGCCCTGGCGCCCAGCTCGCGAATGCGCTTGAGGCTGCGGTGCAGGTGCGGTCCGGCTTCCGGATGGATGCTGACGATGTCCGCCCCAGCGGCGACGAAGGCCTCCAGGTAGGGATCGACCGGCGCGATCATCAGATGCACGTCGAACGGGATCGTCACGTGCGGCTTGAGCGCCTTCACCACGTCCGGTCCGATGGTGATGTTGGGAACGAAGTGGCCGTCCATGACGTCGATGTGCAGCCAGTCGGCGCCGGCCGCCTCGACGGCGCGACATTCCTCGCCGAGCTTCGAGAAATCGGAGGCGAGGATGGACGGGGAGATCAGGGGCGCGGCCATGTCCTGTCCTAACCGCGCGGCGGCGGGGGGACAAGGACGGGGGCTGTGTCAGAAACGCCGGACCAGTCTCGCCGCGAAGAAGCCGTCGACGCCGCCCACGATGTGATGGGGCAGGATGCGCAGCCAGCCATCCGGCACGCTGGCCTCCGGCGCGCCGCCCTCGCCCGGCTCGATCGGGTCGAGGTCGAAGTCCGGCCTGCGTTTGAGGAAGGCCCGCACCTGCTCTTCTCCCTCCTCCGGCTCCAGCGAGCAGACGCAGTAGACCAGCCGGCCCTTCGGCTTCACCCGATCGGCTGCGCTGTCGAGCAGCCGCTTCTGGACCGCGGCCAGCTTGACGATGTCGGTCGGCGAGGCGGCCCACAGCACGTCCGGGTGCCGGCGGAAGGTGCCGGTCGCTGAGCAGGGCGCGTCCAGGAGAACGGCGTCGAACCGTCGCTCATCCTTCCAGAGAATGCCGTCGGCGGCGACGATCTCGGCGTTCAGATTCAGCCGCGCCAGATTCTCCGACACCCGTTTCAGCCGTTCCGCCGAGCGATCCACCGCGACCGTGACGGCGCCGGCCGCGGCCAACTGCAGCGTCTTGCCGCCGGGCGCGGCGCACAGGTCCAGAGCCGTTTGGCCGGGTTCGACAGCCAGCAGCCTGGCCGGGATGGCCGCGCCCGCGTCCTGCACCCACCAGCGACCCTCGGCGAAGGTCGGCCACTCGGCGATGTCTCCGCGCAGTGACGTGCGCACCGTGCCGCCGGGCAGGATCTCGCCGCCCAGCGCCTCGGCCACGGCGGCGGCGTCGGCCGGGTCCTTCACCGACAGGTCGGCCGCCGGCTCCTGGGCGATCACGGCGGCGATGGCGCGGGCCTCCTCGGGGCCGAAGGCGGCCTTCCACCGCGCCAGCAGCCAGTCGGGGGCCAGGGTCTCCGGATCGTCCTTCGGCGGGCCGTCGCGCAGCAGGCCGCGCAGCACGGCGTTGACCAGGCCCTTGAACGGCCGGGTGGCGTTGGTCTTGTCGGCGATGGCGACGATGGTCGAGACGGCGGCGTGGTCGGGCACGCCCATCCAGAACAGCTGCGCCATGCCCAGTCGCAGAAGGGTGACCACCCGCTCCGGAGGCTCCTTCTTCAGCTTGGCCTGCAGGGCGCGGTCGATGGCGCCCAGCCGGCGCAGCGTGGCCATGGTCAGGGCCCGGGCGAAGGCGCGCTCGCGCGGGTCCAGCCGCGTCGAGGCGGGCGTGGCCAGGGCCTCGTCGAGGCCAGCGCGCCGCGCCAGGGCGGCTTCCAGGTAGTGTACGGCGGCTTCCCGGGCGGGCAGGCCGGCCTCTTCGATCTCGCTCACCCGCGCCCCGTGCCCCTTTCCGGGCCGGGGCGCAAGGGGACTCAGGCGGCCGGCTTTCGGAAGCTCATCAGGATGCCCGCGATGAACAGCAGCATGCCGAGCACCACGGGGACTTCCGAGGTGACCATGAACATTCCGCTGACCTTGCCGCCGATGACCTGCGGCAGGAGGATCGCCATCCAGATCGCGCCGAACGACGACAGCACCAGGTTCGTCCAGGCCATCCAGCCGCCCTTGGGCGTCCCCGGCAAGGCGTAGAAGCCGCCCATGATCGACAGCGTCACCCAGCCAAGGAGGTTCAGGTGCGCGTGGGCGGCGTGCAAGGTGTGGTCGCCGGACTTGCCCATGTGCATGCCCCAGAACATGCCGGCGAGGCCGCACAGAGCGGCGATCAGAAAAAAGGCCTTGGAAACACGAGGCATTCGTCAGTCCCCCAAGAACATGAAATCCAGCCCGTCACCCCACGGGCGAGTGGGGTGACGAGACCAGTGTTCCGCGAAACGATCAAGCGTTCGCGCTCACCCCGCTAGGCGGCGAGCCGCGGCCCCCGGCGGAAGCTGAGCGCCGCGGCCGTGAAGAAGGATACGAAGCCGAGGATGATCATCGGCTCGGAGACGATCAGCAGCGGCACGAGCTGCTTGGGCGTGGCCTTCTCCGTGAACAGCAGCCACAGGCCGGTGATCATCACCGCAACGCCGATGCTGTTGAGGAAGAAGTTGGTCTTCACAAGCCAGCGAGGCGTATTCTTGCCGAGGGTGGCATAGAAGGCGCCCATGATTGACAAGCTCACGAAACCGAGCAGGTTGAGGTGAGCATGCGCCGGGGCGGTCGCGAAATCATGAGTAACACTCATGTAAAGTCCCCAGCTGGTCCCGATGACGATATAGAATGCCGCCATCATAAAGAATGCATTGGGCCAACGTGACATAGTTGTAATACTCCGATAAGTGTTCTTATTGTTGACGCGGGGCGTAGACCATTGCTGATCGTTGTTCGCAAGCCAGAGTTCTGTTAAATCTTGTCCATGCATGACGATCAGACTGCCCAGCCCCTGCCGCCCGGGGCCAATCCCGACAAGCCCCTGACCCCCGCCGCCCGGCGGGCCCTTGAGGAGGCCGCCGCCCGGCGCGCGGCGGCGCAAGCGCAGCAGCGCCCCCCCGAAGTGGGCGGCCCAGCCGGACCCGAACCGACCCGCTACGGCGATTGGGAGCGCAAGGGCGTCGCCGTCGACTTCTAGGCCATCGGCCGGGCGCCGGCTCCGGGCCAGCCGCGTCGATCCTCGCCCTCCGCCGGAACGCGAACTTTAACCACCCGCCCTTCGCGCCACGGGCGCAACCGCTCGCACCGCGCGCGTGGGGGGACCACGATGCCCTCTTCGCTTTCCGGAGGCGGCCATGAAGTGGATCGGACGCGCGACCCTGGCGGTGCTGAGCCTGCTCGTGCTCGCGCGCGCGGCGTCGGCCCAGCAGGCCTATCCGGTTCCACCCGGCTATGTGAAGGCGAGCAATCCGCAGGATTATCTGCCCGGCTATCCGGAGGGCGGGATTCCGATCCGGATGGGCGCCGACGGCCGCTACTACGCCCAGGACGGCTACGGCCAGGTCCAGGGTGGCTACGCTCAGGGCGGCATGACGGTGGTCAGCGAAGGCTGTTGCGGCGGCTCGCCCTATCCGCAACCCCAACCCTATCCCGTCCCGCCGCCCGCGCCGCAATCCTGCTGCGCGTCTGGCGGCGCCTACGGCGGCGGCTACCAGGGCGGCGGCTATCCGCCCGGCGTCGTGGTCGTCGTCGAGGAAACCTGCTGCGGCCGGAGCGGCGCGGGCGGCTATTCCGCCCCGGCTTCGAGCCTCATTCCGCCCGGCTATGTTCCGATCGGCCAGTATGTGGAGACCGTGCCCTGCGGCGGCGGTTGCGGCGGCGGCTATCCGCCCCCCGCACCCCCGTCCTGCTGCGCGCCGCCGAGCCCGCCGCCGAGCTGCGACTGGCGGCGG
>ERZ761607.2511-NODE-2511-length-19671-cov-3.791140_pt1 | contig 19671 bp, 18 predicted proteins | sample MGYA00511164_ERZ761607 | MGnify/ENA primary metagenome ERZ761607 (study PRJEB28899, sample SAMN02445080) | bioreactor sludge metagenome | biome: EBPR sludge | place: Australia: Brisbane, Thorneside Wastewater Treatment Plant | collected 2011-06-22 ... | reverse complement strand
CCTCCAGCCCGTAAAGCGCATCGCTCATCCCGTCGGAACAGACCGCGTTGCGCAGCACCGCCACCCCCTCGCGCGCGCCGGAAAACGGCAGCGCCAGCGTCGGCGGAAAGGCGGTGCGCGGCAGGGTCGGCGCATCGGTGCGCACCTCCCAGGAATCGTCCGGCGCCACGAATTCGGCCCGGTTGCCGGGCAGGAAAAAGTCGAACCGCCAGAAGGGTTCGGTGCCAAGGCAGGCCAGCGAATGCCCGCCCGAATGCCAGGGATCGGCGTGTTCGCGCGCCAGATAGCGCATGCTCGACCAGCCCACCCCCTCGCCGGTGCGCACCAGGCCCCAGGTGCGGTCCTCGTTCAGGCCGATGACCTCGATCCCGACGGCATCGCGCGCGAAACTGCCCCGGATTGCCGCGCGGGCCGAGGGTTCGGCCCGGATGTTCAGCACATCGCCCGCCGACACCCCGGTCACCCGGTGCAGCGCGGGGAAATCCTGCGCGGCGGCGGCACCCGCCAGCAGCAGCGCAAGAACGGCAACCCACAAACGCAGGGCCATGACGTCCTCCTAAACCTTGGCGCCCCAGCTCAGCGAGGCGCGGCGACGGGTATAGAATTCGGCCATCAGGCCGATCAGCAGGCACAGAAAGGTGATCGCCACCGGATAGACCACATTCGTATAGTGCGGATTGTAGTTCAGAAAGCTGAATCCCCGCGCCTGATCGATGATGTGGAACAGCGGGTTCCAGTCGAAATAGGGCAGGACGATGCCGGGCAGCGAATTGGCGACGAACATCTTGCCCGAGGCGAACATGTTCACCCGCGAATAGATCTGCACCAGCATCGCCACGGTCTTTGGCGCCCAGGGCTTTGCCGCCAGAAACACCATGCCCAGCGCGACCCCGGAAAACCACGCCAGCAGGAACATCAGAATTGCGCCCAGCGCATCGTGGATCACCAGCGGCTGCCACGCGGCGTGATAAAGGAACAGCACCACGATCATCGACAGCAATTGAATGTAGAGTTCGCCCAGGGCGGCCGCACCGATGGCGATGATCGTGTTCATCGGCGCATGCTTCATCATCTGCGATGTCGGCCCCTCCGAGGCGACGACGGCGCCCAGAACCTTGACATGGCCCATGAACAGGAAAACCCCGGTCATCAGATACAGCAGGAAATCGCCCCGGATCCCCTGCCCGCCAAATCCCGAAAACAGGAACATCGCATAGAACACCGCCACCAGCAGCACGGTTTGCAGGATGTTCAGCAGCAGCCCGATGATCGCATTGCCATGGGCATTGCGCACCGATCGCACGGCGGAATGATAGGTCAGTTCCGCCACGGTAAAGGCGGCGGCGATCCAGCTGTCCTGATTGCGGTTGCTCAACATCGGCCGGATCCTTGCCGGCCGTCGGGACCGGCGCTTGCATTGATGCGCCGGGTCAGGATAAGGCCAAACGGCTTGCCGATCAACTCGACCCCCGGGGAATGCGCGCCTCCATGAGCCCAGATCACCACCAAGTCATTGAGGAATCGTTTCGCGCCATCGCAGTGAAGGCCGGCGCGGTCATCATGGAGGTCTACGCCCGCCCCGATTTCGCCACCCGCGCCAAATCCGATTCCAGCCCGGTGACCGAGGCCGACGAAGCCGCCGACGCGCTGATCCGCGCCGAACTGGCGCGGGCGCTGCCCGGCATCCCCGTGGTGACCGAGGAAGCCGCCGCCAGCCATTCCCTGCGCGCGGACCGCTTCATCATCGTCGACCCCCTCGACGGGACCAAGGAATTCGTCCAGCGGCGCGGGGATTTCACCGTCAACATCGCGCTGGTCGAAAACGGCGTGCCGGTGCGCGGCGTGGTCTTTGCGCCGGCGCTTGGGCGGCTTTTCTATACCCGCGCCGATGGGTCCAGCGTCGAGGAACTGGCCGATGGCAGCCAGCGCGCGCTTCGGGTCAGCACGCCCGACAACGACGCCCTGCGCATCGTCGCCTCGAAATCGCACCGCGATGCCGCGACCGAGGAGTATATCAGCCGCTATGCGCTGGCCGAGGCGAAAAGCGCCGGGTCCTCGCTGAAATTCTGCCTGGTCGCCAGCGGCGAGGCGGATTTCTACCCGCGGCTGGGCCGCACGATGGAATGGGACACCGCCGCGGGCCATGCCGTGGTCCTGGGCGCGGGCGGGCAGGTGCTGCGCTTTGACGACCACAGCCCGCTGACCTATGGCAAGCCGGGCTATGAAAACCCGTTCTTTCTGGTGCTGGCGCCGGGGGTAAGGCTGCGCTGACGCGGCCGGGGTTTTTCCCACGAAAGAGCACCAAAACCCCCGTTTCCAGCCACAAACGCGCCCCGATTACCGATCATTAACCACCTTGCAGGCGGGAATGACCCGTCCGGACACAGCAAGGTGGAAATTCCGATGCGCAACAAAGTTACAAAGGCCGTGTTCCCCGTTGCCGGTATGGGCACGCGTTTCCTTCCCGCGACGAAAGCCGTTCCGAAAGAAATCCTGACGCTGGTTGACCGCCCGCTGATCCAGTACGCGATCGACGAGGCCCGCGCCGCCGGGATCACCGAATTCATCTTTGTCACCTCGCGCGGCAAGGGCGCGCTGGAGGATTACTTCGACCGCGCGCCCGAACTGGAAAGCTCGCTGAAGGCCAAGGGCAAGAAGGACCTGCTGGAGATCCTGAACGCGACCAACATGGACTCGGGCGCCCTGGCCTATGTGCGCCAGAACCAGGCGCTGGGTCTGGGCCATGCTGTCTGGTGCGCCCGCCACCTGATCGGCGACGAGCCCTTTGCCGTGCTCCTGCCCGATGACGTGATCGCCGCCGAGAAACCCTGTCTGGCCCAGATGGTCGAGGCTTATGCCGAGACCGGCGGCAACATGGTCGCCGCGATGGAAGTGCCGATGGAAAAGGCGTCCTCTTACGGCGTCCTCGATGTACCTGCCGGAATCAGCCCGGTGCTGCCGGTGCGCGGCATGGTGGAAAAGCCCGCTCCGGGCACGGCTCCGTCCAATCTGGCGGTGATCGGCCGCTATATCCTGTCGCCCGCGGTGCTGAAGAACCTCGACAACGCCACCACCGGCGCGGGCGGGGAAATCCAGTTGACGGACGCGATCGCCAAGCAGATCGAGCAGGAAAACAACGTCTATGGCTATCGCTTCCAGGGTCAGCGGTTCGACTGCGGCTCGAAGGCCGGGTTCCTGCAGGCGACCGTCGCCTTTGGTCTGGCGCGCGAGGACCTGCGCGACGAGCTGGAAGATTACATCTATGACATGATGGCGATGCGCCAGGCGGCGGAATAAGCTGCGCATTCGAGGCAAGAGAGAGAGGGGGCCTTCTGCCCCCTCTTCGCCTTTGGCGAATTCACCCCCGCGCGTATTTGGGGCAGAATGAAGCCGAAAGGGCAGGGGAGTCATGGGCGCGCTGGGCGATCTGTGGAACGCGTATCGCTGGCGCAGGCGGCGCCAACGCCTGATCGCGCGCGCCCTTCTGAAACGGCGCCAGTTGCGGCCGGTCGTGGACCGCACCCGCGACATAGGGCCCGGTGAGATCCTGCTCTTCATGACCCTGCGCAACGAGGCGCATCGGCTCCCGTATTTCCTGACCCATTACCGCGCCCTTGGCGTGCAGCGGTTCCTGGTGGTCGACAACGGCAGCGACGATGGCGGGCCACAGAAGCTGGCGGATCAGCCCGATGTCTCGCTCTGGCGGACCGGGGCCAGCTATCGGGCGGCGCGCTTTGGCATGGACTGGGTGCAGGCCCTGATGATGCGGCACGGGCACGGGCATTGGTGCCTCTGTGTCGATGCCGATGAACTGCTGGTCTATCCCGGCCACGACACCCGGCCGCTGTCCGCCCTGACCGACTGGCTGGAGTCGCAGGGCGAAGAGGCCCTTGGCGCCCTGATGCTGGACCTCTACCCCAAGGGACCGCTGGAGGCCGCGCAGCACCGGCCCGGGCAGGACCCGACCGAGGTTCTGGGTTGGTATGACCGCGCGAATTACACCATCGCCCGGAAAGAGGATCTGGGCGCGCTCTGGATTCAGGGCGGGCCGCGGTCGCGGATGTTTCTGGCAGACCGGCCCGAAAAGGGCCCGACCCTGACCAAGGTTCCGCTGGTGAAATGGCATTGGCGGCATGCCTGGCTCAATTCCACCCACAGCCTGTTGCCGCGCAGGCTGAACCGGATCTATGCCGAGGATGGCGGCGAAAAGCTCAGCGGGGTCTTGCTGCACACCAAATTCCTGCCCGGCATCGCCACCAAATCCGCCGAGGAACGCCAGCGCCGCCAGCATTTCGGCGCGCCGGGGGATTTCGACGCCTATTATCAGGCGCTCACCGCCTCGCCCGATCTGTGGACCCCGGCCTCGACGCCCTGGCGCGGCTGGCGCCAGCTCGAGGCCGAGGGCCTGATGTCGCGCGGGGGTTGGGGCTGATCGATCCCGGCGAAAGTTTTTGTTTGATCCTGATTGGCTTGCAGGTATTCCGAAAGAGACAGGTGGTCTCTATCGGGTGTTATTTTGGGAGTTCTTTCCTCCTATCGGTTGCGGTGGACGCGCAAGCGCTGGCTTTGGCGTGCCCGGCGCAAGGGGCGCGCCCTGATCCCGATGGCCGATCGCACCGACCGGATCGGCAAGGGCGCCGTGCTTCTCTTTGCGACGCTGCGCAACGAACGGGTGCGGCTGCCCTATTTTCTCAGGTATTACCGCGGGTTGGGCGTCGGGCATTTCCTGTTTGTCGATAACGGTTCGGACGATGGTTCGGCGGATTATCTGGCGGCGCAGCCGGACACTTCGGTCTTTGTCGCCCGGACCAGCTACAAGGCTGCGCGCTTTGGCATGGACTGGATGAATGCGCTGCTGGGCCGGCATGCGCATGGTCATTGGGCGCTGGTGGTCGATGTCGACGAATTCTTCGTCTATCCCTTTTGCGACACCCGCCCGCTGCCCGCGCTGACCGACTGGCTGGACGGCGCCGGGCTGCGCAGTTTCGGCACGCTGCTGCTGGACATGTATCCAAAGGGGCCGGTGATGGACCAGCCCTGCATCGAGGGGCAGAATCCCTTCGAGATCGCCGCCTGGTTCGACAGCGCCAATTACACGATTTCGCGCAATGCGCAGAACCGCAACCTGTGGATCCAGGGCGGGCCACGCGCGCGGGCCTTTTTCGCTGACCAGCCCCAGGCCGCGCCCGCGCTGAACAAGATCCCGCTGGTGAAATGGGACCGCGGCTTTGCCTATGTCAGTTCCACCCACATGCTGCTGCCCCGCGGGCTCAATCTGACCTATGACACGCTGGGCGGCGAAAAGGCTTCGGGCTGTCTCTTGCACGCGAAATTCCTCGCCACCCTTGGCGACAAGGCGCGCGAGGAACAGGAACGCGGCGAGCATTACGCGGGCGGGCGCGAGTATCACGCCTATGCCGCCGGGATGGAGGATCGCACCGACCTGTGGACCAAATGGTCCGAGCGTTTCATCAACTGGCGCCAGCTGGAAATCATGGGGCTGATGTCGAAAGGCAACTGGGCATGAGCGCGCGGCTGGGCTTTGTCATGCTGGTGCATACGGCGCTGGACCGGGCGGCGCAGGTGGCGCGCTATCTGGCGCAGGCGGGCTCGCCGGTGGTGATCCATGTCGATGCGCGGGTGGGGGCGGGCGCGCGGCAGGGGCTGGCCGACGCGCTGGCCGACCTGCCCGACGTGCGGTTCTGCACGCGCCACCGCTGCGAATGGGGCACCTGGTCGCTGGTCGCCGCGATGCAATCCGCCTCGGCCCGGCTGCTGGCGGATTTCCCCGCCGTGGAGCGTGTCTATGCGCTGTCGGGCTCGTGCCTGCCCTTGCGCCCGGTGGCCGAACTCGCCGCCTGGCTAGATCGCCACCCCGACACCGATTTCATCGAATCGGTCAACGTCGAGGATGTGAACTGGACGAAGGGCGGGCTCAGCGAGGAACGCTTCACCCTGCATTTCCCGCTGTCCTTCAAGCGGAACAAATGGCTCTTTGACCGGCTGGTCGACCTGCAACGCCTGCTGAAGGTGCAGCGCGACCGGCCCGACCAGATCGTGCCCCATATCGGTTCGCAATGGTGGTGCCTGACCCGGCGCACGCTGGATCTGATCCTGACCGACCCGATGCGCCCGGTCTATGACCGCTATTTCCGCCGCGTCTGGATCCCGGACGAAAGCTATTTCCAGTCGCTGGTGCGGCTCCATGCGCGGCGCATCGAAAGCCGCTCGCTGACGCTGGGCAAGTTCGACCATCAGGGCCGACCGCATCTGTTCTATGACGACCATCTGCAATTGCTGCGCCGTTCGGACTGTTTCATGGCGCGCAAGATCTGGCCCGGGGCCGGGCGGCTTTACGAACATTTCCTCACCCCGCGCGACGCCACCAGCCAGGCCGAACCGCAGCCCAGCCGCATCGACCGCCATTTCGCCCGCGCCACCGCCCAGCGCGTGCGCGGGCGCGCCGGGCTTTACATGGCCAGCCGGTTTCCCGGCAAGGACCGCGAGAACGGCAAGACGGCCGAGCCCTATTCCGTGTTCCAGGGCTTTGCCGAGGTGTTCCAGGATTTCGAAGGCTGGCTTTCCGCCGTGGCGCAATGCCGGGTGCACGGGCATCTCTTTGCCCCGCACAAGGCTGAATTCGCCGGGCGCGAAAAGGTCTTTGCCGGCGGGCTTTCCGATCATGCCACCCTGCGCGACTACAACCCGCGCGCCTTTCTGACCAATCTCCTCTGGGCCACGCGCGGCGAAAGGCAGTGTTTCCAGTTCGGCCCCGCCGATACCCAGGGCCGCAACCACGATCTGTTGTGGTTCATGGCCACCGATTCCAACGCGCAGATATCGGTGATCTCGGGCGCCTGGGCGGTGCCGCTCTATCGCTCGGGCGGCGATTTCGCCCGCCTTCGGCGCGAGGCCGCGCGGCTGCAACGGATCGAGACCCAGATGCTCGACATCCTGCATTCGCCCTGGGTGCGCGCGCGCATCCGCATCTGGACCATGGCCGAGTTTCTGGAAAACCCCGCCGAGCCCCTGCAAACCCTGTTCGACGAGATCGCGCCCCATGCGCAGGCCCGTCTGCTGCGCCTGCCGGAACGCGTCGATCTGACCGGATTCGGCAGCTTCCTGCAGGAATTGCGCAATCAGGGCACGCAGCCGGTGCTGATGGGCGATTTCCCGCAGGGGCCGGTCAGCCCCGACCCCTCGCACCGGATGAAGTAAGCCATGTCCTTTGCCGCGTTTGTGATCCTCGCCGAGATGAGGACCGGATCGAACCTGCTGGAATCGAACCTCAACGCCTTTGCCGGGATTTCCTGCGAGGGAGAGCTGTTCAACCCCGATTTCATCAGCGACGCCGAGACGCTGGAACATCACGGCATCACCGCCGCCCAGCGCGACCGGGACCCTCTGGCGCTGCTGGCGGCCTCGCGCGCGGCGGCAACGGGGCTGCACGGCTTTCGCCTCTTTCACGACCATGACCGCCGCATCTGGGACAACGTGCTGGCCGACCCCGCCTGCGCCAAGGTGGTGCTGACCCGCACCCCGCTGGAGTCCTTTGTCTCGCTGAAAATCGCCGAGGCGACGAACCAATGGAAGATGGGCGATGTGCGCGGGCGCGGGCAGGCGCAGGTGGTGCTGGACCCCGAAGACTTCGAAGCCTACCTGTCCACCATGCAGGGCGTGCAGCTGGACATCCAGCGCCGCCTTCAGGTCAGCGGGCAAAGCGCCTTCTACATCGGCTATGACGACGCGAACGACCTCGACGTGCTGCATGGGCTGGTGCGCTGGCTGGGGGTGGGGTCGCGCATTGCCGACGTGCCGCGCTATCTGAAAAAGCAGAATCCCGAACCGATGGAGCAGAAACTGGCCAATCCCGGGGTTCTGACCCAGGTTCTGGCCCGGCTGGACCGGTTCGACACCACCCGCACGCCGAATTTCGAAACGCGGCGCGGCCCTTTCCTGCCCGCGATCCATGCCGGCGCCTCAACGCCGCTGGTGTTCCTGCCGGTGCGCGGCGCGCCCGAAGGCGCGGTGATCGACTGGCTGGCGCGGCTTGACGGGGTGGCGCATGGGGCCTTGGCGCGCGGCTTCGATCAGGGGCGGCTCGATGCCTGGCGGCGGGGGCATCCGGGGTTTCGCAGCTTTGCCGTGATCCGCCATCCGCTGCTGCGCGCGCATGACGCCTTCGTGCGCAAGGTCCTGACCGGCGAGTTCAGGGAGGTGCGCGAACACATGGCGCGCCTTTTCGGCGTCGTGCTGGAGGGGCCGGTCACGCTGCCGCCCGACGACCATCGCACCGCCTTCAAGGCCTTTCTGCGCTTTGCCGCCGCCAGCGTGCAGCAGCAGACCCGCATGCAGCCCTGGCCCATGTGGGCCACCCAGATCGCCAATCTGGAAGGCTATGCGCAGGTCATCCTGCCCGACATGATCCTGCGCGAAGACAGTCTTGGCGCCGATCTGGACCGGCTCGCCCGCCAGATGGGGCACGCAGCACCCCCGGCCTACCGGCCCGATCCCGCGCCGGGCCTGCCGCTGGCTGCGGTGCTGGATGACGAGATCATCGCCCTCTCCCGCGCCGCCTATCAGCGCGACCATCACCACTTCGGTTTCGCCGATTTGCCATAGGGTGCGATCCGCCCGGGCCGGGGACCTCGGCAAGCGCGCGACCTGTCGACGGCTGGCGCAGGGGCTTCAGCCCAACCCGGCCCCGAAACCCGCAAAAGGGAAAAGGGGGCCCCAGTTGCCCGGAACCCCCTCCTCTTCCCACGTGCCCTTCGCACCACACGTGAAGCCGGATATGTCCCGGGCCATCCTGGCCCCTTGACCACAGCCTGCCATCCGCGCGGCGCTCTGGCAAATCCCGAATACCGGGCATTTGTCTCAAATGCGGATCAGCCGTAAACGGCTTCCTTGCCGAAATGCTTGCACAGCATGTAATAGACCACCGCGCGATACTTGTTGCGCTCGGATTTGCCATAGGTGGCGATAACCGCCTGAATGGCCTCGTCCAGCGCCGGACCGTCGGCCAGACCCAGTTTCTTGACCAGGTATTTCTGTTTCACCGTCTCCAGCTCGCTGGGCTGGCTGGCCGCCACGGTCGCCGCATCGGCGTCATAGATGGACGGACCGCAGCCGATGGTGACCTTGGTCAGCAGCGCCATGTCGGGCTCGATCTTGCACTTGTTGCGCAGGTCGTCGGCGTATTTCGCAATCAGATCGTCGCGGCGTCCCATGTCACTTGTCCTTTGTTGCTGTTGGCAGACTTCGACCCAGAGCATACGAATCGCCTTGCGCCTCGCGCAAGGGGAAAGGTTCGCGGCCGCGTCCCCTCAGAACCGCTCGGCGCGCAGGATCTGCGTGTCGGTGACGCTGACCACGCCGATATGCGCATCCAGCAGGGGAAACAGCGCCTCCAGCAGGGTCTCCAGCCGCGCGGGGGCGATCAGGCAGATGACCGCGATCATCCCGTTGGCGCGGCCCACGCCCCCCTCGCGCGTCCAGGCACCGGATCGGCCCGAGCCCCCCAGCACCGGCAGGATGGTGAACCCGCTCACCCCGGCCTCGGTCAGGGCGCGCGAGACCTGCCGCTCCATCACCGCCTCGATGATCACCTCGACCCGCTTCGCGGCATGCATCTGCATCTCTCAGCCTCCGGTCACGGCCCGGGCGACGGCCACATAGACCGGCAGACCCAGGATCAGGTTGAAGGGAAAGGTGATCCCCAGGGACAGCGTCAGATACAGCGCCGGATTGGCGCGCGGCAGCGCCACCCGCATCGCCGCGGGCACGGCGATGTAACTGGCCGAGGCCGACAGCGTCATCATCGTCGCCACCCCGCCCGTGGAGAGGCCCAGCGCCAGCCCCATCCCCAGCCCGGTCGCCGCACCCACCAGCGGCATGACGACGCCAAAGGCGGCGGCCCCGGCGCCCACCACCCCCGGCGCAGCGCGCAGCCCGCGCCCGGCCAGCAGGCCCATGTCCAAAAGGAACAGGCACAGCACCCCCTTGAAGGGCGACACGATCAGCGGGGCGATGTCAGCCATCCCCTGCTCGCCGGTCACCATGCCGATCAGGAAGGACCCGATCAACAGCACGATCGACCCGTTCAGCGCGATCTCGCGCCAACCCTCGGCGCCCAGCCGCGCCGCGCCGCCGCCGCGCGACGCCAGCCACAGCGCGGTCAGGATGGCTGGCGCCTCCATCGCGGCGGCGACGGCGATCAGCCATCCCTCGGCGCCGATCCCCTGCGCACTCAGGACGGCACCCAGCGCGACAAAGGTGACGATGCTGATCGACCCGTAATGCCCGGCGACTGCGGCGGCATCGACGGCGGAAATCCCCCGCGCCATCGCCCTGAGCAGCGCAAAGGCCACGACGGGCAACAACGCCGACAGCACGATGCCGCCGCCGATGGCGGGCAAAAGCCCCCCGCCAACCCCATGCGCCGCCACGCTGGCGCCACCTTTGAAACCGATGGCGAACAGCAGATACAGCGACATGCCCTTTGCGATGGCCTCGGGGAATGCCAGATCCGACCGCGCCAGCGCAGCGCCAAGGCCCAGCAGGAAACACAAGATAATCGGCGACAGCAGGTTCTGCGCTGCCAGATCAAAGATCGAGCCCATGGAAGGTCAGAGCCTGCGCAACAGGTCCGGCGTCGGCCAGCCATCGGCGGGCAGACCCATCTGCGCTTGCACATCCTGCACGGCGGCCCGCGTTCCCGCACCCAGAATGCCGTCGATATTGCCCACATCGAACCCGCGCGCCTGAAGACGGCGCTGCAACTCGCGCATCTGGTCCCGGTCCAGCCCAGCCTCGGGGTTGCCCGCCTCATAGACCGGGGCGCCCTCGATGCGCGTGGCGAAATAGGCGGCGGTCACCACATAGGTAAATGACTGGTTCCACTCGAACAGCACGCGGAAATTGTCAAAGATCATGAAGGCCGGGCCGCGGTGCCCCTGCGGCAGGATGATCGAGGCCGGCAGCCGCCCGTTCGGCAGGCTGGTGCCCCGCGCCGCCACCCCCATCTGTGCCCAGTCCGATACGCTGAGGCGCGTGCGCAGCCCGGTGCGCGTCAGGTCCAGCCCCCGGGGAAGGCTCACCTCGACCAGCCAGGGCTCGTTCGGGCGCCAGCCGTGGTGACGCAGCAGGGCGGCGCCCGTCAGCACCGCATCCGGCATCGAGCCACGCACATCCACATGCCGGTCGCCGTCGCCGTCGATGCCCAGCGTCAGGATGTCGCGCGGCAACATCTGGACCATGCCGATTTCACCGGCCCAGGCGCCCACCGTTGTCGCCGGGTCCAGATCGCCCCGCCGATAGAGTTCGGCCATGGCGATGATCTGCGGGCGGAACAGATGCGGACGGCGGCAATCATGCGCCAGCGTGGCCAGCGCATCGGCGGTGTTGATATCCCCCTGGAACGACCCGAAATCGGTCTCGAACGCCAGAAAGGCCAGCATCACGCCCGGGCTGATGCCGAATTCGCGCTGCACCCTCTCGAACAGGGCCGCCTGCCGCTGCAACAATTGCCGCGCGCGGTCCAGCCGCCCCTGGCTGATCAATTGCCGCGAAAAGTCGATGAAGGGGCGCTGAAAGAACCCCTGCCCGCGGTCGCGGCTCAGCACGGTCTGGTTCTGCTGCAACCGGCCAAAGAACCGGTCCGCCACATCGGCGGGCAGCCCGCCGCGGACCGCCTCGGCCTTCAGTTCGGTGATGAACGCCGACCAGCTTCCGCCGCAGGGCACGGATTGCGCCCCGACGCCGAAAGGCAACAGGGACAGGGCGGCGGCGGCAAGAAAACGGCGCATGAAAACTCCTTCAACGGACCCTGCGCAGCCTAACAAACCCCCGCCGCCCGGCCAAGCCCGAGCCCCATCACTTTGCTGCAAATACGCTCTTTTTGGGGGGTGCCGGGGGGCATCGCCCCCCGGCCGGGTCGCCCAAGCCAAATGCGCCCTTGGCGCAGGCAGGCGAGGGCGAAACCCCCTCAGAACACCACGACCGAGCGGATCGATTTCCCCTCGTGCATCAGGTCGAACCCCTTGTTGATCTCGTCCAGGGTCAACACATGGGTGATCATCGGATCGATCGCGATCTTGCCGTTCATGTACCAGTCGACGATCTTCGGCACATCCGTCCGCCCCCGCGCCCCGCCAAAGGCCGATCCCTTCCACACCCGCCCGGTCACCAGCTGGAACGGCCGGGTGCTGATCTCCTTGCCCGCCTCGGCCACGCCGATGACCGTGCTGACACCCCAGCCCCGGTGGCAGGCCTCCAGCGCCTGACGCATGACCATCGTGTTGCCGGTGCAGTCAAAGGTGTAATCCGCCCCGCCATCGGTCAGCGCCACCAGATGTGCCACGATGTCGCCGTCGACCTCCTTGGGGTTGACGAAATGCGTCATGCCGAACATCCGGCCCCACTGGGCCTTGTCCGGGTTGATGTCGACACCGATGATCTTGTCGGCGCCCACCAGCCGCGCCCCCTGGATCACGTTCAGGCCAATGCCGCCCAGGCCAAACACGATCACATTGGCGCCCGGCGTGACCTTGGCGGTGTTGATCACCGCGCCCACCCCCGTCGTCACCCCGCAGCCGATATAGCAGGCCTTGTCAAAGGGCGCGTCGGGCCGGATCTTCGCCAGCGCGATTTCGGGCAGCACGGTGAAGTTCGAGAAGGTCGAACACCCCATGTAATGATAGATAGGCTGGCCCTTGTAGCTGAACCGCGTCGTGCCGTCGGGCATCAGCCCCTTGCCCTGCGTGGCGCGGATGGCGGTGCACAGGTTCGTCTTGCCGCTCAGGCAGCTTTTGCACTGGCGACACTCCGGCGTGTAAAGCGGGATGACATGGTCGCCGGGCGTCAGGCTGGTCACCCCGGCCCCCACCTCGCGCACGATCCCTGCGCCCTCGTGGCCCAGGATCGACGGGAAAATTCCCTCGCTGTCGAACCCGTCCAGCGTATAGGCGTCGGTGTGGCAGATGCCGGTCGCCTTGATCTCGACCAGCACCTCGCCCGCTTTCGGCCCCTCCAGGTCCAGCTCGACGATTTCCAGAGGTTTCTTCGCCTCGAAGGCAACGGCGGCGCGGGTTTTCATGGGCAGGCTCCTTAAGGTTTTCGCGACCTTAGGCGGCTTGGCCCGCGTGATACTATTACAATCGCGGGATTGTGGCCAAGGTCGTAAAGATGCGTATTTGCAGCAGAATGAAGGGGCGGCTTGCTGCCTTGCGTCCTTTGGCCTAGCCTTCGCGGCATGAGCACCGCGTTTTTCACCGACCCCGCCTGCCTGACCCACGAAACGCCCGAGGGCCACCCCGAACGGGTGGCGCGGCTGCGCGCGATCCTTGCCGCGCTGGAGGCCCCGGCATTTGCCGCGCTCGACCGGCGCCAGGCCCCGCCCGCGCCGGTCGAGGAACTGCTGCGCTGTCATCCCCTCGCCTATGTCGACAGCATTCGCGCCGCGATTCCCGCCCGCGGGATCCACCAACTGGACCCCGACACCTGGGTGTCGCCCGGCAGTTGGGCGGCGGCGCTGAACGGGCTGGGCGCCGCGCTGGGCGCGCTGGATGCGGTGATGGCGGGGCAGGCGCACAACGCCTTTGCCGCCATCCGCCCGCCCGGACACCATGCCGAAACCGCAAAGCCGATGGGGTTCTGCCTGTTCGGCACGGTGGCGATTGCGGCGAAACGGGCGCTGGACCACCACGGCCTTTCCCGCGTCGCGGTGCTGGATTTCGACGTGCATCATGGCAACGGCACGCAGGACCTGCTCTGGGACGAGGCGCGGACGCTCTTTGTCTCCAGCCACCAGTTCCCGCTCTGGCCCGGCACCGGCGAGGCGCATGAGCGGGGCGCGCATGACAACGTCATCAACCTTCCCCTGCCGCCCGGCACCGCTGGCCCCGCCTTCCGCGACGCCTGGGAACGCGTGGTCTTTCCCCGCGTCGATGCCTTTGCCCCCGAACTGATCCTGATTTCGGCCGGTTTCGATGCCCATGCCGACGACCCTCTGGCGCAACTGCTGCTGCGCGAGGGCGATTTCGACTGGATCACCCGGCGCATCTGCGACCTCGCCGACCGGCATGCCGCCGGGCGGGTGGTCAGTGTGCTGGAAGGCGGCTATAACCTCGACGCGCTGGCGGCCTCGGTCGCGGCGCATGTCGGGGTTCTGATGGAGCGTGGCGCATGAAGCCGGTTGCCGAAATGTCGTTCGAGGAGGCTCTGCGCGAGCTGGAGCAGGTCGTGGGCCAGCTCGAAAGCGGGCAGGTCGATCTGGAGAAATCCATCGCGATCTATGAACGCGGCGCCGATCTGAAAAAGCACTGCGAGGCCAAGCTGGCGCAGGCGCAGGCGCGCATCGAACAGATCGCGCTGGCGGAAAACGGCGCGGTTCAGGGCACCTCGCCCTTCGATCCGAAATGAGCTTTCCCGGCCAGCTTGCCCGTCAGGCGGGCCGCGTCGCGGCGCGGCTGGATGCGGCCTTGGCGCAATTGCCCGAAAGCCGGGTGCGCGCGGCGATGGCGCATGCGCTGGTCGGCGGCAAGGGGCTGCGCGGCTTTCTGGTGCTGGAAAGCTGCGCCCTGCACGACGTATCCGAAGCCGTGGCGCTGAACGCCGCCGCCGCCATCGAGGCGATGCACGCCTATTCGCTGGTGCACGATGATCTGCCCGCGATGGATGACGACGATCTGCGGCGCGGGCGGCCCACGGTGCACATTGCCTTCGACGAGGCGACGGCCATTCTGGCCGGCGACGCCTTGCAGGCGCTGGCCTTTGATCTGGCGGCGCAGACCAGCCATGCCGGGCTGGTGCGGGGACTTGCCCGGGCGGCGGGGGCCGAAGGCATGGTGCTGGGCCAGGCGCTGGACATCGCCGCCGAGACGGCCGCGCAGCCCTTGACGCTGGACCAGATCATCCACCTGCAACAGGGCAAGACCGGCGCCTTGTTCGGCTGGTCCTGCACCGCCGGGCCGGTGCTGGCCGGGACCGATCCGGTGCCGATGGCCGCCTATGCGCAGGCGCTGGGTCTGGCCTTTCAGATCGCCGATGACATTCTGGACACCGAAGGCGACGCCGCCACTGCGGGCAAGCGGCTGAACAAGGACGCGGCGGCCGGCAAGGCGACCTTCGTGTCGCTTCTGGGGCTGGAACCGGCGCGCCAGCGCGCGGCGGATCTGATCGACGCGGCCTGCGACGCGCTGGCCCCCTACGGCGCGCGGGCCGAATCCTTGCGCGAGGCGGCCCGGTTCGTTATCAGCCGCGACAAATAGTCGGAGGTTTCATGAGTGACCGTCCCGCCACGCCGCTGCTGGACCGCGTGCAAGGCCCCGCTGATCTGAAGCGCCTGAGCGATCCGCAGTTGAAGCAGGTCGCTGATGAGCTGCGCGCCGAGACGATCAGTGCGGTTTCCGAAACCGGCGGCCATCTGGGCGCCGGTCTTGGCGTGGTCGAACTGACCGTGGCGCTGCACGCGGTGTTCGACACGCCGCGCGACCGGCTGATCTGGGACGTGTCGCACCAATCCTATCCGCACAAGATCCTGACCGGGCGGCGCGACCGTATCCGTACCCTGCGCCAGAAGGGGGGGCTTTCGGGCTTCACCAAGCGCAGCGAGAGCGTCTTTGACCCGTTCGGCACCGCGCATTCCTCGACCTCGATTTCCGCGGCTCTGGGGTTCAAGGTCGCGCATGATCTGGGCGGCGCGCCGGACCCGGCGCTGGGCGATGCGATTGCGGTGATCGGCGACGGCAGCATGAGCGCCGGCATGGCCTTCGAGGCGCTGAACAACGCGGGGCATCTGGGCAAGCGGCTGTTCGTCGTGCTGAACGACAACGAAATGTCGATCGCCCCGCCGACGGGCGCGCTGTCGTCCTATCTGTCGCGGCTCTATGCCGAAAAGCCGCTGCAGGACCTGAAAGCGGCGGCCAAGGGCGCGCTCAGCCTGCTGCCTCCGCCCCTGCAAGAGGCGGCGCACCGCGCCAAGGACATGCTCAAACACGCCACCGTCGGCGGCACGATGTTCGAGGAACTGGGCTTTCATTACGTCGGCCCGGTGGACGGGCATGACATGGACGCCCTTCTGGCCGTGCTGCGCACGCTGCATGATCGCGCGACCGGGCCGACGCTGATCCATGTGCTGACGAAAAAGGGCAAGGGGTATCGCCCCGCCGAACTGGCCGCCGACAAGGGGCACGCGACGGCAAAGTTCGACGTGCTGACCGGCAAGCAGGTCAAGGCGCCGTCGAATGCGCCCAGCTATACCAAGGTCTTCGCCCAGGCGCTGATCGCCGAGGGGCTGGCCGATGACAAGGTCGTCGCCGTGACCGCCGCGATGCCCGATGGCACCGGGCTGAACCTGTTCGCCGAACGCTTCCCGAACCGCTGTTTCGATGTCGGCATTGCCGAACAGCATGGCGTGACCTTCTGCGCCGGTCTGGCGGCGGGCGGGATGAAGCCCTTCTGCGCGATGTATTCCACCTTCCTGCAACGCGGCTACGATCAGGTCGTGCATGATGTCGCGCTGCAGAACCTGCCCGTGCGCTTTGCCATCGACCGCGCCGGGCTGGTGGGGGCGGACGGCGCCACGCATGCCGGGTCCTTTGACGTGGCCTATCTGGCCAACCTGCCGAATTTCGTCGTCATGGCCGCCGCCGACGAGGCCGAGCTGGTCCATATGGTCGCCACCGCCGCCGCGCATGACACCGGCCCCATCGCCTTTCGCTTTCCGCGCGGCGAAGGCGTCGGCGTCGAAATGCCCGAACGCGGCATCCCGCTGGAAATCGGCCGGGGCCGCCTGATCCGCGAGGGCGGGCGCGTGGCGATCCTGTCCTTTGGCACCCGCCTCGCCGAGGTGCTGAAAGCCTGCGAGGCGCTGGAGGCCCGCGGCATTTCCCCGACCGTCGCCGATGCGCGCTTTGCCAAGCCGCTCGACCGCGACCTGATCCTGCGGCTGGCGCGCGACCACGAGGCGCTGATCACCATCGAGGAGGGCGCGGTCGGCGGCTTTGGCAGCCATGTCGCGCACCTTCTGGCCGAGGAAGGGGTCTTTGACACCGGCCTCAAATACCGCTCGATGGTGCTGCCCGACACCTTCATCGACCAGGCCTCGCCCGACGAGATGTATCAGGCCGCCGGCCTGACCGCCGCGGATATCGAGGCCAAGGTCCTGTCGGCGCTGGGCGTGGCAATGGTGGCCAAGCGGGCGTGACGGCGGCGCTCGGGGGCATCGAGCCCCCTCGCGCCGCCAGGCCCTGACGGCCCGCAGCCCCTTCCCTTCGCCCGTTAGCGGTGCCATCTTGGCACATGGAAACACCCTCCCCCGATTGTCACGGCCCCGACACCGGTTTGCGGCAACCGGGGGCATGGCCAGCGAGCATCCGATGAAACCCACCCGTTCCCTTCCCGTCGAAACCGCCCCCGAGGTCGAGCCCCGTTCCTTTGGCGAGCCACGCGAGGCCGTGGAGCATCTGCGCCTGCTCTACGAACAATCGACCGGCTTTCTGGTCGACCGGTTCCGCGGCGCGGTGCTCGATGGGCAGCCGACGGCGCGCTACCGTGCCTTCTATCCGGAAATCCGCCTGACCACGACGACCTATGACCTGCCCGACAGCCGCCATGCCTTTGGCTATGTGCCGCAGCCCGGCACCTATGCGACCACAGTCACCCGGCCCGACCTGTTCCGCCATTATCTGGAACAGCAGATCGGCATGCTGTTGAAAAACCACAACCAGCCGGTCACCGTCGGCTATTCCGACACCGCGATCCCGCTGCATTTCGCCATGGCGGCGCGCGGCGATGTGGCGCTGACCGGCGAGCTCAGCTTTACCCTTCGCGACGTGTTCGACGTGCCCAACCTCAGCATCACCAACGACGATATCGTCAATGGCGAGGGGGTGAGGAACGCCGATGGATCGGTCCCTCTGGCGCCCTTTACCGCGCAGCGGGTGGATTATTCTCTGGCGCGGCTGGCGCATTACACCGCCACCGACCCCGAGCATTTCCAGAACCACGTCCTGTTCACCAACTACCAGTTCTATGTCGACGAATTCGAATCCTACGCCCGCCAGATGCTGGCCGATCCGGCCAGCGGCTATACCGGCTTTGTCGCTCCCGGCAATGTGCGCATCACCGACCCTCAGGCCCCGATCGCGGCGCTGGCGCGACTGCCGCAGATGCCCGCCTATCACCTGACGCGTGACGGCGGGCAGGGCATTACCCTGGTCAACATCGGCGTGGGGCCGTCGAACGCGAAAACCGCCACCGACCACATCGCCGTGCTGCGCCCGCATGCCTGGCTGATGGTCGGGCATTGCGCGGGGCTCAGGAATTCGCAGTCCTTGGGCGATTTCGTGCTGGCTCACGCCTATCTGCGCGAGGACAACGTGCTGAACGAGGATCTGCCGGTCTGGGTCCCGATCCCGGCGCTGGCGGAAATCCAGATCGCGCTGGAAGAGGCGGTGGCGGAAATCACCCAGCTTTCGGGGTTCGATCTGAAAAAGGTCATGCGTACCGGCACCGTGGCGACGATCGACAACCGCAACTGGGAATTGCGTGACCAGTCCGGCCCGGTGCAGCGCCTGTCACAGTCGCGCGCCATCGCGCTGGACATGGAATCGGCCACCATTGCCGCCAACGGGTTCCGCTTTCGGGTGCCCTACGGCACGCTTCTGTGCGTCTCCGACAAGCCCCTGCATGGCGAACTGAAGCTGCCCGGCATGGCCAGCGCCTTTTACAAGACCCAGGTCGCGCGGCACCTGTTGATTGGCGTGCGCGCGATGGAGCGACTGCGCGAGATGCCGCTGGAGCGCATCCACAGCCGCAAGTTGAGATCCTTTGACGAAACCGCGTTTCTCTGACCCGGCGTCAACCGCACGATCCCCCGGGTTTTCAGCGCTTTTCCGGCGCGGACGGTGATTTTCGGTTGTCCGGGTGACCGTGGCTCGCTAAACGGCACCAGCCCTCGCTAGCCCCGAGACCGCTGTCCGGGGCCGTTGCAGAATCAGGAGACGATGATGACCAAGGCCATGACCAAGACCCAACTCGCCGCTGCCCTCGCCGAGCGCATGGGCGCCGACCGCAAGACCGCGACCGCCGCGCTGGACGGGCTGGCTGCGCTGATCGCCGACGAGGTCAAGGCCGGCGGCACCGTCACCCTGCCCGGTATCGTCAAGGTCGCCGTCCGCGCCCGCCCCGAGCGCGAGGTGCGCAACCCCGCCACCGGCGAAATGCTGTCGAAACCCGCCGACCGCACGGTCAAGGTCAGCGCCGTCAAGGCCCTGAAGGACGCGGCGATCTGAGGCGAATCCCCTCCGCGCTGCACCAAAGGCCGCCCCACCGGGCGGCCTCATGCTTTGCGGCGTTCTGTCGCGCAAAACATATATAAAAAAGTGAATATAACACTTGCCCCCCGCGGGCGCGCTCCCTAGGTTGGTCTCAACCCCTGCAGGAGCACCCCCATGGCCTATACCTCGAAATTCCAGACCCTCGCCGATGCCGCCATGGCCCGTGTCGAGGGCGTATCCGCCGATCAGGTCAACGCACTTCTGGCCCAGGGCGCCGTCGCCGTCGACATCCGCGACCCCGACGAACACGCGGCGGGGCATATCCCCGGCTCGGTCAACATCTGTCTCTTATACACATCTCCGAGCCCACGAGACCGTACTAGATCTCGTA
>ERZ761607.2505-NODE-2505-length-19744-cov-4.909442_pt1 | contig 19744 bp, 13 predicted proteins | sample MGYA00511164_ERZ761607 | MGnify/ENA primary metagenome ERZ761607 (study PRJEB28899, sample SAMN02445080) | bioreactor sludge metagenome | biome: EBPR sludge | place: Australia: Brisbane, Thorneside Wastewater Treatment Plant | collected 2011-06-22 ... | reverse complement strand
GGAAACGGCGCTCGACGCCTGCGGAGCGGATAAGCTCGTCTGGATCGTCGGCTCGGAAGGCAAGGGCGTTCGTCCCGGTCTGCTGTCGAAGGCGACGGAGTCCGTGTCGATTTCGATGAGTCCCGGCGTCGAAAGTTTGAACGCGTCGGTGGCGGCTTCGATCGCCTTCTACCGTGGTTGGAATAAAATTAGCGCCAAGCGCGGGTGATCCTTTGAGAAGCCGAAAGGCGTGTTCTATGGTCACGACGCCAGGCGCTGGTATAGCTCAGTTGGTAGAGCACCGGTTTTGTAAACCGGCGGTCGCAGGTTCAACTCCTGTTGCCAGCTCCAAATTTTAAGGTATTTTGTCCCCAGTCCTGAATATTGGTGAGATACCGAAGTGGCCAACCGGGGCAGACTGTAAATCTGCTGGCATTTGCCTTCGAAGGTTCGAATCCTTCTCTCACCACCATCTCCAGAATAAAATCTCTCCGTTCCCGGCTCCCGAGATGGTCGGCTGGGCTATATCTTGGGCGAGAACCCGAATCCGGCGAGGCGACAGTGCTAATTGAATTCCAGCGCAAACTCATGGGCGACCGAGGGCGAAACGAGCTCTTCGAGGCCGCGATCAAACGCTTCGTTCAACCCGATCGGAGCGTCGTGCTCGATATCGGGGCCGGCACGGGTTTCCTGAGCTTCCTCGCGGCCCGCTTGGGGGCCAAGCGCTGCCACCTCGTCGAGCACTCCGAGATCCTGGGATTGGCCCGGCGCCTCGCGCGCGCCAATCGGATCCCGAACCTCGAGTTCCACGCGTGCCATTCCACCGAGCTGAAGACCTTTCCGGTTGATCTCATCATCTCGGAAACGCTCGGCAACCATGCGCTCGAAGAGGACATCGTGGAGACGATGAACGACGCCCTCCGTTTCTTGCGCCCCGGCGGGAAGATCTCTCCCATGGATCTCGAACAGTTCGTCGTGCCGGTCATCGGGGAAGCCCATTGGCGCGACGTCAACGTCTGGGACTCCGTCGGCTACGATCTCGACTACGCTTTGGCGAAGGACGTCGCGCTGTCGAACCTCTACGTGCGAAGATTCGAGCCCCAGGACTTGCTGGGCTTGTCGGAGGCTCGTAGCTGGGACCGACTCGATTTCTCGAAGCGAAACACGCTCAAGCGGGAGGGCGTCGCCAAATGGAAGCTGGGCGCTAACGCGACGATTTACGGTTACGCGATTTGGTGGAAATCGCGGCTTGCCGAAGACGTCGAGCTTTCGACCGCTCCCGATGCCCTGCGAACGCACTGGGACCAAGTCTTCCTGCCTTTGCGCTCGCCCCTGACGGCCCTCAAGGGCGACGAAGTCGAAGTTCGTTTGGCCTGTGAATCGACCTTCCGCAAAGGTTTCTGGCAGACCTGGGCGACGCAATGGCGGCGCGCGGGGAAAGTTCTGGCACGCGAAGACGCTTCGACTCGAAACGGACGGCTTTAGGTCTCGGGATTTTCCGGGGCTGCCCCCTTTTCGGCCCGAAAAGTCGGTGCTAAGTCTTGTGGCTCCGGTAGCGGGAGTAGCTCAATTGGTAGAGCGTCAGCCTTCCAAGCTGAATGTCGCGAGTTCGAGCCTCGTCTCCCGCTCCATTTTGCCCAGGTAGCTCAGTGGTAGAGCACTTCCTTGGTAAGGAAGAGGTCCCGGGTTCGATCCCCGGTCTGGGCTCCAGCGTTTTTAGAGATCCTTAAGCGTCAACCAGCCGTTTTTCGCGTCGTCTTGGCGCACGAGTTTCCACGAATCGTCGATCGTCCGCGTCGGCAGGGTGCGAAGTGTCGCTTCCAGAGGAAGCGTTCGCGGATTCGTGAAGAGGCCGTTGTTCAAGAAGCGGCTGCCGCCGATCGCGAAAGGATTCACGCCGTCTTTCATCAGGAGCGCGGCTTTCACGGCCGCTTGGATATCGAGGTTCCCGAAGCCGAAGAGCGGATTCCATGCGCGTACGGTCGTGCTCGCGCCCGTCTCCGTCACCATGATCGACGATTGCAGGAGCACCGCTCGGATCTGCGCGGGGTTGAGGTCGGGATTCGCCTGGAGCACGAGCGCGGCCGCGCCGGCGACGTGGGGGGTTGCCATCGAGGTTCCGCTCATCTTGGCGTAACGGCCCCCGGGTACCGCCGAGTAGACTTGTACGCCGGGCGCCGCGATATCGGGTTTTTGGGTTTCTTGTCCGCGGAAGATTCCGGGGCCGCGGCTCGAGAAGTCCGCGATTTTGAGCCCTTCTCCCGTCGCCGCCACGGCGAACGCTTCGGGGTGCTCGTGCGGGGGCGTGATCGTCTGCGGATTCGGGCCCGAATTGCCCGCCGAGAAAACGGGAAGGATGCCGGCCGCTTCCCACGTCGAAATCATTCGGTAGAAAGGCTCTTGGTCCGGGGCGCCCCTCGAGTTCCAAGAATTACTCACGAGGCGGGGTTGGTCCGCCGTGTTGGGATTCGAATCGGGATCGAGCATGAACTCCATGCCCTTGAGCATTTCTTCCCAGCTCCCGAGGGCGCCGGCGGAGACCATCGTCGCTTCGGGAGCAACGCCGATCATGTTCTCGGTCGAACGCGTTCCGCCGAGAATCGTGCCGGCCGTGTGCGTGCCGTGCTCATCCATGTCGGTCGGCTGGTCGGTTCGACGTCCCGTGCGGCCGTCGAAGTACGCCGTGATTTTCCCCATGAGCGCGGGGTGTTTGCCATCGACGCCGGTATCGATGTGTCCGACGACGACGCCCTTGCCCGTGAACTGCGGCATCTCCTTGATGAGCGCCATGAGGCCTGAGGTCTCGAAGTGGTACGGAACCTCGCTCGACTCCGCGAAGCGCGAAACGCGCCGAACGTCGCGGGGGATCTCATGGGTGATCTCGTGATTCGCGTAGATCTTCAGCACGCTCGGTGCGGTGCCGAGAAGGCGCAGCCCGGCCGGGCTCACGTTCGCCGAGGCCGTGAGGCTCAAGGGAAAGACTTTGCGGATTTGAACGTCGCGAGAACTGCTGCGGTTGGCGCGGAGGTGGCTTTCCAGCAGTCGCATCGCCCGGTCCGAACGACCACGCAGGTTTTGGGCGAGGCGGACGCGATCGTAGCGTCGCGGGGAGCTGGCCCCGCCGGTGGGTATCTCGAGCAGCAAAATCACCTGAGTTTTGCGATTCTGCGGCCCGGTGGCAAAAGCCTTTAGGGCGGGGTCGATCTTGGTCTCCGCCAGGCTCGGGAGTGTGAAAAGGGCTACGAGAATCGCAAGGTTCATCTTCACAATGACGCGTTGTATCATAAATGGATGGGCAGACGAACGAGAAAGCCACTTCGGGCTGCTTTTTGGGCGACTTTACCAAGGCGAGACGCGTTGGTGCCTGGCTGTCTAAAACTTCGCCACGTGTATCTTCGAGAAATCGACCGAAAAAAGCAGATTTCCCTCGGGGTGGGCTTGCCAAGGCACAGCTCTTGTTTTTAGTGTCCCTCCAGTTGTTGGGGAACCGGAGGAGAGCTCTGTCCTACGCAACACTGATCAAAGTCGTTAGAAACGTCTAACACGTTGGTTCCTAGATTGTTTGTGATCGTTTGTTTTGAGGAGGCCTTTAGGCAATGTCGAAAGAGAAGTTTAACCGCGATAAGCCCCACGTGAACATCGGAACCATCGGTCACGTCGACCATGGCAAGACGTCGCTCACCGCTGCGATCACGAAGGTTTTGGCTGAAAAGGGCTTTGCCCAATTCAAAGCCTACGACCAGATCGACAACGCTCCCGAAGAGCGCGAGCGCGGTATCACGATCAACACCTCGCACGTCGAATACCAAACCGACAACCGCCACTACGCGCACGTCGATTGCCCCGGCCACGCCGACTACGTGAAGAACATGATCACGGGCGCTGCTCAGATGGACGGCGCGATCCTCGTCGTTTCGGCGGCTGACGGTCCGATGCCGCAAACGCGCGAGCACATCCTCCTCGCTCGTCAGGTCGGTGTTCCGGCAATCTGCGTCTTCTTGAACAAGTGCGACATGGTTGACGACGCCGAGCTTCTCGACCTCGTTGAGATGGAAGTTCGCGACCTTCTCTCGAAGTACGAGTTCCCTGGCGACAAGATCCCGATCGTCCGCGGTTCGGCCCTCAAGGCTCTCGAAGGCGACACCGGTGACCTCGGCACGCAAGCTATCTTGAAGCTCATGGCTCAAGTCGATTCGTACATTCCGTTGCCGGAACGTCCGAAGGACAAGCCCTTCTTGATGCCCGTCGAAGACGTTTTCTCGATCTCGGGTCGTGGTACGGTCGTCACGGGTCGCGTTGAGCGCGGTATCATCAAGGTCGGCGAAGAAATCGAAATCGTTGGTCTCAAGCCGACTACGAAGACGACGATCACGGGCGTCGAAATGTTCCGCAAGCTTCTCGACCAAGGCGAAGCTGGCGACAACATCGGTGCTCTCCTTCGTGGTACGAAGAAGGAAGACGTCGAGCGCGGTCAAGTTCTTTGCAAGCCGGGTTCCGTCATGCCGCACAAGAAGTTCATGGCTGAAGCCTACATCCTGAAGAAGGAAGAAGGCGGACGTCACACGGCGTTCTTCAACGGCTACCGCCCGCAATTCTACTTCCGCACGACGGACGTCACGGGTTCCGTGACCCTTCCGGCCGGTACGGAAATGGTTATGCCGGGTGACAAGGTTTCGATGGCTGTCGAGCTCATCACCCCGATCGCAATGGAGAAAGAACTCCGTTTCGCTATCCGGGAAGGTGGCCGCACCGTCGGCGCCGGCGTCGTCGCTAGCATCATCGAGTAAGTTCGGTTCCAAGAATGGCACGTCCTCACTGATGTGGGGGCGTGCCATTTTGTTTGCGTTTTGCGGGTTAGTAGCTCCAATTGGTAGAGCAAGGGATTCCAAATCCCTGGGTTGTAGGTTCGAATCCTACCTGGCCCGCCAGTTTCTGTGACTCTTTCTATAGTAGGTGTCATGAATAAGTATTCCAAATACGTAAACGCCCTCTTCATCGGTGGGGCTGTTTGTGTCTGGTTTGTGACGCGCGCGGTCACGGAGCAGCTGGTTGGCTACTTCCAGCTTGTTCGTCGCATCGGCCCTCAGGCGGATGCCCTCCATCACGTTGTTCCGGGGCTTCTGGCCCTTCTTACGTTTATTCTTTTGCGCCGTAGCGCTACCGCCGTGAACTTCACGACGGATGGTGTCTCGGAGCTGGTCAAAGTTCACTGGCCTTCCACCAAGGAAGTTCAGGTTGGCACGGTTGTGGTTATCCTCACCGTCATCCTTGCGGGGATCGTTCTGGGCTTCTTGGATCTCGGCCTGACGGCACTGATCCGGACGCTTATCGGAGCCTAAAAATTTCGGACCCTTGGTCGTAGCTTCCAAAAGTCGAAAGCGCGATTCGCATTCTTTTGGAATTTGCAACTATTCCCTTGAAAGTCTTTCTGCCTCTGCATAGGAAAAGTGCCTTATGTCAATCGATGGACCGCAAAATCCGAGCCAAGAAGGCCCGTTGGATACTTCCTACGAGTTGAAGTGGTATATCGTTCACACGCAATCGGGTTATGAAGCGAAGGCAAAAGCCTCCCTTCAAGAGCGTATTCAACGGTTTAACCAACAAGCGCACTTTGGCGATGTTCTTATTCCGGTCGAGTCCGTCGTCGAGCTTGTGAAGGGCCAAAAGCGGTCCACGGAGCGTAAATTCTTTCCTGGTTACATCCTCGTCAAAATGCATCTGACGGATGAGACTTGGGGCATCGTTAAGCATACTCCGCGTATCACTGGCTTCGTCGGAAGCCAGCGGACGCCGCCCTCGCTGTCGGAAGACGAAGTCCTTCGCATCACCAACCAAATGACGGAAGGTGCTCAGAAGGCCAAGCCGAAGTACAGCTTCAAAGAAGGCGACAACGTTCGCGTTATCGATGGACCTTTCTCGAACTTCAACGGAACGGTCGAAGAAGTCCGTCCCGAAAAGAGCAAGTTGCGCGTTCTGGTCTCGATCTTCGGCCGCGCGACGCCCGTGGAATTGGATTTCATCCAGGTCGAGAAGTCCTAAGTTTTCGTTCGTTAGATTGGGTCAAGAGGACGCGCCCTTTTAAGTCGTCCTCCTTATCTAGGAGAGCTTTTCGCGAAGCTCGCATGCACTAGGAAGAGGTGCCAAATGGCAAAGAAGGTAACGGGGTACGTTAAACTCCAGATCCCTGCCGGCAAGGCGAACCCGGCTCCGCCCGTGGGTCCCGCCCTTGGTCAGGCTGGGGTCAACATCATGCAGTTCTGCAAGGAGTTCAACGCTAGAACTCAGCCGCAGGCCGCTGAAGGTTTGATCATCCCGATCGTCATCACCGTTTTCTCGGACAAGTCGTTCACGTTCATCACCAAGACCCCCCCGGTCGCGGCGCTTCTCAAGAAGGCCGCTAAGATCGAGTCGGGCTCGGGCGTTCCGAACAAGACGAAGGTCGGCAAGGTGACGATGGCTCAAGTGAAGCAAATCGCCGAGCAAAAGATCAAAGACATGAACTGTTTCACCGTTGAATCCGCCATGTCCCAAGTTGTGGGCGCCGCCCGCTCCATGGGCCTGGACGTTGTGGGCTAAGGAGAAGCTGTGGGTAAGCGTCACGTCAATAACCTGAAGCTCTTCGACCGTCAGAAGAAGCACACGATCGACGAAGCCTTCGAAGTTCTCTCGAAGTTCAAGGCGACGAAGTTCGACGAAACCGTTAACGTCGCTTTCCGTTTGGGCGTCGACGTCAAGCAATCGGACCAACAGGTCCGCGGCGCGACGGTTCTCCCGAACGGTCTCGGCAACAAGGTTCGCGTCGTTGTCTTCGCCAAGGGCCCGAAGGCCGTTGAAGCTCAATCGGCCGGAGCTGACTACGTCGGCGCCGAAGACCTCGTTGAGAAGATCACGGGCGGATGGCTCGATTTCGATAAAGTCATTGCGACCCCCGACATGATGGTCGCGGTGTCGAAGGTCGGTAAGATCCTCGGCCCCCGCGGTCTTATGCCGAACCCGAAGACCGGTACGGTCACGATGGACGTCGTCAAGGCGATCAACGAAGAGCGTAAGGGTAAAGTCGAGTTCCGCGCCGAGAAGGCCGGTATCGTCCACTCGCCGATCGGCAAGAAGTCGTTCGGTTCGGACAAGCTGAAGGAAAACTTCAAAGCGCTCTCCGAGACGATTCTGAAACTGAAACCCGCGACCTCCAAGGGCGCATACGTTAAATCGGTCACCCTTTCGGGTGCCATGAGCCCTGGGGTCAAGCTTGATCCCACGCAGTTCGTTTGAGGTGAATCATGAATCGCGTTGAAAAATCCAGCGCCGTCGAGATCCTCCGCGAGAAGTTCCAGAAGTCGAACGCCGCTTTCGTCACGGAATACCGTGGCATGACGGTGGGCGCTCTCTACGAACTTCGCAAAAAAGTCCGCGAGGGCGAGGGCGAACTCAAAGTCATCAAGAACCGCTTGGCTCGCATCGCCGCCAAGGGATCCGCGTTCGAAGGTATTGCCGATCAGTTCAAAGGACCGATCGCCGTTGCCTTCTCGTACAAGGACCCGGTGGCCGTGGCCAAAGCCGTTCTCGGCAGCCTCTCGGATACGAGCCCGCTCCAGCTGAAGTCTGGTTCGCTCGGATCCAAGTTGATGTCCGGTAAAGACGTTACGGCTCTCTCGAAGTTGCCGGATCGGAACACGCTTCTCGCGATGCTAGCGGGAACGTTGCAAGCGCCTCTGTCTGGGTTTGCAAGAGTTCTGGCCGCGACGCCTCGTGGGCTCGCCAACGTGTTGGTCGCCGTAAAAGATCAAAAAGACAAACAGTAACCAAACTCTTAATTGGAATAACTAGGAGAAAAGAACATGTCGCTTTCGCAAGAACAAATCATCGACTCTATCGCCAACATGACCGTCCTTGAGCTCTCCGAGCTCATCAAGAAGGTCGAAGACAAATTCGGCGTGTCGGCTGCGGCTCCCGTTGCCATGATGGCCGGCGGCGGTGGCGCTGCGGCGGCTGCTCCGGTTGAAGAGAAGACCGAATTCACGGTCATGCTCGTCGACGGCGGCGCGAACAAGATCAACACGATCAAAGAAGTGCGCACGATCACGGGCCTCGGCTTGAAGGAAGCTAAAGACCTCGTGGAAGGCGCTCCGAAGGCCGTCAAGGAAGGCGTGTCCAAGGCTGACGCAGAGACCATGAAGAAGGCTCTCGAAGCAGCCGGCGCTAAGGTCGAGATCAAGTAAGTTCGTAGTGGCCCGCTGTAGGCCACTTGATTTCGGTTATTTAAGCCAAGGTCTCGGGCGTTCCGGGGCCTTGGCTCTTTGAGTTTACGGGCCCAAAGCTTGGGTTACCGTGAGGGAGTTCAATGTCGACACGGGAAAGTTTTGACACTGTTAAGCGAGTTCGTAAGAGCTTCGCCAAGATCGTTTCTCCAATCGAAACCCCAAATCTGGTCGACATTCAGAAGAAATCCTTCGAGCAGTTCCTCCAGTCAGGCGTCGCCGCCGATAAGCGCTTGCCGATCGGCCTGCAAGGGGTCTTCAAGTCGGTTTTCCCGATTACGGACTTCAACAACACCTGTTCCCTTGAATTCGAAAGTTACGCGGTCGAAAAGCCCAAGTACGACGTCGACGAATGCCGTCTGCGTGGGATGACCTTCGCCGCGCCGATCAAATTGACCGTTCGTCTCGTCGTCTGGGAAATGGACGACCATACGAAGACCCGCTCCATCCGCGACGTGAAAGAGCAAGAAGTCTACATGGGCGAAGTTCCGCTCATGACCGAGACGGGCTCCTTCATTATCAACGGGACGGAACGCGTCGTCGTTTCGCAGCTTCACCGTTCCCCCGGTGTGTTCTTCGATCACGACGGTGGTCTCACGCACTCGAGCGGTAAGCTCCTCTTCTCCGCGCGCATCATTCCGTATCGTGGCAGCTGGCTCGACTTCGAGTTCGATCCCAAGGACTTCCTGTACTGCCGGATCGACCGTCGTCGTAAGCTCCCCGTTACGGTTCTCTTGAAGGGTCTCGGTCTCAACACCGAAGAAATCCTCAACTACTTCTACGACGTGGAAGAAATTGCCCTCGAGGGTGACGTTTTCACGCGTTCGGTCTCCGGCCCCTTGCTCCTCGGCCAACGCGCGAACGACGATATCGTCGATCCGAAGTCGGGCGAAGTTCTCCTGAAGAAGAGCCGCAAGTTCACGCGCGCGATTCTCGCCGAGCTCGAAAAGCGCAAGATCAAGTCGATCCCGATGACGCTCGAAGAAGTCATCGGCCGCGTCGTCGTCTCCGACGTCGTCCACCCCAAAACCCACGAAGTTCTCGTCGAAGTGAACACGGCCCTGAGCGAAGGCGATATCGCCAAGCTCCGTGACGCCGGCGTCAAGAAGGTCCGCACGGCCTTCATCGACGGCGTGAACGTGGGGTCGTATCTCCGGGATACGCTCTTGATCGATAAGATCAGCAGCCAAGACGAAGCTCTCGTCGAGATCTTCAAGCGCATGCGTCCCGGCGATCCGCCGACGCTCGACAGCTCGCGCAGCCTCTTCCAGGACCTTTTCTTCAACGAGGCTCGTTACGACCTTTCGAAGGTCGGTCGCCTCAAGATCAACCACAAGTTCGGTTTCAAGGACGTCGCGCTCGAGAACACGATTCTCAGCAAGCAAGACATCCTGATGACCGTGAAGACCTTGCTCGAGCTCAAGAACGGCCGTGGCGTCGTCGACGACATCGACCACTTGGGTAACCGTCGCGTTCGCTCCGTCGGTGAATTGCTCGAGAACCAGTATCGCATCGGTCTCGTTCGCATGGAGCGCGCGGTTAAAGAGCGTATGAGCCTCCAAGAGATCGAAACGCAGATGCCGCACGATCTTATCAACGCGAAGCCCGTGAACGCGATCGTCAAGGAGTTCTTCTCGAGCTCCCAGCTTTCGCAGTTCATGGAGCAAACCAACCCGTTGTCGGAAGTCACGCACAAGCGTCGTCTTTCCGCCCTTGGACCTGGCGGTTTGACCCGTGAGCGCGCTGGCTTCGAAGTCCGCGACGTTCACCCGACCCACTACGGTCGTATTTGTCCGATTGAAACGCCCGAAGGTCCGAACATCGGTCTTATCTCGAGCTTGGCGACCTTCGCCAAGGTCAACGACTACGGCTTCGTCGAGACGCCGTACCGCAAGATCGAAGAAGGCCGCGTGACCGACGAAGTGTCGTACTTCTCGGCCCTCGAAGAAGAAGGCCACACGATCGCGCAGGCGGCCGTAGCCCTCGATGAAAAGGGTAAGTTCAAGGAAGACTTCATCGAAGCCCGTCGCCGTGGCGAACCTTCGCTCGTGCGTACGGAAGAAGTCGACCTCGTCGACGTCAGCCCGAATCAGCTCGTGTCGGTCGCTGCTTCGCTCGTCCCGTTCCTCGAGAACGACGACGCGAACCGCGCCCTCATGGGATCGAACATGCAACGCCAAGCCGTTCCGCTCCTCATCCCGCGGGCTCCGCTCGTGGGTACGGGCGTCGAGCGCGTCGTCGCCCGGGATTCCGGTGTGACGGTCGTCGCGAAGAACGATGGCGTCGTCGAGAGCGTCGATGCGTCCCGCATCGTCGTTCGTACCGAAGGCCGTTCGAGCCGCGCATCGGGCAGCGAAGTTGATATCTACAACCTCGTGAAGTACCGCCGCTCCAACCAGAACACCTGCGTGACCCAGCGGCCGGTCATCAAGGTTGGCGATAAGATCAAGAAGGGCGATGTCATCGCCGACGGTCCGTCGACGGAGCTCGGTGAGTTGGCCCTCGGCCAAAACATCCTCGTTTCGTTCATGCCGTGGGGCGGTTACAACTTCGAAGACTCGATTCTGATTTCCGAGCGTCTCCTCAAAGACGACGTGTTCACCTCGATTCACATCGAAGAGTTCGAATGCGTGGCCCGCGATACGAAGCTCGGTAAAGAAGAAATCACGCGCGATATTCCGAACTGCGGTGAAGAAGCCCTCCGTAACCTCGACGCCACGGGTATCATCCGTATCGGCGCCGAAGTGACCCCGGGCGACATCATGGTCGGCAAGATCACTCCGAAGGGCGAGACGCAGCTCTCCCCCGAAGAGAAACTCCTCCGCGCGATCTTCGGTGAGAAGGCCGGCGACGTTCGTGACACCTCCCTGCGCGTCCCTCCGGGCGTCTACGGAACGGTCATCAACGCGCACATCTTCTCGCGTGAAGGCATTGACAAGGACGAGCGTTACCAACAAATCGTTCGCGACGAGGAAGAGCGTCTCCTCCGTGACCAGGCGATCGAAATTACGATCATCCGCCAGGCCACGCTGAAGAAGATCAAGAAGCTCCTCCAAGGCGCCGAGACGACGGGCAAACTCCTGTCGGAAGACGGCGAGCATACGCTCCTCAAGAAGGGTCAACCCCTCTCGGGCGAAGACGTCGACAACGTTCCGTTCAACCTCCTCCGCCACATCCCGGTCGAAGAGAAGCTCGAAGAGCAACTCGTTCGCATCATGGATACGGTCGAAGAGCAGATGGACCTTGTTCGCATTAACTTCAACGAGAAGATCGGCAAGCTCAAGAAGGGCGACGAGCTTCCTCCGGGCGTCATCAAGATGGTGAAGGTCTCGGTCGCGATCAAGCGTAAGCTTTCGGTCGGCGACAAGATGGCTGGTCGCCACGGAAACAAGGGCGTTATCTCCCGCGTTCTCCCGATCGAAGACATGCCGTTCCTCGCGGACGGTACGCCGGTCGACATCGTGTTGAACCCCCTCGGCGTTCCGAGCCGTATGAACGTGGGACAGATCCTCGAAACCCATTTGGGTTGGGCGGCTCGCGGCATCGGCGAACGCATCCAGGAACTCCTCGCGGCTCACAAGCCGGATGCCCTTCGTGAGTTCCTCAAGAAGGTTCACACGAACACGGAACACCAAGGCTACCTGGATCGCGCTACGGACGAAGAAATCAAACGCATCGCGATGACCTATCGCGACGGCGTTCCGATGGCTTCGGCCGTCTTCGACCGCGCGAACGAAGAAGACATCCGTAAGATGCTCGAAGTCGCCAAGCTGCCCACGGGCGGCCAAACGACGCTCTTCGACGGTCGCACGGGTGAAGCTTTCGACCACGAAGTGACGGTCGGCATCATGTACATGCTGAAACTGCACCACTTGGTCGAAGATAAGATCCACGCTCGTTCCATCGGGCCTTACTCTCTCGTCACGCAACAGCCTCTGGGCGGTAAAGCTCAGTTCGGTGGTCAGCGTCTCGGGGAGATGGAGGTCTGGGCACTTGAAGCTTACGGCGCCGCTTACGGTTTGCAGGAAATGCTGACGGTCAAGTCGGACGACGTGGCCGGTCGTACGCGTATGTACGAAGCCATCGTCAAGGGTGAGAACGTGCTTGAACCCGGTATGCCGGAGTCGTTCAACGTGTTGATGCAGGAACTCAAGGCCCTCTGCTTGAACTGCGAACTCGTCGAAACGGCCAAGGAATAACTTTCAGGAAGGACTTGAGGCGAACATATGAAAGACCTTCTTAATTTCTTCGATAAGCCGACCGATCCCCTGCGTTTCGGCGCGGTGAAGATCTCGCTGGCCGGTCCGGACATGATCCGGCAATGGTCGCAAGGCGAAGTCAAAAAGCCCGAGACCATCAACTATCGGACGTTCAAGCCCGAAAAAGACGGCTTGTTCTGCGCGAAGATCTTCGGACCGATCAAGGACTACGAGTGCCTGTGCGGCAAGTACAAGCGCATGAAGTTCCGCGGCACGGTTTGCGAGAAGTGTGGCGTTGAAGTCACGCAAGCCAAGGTTCGTCGTGAGCGCATGGGCCACATCGAGCTCGCGACCCCGGTTGCGCACGTGTGGTTCCTCCGCTCGCTGCCGAGCCGTATCGCCACGATCCTCGACATGAGTCTCAAGGATCTCGAACGCGTGCTGTACTGCGAAGCGTACATGGTCACGGATCCGAGCGACACCGATCTTAAAGTCGGCGAAATTCTCTCGGAAGATAAGTACCAGGAAGCCATCAAGCAGTTCGGCCACAAGTTCGCGGCCTCGATGGGCGGCGAAGCGACGCGCGAGCTTCTTAAGAAGATCGACGTCCTCAAACTGTCGGACGACTTGCGCGCGAGCCTTGGTCAAGCCACCTCGGAAGCCGCTAAGAAGAAGTATTCGAAGCGCCTCAAGGTGATCGAAGCCTTCCGTGAATCGGGCAACCGCCCCGAGCACATGATGATGGAAGTCATCCCGGTGCTCCCGCCTGATCTTCGCCCGCTCGTTCCGCTGGACGGCGGCCGTTTCGCGACCTCCGATCTCAACGATCTTTACCGTCGCGTCATCAACCGTAACAACCGTCTCAAGCGCCTCATGGAACTCAACGCTCCGGACATCATCATCCGGAACGAGAAGCGCATGCTTCAAGAAGCCGTGGACGCGCTCTTCGACAACGGCCGTCGCGGTAAGACCTTCACGGGTCCGAACAAGCGCCCGCTCCGTTCGCTCTCCGACACCCTCAAAGGTAAGTCGGGCCGCTTCCGTCAGAACTTGCTCGGCAAACGTGTCGACTACTCCGGCCGTTCGGTCATCGTGGTCGGTCCCGAGCTGAAGCTGCACCAGTGCGGTCTCCCGAAGAAGATGGCGCTCGAGCTCTTCAAGCCCTTCATTTACAACAAGCTCGAAGAAAAGGGCTTCGTTACGACCATCAAGTCCGCCAAGAAGATGGTCGAAAAAGAGAAGGAAGAAGTCTGGGATATCCTCGAAGACGTCGTTAAAGAGCACCCTGTTCTCTTGAACCGCGCTCCGACGCTGCACCGTCTCGGCATCCAGGCTTTCGAGCCGGTTCTCGTCGAAGGCAAGGCTATTCAGCTTCACCCCCTCGTTTGCACGGCTTTCAACGCCGACTTCGACGGTGACCAGATGGCCGTGCACGTTCCCCTGTCGCTCGAAGCGCAGATCGAAGCGCGCGTCCTTATCATGTCGACGAACAACATCCTGAAGCCGGCCGATGGTAAGCCCATCATCATGCCGTCGCAGGATATCGTTCTCGGTATCTACTACATGACGCGTCAGCGTCCGGGAGCGATCGGCGAAGGCCGTCTCTTCAAGGACCGCGCCGAAGTCATCATGGCTTACGAGCTCCAGCAAGTGGATCTCCAGGCCAAGGTGAAATGCCGCCTCGGCGGCAAGCTCGTCGAGACGACGGTCGGTCGCGTGATCATGTCGGAAATCGTTCCGCTCGAGATCCCCTTCCAGGCATACAACAAGACGCTCGCGAAGAAGGACTTGGCCGAGCTACTCGACACCTGCTACCGCCTCATGGGACCGAAGCAAACCGTTCTGCTCGCGGACGCTCTCCGCTCGATCGGTTACCGTTTCGGTATGAAGGCCGGCGTGTCCATCGCGATGAAGGACATGCTGATTCCGGAAGCCAAGAAGAAGTTCATCGACGGCGCTTACCGCGAAGTGCAGGCGATCGAGAACCAGTACGTCGAAGGTCTCATCACCGACGGCGAACGCTACAACAAGGTCATCGATATCTGGTCGCAGGTCACGGAAGGCATCTCGAGCGAGATGATGAAGGGCCTGTCGAAGGAAACGATCGAAGGCGCGGACGGCAAGAAGATTGATAGCCAGTCCTTCAACCCGATTTACGTCATGGCCGACTCGGGCGCGCGGGGTTCTCCGGCGCAGATCAAGCAGTTGGCCGGTATGCGGGGTCTCATGGCCAAGCCCTCGGGCGAAATCATCGAGACGCCGATTACGGCGAACTTCCGTGAAGGTCTGACGGTTCTTCAGTACTTCACCTCGACGCACGGTGCGCGTAAGGGTCTCGCCGATACGGCGCTAAAGACCGCGAACTCCGGTTACCTCACGCGTCGTCTCGTCGACGTCGCGCAAGACGCCGTCGTGACGGAAATCGACTGCGGCGCCGAAGACGGCATCGATATGACGCCCCTCATGGAGGGCGGCGATATCATCGAAGGTATCGGCGAACGTATCCTGGGTCGCGTCGTCCTCGAAGACGTTCTGCACCTGACGACCGGTGCGGTCATCTGCCGGAAGAACGAGATGATCGACGAGCAGCTGGTTACGGCGATCACGGAAGCGGGCATCGAGAAGGTGCGCATTCGCTCGGTGCTCACGTGCAAAGCGAAGCGCGGCATCTGCTCGCTCTGCTACGGTCGGGATCTCGCACGCGGTCACGTCGTTAACATCGGCGAAGCGGTCGGCGTTATCGCGGCCCAATCGATCGGTGAGCCGGGTACCCAGCTCACGATGCGTACGTTCCACATCGGTGGTGCGGCGACGAGAAAAGCCGAACAGTCGACGATCGAAGTCCGCACCCCGGGCGTTCTCAAGTTCAATCGCGTGACGACGGTCGTGAACCGCGAGGGCACCTTGACCGTCATGAACCGTAACGGTGAGCTTCTCATCGTCGACGATTCGGGGCGCGAGCGCGAACGTTACAACCTTGTTTACGGTTCGAAGCTGAAGGTCGGCGATGGCACCAAGCTCGAGAAAGGTCAGATCATCGTCGAGTGGGACCCCTACGCGACGCCGATCTTGACCGAGCGTAAGGGTAAAGTCGTATTCACGGACTTCAAGGAAGGCGTCTCGGTTTCCGAGCAGCAAGACGAAGTGACGGGCTTGGTTCGCCGTCTCGTGATCGACCCGCAAGGCGCGCCGCTGCGTCCTCGCATCAGCATCGAAGTCGACGGAGAGATCAAATTCTCCTACACGATCCCCGTGGGCGCGATCGTGGCCGTCAACGCCGGCGACATCGTCGAAGCCGGTGACATCCTCGCCAAGATGCCGCGTGAATCGTCCAAGACCAAGGACATCACGGGCGGTCTGCCTCGCGTCGCCGAGCTTTTCGAAGCCCGGAAGCCGAAGGATTGCGCCGTCATCTCGGAGGTCGACGGAACCGTTGGTTTCGGCAAAGACACCAAGGGTAAGCGTAAGGTTATCGTGACGCCGGAAACGGGCGAGCCGCGTGAATACCTTATTCCGCGCGGGAAGCACCTCATCGTTCAAGAGAACGATTACGTGCGCCGTGGTGAACGCCTCATTGATGGCGCGGCCAACCCGCACGACATTCTCGCCGTTCTCGGTGAGAAGGCGCTTGCGAAGTACCTCGTCGACGAAGTTCAGGAAGTTTACCGTCTCCAGGGCGTGAAGATTAACGACAAACACATCGAAACGATCGTTCGTCAGATGCTGCGTCGGGTTCGCGTCTCGGAAATGGGCGATACGGGTCTCCTTGAAGGAGAGTCGGTCGAGAAGCAAACGCTCCTCGATTTGAATACGAAGGTCGAGCAAAACGGCGGCAAGCCGGCGCAAACGGAGCCGTTGTTGCTCGGTATCACGCGCGCAAGCTTGTCGACGGATTCGTGGGTCTCGGCGGCCTCCTTCCAGGAGACGACCAAGGTTCTCACGGAAGCTTCGATTTCGGGCCGTGTGGACGAACTGCGTGGTCTCAAGGAGAACGTCTCCATGGGCCGCCTGATTCCGGCTGGTACGGGTATCTACCACTACCAGTCGATCCGTCCGGAAATGGACATCGAAGACGAAGCTTTGCCCGTGGGTCGCGTTTACCAAGCGCCCCCGATCGAAGAAACCGACGACATGTCCATGGTCTAAAGGGACGGTTGTTGACAGGAACTGAGGCTCTGCATTAAGGCTGGCGATCGACTTGAAGAGTTGCGGGTCGATCGCCTCAATAAAGGCGGGTCGTTAAGTCGAAAGACAAAACGAAAGAACGGAAAGATTAGAGAAATTAGGTACTTATGCCGACAATTAACCAGCTGATCGCGAATGGCCGTAAGAAGGTCAAGTACAAGTCGAAGTCGCCTGCGCTCCAAAAGAGCCCGCAACGTCGTGGCGTTTGCACCCGTGTTTACACGCAGACGCCGAAGAAGCCGAACTCGGCTCTTCGTAAAGTCGCCAAGGTGAAGCTCACCAACGGCTTCGAAGTCATCTCCTACATCCCGGGCATTGGCCACAACCTTCAGGAACACTCCGTGGTCCTGATCCGTGGCGGTCGCGTTAAGGACCTTCCGGGTGTTCGTTACCACATCGTTCGCGGTACGCTCGATACCCAAGGTGTCGCTAACCGTAAACAAAGCCGCTCCAAGTACGGCGCTAAAGCGCCCAAAGCGTAAGTAGAAGGAAGCTGATACATGGCACGTCGTCGCGTACCTGAGAAACGTAAGATCATTCCTGACCCGAAGTTCAATGATAAGGTTGTCGCCAAGTTCATGAACGACGTCATGCGGGACGGTAAAAAGTCGACCGCGGAAGCGATCGTTTACGGCGCTTTCGATATCATCGAAAAGAAGCTGTCAGACGACCCCTTGAAGATCTTCAAAAAAGCTCTGAACAACGCCAAGCCGTCGGTGGAAGTTCGCTCCCGCCGCGTTGGTGGTGCGACCTACCAAGTTCCGGTCGAAGTTCGTCCGGATCGTCGCCAAACCCTTGCTTCTCGCTGGATCATTTCGTACTCGAAAGAGCGCGCCGGCAAGAACATGACCGAGAAGCTCGCCGCTGAGCTTCTGGATGCCGCCGAGAACCGCGGTGGTGCTATCAAGAAACGTGAAGACGTTCATAAGATGGCAGACGCGAACAAGGCGTTCGCGCACTTCCGTTGGTAGTTCTTTGGCCCTTTTAAAGGCCAAGCTGAAGCCCGGGAACCTTTGGGTTCTCGGGCTTTTTGTTTTTTGTTCGTCGCTCGCTTTTGCGAAAACGCGACGTCCCGGTCCGTCGACCTATTCCGAGCCTCGGGTTTGGACGTCGCATCGCTGCGGAGATCACCTCGCTAAGCGAAATCCCTATCGGCTAAGCGGTGATTTCGACGGGGACAAAAAACGCGATTCCGCTTGGCTCGAGTTTTCGCCAAACGGCCGCAAGTTCCGACTGCGTTTGAAGACCGCGCTTCGTGCGCAGGCGAAAACTTTGGCGAGCGGGGAGAGCGCCTCGGATCTCCGGGAGCTCTATTTGTTAGACTCCTTGAAGCCCGGTCTTGTTCAGACGGCTTGCGGGAAGGGTTACCGTCCTTGCCGTAAAGCGGAGCCCGCCTCTTTTCATGCGACGCACTCCGTTTTAGCGCTCTTCGAGTGCGAGGGCGCATCTTGGGCCTTCCGACGGAAGTCTTCTTCTTTCGAGAAGCTTTCGCTGACCGAATGAGGGGCGTCTGATAGAAGGTCCGCGTGTCGGATCTCAAGAAAGTTTCTCTCGAACGCTACCGTAACATTGGCATCATCGCGCACATCGACGCCGGCAAGACGACGACGACCGAGCGCATCCTGTACTACACGGGGATCAACCATAAGATCGGCGAGGTCCATGACGGCTCGACGACGATGGATTGGATGGAGCAAGAGCGGGAGCGAGGCATCACGATCACTTCGGCCGCGACGACCTGCTTTTGGCGCGAGCATCGGATCAACATCATCGACACGCCCGGACACGTCGACTTCACGATCGAGGTTGAGCGATCCCTACGCGTCCTGGACGGCGCCGTAGGCGTCTTTTGCGCCGTGAGCGGGGTCGAGCCCCAGTCCGAGACGGTTTGGCGTCAGGCCAACAAGTATCACGTCCCGCGCCTTGCCTTCGTGAACAAGATGGATCGCGTCGGCGCGAATTTCGATGACGTCGTGAAGCAGATCCAGGAACGCTTGGCGGCAAAACCCGTGAAGATCGTGCTGCCGATCGGCGCCGAGGACGCGTTCGAAGGTTTCGTCGACTTGGTGCGTATGGAGACGGTACTTTGGAAAAAAGACGATACGTCGCTCGGGGCGACCTTCGAGAAGGCGCCGGTTTCGGGCGAGCTTAAGGAAGCGGCCGAAGCCGCGCGGGCCGAGATGCTCGACGCCGTCGCGGAGTACGACGACGAAGTCATGAATAAGTATCTCGAAGGCGAAGACCTTTCCGAAGAGCTCGTGCGCCGGGCGATCCGGAAGGGAACGCTTTCGCTTGCGATGGTTCCCGTGCTTTGCGGATCGAGCTTCAAGAATCGCGGCGTTCAGTATTTGCTCGATGCGATCGTCGATTTCCTGCCTTCGCCGCTGGATATTCCCGCGGCTTCGGGCTTCGAACCCGATAACCACGAAAAGGTGCTGACCCGCAAAGCGGATCCCAAGGAGCCCTTTTCGGCGCTCGCGTTCAAGATCATGTGGGATTCCTACGTCGGCAGCCTGACCTTCATCCGGATCTACAGCGGCGTACTTGAGTCTAACCAGAACGTCTTGAATGTCGTGAAGGGGAAGCGTGAAAGGGTGGGGCGCATCCTGCGGATGCACGCGAACAAACGCGAAGACATCACGTCCGCTTCGGCGGGCGAGATCGTCGCATTGGCCGGCCTTCGCTTGACGATGACGGGCGATACCTTGTCCGACGATCGCGCTCCGATCCAGTACGAAAGAATGACTTTCCCCGAGCCGGTCATCTCGGTCGCCATCGAACCGAAGACGAAGGCCGATCAAGATAAGCTCTCGTCGAGCCTCGAGAAGATGGCTTGGGAAGATCCTTCCTTCCGCGTGCGCCAGAACGAAGAAACGGGCCAAACCCTGATTTCCGGCATGGGCGAACTGCACCTCGAAATCATCGTCGACCGGCTTTTCCGCGAACACAAAGTCAACGCGAACGTGGGTAAGGCGCAAGTCGCTTATAAAGAAGCCCCGATGTCTACCGGGAGCGCGGAGGGAGTCTGCCAGCGCCTCGTCGCCGGCAAGCAAGTCTTCGCTTCGATCACGCTCGAGTTGTCGCCGCGCGATCGTGGCGCGGGGAATCTCGTTTCGCTCAAAGCGA
>ERZ761607.2503-NODE-2503-length-19768-cov-9.002993_pt1 | contig 19768 bp, 19 predicted proteins | sample MGYA00511164_ERZ761607 | MGnify/ENA primary metagenome ERZ761607 (study PRJEB28899, sample SAMN02445080) | bioreactor sludge metagenome | biome: EBPR sludge | place: Australia: Brisbane, Thorneside Wastewater Treatment Plant | collected 2011-06-22 ... | reverse complement strand
GAATATTCAGAATCATTTTATTCGAGTATAAATAATTTCAGAGCATTTTTGAAATCAAACAAAGAAGTAACCGAGAGAAAACAAAAACTTGATTTGAATTTTATAAAATTTATAAAAAAACTTTACGACGCCAAGATGTTGATAAAAAATAAAATCAAAACCGACCTTTTCATCCTGAAAAAAGAAATCACCTCAAACGTCTATATGATAGAAAAACACTGGCTCTTAAAAATATTGATGAATTGCAGAAGTGAGGGGGATATTTAAATATATACTTTCAACAATAAAGAAAGTTTTTCTATTACTTCATTAAATTCAAAATCAGGTAATTTATCTATGAACTTTGCTTCTCTTATTTTCCAATCCAAAGATTTTACATGGTCTGATAGTATAACACCTGAAACTTTTAATCCAATTGGGATTTTTACTTCAAAGCTATATCCTTTAATTTTAGATGTGATGGGAACACAGATTGCAAGATTTGTTTTTTCGTTATACTGTGAAGGTGATAAAATTAAAGCAGGTCTTTTCCCTTTTTGTTCATTTCCTGCTTGAGGATCAAAATTAATCCAAACAATATCTTTTTGTTCGGGAATATAATTTTTCATGAAAGAATTTCATTACCTACGGATTTTCCAGTAGAAGTTTCAGAATGAAGATTTGACTTATTTATCCCCTCTAATAGATCATTTAAATTATATTTTTTTCTCTTTTTTAGTTTAGAGATTATTATCTTACTTTTTTCCAATTTTATTTCAACTGAGCTTCCTTCAGAAATGCCCGTCTCATCAGCAAAATTTTTGGGAATCCTCAGTGCAAGACTATTTCCCCATTTTTGAATTTTAACATCCATTGTATATACTTTGTTTATACAAAAATAAGAATCTACAAATATTTATGCAATGAATTTTAATTTTAGAAACACCTCTCCTCACCCCTCTATCAATTTGTCATTCTGAACGAAGTGAAGAATCCCTTGTTCATCTATATGTCATTCTGAACTAAATTATTTGTGCCGATTATTTAGGAATGAATTTCTAGTTATTGAATTACGCAAATCCATCGGTCGCTTCGCTCTCTCAGGATGACATAGTGCAGAATATTTTCACTTTTAAAATCTAAGCTCTATTAAACTAAATAATCAAAATACTCTTTACACCATCACCCCCTCACACCTCTAATCCCTTATACATTTCCTCTATAATATGTGTGTATTTTTCTTCGATGACTTTACGTTTGAGTTTCATTGTGGGGGTCATTTCGCCATCTTCAATTGTGAATGGTTTATCCAACAATTTAAATCGCCTTATCTTTTCATAAGTCGAAAGCGAGGAAGTCGCTTCCTTTATATCTTTTTCAACTTTTTTATATAACTCATTATCTATATTTAAATCCTTTTCCGGCACTATCAATGCAGTTACAAACATTCTCCCGTTTCCTATTACAATTGCCTGATCAAGATATGGAATATGTAAAATCATTTCCTCTATTGCAGTCGGTGCGATATATTTCCCTCCCGAAGTTTTGAACAAAGATTTTTTTCGGTCAGTAATTTTTATATATCCGTCTTCATCAATCTCTCCTATATCTCCCGAGTGAAGCCATCCTTCTTTTAATGCCTCCGCAGTCGAAACCTCATCTTTATAATACCCTTTCATAATCGTATCACCTTTAATTAATATTTCACCTTCATCTCCGATTTTAACTTCAACACCCTTTAATGCCGGACCAACCGTTCCAACTTTGATTTTTTCAGGACGGTTTACAGAAATTACAGGTGATGCTTCAGTCATTCCATATCCTTCAAGCGTTGCAAGTCCAATGTTATTCATAAATTTGTTTATGGTTTTATTCAAAGCACCTCCACCCGAAACAAAATATCTTAAATTCCCTCCGGTCTTTGCTTTGATTTTTTTATATACAAGTGAATCATATAAAACAAACTTAAAACTTTTCCTGTCGAAATTTTCACTGTGTGCAAAATCAATTGCAGAAGTAAATAATTGTTTCCTTAATCCGCTGAGAGTTTCGCCCGATTTCATAACTTTGTTATACATTTTATCAAGCAGTCTCGGAACAGTTATAAGAAAAGTCGGCTTCACCTCCGGCATCTGAACTCCTATTGTATCAATGTTTTGTGCGTAATAAATTTTTGCTCCATTCATAAACGGAAGAAGATAACCCGCCGTTCTTTCATATGCATGGCTATATGGCAAGAATGATAAAAAAACATCCCGCTCATTAATCTCAAGAATATTATTACATCCTTCAAGATTAGAATATATATTTTTGTTTGTGAGCATTACCCCCTTAGGATTTCCCGTAGTTCCTGATGTATAAATTATCGAATACAAATCTTCTTCATCTGTTTCATTAAGTTTATCATTTATAAAATTTATATTCTCACTCCCTTCTATCACTATACCTTTCGATTCGAATTCATTTATAATTTCATTATAAAACATTAACCCTTCAGGACGTTCATCACCGGTAAAATCATTATAAGAAATAATTTCAAAATCCAACCCGCTTTCTTCTTTGATTTTCAAAAGTCTTTCGAGCAATAGCGAAGTCGATACAAAAACAACTTTACTTCCTGAGTCTTCGATTATATATCTAATCTGATCTTTGCTAAGTGAGTTATATATCGGGACAGTTATGATTCCGCTGATTGCACATGCGAGGTCAGTACAAATCCATTCAACTCTGTTTTCGGATAAAATCGCAACCCTGTCAGATTTTTTTATTCCGAGTTGATTTAATTTTAAATTTAAAATACGGATATGTTTTAATATATTGTATAAAGTCGCCGGAATGTATTTGTCCTTAATTTTTGTAAATACGATATCAGAATCTGAATTCCGGGATTTTACAAGTTTTATTAACAAATTACAAATGGTTTTTCTGTTCATTTTGAAATGTTAAATAATTGTTTTTCAAATTAAATACTTGAATTTATATAATATTAATATTAATTTAAACAAAAAACTAACCTAAATTAGCCAATTTATGAAAAAAATAATTTTACTTTGTTCAGTAATTTTGTTTGCAGTGTCTTTAAATAACGGTTTTGCTCAGGGAGATTTAAGATTAAACGAGAAAAGTAACGGTGAAGTAGCCGGTGGTTTTATCGGATATCCATCTTGGATTCTTGGAATTTCATTGGGTTCAAATCTTGCCGTTAATGATGCATACGGAAGAATAAGTGATTTATCAACATACGGAATGAAATCCGGAAGAAGTGTTGATATTAATTTTAAATACGGTCTTGGAACAAGAAAAAAATCAAGAATAACTGTTAGAGCAGGATATACCAAAATGATAAATGATGATCGTGATAGATTTTTCCTCGTTGCTCCTGTATTAATGAATCCGGATCCTCCACATTCATTTTATGATATCATCACAGGTGCTATCGGATATGAATACGTTTTCGGATCACCTTGTTGCAATAAACAAACACTCGGGATTGCTTTCACATTTAACAACATCAGTGCTCCTGATTACAACTCAGTAAGAGGAAAAATTGATGGTGCAATGAGAATCGGTATTGAACTTAATGCAGGATATGAATTTATGCTTGGAAAATCAGGTAAAACAGGATTGGCATTAGGATTCAGATATAATCAATTAAATGCTTTCAATTCATCAAATGCAACCGGCGTTAATAACTATAATTTAAATGACGGTGATGCAGCAGGTGGAGCAGGATTTTCAAGAAAAATCGGTTTATTCTCAGTAACCTTAGGTTTAAACCTATACGGAAAATAAGTGTGTTTTCATGTTTTTGTTTTTTAGGGAAACCGGTGTGATTAATTTCACACCGGTTTTTTTGTGTGTTTTTATAAAATTTTTAAAATTTGAATTTATAATTCTTATCCCTCATAAGTCTTTTCAAGAGGCTCATTAAAAAGAGGAATGTCATTCTGAGGGGGTGAAACGACCGAAGAATCTCTAATTAATTAAAGACATTTACGAGATCCTTCACTGCGTTCAGGATGACATTACCGGATTTTTCACTTCTCCCTCAGGAGTCTCCCGGAGGGGACTCCTGAGCAGTAATGCTTAATCCGCAGGAGTCCTTTACAAGAGTCTCATGCGAAAGAAGGAACGTCCTTTGCATTACACTCCTGCGGAATAGGGTGAGTCTTACAGTAGGTAAATGTGAGATACCAGCGGTTGAAGTAAACACCGAATGTCATTCTGAGGAAGTGCAACGACCGAAGAATCTCAAAATGATAACAGATTTTTATGAGATCCTTCACTGCATTCAGGATGACATTACTAGTATTTGGATATATAAACAAAAATTAATTAAAGACATTTACAAGATCCTTCACTGCGTTCAGGATGACATTATCGGATTTTGTATAAATCCGCTGGATTCATTTTGAAGTTTTAATCGCTTAAAACTGATGTAGTATAACATTCAACTCTTCCTCATTTTGAATTGACATATATACCCTATATTTCTATTTTTGACATTATGAATTGCCTCAATTAAATTTTAAAATTATCGTATTTTAATACCTCTTAAATTTCTTTTCGAATTAAAATTTAAAAACTCTGAATAAATATATTTTTAAATTCATTTTCCTGTTGATTCCGGCGGTGATTTTCTACGCATGTGAAAAGAACAGCGATAACGTGATTGACGTTAATATTTCTTTCCCTACAATTTCTAATCTGACTGTTACGCCTGATACTATCTTTACTGTTTCTAACGCTCCTGTCGTCGGGCTTACCGCATCTGTAAAAGTTACTTCTGAAGATGTTATCAAAAACGTCATCTGCACAGTTATAAATTCCAAAGATTCAACTTTAGGTTTCTTTAATCTCAGGGATAACGGCTCATCTCCAGACCCTGTTGCTAATGACGGCATCTATACCGGAAATATTTCCATTGAAGGATTTACATGTCTTGCCGTTGGTAACTATAGAGTGGAAGTTTATGCGGAATCTGAACAAGGTGCATTCAGCAATGTGCTTTCAAAAGTTCAGCCTGTCAGATTTTCAAATAATGTTGCACCGGTAATTTCAAATCTTGTAATACCTGATTCAGTAGTGAGACCGACAACAGGACAGTTTGACATAACTCTACAACTCAATGCAACCGATGCAAACGGTCCATGCGATATTAACTTGGTTTACTTTGAAGCATACAGACCTTCCGGCAGTTTCATTGGTCAGATACCAATGTTTTTCAGTTCAGGAAATTTATATACATTCACAAATCCTGTTCTTCCTGCTGCTGCTGACAGTTCTTATGGTTACTTTAAATATACTTTCATGGCTATTGACAATTCAGGATTGCAGAGCAATATTATCAAAGACAGTATTAAATTCGTTAGACCTTAATTCACTTATTAAATGAGAAAACTACTTATAATTTTATTTTTATTTTCACTTTCATCTTCAGGTATCGCTCAGAATATTATTTCATATAAAAATTTTAAACTTTCAGGTTTTGATTTTTCTACACCTAAACCTCAGTCAGAAAAATTTTCAAAAATAATTCCTAATATTTCTGTCACTCCGGTTACTTCAAAATATCCTGTCAGTAATTTTTATACCGATATAATAGTAGCAGGTGATACTGTATGGTTCGCTACAGGCTCAGGTGTTATGAGAACTATAGATAACTTCAGAAATTTTCAAAGTTATTACGGACTTGATCCTTTCGGAGATGATGACATTTCAGGATTCAGTGTTAATAAAAATGTTGTTGTTACCGCAACTGCTATAAGCGAAGAGATAAGCGGTGAATCTGTCCCGACAGGAACAGGAATAAAAGTTTCAACTGATTACGGTTCTAACTGGAATGCGTTTCCACAGCCCGTTGACCAGCAATCTGATACGATAATCCAATACGGAAACAATAATATAAGATGTCTGCCAGTCGTTGTTCGTCAGCAGAATTTATCTTATGATGTTGCTATTACAAAAAATCCAAATTCAGCAAATAATTATATAATCTGGATCACATCATTCGCAGGCGGTTTAAGAAAATCAACTGACTATGGTAATACATGGTTAAGAGTTGTATTACCTCCGGATAATCTAGACAGCATTTATCCCGGCGGAACATATAACTTCACACTCGATCCGAGACTAAATCTTAATCACAGGGCATTTACAGTATTAGGCGTGGATGACTCAGTTATATATGTCGGAACTGCAAACGGGATAAACAAATCAACCGATTATGGTATCAGTTGGAGAAAATTTAATTATCAAAATTCAGGCGGTAATAATAACGGCAATGGTGTTTCAGGAAATTTCGTAGTTGACTTATATGCAATGCCTTATGGTAATCAGAAAATTATATGGGCAGCGACAAGAAGAGCAGAAGATAATAATGAAAAAAATGGTTTAAGTTATACGGCTAACGGATTCAACTGGAATTATACTTTAAAAGATGTCACAACAAACGGAATATCTTCAAAAGATTCAATTGTTTATGGACTAACGAGTGACGGACTTTACAGAGCGAAATATTTAACTTTTGACTGGAGCAGTCCCCCATTGATTTTTGATGAACAAACAAAAGATAAAGTTACAACAAAATTATTCTATTCAGGTGCTGCAATTAATGATACTGTTTATTTCGGAAGTGCTGATGGTTTGCTGAGAACAATTGAGACAGGTCTTCCCTGGGTTTCTAAATGGAAAATTTTCAGAGCAATCTCTCCAATCAATGCAAACTCAGATATTAAAACTTATGCCGCTCCAAATCCTTTTTCACCTGATGATGAAGTGGTAAGAATTTTTTACAGAACAAATAAATTTTCAGCAAAAGTTACGATTAATGTCTTTGATTTTGCCATGAATCCGGTGAGAACCGTTATTCAAAATGCAACGAGAACAGGTATGGAAGAATTATATACTCAATGGGATGGCAAAGATGACAAAGGAAGCAGAATAGCAAACGGAGTATATTTCTACAGGATAAAAATCGATAATGAAACAGAATCCTGGGGTAAAATTTTAGTGTTACAATAAAATGAGAAAAATTTTAATAATATTAATTTCAGTTTTTATAATTTCAGAAATTTCTTTCGCACAAGTTGGAAGTTATGCGGGGTCATTCTCAAGAATGGGTTTCGGTGCGAGAGGTCTCTCAATGGGCAATGCACTTGTTTCCAATATCTACGGAGATGTATCAGGATATTACAATCCGGCACTTGCAGCATTTCAGGAAGAAGGATTTTTAAATCTCGGATATACTTTTCTTTCACTTGACAGAAAATTAAATTTTGTCGGCTTTGCAAAAAAATTCAATTTGCCTAATCAACCTAAAGGCGGTGCAGGTATTTCTCTCGGATGGATAAATTCCGGGGTTGGAAATATTGACGGAAGAGATAACGATACACGTTCAATAGGAACATTAACAACTTCCGATAATCAGTTATATCTTGGAACAAGTTTTTTACTTTCAGAAAAATTTGCAGTCGGTATAGGTTTTAAATATTACTTATCAAAACTATACGAAGAAGTAACTGCAAACTCAATTGCATTTGATTTCGGTGCTGTTCTCAAAGCAAGCGATGATCTTGCATTCGGTTTATCTGTGAGAGATTTAGGTGCTAAATATGAATGGAACACATCGAATATATACGGAAGTGTATTCGGAAATACAACTGAAGATAAATTTCCGACACTGATAAATTTCGGTGCATCATACAGATTGCCAAAGGGAATCGGCTCGGTTTCACTCGAGTCACAGATGATTATGATACCAAAAAATAAAGATAATACAAACCCTGACAAAAAAAATGAATTCGGTCTTAAAGTTGGCGGTGAGATTATCGTAAATGAATATTTTAAATTCAGAGGCGGAGTTGACAGAATTAATTTTTCAAATGAAGATTTCGCGGGAAACTTAATTCCCTCGCTCGGAGTTGGATTTTATAAAAACTTTTCCGGTTCAATGAAACTCGGGCTTGATTATTCATTTTCCCTTGAACCATTTACACACAAGCCTGTCCAGAATATTTCTGTAGGTTTTAAATTTAAATAATATTAAGTTTATTAATGAAAAAAATTTTTGTAATCATATTTTTATTATCTGTTTCCCTGAATAATTCATTTGCACAAAACGACGGTACGGCAAATACAGGTCTTTCTTTTCTGAAACTTGGAGTCGGTGCTCAGTCAATCTCTATGGGTGAGGCATACTCACCTATATCAGAAGATGCAACAAGTATTTATTATAATCCTGCGAGATTATTTTTCGGTTCAACAACAAATGTATATCTTGCACACAATTCTTCAGCAACTGACTTCACTAATGATTTTATTGCTTTTAAAACTTCAGGCACTAAATGGGCTATAGGATTCGGTGTTCAGAGGGCTGCTGTGAATGATATTGAAATCAGAGAAATTCCCGGTGCTCCAATTGGAAAGTTTAATGCGGAAAATTTATCAATCGGTTTATCCGTAGGTTTCCGCTTCAGTTCTACAATTACACTCGGAGTTACATCAAAATTTCTATATGAAAAAATTTACGTGGATGATGCTTCAGGTTTAGCGTTTGACATTGGTGCGGCGTATGAAAAAAATAATTTTTCGGCGGCATTTGTTCTTACAAATCTCGGAAATGTAAATGAACTTAGAACAGTCGCAACAAAACTACCATCCGCAATAAGGTTTGGTGTCGGTTATAAATTCGGAAAAGGTGATTTAAAATTCCGTTCATCTGCTGAAGGATATCAGGTATCAGACGGCGGAAAATTTCATATACACACAGGTCTTGAAGCAGGTTACAAAGATATGTTTTTTGTAAGAGCAGGTTTTCAAAGCAACTATGAAAATAAAAATTTCACTGCCGGAGTCGGGTTTAAATACAACGCGTTCACACTTGATTATTCGTACGTTCCTTATAAATATGCATTTTCAAACAGCAACACATTTTCTCTCGGTTTGAATTTTTAAGTTTGAATTTTAAAATTTAAATTTTATAAAGGATTACATACTTCAATATGTAATTCCCTTCCCTAAATGCCGTTAACTGAAACTTTAAATAATCCGGCTTATAAAAAATATTTTTTGTTTTTTATATTCCTGTTTCTTGTTGCGGTTAAATTGCCTTCAATTTTAACCAATGATATGCAGCCCTGGGACGAGGGTATGTATGCCGTCAGGGTTCTTGCAGTTCATGAGTTCGGTGCTTTTCTTAATCAAAGTGAATATTCAGTCGGCGGATTTTATTCCGCTTCCCATCCTCCTTTACTTATTTGGATAGGTTATATTTTTTCCTTGATAGCGGGAACAGATGCTTTTGTTTTTAAGATTATCATATTCATTTTTTCCCTTTTATGTCTTTGGCTGATAATAAATATATCCCGGATTGTTTTTGATTTGAAAACGGGATATCTCGCCGCGATGCTCTTCACCGTTAATATTTTATTCCATGTTTTTTCCAAACGTTTCCAGTTTGATATTCCATATATCTTTTTCATATTATTATCGTTTTACTTTTTTCTTAAATACGCCGATAACCCAAAACTTAAATATTTAATTTTTTCAGGTATAAGTTTCGGACTTTGTCTTATGGTAAAAATTATTGTTGGCGTTTTTATTCCGATTGTAATTATAACTTTTGTTCTGATTAAATATAAAACTCTTAAAATAAAATTTTCTCATTTATTTCTGTTCGTTTTTACAGGACTTGTAATTGCTTTGCCCTGGCATATTTATATGATAATGAATTATGGAAATGCTTTCCTTGAATACTTTATCGGCTTTCATATTTTCTCACGTGCTTTTACAGGTGTGGAAATGAATGTAAAAGGTTCGGGAATTTTTTATCACATAAATTATCTTATGTCTATACTTCCTGTAGCGGTATTATTACTATTTGCTTTTATAAATGATATTAAAAATTTTAAATCCATTCCGCTAAAAAAATTTTTTATATGGGTTTGGTTTATGACAGGACTTGTTATAATTAGTTTTTTCAGGACTAAACTTGAAGTGTATGGATTTTTTATTCTTACCCCGGGAGTAATTCTCATTTCTAATTATATATTTAACTATCAAAACAAAAATAGATTTTTCTCGTCAGTTATTTTGTTTTTCTTATTGTTGAATATCTTCTGGTTTGCGACTGAATCTCTCAGACCGCAATTTAAAAACTATCTCGTCTCAGATGAAAAAATTATTATACTTACAATACTTTTTATATCAGTTATCTTGATATATGCAATTTGTTATTTCGTTTCGGCTAAAATTAATTTATCCAAAACACTTGTATATGCCGTTATAATTTATTTTTTCGGGTTTAATATTTATTATTTATTCAATCCGCCGGAATGGGATAATAATTACATTCTCAGCGGAATAAAGGATAAAGTATTTGAAAAATATGATGAGACAGAGAATTTATATTATGTCGGAAGTAATTATAAACATAACGCACAATTAAGTTTTTATTTTAACGGAGATGATCTGAACTGGGATAAACATAAATATAATTTTTTACTGATGGATACGAAATATAACAAAGAGTTAACAAAATTTGAATTATCCAATACTTATAAAAAAACTTTTCTCATAGTTGAAAAAGACGGGATCAACAGAGTTGACTATCCTGAAAGTAATCAATTTATACCCGAAAATTTTAAACTGATAGAAAAATCTCCCGGATACGAACTTTACTCTAATTTTTAAAAATGTTTGATATAATAAGATGTGAAAATATTGAAAAGGATATTGAGTGGCTTGAGTTTTTAAGGAATCAATATAATATTTTTTTCGATCCGGATTTTTTGAAATACAATGACGTATTTAATAAAGATATTAAATGGCATAATTTAAAAATCAGGGATTTAAAAACTAATAAGATACTTGCTATAATTCCCGGCTGTGAAAAAAATATAAACGGCGAAAAAACTTTTTTCAGTTGTGATGGAGTAAGTTTTGCCGGATTTCTCTGGAAAAACAGAGCTGATGCTACAAACTATATAAAAGTTTTACCGGAGTTTAAAAATTATATTAAGCAACAGGGATTTAAAAGATGTCTCATTAAAGGAATGCCTTTTCTTTATAAAAATACTCCTGATGAAGAAATTGAATATTCCTTTTTAGAATCAGGATTTCACATTTCATCTTATGCAATAACGAATATAGTTCAACTTGACGGATTTGATTTTAAAAATATTTCAGGTTCAAAAAAAAGATCAATAAATAAATCAAAACAAAATATTACTGTATCATCTGAACTTGATATAACTTCAAAGGATGAATTTGCAAAGTTTTACAGAGTTTTAAAAGTTGACCGGAATCAAAAAAATATTAATCCGACACATTCACTCGAAGAACTTGAATATTTATATAACAATTTAAGGAAAAGAGTTATTTTATTCTCTGCTGAAGTTGAGGGAAAAATTGCCGGTATATGTGTACTTTTTTGTGTAACCGACAATGTTGTGTTGAATTTTTATCTCGCTCAGGAAGAGATTTTCAGTAAATCAGGAGTTCCTGAAAATATTCTTTTTGAATCTATTATGTGGGCTAAATCTAAAGGATATAAATACTATGACATTGGTACATCAAGTGTGAACAATAAACTATCAGAAGGATTATTTCAGTTTAAAAAAACTTTTCTCGCAAACGGATTTTTAAGAAAAAATTTTGAATTAAATTTATAATGACAATAAAAAATAAAAAAATATTACTTACAGGAGGGGCTGGGTTTATAGGCAGCACTCTTGCCGAAAAATTATACAAAGATAACGAGATTTTAATTTATGATAATTTTTCAAGAAACTCTCTTCAATACAGAAAAATTGATTTATCAAAAATAAAAATTGTAAAAGGAGACATTCTTGATTTTGAATTGCTTAGAAAAACCTGTGAAGAATTCAGACCGCAAATTGTAATACACCTTGCGGCAATTGCCGGAATTGATACAGTAATTTTGAATCCCATAAGAACAATGGATGTAATTGTTACGGGAACGTTTAATATTTTAAAAGCACTCGGTAAGTATTCTTCCAAACTTGAAAGAGTAATTGATTTTTCAACAAGTGAAGTTTTAGGTTCTTATGCATATAAATCAACCGAGAAATCTAATACAAATCTTGCACCTGTTGGTGAAGCAAGATGGACTTATTCAATAAGCAAAGTTGCAGGTGAACATCTTCTTCACAGTTATTATAAAGTTCACGGTTATCCTTCCGTAACAATCAGACCGTTTAACATATATGGTCCCGGTCAAGTGGGTGAAGGTGCGATTCAGATTTTTATTAAAAACGCAATAAAAAATAAACCTATTGAAATTCACGGTGATGGAGATCAGATTAGATCATGGTGTTATGTTGATGATATGATAAATGCAATTTTTATGTGTCTCACAAATAAAAAAGCAGTCGGTGAAATTTTTAACATAGGAAATCCTAAAGGTACTATAACAATTTCTTCTTTAGCGGAAAAAATTATCAGACTTTGCAAATCTAAATCTAAGATTAAATATATTCCAAAAAATTATGTTGATGTGGAGCTTAGAATACCGAGCATTGAGAAAGCACAGAGTCTGCTTGGCTTTCAGCCAAAAACTGATTTGAACGAAGGGATTATAAAAACTTATAAATGGTATAAAAAATATTGAATTATTTTTTTCTTGCGGGCGGTGTAATGGGGTTAGAAAATCTCAGATTTTTAAGCGATTCAAATCTGAAACCGTCTTTAGTAGTTTTTTCAAAAGATGAAGAAATAAAAAACTTCTGCCATGAAAATAATATTGAATTTAAAGAACTCTCTAATGATTCATCAAACTCAAAAAACATTTCTTCACTTACAGAGGTTTTAAAATCTTATGATTTTGGAATCTGTTCAGGTTTTATGCAAATTATTCCCGGAGAAATAATTACAACAGTAAGAAAAGGAATTTTTAATATTCATTGCGGTAAACTCCCTGATTACAGAGGAAGAGCACCAATCTCAAGAACTATTATGGACGGATTAATAAAACTTACCGTCACAATACATAAAATGGATGAAGGAGTTGATTCAGGAGATATACTTGATGAGGAGACCGTCTTAATTGATGAGATGGATAATGTTAATGATGTGTATAAAAAAGCAACACTTGCAGCATCAGAATTAATTGTTAAAAATCTTGAAAAAATTAACTCCGGTAAATATAAATTATCTCCTCAGGATTTATCTATCAAACCAAAAGCAAATTTAAAAATTACGAAAGAGGAACGTAGGATAAAATGGAGTGAACCGGTTGAAGTTATTTACAATCAGATTCGTGCTTTAACATATCCATATCCCGGTGCTTTTTTTATTTTTAACGGAAAAGAATTTATTATTGATTCTGCAATAAAATCTGCGGATTTTAAAAATGAAATGGAAAAAGAAAAAAGTTTGTATGGGAATAATAATTCGTTAGCGATAATCAAAAATGTTTCCGGTAATGGTGTTCAAATTGATTTTTTCTCGGGGAGTTTACTGATAACAAAAATCAGAGATGAATCTGATTTTTCAATTTTTAATATAGGTGATAAAATAGAATGATAATAATAGATTCACATATACATATCGGGCAGTGGTCAGAAATTTTTTTCAATTATAATTCAACTGTTGATGAAGCGATAACTGTAATGAAAAAAGCAGGTGTATCTGCCGCTGTATGTATGCCTGCCGATAATGAACAAAATGAAAAATTATTTAACGAAGTAATTAATAATCAAAATTTTAAATTTTATTTTAACGCCTGGATAAATCCTGAAGATAAAATACTTGACGGATTTCTGGATAAACATTTAAAAAATATTTCATTATTCAAAATTCATCCTTCAATTCAAAGAAAAAGAATAACTGATGAATCTTATGATAAATATTTACAGATAGCAGCAGAGAATAAAATTCCTGTTATTGTGCATTGTGGAAGATGGCAGGATATTGCAAGTTATAAGTTTTGTCTTGAAGTATCATTGAAATATCCGGAACTGATAATTATTCTGGCACATCTTGGAGGTGATACACCATCTCTATATTTAGAATGTGCATCAGAAGTTAAAAAACCTGAATATAAAAATGTTTATCTCGGAACAGAATCAGTAAGAGAATTTAAGTTTGTTGAGCAGGTGATAAATAAAGCCGGAGCAGAAAAAGTAATTTTCGGCAGTGATTATAACTTATGCCTTCCACAGACATTTATACCTGTAATTGAAAATATAGACATATCTGCCGGAGATAAGGAATTAATCTTCAGCGGGAATATATTAAGGTTGTTAGGATTTAAAGATTAAATAATAGTTTTAATTTTTCAAATACTTCATTTTTTTGAAACTTATTCAATTCTCCTAATTTTTTTGAAATCATACTTTTTTCTAACGTTGCTATTTTGTGAATCCTTATGACCGAACTGATTTTTAGCCCGATTGCTAAATAATCTTTAATCAATATATCATATATAGAGTTATAAATTTGTCCTGTAATTCTGCAAACCAAAATATCATTATCTTCAGAATCTACTAAAACCAATGCTCGTCTTTTTTTAATTTCTGAGATATTTGAAAATGGAAAATTTAACAATATTATGCCACCATACTTATAATTATTCATCATAAACATTATCAATTTCAGAATAACCTTTATAAAATTCCTCTTTCACTCTATCATTCATAAATTTTTCTTCATCAATATTAATTGCTTTATCTTTAAATAATAAAATCACTTTAACGTTTTCTTTCTTATCATTATAAGGTAAAAGATTATCAGGAATTTTAATTGTATTATTTTCTATGACTGAAATAAATTCGACTGCCTTCATTTTTTTAAAATTTACTGAATTGAATTCAATATAAATATTATCAATTTTTTATCTAAACTGAAATATAATAAACAATAACCCAAAAATATTACATTTAGCACCACAGAATTTTGCTGGTATGCCTATGGACTTTGTTAATATGCACCGGAAATTCGGATATAATTCACGGCTCATAACTTACTATAAAAATACTTTAAACTTTCCCGAAGATATTTCTCTTCACTTGCCAACTCATACAGGAAAACTTGCTAAAAAATGGAGAGACAGTAAAATTCAGGAAACTCCTTCTTATTCTGTTAATAAAGAGGAACTTAAATATTATTCGGCTAAAAATCCTCTTGAATCGGTTTATTTCAGTTTGCGTGATTTTAAAAACGCAAAGAAAATTAATAAAGCGATAAAAGAATTTAATTTAAATGAATATGATATTTATCATTTTGACGGAGGAATGGATTTATACCGTGATTGCCGCTTTGCAATTTCTTTAAAAGAAAAAAAGAAAAAAATTGTTTGTTGTTATTTCGGAAGTGATCTGAGAACAAGAGGTATTTTTAAAAAAATGGATGAAATTTCGGATTTGAATTTGACGGTAGAGTTTGATCATCTTAAACTTCATAAAAATATTAATTATATTTTTTTTCCATTTGATGAATCAGAATTCACTCCAAAACCAAGAAATAATTCAAAACTGAAAATTGTTCACTCTCCTACAAACAGGCACTTTAAAGGCACAGATAAAATTATTCCCATAATTGATGAAATAAAAAATGAAAGACAGATTGAATTTCTTTTACTTGAGAATCTGCCACGAGATAAAGTTCTCGAAATAAAATCAACGTGTGATATCGCTATTGATCAGGTCGGAGGTGAGTCCGGAGGCAGCGGTTACGGAAAAAATTCTCTTGAGACACTTGCAATGGGAATATCTACAGTTACTGAGTTTTCAGATGATTACTTAAAATTTCTCGGAGATAATCCTTTTATTAATTCAGATATATCAAACTTAAAGAATAATTTGTTAAAACTTATTGATAATGATACTTTAAGAAATGATATTTCTAAAAAAGGAATTGAGTGGATTAAAAATACTCATTCATTTGAAGCGGTTAATAAAAGTTTATTAAACTTATATTCTAAATATAATATTTGCTAAAGGTTCATCTTAAATCTTTATTTTCACAGTCGGTATTTTACGGACTCGGATTGATTCTTAACCGTTCAATCGGGATTTTGTTATTACCTTTATACACCGCTTTTTTCACATCAAACCAACTCGGTGCTTATGCTCTGATTTATTCACTATGGCTGTTTATAAATGTGATTTATCTTCTCGGAATGGAAACTTCCTTTCTGAAATTTTTTATAGATGCTAAATCTGATGAAGATAAATCTGAAGTATATTGTAATACATTATTAACTGTATCGGTTACTTCCATATTTTTTTCAATAATTATTTTTTTATCCGCCGAATCAATTGCAAGCCTTATAAACTTTGAAAATTTTTCAGAAGGAATTTATTTGGTGAATCTTCTTGCAATTGTTCTTTTTTGTGATGCTCTCTATCGCTTTCCCCTGTTGCTTTTACGGGCGGAACAAAAAGCAAAAATTTATTTCCGGCTAAATATTATAACCATTATTTTAAATTTATTTTTTAATTTTTATTTTATTGCGGTATTAGATAAAGGTGTTGAATCAATTCTTATCAGTTATCTCATTTCCTCTTTTTTTACTTTTATAATTTCTCTTTACGTAACGAGGAATTTTTTAAAACCATCAGTTTCAATTAAGGTTATAAAAAAACTTTTACAGTTTGGTAATAAATTTATATACATCGGATTACTTATAATATTAATAGATCAGTCCGATAAATTTTTCTTAAAATATTTTTTTGACGAAAGCACAACGGGAATTTATTCCGCCATTTCAAGGCTCGCCGCTGCTATGGGAATTTTGATGGCTACTTTTAAATTTACATGGACTCCTTACTTTCTCAATCTTGAAAAGACTGAAGAAAATAAAAATGCGATATCAGATATTTTTACTTATTTCATTTTTTCAGGAATGTTTTTGTGTTTAATATTTTCTTTTTTTATTCCCGTAATTGTCAGTTTTAAATTCGGAAATTTTTCTTTCATAAATGAGAATTACTGGATTGGTTTGCCAATACTTCACATATTAATTTTGGCTTTCTTATTTTCAGGCATTTTTACCTTTCTGAATGTCGCTCCTTTTTTTTCAGATAAGACTTATTTACTTTTAATCATAACATTTATTGGTTTTGTTTTAAATATTTCACTTAATTATTTTCTCATACCATTATTTGATATGTCCGGTGCTGCATATTCGTTACTTTTTACATATCTTATTATGTCAGTATTAATATTAATTCTCTCACAAAAAATATATCCTATAAAATATAAATACAGCAAAATTTTGATACTTTTAGCGTCAGGGTGTTTATTTTTATTTATAAATCCATTGATATATGTTACTCCGGCTTTAAAATTCGCCTTAAATATTGTTTTTATAGTACTTTATCTCGTATTATCCAGATATTTGGTAGGTATAAAATTAAATCAAGTAAAATCAATACTTAGACGCTCTACTTAAAGCAACACTTTAGATTTTTCCCTCTTGACATTTAAATCTAATATAGTTAAGTTAGTGGAAAATTTTTAGTATGAAAAATATTTTTTTATCAGTTTTCTTATTAATTCTTTCAATCCCTGAAAACACCTTTTCACAGGCATCAGGCGAACCAGAGAAAAATAATTCAATATCCTCAATAAACAACGATAACTTTAGAGTTACAAACGAATACGAGATGGACGTAGAGTCATTTCTCGGAATGTTTGACGGAGTTATTTCAGAGGAATTAATTTATTCTATTGATGAAAATCTTCCTGAAAATCTTGTAGTAATAAATTACGGAGTCGGAGATTTTGACGGTGACGGAAAGTTAGATGTTGCCGTTTCTCTCAGAGATGAAACCTGCACCGGAAAATGTTATAAAGTGATGCTTATGATTAATGATGAAGATATGGCTTATAAGACTGTCGGCGAACTTTACGCAGACTGGAAAGATACTCCATATGATGTAGGTTTTAATATCGAAGACGGTTTGTGTTTAATTACATATCGTGAAGGTGAAAAATGGAAAAGTTCATATTACAGATATAATAACAGTACAGGTTTAAGAAGAGTAAATATGGAATTAACCGAATAAGAGTTTATTGCCAAAAACAATAAAACTACCCTTTCTAAAAACAAATCCCGGTAAGTTGCTCTGCCGGGATTTTTTTTTGTCAAAAAAATTGCTCTGCGAATTTATTGAGTCCAATCCGTAAAAATACTTCACAACGATTTGTATGAGTCAAATCAGTAAAAAAGCTTCACCACGAATCCCGCGGAGCGGGACAGGTTAACACGAATTTAAACTATTTACACAAACTTTACATCTTCATTCCACCAGAAGTCTCATGTAATGAACTCCTTCTCTCCTCTCCAGCAGAAATCTCATGCAATGAACTCATACGAATAATTCCCCTCTCCCGCAGGGGTCTCCTGAAAGGGACTCCTGCGAATAATTCCCCTCTCCCGCAGGAGTCTCCTGAAAGGGACTCCTGCAAATAATTCCTCTCTCGCAGGAGTCTCCTGTAAGGAACTCCTGCGAAATGAAAATTTTTAATCGTTTTGGGCTGATTCAATATTATCAAATCATAAAACCATATTGTTCATTTAATTATTGATATAAAATAATTAAATTAAAACTCCTCAGTTATTTATTTAAAAACTCAGTTTAAAAAACCAAAATATATTAAATATGAAAAAACTATTTACTATTCTTTTTTTCCTTTTGATAGTAAAAGGAAACGTAAATTCACAGGTATTATTCAATGAAAACTTTGCATATACCGCAGGTGATTCAATTCAAGCACATGGTTGGATTACAAATACAGGTACAACTAATCCATTACTCGTATCTACTCCCGGATTAATTTTTTCCGGATTTCCAAATTCAAACATCGGAAATTCTTTAATCTTAAGACCTACCGGTTATGATGCGTGGAAAGGTTTCAATCAAGACAGCACAGGTGCAATTTATACTGCTTTTATGGTTAGAATTGATTCAGCAAAAGGAACAGGTGATTACTTCTTTGCTTTATTACCTTCAACATCAACAACAAACTACACAGCGAGAACTTATGCTAAAGATACAACAGGTGGAATTTCATTCGGTATCAGCAGAGGTACAGTTGCTTCAGGAATTGGCTGGTCATCAACAACATTCAATTATGGTACTACTTATTTATTGGTTGTAAAATATAACTTCATTGTCGGCACAACTAATGATGAAGTTAGTTTATATGTATTTAATACTACTGCACCATTAACAGAGCCTGTAACAGCGACAGTTGGTCCTGTTCCTTCAACTGCAGGAGACGCAGTTAACATCGGAAGAGTTGCCGTTAGACAAGGAACTGCAACAGTTGCACCTTATCTATATATAGACGGATTCAGAGTTACCAAAACTTGGGCTGCAATCGTAACAAATGTACAAACAACAAGCACAGTTGCTGAATCATTTAAATTATCACAAAACTATCCTAATCCATTTAACCCGGCAACAAAAATTAGTTTTGCATTGCCTTCAGCAGGTAAAGTAACTTTGAAAGTTTATGATGCACTTGGAAAAGAAGTAAATTCATTGGTAAATAATGATTTGTCAGCAGGTTCATTTGAATATAACTTCAACGGATCAAATTTAAATTCAGGTGTATATTTTTATAAACTTGAGTTCTTCGGAAATGACGGAAAGTTTTTCACTGATATGAAAAAGATGATGTTGATTAAATAAATTATTTTAATATTTAATTCATTAATTATAAGAACCCGGTTGTAATACATAGCCGGGTTTTTTATTTAAACTGTATTTTTTTTCTTTTTATTCAGAAATTCTGTTATTTTTCTTTTTATCCATTC
>ERZ761607.2501-NODE-2501-length-19778-cov-5.322517_pt1 | contig 19778 bp, 14 predicted proteins | sample MGYA00511164_ERZ761607 | MGnify/ENA primary metagenome ERZ761607 (study PRJEB28899, sample SAMN02445080) | bioreactor sludge metagenome | biome: EBPR sludge | place: Australia: Brisbane, Thorneside Wastewater Treatment Plant | collected 2011-06-22 ... | reverse complement strand
CGCCGGGCACGGCCCGCCAATCCCGGCCGGATCCATCCAGGCGGCCCGCGCAGCCGTGCGAATCCCGGCGGACGATGCCGCTGTCGGTAGCGCGGTCCGAAACCGCCCCAGCCACTGCTCCACGTCCTGATGCTGCTTGTTGTTGTTGTTCATGTTCCGACTCCCCCCATCATGTTCCGCAAGGCCGCGATCCCGTAACGGTAACGGCTGGCTGCCGTATTGGGCGGGATTGCCAGCGCCACGCCGATTTCCTCAAACGTCATCCTCTGGTAGAACTTCAGGATGATCACCTCGCGTTGCTCCATCGATAAACCGGACAACAGGCGCACCGCCTCGGCCTCTTCCACGGAGGGTTGGTGCGGGGTGGCCGCGGGAACCAGCCAGAGGTCGCGCGGATCCACCTGGATGTCGCGGCGGCGGCGCAGCAGGCTGGTTGTCTCGTTGCGCACCATCGTGAAGAGGTAGGCGGACAACGAACGCGCACACGCAAGCTGGTCGCGGTGGCGGGCGATCTTCACGAACACATTCTGCAACGCCTCCTCGGCATCGTGGTGCGAACACAACCGGGCCTGGGCGAAGGCCAGCAACCGTTCTGCGTAGGCGTCCCAGATCAGATCGATCGAACGGACCTCGCCTGCGCGCAAGGCGAGCAGGATGGCCTCGTCCATCCCGTCGTCTCCCGGTGCTTGGTGTTGGGTCATCGGGGACACGACGCGCGGGAACCGGTTTTTTGTCTACGGCTTCGCGTTTTTTTCAGATGCACATCCGCAGAGCAGCCGGTCGAGCGCCCAGCGACCTCCGCCCCAGACGGCGAAGAACAGCATGACCACGAGGTAGAGCAGGGCCAGTTCCTTCTTCTCGAACGGATCGCCGCCGTGGCGGATGAACGCGGCGACGAACATCGTGCCGGCGATCAGCGCGGCGCTGACCCGCGAGCCGAGGCCGAGGGCGAGCGCGATGCCGCCGACCAGTTCCGACAACGCGGCCAGCCAGGCGAACAGGCCCGGCAGCGGGAATCCCATCTCGCCCACCCCGGCGGTGAACCGCTCCATGCGGCCCTCCTCGAAGATCTTCCCGTAGCCATGCGTCGCCATCATCAAGCCCGACGCGACGCGCAGCAGGCACCACGAACCCTGTTCCAACCAAGCCATCATGGATTGTTCCTTCCTGTCTGTGTTTCCGCCCTTATGCCGCAAATGTGTACACGCGGCGAACCCTTTTGGTGTATCATGGACAACGGTCGCCACCGCGTGTTCATCCGGACCGCGCCACGACGGCCATTGGGGTATAGGGTATGCGAACAACGATTGGATGGGGAGTACTTGGCGCGGTCATCACTGTTTCGGCCTGGGCGGGGCGCCCACCGTTGCACACGGTGACGGTGTCGGTTTCCTCGAACGCCGGGGCCGGCAGCGCCTTGTACCTCGCGGTGGACCGGCCGGAACTGAACCGGCTGACCACGACCGGCGCGGTGCGCATGGTCTCGCCGTCGGCGAACCAATGGACGGTCAGCGTGGCCGTGCAGGGTTCGACCGTGGCGACCTCCGCGATCTACCGGCTCACCGCGCGCACCACCTCCAGCGCCACCCACTGCACGCCCGGCAACGGCAACCTTTCCGGCACCTCGTTTACCACCAACCTGCCGTTGTGGAATCCCGGCTACACCGGCAAGACGGTCTTCTACCGCACGTCGTGGACCAATGCGTTCATCCTGTTCCGCGTCGGCGAAAGCGAGACGTTCAGCAACGCGCCGATGACGCGGATCGGTGCGGGCCGCGCCGCGGGCGAATTCCTGTACCGGGTGGACGGCATCGGCGAGGCGGGCCGCCCGCTGGAGTTCGTGCCGAATGGCTACAACGTCGCGGGGGTCCAGCAGTGGGACAACCCGGCGTCCGGCGGCGTGAACAACAACTACTATACGCCGCTCGACACGTTGTTCGTGCAGGACGGCCAGATCTACAACTACACGCCGCCGGCCTCGGTGTCCGCACCGCAGGTCATCTCCGTCACGGCGTGGAACTCGAGCTACACCGGCAACGGCATCCCGACGCGCGGCGGCCGCATCTACCTGCCGCGCGGCTATGCGCAGAACACGACGAAGCGGTATCCGGTGCTGTACATGCACGACGGTCAGAACGTGTTTGATCCGGGCGGGGCGTTCGGTTCGTGGTCGGCCGATGCCGCGGCCACCCGCGAGATCATGCACGGACGGATGCGCGAGACGATCATCGTCGCGGTGAACAACTCGAACAACCGCATGAGCGAATACGGCACACCGCAGGACGGCTACACCGGCGATTACTACCTGCGCTACCTGGTGCACAACGTGAAGCCCGCGATCGACGCGGCGTACCGCACGCTGACCAACCGCATGGATACCGGGGTGATGGGCTCTTCGCTCGGCGGGCTGATCTCGGCTTATTGCGGGTTGAGCACGAACGTGTACGGGCTGATCGGCGCGGTGTCGCCGTCGTACTGGTACGGACCGAATTTCCGCACCTGGATCAGCGCGCAGCCAACCAAGGGCGTGCGCATCTGGCAGTGTGCCGGCGCGAGCGAAGGCGCGTCGATGTGGGATCATTTCTGGCCGGTGCTCGGGTACTACCAGCAGGACGGCTACGTGGTGAACGACGACCTGCGCTACGCGATCGGGTGCGGCGAGGGGCACAACGAGGCGGCGTGGGCGAACCGCGTGCCCGGGGCGTTCCGCTTCCTGCTCCATCCGTGGGACGAAGCGAACACGTTGGAGACCAACGCCGCGCCATCGCCCGGCACCGTGCAGTTCGAGTCCGCGAGCCATACCGTGTCGGAGACCAGCGGAGTGGCACGGGTCTGGGTCACCCGCCTCGGCGGCACGGCGGGCGGAGCCACGGTGCAGGTGGCGACGGTGAACGGATCGGCGCTGGCCGGATCCGACTTCACCGCGGTGAACACGTCGCTCGCCTGGACCAACGGCGACGGCGCGGCGAAATTCATCGATGTACCGTTGATCAACGATACCCTGTACGAGCTGACCGAGTCGTTCACCCTCGCCCTGTCCTTCGCCACCGGGGCCAGCCTCGGCACGCCGGGCACAACGACGGTCACCGTGCTCGACAACGATCCGGCACCGCCGGATATCGTCGTCACCAACCCGCCTGGCGCCACGTTGACCGTCGCAGCCGAGACCGGTGCGATCGACCTGGCCGGTGTGGCCAATCCCTACCTCTGGCCCTACCTCGCCTGGACCAATGCACGGACCGGCGCGGCCGGAGCCCTGCCCGCCACGCTGGCGTGGAGCATCGCCGGCGTGGCGCTCGCCGAGGGCACCAACGTCATCACCGTCACCGCGAGCAACACCATCCCGGTGATTGCCACCAACGCCACCGACCGCGGGGCGAACGCAGCGTATGGCGACGGCTGGACCGAGGCCGACAACGGCGGATCCGGATTCGGCGCGTGGGTCCTCACCACCAGCACCACCAACGTCAACAACAACGGGCGTTTCATGGCCACCAGCGCCGCCGTCGACATCGGCACGCCGGCGTGGGGCCTGTACGCCAACAACGACAACCTGTCCGAGGCGCGCCGGTTGTTCGCCGCGCCGCTCGCACCCGGCCAGACGTTGCGGGTGAGTCTCGACAACGGCTTCATCGATACCGGCCGCGGCATCGGCATCGCCGTGCAGAACGACACGAACGCGACGTTGTGGGAGTTCTATTTCAACGGCGGTGATGCGACCTATTCGATCAACGGTGCCGCGACCGACATCGGCTGGACCAGCACCGGCATCGACCTCGAGCTCACCCTGACCGGACCGACCCAGTACCTCGCCCGCATCACCCCGCGCGGGGGCACGGTGCGCGAGATCACCGGCAACCTGATCCCGCGCGCCTCGACGGCCGCCACCCGTTTCCGCGCCTGGAACTACAGCGCGGGCAGCGGCTCCGACTACGACGTGTTCTTCAACCACCTCGAGCTGGTTACCCGGACCGCGGCCGGCTCGAGCACCGGCGCGACGGTGGCGATCACCCGGCCTTCCGGTTGGCGCGACGGCATTCCGCTTTCGTGGTGGAACCAGTACGGGCTCGGCACGAACGAGACGGCTACCGGCGACAGCGACGGCGACGGCGCGACCCACTTCGAAGAGTACATCGCCGGCACCCATCCGGGCCAGGCCGCCTCGGTCTTCACCAACCGCATCGCCGCGGCCGAGGGCACGGCCTCCCTGGTCCTGCAGGCCGGACCACCGACCACGAACACGCGCGTGTACGCGGCATGGTTCAGCACGAACCTGTCCGAAGGCGTCTGGCAGCGGCTCGGTGGCGGAATCCCCGGCGCGTCGAACGGCGGGGCGGTGTGGATCGGCGTAACCAACAGCGGGGCGGGCGGGTTCTACCGCACGGCGGTCGAACTTCCGTAGCGGCGCGGCTCAGGGCGTCGCGGTCGCCGGCGCGGCAGTGGCGAAGTTCTCCTGGAACGCGGGGAACTGCGCGAGGGAGGCGAACTCGGGGCCTTTCGTCCAGGTGCCGACGAAGTCGCGGCCGAAGCGCGCCGAGGCGCGGATCAGCACATCGACGGCCAGCGCCGGTTCATTCTTCTGTACGAAACACTGGGCCAGATAGTAGTAGGCCTGCGAGTTGCCGGGTTCGTCGCGGATGACATTCTCGAAGGCGCGGATGGCCTGGGCGTAGCGGCCGAGGCGGAGGTGGACCGCACCGAGGCTGTTCTCGGCGACGTGGTTGTTGCTGTTGAGGGCGACGAGCTTCTCGAGGTGGCGGATCGCCGCGTCGTAGTCCTCCATGCCGATCAGCACATCGGCGGCGATCTGGTGTGCCGGTTCGGAATACGGCTCGGACTCGACCACCCAGGAGGCGAGGGCAAGCGCGTCGGGGTATTGCCGCAACTGGAAGGCGCACTGGGCGAGGGCGAGGCGGGCGGGCACCGAGGCGGGCTGGACGGCCACCGCGACCGACAACGGATCGCGCGCGGTGGCCCAGCGTTTCTGTTCGATCAGCGATTGCCCCCAGTCATACAACACATCGAACCGGTGCGGGGTCAGCGCCACCGCTGCGGCGAAACGGTCATCGGCCTCGCCGAACCGGCGCTCGCGGGCGAAGCGGCGGGCCTCCTCGTGCAGCCGCAACGATTGCTTCACGTCGGCGGTCAGCGCGGCCAGGTCAACCGGAATGCCGCCACCGGGATCCACCGGAGCCGGGGCCACCGGTGTGGCGGGTTCGGCGATGACGACCGGTGCCGCCACCGGGACCGGGGCGGAGGCAACCGGCGCGGAAGTCTCCGCTGCCGCGGGGGGCGGGGGCGACGAGCGGCGGTAGCGCAATTCGCTGTAGGCGACAAAGCCGGCATAGCCGACGGCGATCGCAAACACGGTCAGCCACAACACCTTGTCGTTGCCGCCGGCTTCGCGCCGCTGGGCGCGCCGGGAACGCGACGTGGAGAAGTCGCGGTCGCGGGAGCGTTGCCGCACCTGTTGCTCCACATCGCGAACGGAGAACCGTTCGCCGCTGAACGGATCGGACGAGGACGCGTAGCCACCACCCGGCTTGAAGGCGGTTGACGGTTCACTGGTTCGCGGGGCGCGGGGCGTGTCCATGCTTACACAGAACTAACGGTTTGAAGGTTCGTGGTCAACGGGATTCGCCGGTTCGCCCAACACGGCGCGAAGGTCATCGGGCAGGTCAACCGGTCCATCCATCCGCACGAGGTCCTGCCAGACCTGGCGGGCAAGATGGGGCTGCCCGCTCTGCACGAAGGCGCGGATCAACCGGAGTTCGATCTCGCGGCGGCTCGAGGGCGGCAGGTTGTCGGCGCGGTGGCGGGCGCGCTCGAGCACGACCGCGGCCTCGGCGGGTTGGTCGAGGGCGAGCAGGATCATGCCGAGGGTGTCGAGGTAGGCGGGGTTCGACGGCTCGATGGTGAGGGCGCGGCGGGCCCAGCGTTCGGCCTCGCGGCGCTGTTCGGGTTGCTGGCCGAGCAGGTAGGCAAGGTTGTTGGCGGCGCGCGCGCTGAGCGGGTCGATAACCAGCGCATCGCGGTAGGCCTTCTCGGCGGCAGCCGGATCCCGCGCGCGCTGGTGGATGCGGGCCTGGGCGAGCAGGATGTTGATGTTGCGCGGATCGGCCTGCTGCAGGGCGTCAAGGTCGGCCAGTGCATCGGACCACAACCCGATTCGCTCGTAGAAGCGTGAGCGGGCCACCCGTTCGCGCGTGGACAGGGTCCAGGCGATCTGGTCGGGTGGACATAGCACGAGGGTCCAGTTGCGCACCGGTCTCCAGATCGGGCGGAACTCCGCATAGGTATAGACGCGCGGTTCCTTGCCGCCCTCGTGGACGAGCAACTTTTCGGCAGGCTGGTTGAATCCGATGATGATCATGTAGCGACGGGTTTTGGTGTCATCGCCGCGATCCTGCACCATGACCAGCAGCGGGATGCCGGAAAGCAACCGGTCCTCGACCTCGCGCATCGTCGCATAGAACGAATAGGACCAGAGCATACGCCGGTCGGCGAGATCGATCATGACCTCTTCGGGCGGGATCAGCATCGCGGACATCGCGGCGATCAGCCGGCTTTCCGCCTCGGACGACAACACCGGTTTGTTCCAGTGCGCGAACAGCGACGCGACGGCGGAAATGCCACCCTGGGCAGCATCGACGCGCAACGGCGGCACGTTGGTGAGCAGGATGCCCGGACCCGGCCCGAGGGCGAGTTCCTCGGCGAAGCCGGGGGCGCGCCGGGTGGTGGCACAGCCCGAGACCAACAGGGCAGCGGCAAGCAGGGCGAGACCGGCGCGCCTAGAATTGGAGTGTCTTGTCGATGACACCGCGCACCCCCGGAGTTCCCCGCACGATGCTGACCGCCCGCAGGCGGACGTGGGCCTGGTCGATGCGGCCGCTGAGGGTGACGATGCCATCATCGACCGTGATGCCGAGCCGAAGCGGCGCAGTGACCGGGTCGCTGGACAGGCGCTGTTCGATGCGCACGCGCACCGCGGTATCGGACGGATCGCCCCCGTCATCCAGGGCGGGTAGCGAGGCGCAGCCCGCTCCGATCATCGCCCACGCCATCATTACCCAGGCAACCAGCAAACGGCTCATGTGTGCATCTCCTGAAACATCACGGTACATCCTTGCTGTAACCATACCCGGCCTCAAGGCGAGGTCAACGGCGAACCTGCCGGGCCGGCATCCTCCGGCGCACGCCCCTGCAAAGAAAGGCACAGGTCGAGGTTGCGGCGGGCGTGCTCGTGACCAGGTCGGCGGGCGAGCGCCTCGCGCAACAGGAGTTCCGCGCCGGTGAGGTCGCCCGCCTCGCCGAGCAGGATGGCCCGGTTGACCAGCGGGGCGACGTCGTGCGGATTCAGCCGCTCGGCCTCGATCAACAACCGCCAGGCCTCGTCGCGATGACCGGCACGCTTCTCCTCGAGGGCGATCCAGGTGTGGGCGCGGGCACTGCGCGGCTCGACGGAGAGGGCGGCCGTCCACAAGGTCCGGTCGTCGCGCCAGTCCGCTACCCGCGCCGTCGATCGCACGCCGGCGGCCAGCGCGAGCACCACCAGTGCCGGGACGGCCACGCGCGGCCAGCGCGCGAGGCCCGCGGCGAACGCGAGCACGAGGCCGGGCAGGATGCCGTAGGCATAGCGGTCGGCGACCGGATTGTACAACGGCAGCAGGTTGGACACCGGGGCGAAGAACAGGACAAACCAGGCGAGACCGAGCGCGACCGCGGCCGGGGTGCGGCGGTGCACGAGCGCGAGGGCCAGCGCGGCGAGCACGGCGAGCGGGGCCCAGCCGCGCGGCTCGGACCACGCGGCCACCGGCGCGATCACGTAGTCGACCGACAACGGATGCGGCCACACCGCCCGCACAAGCTGGTGCACGGCCAGCCACGGCGCGGTGCGCCACCCCTCGGCGCCGCGCAAGGCCACCCCGTTCCACGCCTCGCCCCACCCCTGCGCCGGACGGCCTGCGAGCAGGAAGACCAGCACGATCACGGTCAGCGCAAACGACCACGCGGCGAAGGCGATCATCGTGCGCCGCGGCGGTCGCCACGACGGCTGCCACCACCACCCCGCCAGCAGCACCAGCGGCAACGCGGCCGCCGCCTCCTTGGCCAGCAGGGCCGCGACCAGGCACAGCACGGCGGCGACGTGGCGCGTGCGCGACGGCACCGCGCACCACCCGAGCAGGAGGAAGGCCAGGCCGGGCACCACGTACAGGAGATCTTCACGGAACGCCGGGGCGATCACCGCCTCGACGTTGAGCGGATGCCACGCGAAGAGCAACGACGCGAGCGCGGCGAGGCGGAGGTCGAGCAGGCGGCGGAACAACGCGAACACGAGCAGGGTCGCGGCGGCATGGAGCAGCAGGTTGGTCGCGCGGAACGTGGCCGGATCAAGGCCGCCGCGCGCGCGGTCGGCCAGGTAGGACAGCACGACCACCGGACGCTGCCCGTCCACCACCGACGGGTCGCGCACCGTGCCGAGGGGGAGCAGGCGGCGCGCGGCCGCGGGATCCGCGAGGAACGTGTTCTCGACGATCACGCCATGGTCGTCGTAGGTCCACGCGTGCGGCAGGCCGTGCAGGAACGGCAGCACCGACGCGCAGGCCAGGAGCAGCGCGGTCAGCAGGAGGCGGCGGTGTTCAGGAGACATACCCGAATTGCTTCAACAGCCAGAAGTTCCGGTCCCAGTTCTTCTCGATCTTCACCCACAGCTCGAGGTTCACCTGCCGCTCGTAGATCATCGCCAGTTCGGTCTCGGCGGCACGGCGAATCTTGCGCAACAGGCGGCCCTTCTCGCCGATGACGATGCCCTTCTGCGACGGCTTGTTCACGTAGATGATCGCGCGGGCATTCCACGCGTCCGGCGTCTCCTCGAACTTCTCCACCCAGACCGCGATCGCGTGGGGCAGTTCGTCGCGCAGCGAGAGGAAAAGCTTTTCGCGCACGATGTCGGCGATGTTCAGCCGGCGCGGATAATCCGACACGATGTCCTCGGGATAGAGCAGCGGCCCGAACGGCAGCAGCGCGTACAGCGTGTCGAGCAGGCCGGGGAGTCCATCGCCGGAGGCGGCCGATACCGGCAACCATTGCGGGACCGGTGCGTTCTCGATGCCCTCGGTGGCGCGGGTCCAGGCGGCGCGGTGGTCGGCCGTGCGGTCGGCCGGGAGGTCGCTCTTGTTCAGCGCGATCACCACCGGCAGCCCGGCGCGGGCGAGGCGGCGCATCCAGCCCTCGTCCTCCTCGAACGGCGGCAGCGAACGGTCGAGCACCAGCAGCACGGCATCGGTGCCCTCGACCGCGGAACGCGCGAGCCGGTTCATCACCTTGCCGAGGTCGCCGGGGGCCTTGTGCAACCCGGGGGTGTCCACCAGCACGAGCTGGCCGCGCGGTTCGGTGATGATGCCGCGGATCACCGACCGCGTGGTCTGGGCGACCGGGCTGACGATGCTGAGCTTCTCGCCGAGCAGCGCGTTGGTGATCGACGACTTGCCGACATTGGCGCGGCCGACCACCGCGGCCATGCCGGAACGGCGCGAGGCGTCCGGCGCGTTTTCCGGCGATGCCGGCGGGACAGGCAGGTCCGTCATAAGGAAAAACCTTCGCCACGCACGGGCAGGTGGACCTCGGCCCCGGTGACGCGGCGCAGGGTCGCGGCGAGGTCCTCGCGGGCTTCCGCCTCGCCGTGCACCAGGAAGATCCGCTTGGCCCCGCTGCCTTTGGCATAGGCCACGAGGTCGTCGGCATCGGCGTGGGCGCTGAAGGCATCGAGCACCTCCACCTCCGCCTTGCGCGCGAACAGGTCGCCGAAGATGCGGACCTCGGGCTGCTGCTCGACCAGGCGGCGCCCGAGGGTGTGGGCGGCCTGGTAGCCGACGATCACCACGGTGTTGCGCGGATTGCCGATGCCGTGCTTGAGGTGATGCAGGATGCGGCCGTGTTCGCACATGCCGGAGGCGGCGATGACGATGCACGGCTCGGTCGAGGCGGTGACGCGCTTGGATTCGTCGACGGTGGTGGCGGCATGCATCCACGGCGGACACAGCAGGCAGCTCATGCGGTCACGCAGCGCGGCATATTCCTCGTCGAGGTAGTCGGCGTGCTCGTCGAAGATCTTCGTCACCGCGACGGCCATCGGGCTGTCGAGGTACACCGGGCGTTTCTCGATGCGGCCCTCGAGCATCAGCGCCGCGATGTGGTAGACGAGTTCCTGGGCGCGCTCGAGGGCGAAGGCGGGGATGATGACCTTGCCGCCTCGCTGCCAGGTGCGCTCGATCACCGCGCGCAACTGCTCGCGGGCGTCCTCGGCCTTGCCGTGGCGGCGGTTGCCGTAGGTGCTTTCAAGGACGAGCACGTCGACCGGCGGCATCGGCTCGGGATCGCGGATCAGCGGCAGGTGGTGGCGGCCGAGGTCGACGGCGAAACCGATCGACACGCTGCGCGGCCCGTCGGTCACGGTCATGTGCGACAGCGCCGCGCCGAGGATGTGGCCGGCCTCGTACTCCTCGCTGGCGATGCCGGACGCGAGCTCGATCCGCTCGTGGTAGGCGTGGGGCCGCAACTGGGTGATCGCCTTCTCCGCATCGGCGATGGAATACAGCGGCTCGATCGCCTTCAGGCCCTTGCGGTTCGTCTTCTGGTTCAGGTAGGCTGCGTCCTGGTTCTGGATGTGGGCGGAGTCGCGCAGCATCACCGCGGCGAGCTTCACCGTGGCGGCGGTCGCGCGGATCGGGCCGTCGTAGCCGCGCGCGGCGAGGGTCGGCAGGTTGCCGCAGTGGTCGATGTGCGCATGCGAGAGCAGCACGGCATCGAGGGTGGCCGGATCGAAGCCCGGCTCGCGGTTGATGCGGAACGACTCTTCGCGTTTCCCCTGGAACAGGCCGGCGTCGCGCAGGACACGTTGGCCGTTCGCCTCGACGAGGTGCATCGAACCGGTCACCGTGTCGGCGCCGCCATGGAAGTACAGCTTGATGGTCATGCCGGACTATACCAGAACGCGTGAACGGGTGACTATGGCAAAGCCGGGGCGGGTGCGGCGAACCGATCGCGGGACGCCGCGGGATTGGCCGGACCCGGCGGTTATGCTACGATGGCACGATGCCCACGAAACCGCGTCACCGACCCGATCAACCGCCCCTGCTCGCGGTGTACCGCGCCCTGTTCGCGGCGTGGGGACCGCAGGGGTGGTGGCCGGCGCGTACGCGGCTGGAGATGATGATCGGGGCGATCCTGACCCAGAACACCGCGTGGACGAACGTGGAGAAGGCGATGGCCAACCTGAAGCGGGCGCGGTTGCTGGGCGTGGCCGCGTTGCACCGCGCCGGTACCGGGGAGATCGCCGCGTGCATCCGTCCATCGGGGACCTTCACGGTGAAGGCGCGGCGGATCAAGCATTTCATCGACTGGCTGGTCGCGGAGCATGGCGGCGACATCGGGCGGTTGTTCCGGGGCGACACCGCGACCGTGCGGGCGTCGCTGCTGGCGGTTCACGGCATCGGCCCTGAAACCGCCGACGGCATGCTGCTCTACGCCGGCCGTCATCCGGTGTTCGTGATCGACGCCTACACGCGGCGGTTCATGGAGCGGCACGGCTGGGCCGCGCCGCGCGAATCCTACGACACGCTCGCCGCGCGGTTCACCCGCGCCCTCGCACGGCTGCCCGAAGCGGAGCGCGTTCCCGCCTTCAACGAGTACCACGCCCTGATCGTCGCACTGGCCAAGCGCCACTGCCGCACCAGGCCGGACTGCGCCATGTGTCCGTTGCGGCGCTGGCTGCCGGCGCCTTCCCGTGGTAAGGTGCCGCCATGAACGTCCGCACCGCATGGATCCATCGCCTTGTCTTCGCGGCCGTGTGCGTCCTGCTCGCGGCGGGATGTGCCGGTCCGCACGGCGCGGCGCCACCGCCAGCGGGTGCCACCGAACCGGTCGCCCATGACCGGTACGGGCGGGTGGTTCGGGTCAACGATCCCGGCGGTTATGTCGTGCTGGAATGTACGTTCTTGCCATCGATGGGCGAAGAGATCACAGTATTTCGAGACCGGGAGCGCAGGTACCGCAGCCGTGTGCGCGTGGGATCGATCGCTTCGGGTCACTGGGTCGTGGCCGACATCCTGGAGGGCCATCCGATGCCCGGCGATTGGTTTATCGGCCGTTAACGTGCGGCGAGGCAAGACGGTGGAATTATGATGCGAAACTTCAGTGTTACCGAAATTGTCCTGATCATTCTGGCCCTGGTGCTGTTGTTCGGGGCGCGCCGCATTCCCGAACTGGCCCGCTCGCTTGGCCGCAGCTTGAGTGAATTCAAGAAGGGTCGCCAGGAAGGGCTCGACGACGAAAAGTCGGACAAGCAGCCTCCGGCCTGATGCTGGGCATCGTCGCCGGGGTCTCCTGCCCCCAGAAGCCGGGATGCTTGATCACCTCCACATCACCCAGGGCACGGCACTGGCAAGCCAGGCGCAGTCCGCTGCCATGCCGGTGCGGTGGAAAACCCAGTCGCCACCGTTCCACCGCCGTCAGGCCGCTTACCGGGCCGCGCACCTCGACCGCACAGGTGCCGCAGGTACCGAGGCCGCGGCAATTCACCACCGAAGCCGCACCGTTGTAGGGAGACAGGCCGGCGCGCAACAGCGCTGCGCGGAGGGTTTCGCCGGGACGGGCTTCGCAGGATCGGGCGGCAAACAGGATGCGTGGCATGGGGCAACCTACCCCGGATCGGCGCGTGGTCAATCCCTCGCTTCGATCACCTCGCGGATCTTCGTGGCGAGGGCGGCGATGGTGAACGGTTTCTGGATGAAGTGTACCGACTCGTCCAGCACGCCCCGGTCGGAGATCACATCGGCGGTGTAGCCGGACATGAACAGACAGCGGATGTCCGGACGCAGCTCGCGCACGCGGCGGGCCAGCTCCATGCCGTCGAGGTCGGGCAGGATCACGTCGGTGATGAGCAGGTTGATCGCATCCGGATAATCGCGGGCGATCCGCATCGCCGTGGTCGGCGTGGCCGCCACCAGCACGGTGTAACCGAGGCGTTGCAGCGAGACCATGCCCATGTTCAGGATGACCGCCTCGTCCTCGACCAGCAGCACGGTCTCGCGTCCGGACAGGGTGTCCTGCGCCTCCGGTGCCGCGGGCTGCGGGACCTGGTGGGTGTCGATCATCGGCAGCATGATGCGGAACGTGCTGCCCACGCCGGGGGTGGAGTCCACCTCGATCACGCCGTCGTTCTGGTGCACGATGCCGAACACGGTGGCCAGGCCGAGGCCGGTTCCCTTGCCCGGCTCCTTCGTGGTGAAGAACGGTTCGAACAGGTGCTGGCGCACCTCGTCGGTCATGCCGCACCCGTCGTCGCGCACCTGGATCACCACGTACCGGCAGGGGCGGCACCGCGTACAGGAGCGGTGGCATTCATCCGGATTGCACACATAATTCTCGGTGGCGATCTCGATGTGCCCGGTATCGCGGATCGCATCGCGCGCATTGACCGCGAGGTTGGCGAGGATCTGGTCGATCTGGCCGGGGTCGATCTTCACCGGCCACAGGTTCGGTCCCGGCTTCCAGTTCAACTGGATGTTCTCGCCGATCAGCCGCTGCAGCATCTTCAGCATGCCGGCGACGGTGTCGTTGAGGTCGAGGATGCGCGGTTGCACCGTCTGCTTGCTGGCGAAGGCGAGCAATTGACGGGTCAGGCGGGCAGAGCGGTGTGCGGAGAGCTCGATCTCGGTCAGGAAGTCGGCAAGCGCCGAGCCGGGGGGCGTCTCCATCTTGGCCAGGTTGGCGTTGCCGATGATCGCCTGCAGCATGTTGTTGAAATCGTGGGCCACGCCGCCGGCCAGCCGGCCGATCGACTCCATCTTCTGCGATTGCAGCAACTGGGACTGCAACCGCCGGTTCTCCTCGTCCGAGCGTTTGCGGTCGGAGATGTCCGAGGCCATCGCGATCACCACATCCTGCCCGAGGTAGGTGCCCTTGCACAACCAGACCTCCTTGGGAAACTCCTCGCCAGACTTGGTCCGGCCCCAGAATTCGAAATACTGCGGATGCCCGGCCCACGCATCCCGGAAGCACCGCTCAACCATGGCCATGTCGTTGCGGCCCGGTGCCGCGAGAAATCCCGGCGTGCGACCGATGAACTCCTCGCGCGCGTATCCATAACGAGTCACCGCGCCCTCGTTCACATCGATAAAACACCCCTGGGCATCCTGGATGTAGATCGATTGCTGGATCGCGTTGAACAGGCCGCGGTAGCTTTCCTCGCTCCGTCGCAGGGCGGATGTTCGCTCGGCAACCTGCTGCTCAAGGCGGGCCCGGCGGGTGGCCAGCAGGCCGATCAGGGTGGATCCGAGCACAGTCAGCGCGATGCCCATGGCAAAGGCACGCCATCCCTCGCGCGCCGGATGGAGGTTGAGGAATCCGGCCTCCGGCAAGGCAACCACCGCATAGGTGCGGCCAAAGGCGAACACCGGGGCGGAGAAGGCCATCAGGCCGTCAATGCCCCGCTTGTCGCGGGTCGCCGACAACAAATGGCCCTTGCGGGTGGAACCATCACTCGCGGCCAGGAATACCGGTTCCCGGTCCGGCAGCAGTTCGTAGAACTCCACGTACGAAATCGGATCCGACGAGGCGCTTTCCCGGCTCAAGGCCCGTTGCAACAACACCTGCATATCGATCACCGAGGCGGCCAAGCCGGACAACCGCCCGGGTTCCCCGTGGTGGAACACCGGACGAAACACCACACTCATCAATCCATCACCAAGGCCCGGATAGAAGTCGGCCGGTGAAGCCGTCAGCATCCCGGTGTTCCGGGCCCCCTCGATCGCCATCCGGAACGCCGGCTCGGTCGCCAGATCATAACCAACCCAGGCATTCTTCTCGCCCTGCGGCTGCACATAACACACCGCATAATGCAGGCTCCCGGTATCGGAAATCGTACGCCGCCGCCCTCCATCCAGGGACCAGACCTCATACCCGTCCATGCCGTTCGCGCGCACTGCGGAAACAAACCCCTCGCGCTCGCCCGGCATGACCGCCACCACCCACAACCATGAACGCGCATACGGGCGGCTCAGCAGGTAACCGATGTATTGGCTGAACTCCTCGCGATCGACAAAATTGCTGCCATCAAAGAACCGCCCCACCCCTTCCAGGTAATTGTCGCCCAACCGGAACAACAACTGCTGGAGCGAGCTGGCCTGTACGGTGGCCACCCGACGAAACGCCTGGTTGTGTTTCCACATTTCGTTCTCATTGATCGCCAGGGAAAGCGCCACGGTCAGGACAAACCCGAACACGGAGGCCACAATGACCTCCCACCGCCACAGCAGGGTTCGTGTTTCGGACAAACGGCGCAAGCGAAAGAACACCAGGGCAAGCCCCAACAGCACCATCGTCGCGACAATCGGAGGCATGGCCCCGCGCATCTTGTCCAAACGCCATTGCGACGCATCGATGTCCACTCCCAATACACCCACCAACGCGTTGTTATGCGGATGAAACAACGGGACGAAGGCGCTCAACCACGTTCCCCAGCGATCAACCATGGGTCCAACGGTAACGGGCTGGCCTCGATCGAACACGCGGTGCACGTCCGCAACCGCCTCCTCGTACACTTGTCCGGGCGGCGAGTAATCAGCGGATACGGCAGGTTCGGAATCAACAAGGAACACCACCCGCGCGGATGCATCCCGCCGCATCACATAAATAAAACGAATGCACGGATGCAGGGTGCGCGCCTCGGTCAACTGCTCCTTGATCATCGCGTAAAGCGGCGTCGCGAGATCGCGCTCCGATCCATGCAACGATGCAATGTGGTCCGCGCGCAACGCCCAGGAGATCAGCGTGGTGCGCTCCAGCAACGACTCGCGCATCCGGGCATCCACCTGATGATACCGCCACACGGTCAGACAAATCCCGAACAACACGATCCCGATCAAGATAAGCGACTCAACCGTACGCGCGGACGCGCCCGAACCTGCAGCGGGTATTTTCGTGCGGTGGGTCATGAAACTCTTCGGTCGCCGACAAAAGCCGACCGCCGTTATCCTTTTTGATATTGTGATACAAGGGGTTGCCTCTGTAAAGCCCGCCCTTCGCGAAAGATGGAAAACAGGTCGCCGCGCTCGATGAACTTTTCGTTAGTTTTTCTTGAGTTTGAGGGAAAAGCGACCACAGTAAAGCGCTACAAGGACGAAGGGAGCGCATGGTTGTAGCACGGACATCTAAACGGTCTGGTTGGCTGGCGGCGGCTTTTCTCGCTTTCGCACAATTTGCACCGGCCCAGTCCGAAGTTCCCGCGACGGCCATCCCCGACGCTCTTTCCTCAGATCTCCGCTTTACCGTAACCCGGATGACCACCGGCGGACGCCTGACCGAGGCGATTCCGTACCTGGAGGAGTTGATCCGCCGCTACGAGTCGTCGAAGGGCGCGAAGTTCGACAAGGAACTCGAGCGGATGTACTACTTGGCCGGCGCCGCCTACATGCAGCAGGAAACCTTCGACGAAGCCGTGGAGGTGCTCAAGAAATACGCGGCGAAATTCCCCGATGCCGCCGATGCCGCCCTCGCGCTGGAATGGTTAGGCGACAGCTATACCGCGCTGGACGATACCAGCGCCGCGGCGGCGACCTACCGGAAGGTCCGCACCGCCTATACCCTGCGCGGCCGCGCCCGCGACGAAATCACCGCGAAGGAAGCCGCCGCTCTCGCCAAGCTGGGCCGCTGGGAGGAAGCCGTCCCGCTGCTGGAAACCCTGCTCGCCCAGGCCCGCGACCCGCAACGCCGCAGCGAAGCCGCCACCCTGCTCGTCCGCGCCCACCTGGCCCTCGAACAGGTCGACCGCATCGTCACCCTGCTGCCCCAGCTGCTGGCCGTGACCGGCGCCCGCTACGAGGCCGACTTCAACATCCTGCTGATCCACGGCGGCGATACCGCCTTCCACGCCGGCCGCTTCGACGACGCCCTGCTCCTCTACCAGCTCGCCCTGACCAAGGAGGAACTGCTCGCCTGGCACGAGGAACAGATCGCCACGACGGAAGCGAACCTGCGCAGCCGCGCCGTCACCACCGACCTCGAAGCCGCCGCCGCCCTGCGCCACCGGCTGCGCACCCTGAAGGCCGGACGCGCCGACATCGCCGACCGCGACAGCTACACCGAGGAGCTGTTCTTCCGCAAGGGCCAGTCGTACGTGGAACTGAACCGTAAATGGGAGGCGTTCTGGACCTTCTGGTCGATCTGGAAAACCCTGCCTGACAGCGAACACGCCCGCCAGGCCCTCTACAGCGCCTTCGCCCTCGCCGGCGAACTGAACATGCACGACCGCGCCCGCGAGTTCGGCTACGCCTTCATCGACACCTTCGGCCCCGGGGACTTCTTCGACGAGGTGACCCTGACCCTCGCGAACCTGCACCTGAACCGCAAGGAGTTCGCCGACGCCATCGCCCTCGTCGAACGCGCCCTCGCCCAGAACCCCGAACACGCCTTCCAGGACCGCCTGCTCTTCATCTCCGGCTACAGCCTGTTCCAGCAGGGCGACCTCGCCCAGGCCCTGGTCGCCTTCACCGATGTCCGCGCGAAATTCCCCGACAGCGAATCCGACGAGGGCGCGCACTACTGGATCGGCATGACCCACCTGTTCCGCCAGGAATACGAGAAAGCCCGTGACGCCTTCAGCGAGTTCGTCGCCCGCTACATCGGCGGCCCCTACGTCGAGGACGCCCGCTTCCGCGTCGGCGTGGCCTCGTACGGCCTGGCCGAATTCGACACCGCCCGCGACCGCTTCACCTCGTTCATCGAGACCTACCCGGCCAGCGTGCTGCGCAGCGAGGCCCACGCCTTCCTCGGCGACATCGCCGGCGCCGAAGGCCGCCTCGCCGACGCACTCGAGCAGTACCGCCTCGTGCCCGCCCACACCGACCAGATGCAGCAGATCAACTACGCTGCCTTCCAGGTCGGCAAGATCCTCGAACTGCAGGAACGCTACGCCGACCTCGCCGCGTTCTTCGACGAATACCTCGCCACCTACCGGCTGGACGGCCAGTACACCGAAGCCCTGCACCGGCTCGGCTTCGCCCGCAAGATGCAGGGCGATACCGATGGCATGCTGGCCACCTACGAGGACGCCGTGCGCCGCTATGCCCACCGCCACACCGCCCTCGGCATCGACCTGATCCTGCGCGACTGGATCACCGCCCACCGCGACCTGCGCGGCGCCCCGCCGACCGACTGGCTCCGCACCGAATACGCCGCCGCCACCGAGGCGAAATCCGACGCCGCCCGCCTCCGCTACGCCTGGGCCCTCGCCGAACTCTGCGGCGAACCCGCCCCCGCCCCGTTCGCCGACACCGACCTCCGCCACGCCTCCCCCGCCGTGCTGGAATGGATCGGCCGCACCGCCCGCACCTCCCAGCCCGAGCTCGCCGTCACCGCGCTCGAAAAAGCCGTCGATGAATTCCCGGAAAGCCCGTGGGTCGAGGACGCCCTCGCCATCTGGGCCGCCCTCGCCACCGAACGCGGCGACCCCGCCCGCGCTCTCGCCCTCTACGAACGCCTGTTCGACCAGTTCCCCACCGGCCCGCACGCCGGCGCCGCGCTGAAACACGCCGCCGACCTGAAAGCCGCCGCCGGCCGCACCGACGAGGCGATCAAGGACTACCTGCGCATCCTCGAGATCCGCGAATGGCGCGGCCCGCTCTGGCCCGAATCGCTCTTCCGCATCGGCACCCTGCTCGAGCAGCAAGGCAAGCTGCAGGAAGCCTTTGCCTACTACCAGCGCGTGTACATCCTCTACGGCGGCTACCCCGAATGGGCCGCGAAAGCCTACTTGCAAAGCGGCCTCGTGCTCGAGAAACTGAACCGCCGCCGCGAAGCCATCGCCACCTACGAGGAGATGCTCGCCAACGAGGCCATGCGCGCCACCGAACCCGCCCGCACCGCCGGGCAACGATTGGCGGCCCTGCTATGACCCGAACCTCCATGCGCCTCGCCGCCACGGCCTTCGCCGCCCTGCTCGCCACCGCCTCCGCGCCGGCCCAGCGCGCCGACCTCCCCGCGCGCATCGCGCTGAAGAACCTGCCCGGCGCGACCGACATCGTGCTGACCGCCCGCCGCGGCAACACCCTGCACGCGCGCCTGAACGACGCGACCGGCAGCAGCATCACCTACGACACCGCCGACGTGCGGCGCCTCGCCTTCAACCTGCCCGCGGACGCCGTCGGCCGGGCCGAAGCCGCCGCCGCCTCCGGCAACACCGCCGAAGCCGCCCGCCAGATGCGCGTTGTCATCGTCCCGATCCTGCCCTACCTCGACCTGCCCACCGACGGCGTCGTGCCCCACGCCTTCACGTACGCCGGGTGGCTCCGCCGCGACAACGCCTGGACCGCCGCCATGTCCGTGTACCGCGCCATGACCAACCACGCCGAACTAGCCATCCGCGAGCAGGCGCTGGCCTGGCTGGCCTACGGCTTCGCCCGCAACCAGCAGCCGAACGAAGCCCGCGCCCTGATCGAGGGCCTGACCATCGACGACCCGCGCCATGAAGGCTTCATGCCCGCCGCCCTCGCGGCGGTGATTGTCGCCACCGCCGACACCAACGACACCCGCACCATCGACCTCGCCGCCCGCGCCACCGCGCTGGCCCGCATCGACCACGAACTCTACCCCGAGTCGCTCTTCCGCACCGCCGCCGCGTACCACCGCCTCGCCGCCACCGCCGCCTTCACCGAAGCCCACCCACCCGTCGTACTCCGCAAGGCCGGCGAGGAATCGCCCCCCACCCCGCCGCTGAACGC
>ERZ761607.2500-NODE-2500-length-19788-cov-5.289414_pt1 | contig 19788 bp, 13 predicted proteins | sample MGYA00511164_ERZ761607 | MGnify/ENA primary metagenome ERZ761607 (study PRJEB28899, sample SAMN02445080) | bioreactor sludge metagenome | biome: EBPR sludge | place: Australia: Brisbane, Thorneside Wastewater Treatment Plant | collected 2011-06-22 ... | reverse complement strand
GAAACTGCCAGAAATCGGGCATCAGCCAGGGGTGTGGATAGGACGAAATGCCCTTGCCGTCGACTTCCTGCCGGAAGCAGTCCATCTGTTCGTCGGTCAGGCGCCCGAGCAGATGCGCCCGTGCATAGACGCCCGGCACCGAGTGGCCCTGGAAGAAGATCAGGTCGCCACCATGCTGCTCGGAGGGTGCGTGCCAGAACCACGAAAAACCGACGTCGTAGAGCGCCGCGGCCGAAGCGAATGAGGCGATGTGACCACCGACGTTGCTGTGCTTGTTGGCGCGCACCACCATCGCCATGGCGTTCCAGCGAATGTAGTTGTGAATCCTGATTTCCAGGTCGGCGTTGCCGGGATACTTCGGCTGCCGATCGACCGGAATCGTGTTTACGTACTCGGTGGTGGCACTGTAGGGAATGTCGATTCCCTCCTGACGCGCCTGGCCAATCAGGCCTTCGATCAGGAAATGGGCGCGCTCGGCGCCCTCCTTGTCGATCACGCCGCTGAGCGCGTCCTGCCATTCCTGGGTTTCCTGTGGATCCGCATCGCTGATGCTGGCCGACAGCGCGTTTTCGGGCAGAGCTGCCATGACTTTGTCTCCTGATCTGCAGAATCGTGGATTGATGATGTGTCGCTGCACGCCGGGTTCGACGCCAATCGCGAGAGTAAACCCTTGCCGGGGCGCGTGGTACCGCAGTGCAGCAAACAACATGTACCACATTGTAAAATACGATTTTGTATTGCGCAACAGACCAGCGTGGCAGCACCGTGTGGCGTGACACGCGCTTGCCGATTGCACTGTTTCATTGACAGCGGCAAACCGGAGAAGTTGACCTGCGTCAACCGGATAACCGCCTTCACCCGGTAAGGTCCCGCCTTTGTCCGTAGCATCTTTTCTTGCGGGAGGCGCGATGACGGCACCAGCAGTGATGTCGACCCCGCCGGTGGCTGCCGCCAGCCGGCTCCTGATGTCGGGCAACGAGGCCGTGGCACGCGCCGTGTGGGAGGCCGGGACACGGGTCGCCGCGGCCTATCCGGGAACGCCCTCGACCGAGATGCTGGAGTGCCTGGCGGGCTATCCCGACCTGTACACCGAGTGGTCGGTGAACGAAAAGGTGTCGCTCGAAGTTGCCTTCGGCGCCGCCATGGCAGGCTCGCGCAGCTTCTGTGCAATGAAGCACGTCGGCATGAACGTCGCTTCCGATGCGCTGATGACGATGACCCTGACCGGGGTCAGCGGCGGTCTGCTGATCGCCATCGCCGACGACGTCGGCCTCTCGTCGTCGCAGAACGAACAGGATTCCCGCTACTGGGGGCGCTTCGCGCATGTACCGCTGCTCGAACCGGCCGACTCGCAGGAAGCTTACGATTTCGCGCTGGCCGCCTTCGAACTGTCCGAGCGTTTCCAGGTACCGGTGATCCTGCGCCTGACCACGCGCATCTGTCACGTCAAGGGCGTGGTCAGCGTCGGTACGCGCACCGAGCGCCCGGTCGCCGGCTTTACCAAGGATGTCGGACGCTGGGTGATGGTGCCCAGTGCGGCCGGCCGCCGGCTGCCTCTGATGTTCGACCGCGAGCGCCGCCTGCGCGCCGAAGCCGAGGTTTCGCCGTTCAACTTCGCCGACTCCGGCAGCGACCGCCGGGTCGGCTTCATCACTTCCGGGCCGACCTACCTGCATGTCCGCGAGAGCTTCCCCGATGCTCCGGTCTACAAGCTCGGCCTCTCCTTCCCGCTGCCCTTCGACAGTCTGCGCCGTTTCGCCGCGACGTGCGAACAGGCGGTGGTGGTCGAGGAAGTCGAGCCGCTGATCGAAACCGAGCTGATGGCCCAGGGCATCGCCGTCACCGGCAAGCAGATCCTGCCGCTGTCCGGCGAACTGTCGCCACAGGTGCTGCAGCCGGCGGTTGCCCGACTGCTTGGCGAAGCCTTGCCGGAACAGGCGAAGACGGCACCGCTGAAGGTTTTCCCGCGACCGCCGACGATGTGCGTGGCCTGTCCGCACCTCGGCGTGTACTACACGCTGTCACAATTGCGCAATGTCACCATCTCGGGCGACATCGGCTGCTACACCCTGGGCTTTGGCCAGCCGTGGAATGCGCTCGACGCCTGCATCTCGATGGGCGCCTCGATGGGCATGGCGCTGGGCCTCGACAAGGGCCGCAGCGCGGCTGAAAAGGACAAGAAGATCGTCGCCGTGATCGGCGATTCGACCTTCCTGCACATGGGCATGCAGGGACTGCTCGACATCGTCTACAACCGTGGCAATGTCACCGTCCTGCTGCTCGACAACCGCGCCGTCGGCATGACCGGTGGCCAGGACAACCCGGGCAGCGGCCGCGACATTCATGGCGAGGAGGCGCCACGGGTCGATTTCGTCACCCTGGTGAAGGCGCTCGGGGTACGTGAGGAGCGCGTACACCTGGTCAATGCCTACGAGCTGCCGGTCCTGCTCAAGACACTGCGCGAGGAAACCAGGATCCCCGAACCGTCGGTCATCATCACCGGCCAGCCCTGCGTGCTGATCAAGGACTACCATGCCCTGAAACCCTACATGGTGATCGACGATCGCTGCACCGGTTGCGGCAACTGCATCGACGTCGGCTGCCCGGCGATCCACGTGACGCGCCGCGATCGGGTGAAGAAAGCGAGCGGTCGCGCAGTCGACCTCGCTTTCGTACGCATCGAGAGCGCCGCCTGCACCGGCTGCGGCCTGTGCCTGAAACCCTGTGCGCCCGATGCCATCGTCCACGTGGACACCCTGGCCATGCCGATCAAGGTGGTCAGGAAGGGCGCAGAACTCAGCCAGAATAGCTAGCGGCAAGGCCGCCGCTGCCAGCGGCCTCGTCCACCCGGCGATGTTGAAAGGTTCCGATTCGATGTCTGCAAGATGCAAGTACGACACCACCAACATCCTGGTGGTGGGTACCGGTGGCCAGGGCGTCATGACCGCCACCGAAATCCTCGCCGAAGCGGCGATTGCCCTCGGCCATGACGCCAAGAAGACCGAGGTCGCCGGCATGGCACAGCGCGGCGGCGTGGTCTCCTCGCACCTGCGTTTCGGCCAGAAAGTGCTGTCGCCACAGATCAGCCCGGGTTCCGCCGACGTGTTGCTCGGTTTCGAAGCAGCCGAAGCGATGCGCTGGCGCCACATGCTGCGGCCCGACGGGCTGGTACTGATGAACACCGGCCGCCTGGTCCCGCCGATCGTCGAACTCGGCCTCTACGACTACCCGGACGACCCGGTGGCCGAAATGCGCGCCGCCGGGACGCGCGTCTTCTCCTTCGACGCCTCGTCGATCGCCCTGGAACTCGGCGAAATCCGGCTGGGCAACACGGTCATGCTGGGCGCCATCTCGGACCACCTGCCCTTCCCGGCCGAAGTGCTCGAGCACTGCATCCTGCAGCGCTTCGCCAGGAAAAAGGCGGCAATCGTCGAACTCAACCGGCGCGCCTTCGCGGCCGGCCGGGCGGCCGCCGAAGCAGCCGCCCGGGCCGATGCCGACGCCGCTTCGGCGGCCTGATCTGCGCTAGAATGGCGCCCCATCGTTGATCGATGCGCAGTCCGGGCACTGCCAGCGGACCACTGCACATTTCCCGCATTGCCCCCGCACCTCCAGGAAAATCCAAGATGACGGCAACAATCCTCGACGGCAACGCACTGGCCCGGAAGCTGCGCGCCGATTTCAAGACGCGCGCGGAAACGCTGGCCGCGCGCGGCACCCGACCCGGCCTGGCAGTGCTGCTGGTCGGCGAGGACCCGGCTTCGCAGGTCTATGTGCGCAACAAGGTGAACGCCTGCGCGCAGGCCGGCTTCCACTCGGAGAAGATCACCTACCCGCCCGACGTCGAACCGGCGATCGTCCTGGCGCGGATCGCCGAACTCAACGCCGACCCGCGGATCCACGGCATCCTGGTGCAGTTGCCGCTGCCCGGACATTTCGACAGCGACGCGCTGCTCAAGGCGATCGCCCCGGAAAAGGATGTCGATGGCTTTCACGCCGAAAATGTCGGCGCACTGATGCAGGGCCACCCGCGTTTCATTCCCTGCACCCCCTACGGCGTGATGAAATTCTTCGCCGAGGCCGGCATCGACCTCAAAGGCAAGGAAGCGGTGATCCTCGGACGCTCCAACATCGTCGGCAAACCGATGGCCATGCTGCTCATGCAGGCCAGCGCAACGGTCACCATCTGCCATTCGCAGACGCGGGATCTCGCCTGCCACACGCGCCGGGCCGACATCCTCGTCGCGGCGCTCGGCAAGGCGCGTTTCGTCACCGCCGACATGGTCAGGCCGGGCGCCGTGGTGATCGACGTCGGGATCAATCGCCTGCCCGACGGCAAGCTCTGCGGCGACGTCGATTTTGCCGCGGTCAGCGAGGTCGCCTCGGCGATCACGCCGGTGCCGGGTGGCGTCGGGCCGATGACCATCACCATGCTGCTCGCCAACACCCTCGAAGCAGCCGAGCGGGAGGCCGGCTGATGCCGACGCGTGCGCCAGTCGTCGGCGTCGTCATGGGCTCGGACTCCGACTGGCCGACCATGCAGGCCGCCGCCGTGATGCTCAAGGAGTTCGGCGTGCCTTTCGAAACGCGCGTCGTTTCGGCGCATCGCACCCCCGATCTGCTCTTCGCGTACGCCGCCGCGGCGGCGGCGCGCGGCTTGCGGGCGATCATCGCCGGCGCCGGCGGCGCCGCCCATCTGCCCGGCATGCTGGCCGCCAAGACGACGCTACCGGTGCTCGGCGTGCCGGTACAGTCGAAAGCGCTGTCCGGCCAGGATTCGCTGCTCTCGATCGTCCAGATGCCGAAAGGAATCCCGGTCGCCACCTTCGCCATCGGCGAGGCCGGCGCGGCCAACGCGGCGCTGTTCGCCGTTGCCATGCTGGCCACCGCCGATACGGCTCTGGCGCAACGGCTGACCGACTTCCGACAGGCGCAGGCCGACAAGGTGATGGCGATGAAGCTGCCGGAGGTGTGAGCGGCCCGTCCGTCCACCGCCCACGATGATTCTTCCGCCCGCAACCCTCGGCATGCTCGGTGGCGGCCAGCTCGGCCGCTTCTTCGTCGCTGCTGCGCACGAAATGGGTTATCGCGCCTGGGTTCTCGACCCCGACCCGCACAGCCCCGCCGCGCTGATCGCCGACCGTCACCTGCTGGCCGCCTACGACGATTATGCGGCGCTCGACGAACTGGCGCAGGGCTGTGCCGCGGTGACCACCGAGTTCGAGAACGTCCCCGCCGGCACCCTCGACTATCTGGCCAAGTTCGTCATCACCCGCCCTTCCGCAGCGGCGGTCAGCATCTGCCAGAACCGCATCGCCGAGAAGGAGTTCCTGCGCGACAACGGCCTGCCGCACGCTCGCTTCGCCGCGGTGCACAGCGAACAGGAACTGCGTCAGACCGACGCCGGGCTGTTTCCCGGAATTCTCAAGGTCGCCCGCTTCGGATACGACGGCAAGGGGCAGGCAATGGTCGGCGATCGCGAGCAGGCGCTCGCCGCTTTCCAGCACCTGAAGGGCGAAATTTGCGTCCTCGAACAGAAATTGGCACTCGAGCGCGAGGTCTCGGTCGTTCTGGCGCGCGACGAGAACGGCCAGGTGAGCAGCTTTCCCACCGCCGAGAACAGCCACCGCAAAGGCATTCTCGACCTGTCGCTGGTACCGGCCGGCGCCGCCGGCCCGCTGCATGCGCGGGCGGCCGAGCTCGCCGCGACGATCGCCGGGCGCCTGGACTATGTCGGCACCCTGGCCGTCGAGTTCTTCGTCGTCGCGGGCGAACTGCTGATCAACGAAATGGCGCCCCGGCCGCACAACAGCGGCCATTACACCATCGATGCCTGCGTCACCAGCCAGTTCGAACAGCAACTGCGCGCCCTCTGCGGTCTGCCCCTGGGCGCCGCGCGGGCGCATTCGGCCGCCGCCATGGTCAACCTCCTGGGCGACCTGTGGTACGAAGCCAGCGCCGCCGGCCCGCGCTATCGCGAGCCGGACTGGTCGCCGCTTTACGCCGTCCGCGGTCTCAAGCTGCACCTCTATGGCAAGCACCACGCCCGGCCCGGCCGCAAGATGGGGCACTTCACGGTGGTCGACCGCGACCCGCAGCGCGCCCGCGAACTGGCGATGCAGGCGCGCGCCGCGATCGGAATCAGCGATGCCGCGTGAGGCGGCCGACATCGAGCGCGCCGTTGCGCTGCTGCAGGCAGGAGAACTCGTCGCCTTCCCGACCGAAACCGTGTACGGGCTGGGTGCCGACGCCGCCAACCCCGCAGCGGTTCGTCGCATCTTCGCCGCCAAGTGTCGCCCCGCCGACCACCCGCTGATCGTCCACCTACCGGCGGACGGCTACCTCGAGCGCTGGGCGCGGGATATCCCGGCGCTCGCCTGGGAGCTGGCCGAAGCCTTCTGGCCAGGCCCGCTGACCCTGATCCTGCGGCGTGCCGCAGCCGTGCCGCCTGCCGTCAGCGGCGGGCAGGATTCCGTCGGCCTGCGCGTGCCGGCGCATCCGCTCGCCCTCGCCCTGCTGCGCGCCTATGCGCTGGCGGGCGGCGGGCTGGGCGGCATGTGCGGGATCGCCGCTCCTTCCGCCAACCGCTTCGGCCGCATCAGCCCGACCGCAGCGGCGCACGTGCGCGTCGAACTCGGCGACGCGGTCAGGCTGGTGCTGGACGGCGGCCGCTGCCCGGTCGGCATCGAGTCGACCATTCTCGACCTGACGCCCGGTGCCGGTCAGCCACCACGCCTGCTGCGCCCGGGCCGCATCACGCCGGAACAGATCGCCACGGTGATCGGCCGCCTGCCGGAGATCGTCACTCGCCAGCCAGTCGACGGCGCGCCACGTGTCCCGGGCTCGCTGGCCGCGCACTATGCGCCAGCCACGCCGATGCGCCTGGTACCCGGCGCGCGCCTGGACGAGGTCATCGACCTCCTGCAGCAGACCGGCCGGAGCTGCGCGGTCCTCTGTCACAGCCGACTCCCGGCGGCGACCGCCACCCCTCTGCGCCGCCTGCCGGCCGATCCGCGCGCCTACGCGCGCGCCCTCTACGCCACGCTGCGTGAACTGGACCAGGCGGCAGCCGACCTCATCGTGGTCGAGGAGACGCCGGAGACGCCGGCCTGGACGGCGGTTGCCGACCGCCTGCGGCGAGCCGCCTGCGGTGCCGGAGCATCGAGCGCAGCGACGGGCTAGCGCCCGAAGCGATGGTTCCAGAGCAGATCGAGCCCGGTCTCGGAACCGGCGCGGCCGATCAGCGCCAGATTGCGGCTCAGGTTGACGGTCAGCTTGACGACACTGCCGGCGTTGGTCAGCGACTGGTCGTAGCTGATCAGCAGGGTGGATGACAGGCGTTTGCCGACACTGACGATCTGGTCGGTGGTCGTGTCGCTGACGCCGAAGCCCGAACTGCTCGCGATGCGACTGCTCAGCGGCCGCCCCGATCCGTCGATCCGGCCGCTGCTGACACCAAACTCGTCGATGCCCAGCCCGCGCTGCACGGCCTTCAGCGGACCACCATCCTGGCCACCGAGAATGGTCTGCGCCGCCGCCAGCAGGACGGTCGAATCCTTGCCGCCCTGCTGCTCCGGCCCGTGCCCGAGCACCAGCCAGGACAGCTTTTCGGCGTCGGGAACCTCGGGGTCGGAGACCAGGCGGACGACCGGCCGCTTCGCCGTGCCGGTCACCTCGACTCCCGCTTCGACCGGCAGGTTGCTGCGCATGGCGCGGATGTTGAGGCCCGGATTGTCGATCAGCCCCTGGAAATTGAGGATGCCGCGTTCGATCTCCAGTTTCTGGCCGTAAGCATCGAAGCGGCCATCCTGGGTGCGGATCGAACCGGTCGCCCGGGGCAGCCCGCTCCCCTCCGAACGAATCTTTACGGCACCGACCAGACGGCTTTCGACGCCGGAACCGCGAAAATGGAAGTTGCGCCCGAGGTTGGCCTCCAGATTGACCGAGAGCAGACGTTCGGGCAGCGAACTCCTGACGCGCTCGCTGCCTGCGCGCCGGATCACCACATCGTCCGACAATTGCGGCGTCCCCGCCCTAGCCAGCTCCCAGTAGCCGGCATCGAGCCGGAAGGCGCCGGATATGTCGAGCGCGCGTGCCCCCAGCCTGAGCTGTGCGTCGCCCGAGAGCAGCGTCCACTGATCGGGACGCTGGGTCAACCCGAGGCGCTCGGCCCTGACCGTCAGGACGCCATCGACCTGTCCGGCGCGCAACTCGCCGCTGGCTTCGATCCGTCCCGGCCGGCCCGTCAGGCTGGCCACGTCGAGGTTCGGATCGAGCTTCAGTACACGCGGCATGGCCTGCAGTTCGCTCTCGAAGACCAGTTCCTTGAGGACGAGACGCGTGTCGCCGTCCGCTGCGCTGGCCAGTTGCAGCAGCAGCGTGCCGCGCTCGAGCCGCATCCCGTAGTCCAGTGCACGCACGGCCAGTCCGCTACCCCGCCACTCGCCGTTCACCCGGGGCTGGGCCGGCGTACCGGCGAGCAGGGCCTCGCCGGTCAGCAGTCCACCGAGTTGCCAGCCTGGCCCGATCAGCGCTCCTGCCCAGGCGAGGTCGGGCGAATTCAGCCGGAGCCGCCCGCGCCAGGGTGCCAGCCGGTTGATCAGGGTATCCGCCGCACTCGCCGCGCTCAGCTCGCCGTCCACCTCGCCGAGCCGCTTGCCGCGCAGCCTGAGCTGGCCCTCGATCCGTCCGTCCCGGGCCTGCAGGCTGACGCCCCCCTCCTGCAGACCGAGCGGCAGCGCGTCGATCGACAGATCGCCACTGGCGCGCCACAGGCGCACCTTGCCGGTGGGTAGCGGGCTGCGCGGCGAACCGGCGACGCGCGCGGCCCTGGTGACATCCCACTCGCCATTCAGCCGTAGCGGGTCACCCTCGACCTTGAGACTGCCGGCCAGATGCCCGAACCACTCGGGGAACTCGGCCAGCGTCTCGGCCACCGGCAGGGCGCGCAGACTGCCCGCCGTCTGCCAGCCACCCGCCTGGTAACGCGCACGCTCGAGCCGCGCCGACCAGCCGGCGCCTGCCAGCTCGGCCGGGCCGAGGCTGACGCTGCCGCTCGCCAACTGCAAGGGCAGCGGCGCCGCCAGGCTGACGAATGCCTGCGGCTTCCTGCTCAGCGAGGCAAGGGAGAACTCGCGCAGGCTGCCCACCCAGGTCAGACCGCTGGCCGGCGCCGCCATGCCCCCTTCGAACAGCAGGGCGACGTCGCGCGGACCGGCCAGCGCGAACTTGGCCTGCACACGATGCCGGCTGCGCACGCCGTCGGCCTCGAGCTGCAGCGCCCGGATGGCCGTTTCGCCGCCGGGCAGATCGAGCGCTGCCAGGCGCAAGCGGCCGTTCAGCACCCCCTGCTCCCCCGCGGCGAGCTGCGCTTGCAGCTCCAGTCCGCGCCACTGCCCGAAGCCGCGCAGCGCCAGCCGCGACGAATGCAGCGTCGCCTTCAACTCGGGCGTCCGGACGCTGCCGCCGAGAACGAACTCGCCGGTCAGGTCGCCGTCCGCACCGAGCGGATCGAGCTTCGGCGCGGCGACCGACAGTGTCAGGCGCTCGCCCGGCCCACCGAAAGCGCCTTTCGCCGACAGGCGGTTGCCCGCCGCCGTCAGTTCGATGTCGGCTTTGCGCAACCGCTGGCCGAGCAGATCGAGCTCGCCGCCGCCGGTCAGCGGCTGGCCGGCCAGGCTGCTGTTGCGCAAGCGGAAGCGCAGCCCGAAGGCGAGTTGCGGCAGGCTGCTGCCCTGCGCGTCGAGTTCCACGTTGAGGCGGGCAGTCGGCAGCCGGGCGAAACGGCTGGGGTCGAAATCCTTCAGACTGCCCTGCAGAACGAATTTTCTATCGCCGACCAGCGCCACCTGACCACTCGCCACCAGTTGCGCCGCGCCGGCCGCCAGTCGCAGCGCCTCGACGGCAAGCGACTCGGGGTCGATCGCCAGTTTGCCCGCCAGCGCGAACCGCGGGTCCCGCAACTCCACCTGCAACTGCTGCCGGTGGAGGCCGAGCCGGGCGCTTACCGGCCCGGCCAGCCGGGTGTGCTGCAGTCCTCCGTAGAGGACGCCGGCATCGAGCCCGCTGGCGTTCAGCGTCAGTGCCAACGCGCTGTCGCACAGCGTTCCGCTGCCCCGCAGACGGCCGCCGCCGGACAATTCGAGGTCGAAGTCGGAGAGGTGCAGCGCTTGGTCGTCCAGGGTCAGCCCGGCGGCCAGCGACTCGACCGGCAGCAACTGCCGGTCGACCGGGCCCGGACGACGATTGCGCACGAGCAGTCGACCAGTCAGGACGCTCGCCGAATCGCCGAGCGGCCGCAGGTCGACGCGCAGATCGAGCTCGGCGCGCGGTGCGCCGGCCAGCCAGGCCGCCGGATCGACGCCCGACAACTGTGCCACCGCCTCGCCGATCACCTGCGGCGCGAAGGGCGCGATGCGCGCCGTGACCTCGCCGAGGAAGCGGTCGCCGGCAGCCGCCGCCGGCGGCCGGGCAGCGCCCTGCAGCGTGAACTCGTCGAGCCGACCCTCGGCGGCGAGGTCGAAAGCCAGCGTTCGGCCGGCGGCTTCGCCTTCGATGCCCGCCTTGGCCGCCAGCGCGAACGGCTTCCCGGCGCCCAGCGAGGCTTCGCCGGTGACCGCCAGTCCAGCCACACGGGCGTGCAGATCGGGCAGACGGTGCACGCCGTCATCGCTGATCAGTTGCGCGCCGAGGTCCTCGGCGAGGATTGCCGGCTGGCCAGCGGGATGGGCGTGGTCAGCGAGTTCGATGCGACCCAGGTGCAGTTGCTCGACGTCGATCGCCAGGGGCAATTCCAGGCTGTCGGGCAGCACCACCGGCTCGCTGCTCGCGACGTAGGAGACGCGCAGGCTTGCTGCGGCGGCCCGGCTGATGGCGAGGCGACCGCGCAGCAGCTCGCGCGGCCGCCAGTCGACCTCCACCTGCTGCACCTGCAGGTCCAGCGTCGCGCTGCGCCAGTGCGCCGACTGCAGGGAAAACGCCCCGCCGAGCACCCCCGCCGGCTGGCCGAGGCTGAGCTGCCCGCCGGCCAGGCGTTCGATCACCCGGCAGGCCAGCCGCAAACCGCCCTCGCTGCCGAACAGGCCGGCCAGACCGGCAACCACCAGCAACAGGCAGCCGAGCGCGCCGAACCAGCGTCCGGGTCGTCGCTGCGACACGACAGGCTGCGCTGCGCTGCTCTCTGGTGTCATTGGCCGGTGTCCTCGAAGCGGCCGCTCAGAACGGAATGGCCAACGAGAAATCGATGCGCAGCTTGCCGTCGCGCTGGCCGTAGGCCAGGTCGATGCCGAGCGGTCCGGCCGGACTCCGCCAGCGCGCGCCCACCCCATAGCCGACCGCCAGGCTGATCTCCTGCAGGGCATCGACCGCGTTGCCGGCGTCGACGAACAGCGCCGCCCCCCAGGTCGGATTGATCCAGTGGGTATATTCGCCACTCATGGTCACCAGGTAGCGCCCGCCGACGATCGCCGACCCGTCAGGCACCCCGAGACTGAGGTACGAATAGCCGCGCACCGAGTTGCCGCCGCCGGCACGAAACAGGAAGTCCTGTGGAATTCCCTGCGACGAAGCGGCGAAGGTCGACCCCAGTTCGCCACGAAAGAGCAGTGCATCGCTGGCGCCGAGCGGGATCCCCTGGCTGTAGCGCAGATAGGTGCGCAGAAAACTCTGATCGGAGAGCAGTTGCTTGCTGCCGCCGCCGATCTGGAACTGCAGCGACACGCCCTCGGCCGGATCCAGCGGATCGACTGCGTGCCGCCAGATCCAGCCGAGCTGCGCGGTCAGCGCCTGGTTGGTGGAGGACGGCGCCCCCTGCGGCGACTGCTCCTCGGTCTGCCAGTTGAGACTCAACGTCCGATCCACGCTACCGTACTTCTCCAGCCGCGTCGCGCCGAAGGCCAGGCGCTTGAGGCCGAGGTTCTCGATGTCGGAATGCTCGATCGCCATGCCGACCCCGTCGCGGCGCTGTTTCTCGTCTGGCGGAAAGAAAACGTCGGCAAAAGCCGACTGCCGGAGCTGCTCGAGGCGCACGCCGCTTTGCAGCTCCCAGGCGCGGCTCATGAAATCGCTGTTGCGGTAGCCGGCTTCGACGCGAAAACCGGTATTCGTGCTGTAACCGGCACCCAGGGTCACCTGGTATGGCGCACGCTCGCGCAATTGCACGCGCACCGGCGCGCTCACCCAACCGCCCTCGGTCGCCGCCCTGGCGCTGTCGTCCTCGCCGCGCTCCAGTGCAACGCTGACCGAGGAGAAATACGGCGTGCTCTGCAGGGCGGCCTGCAGGGCAAGCAGGCGTTCCTCGCGATACTCGTCGCCGGGTGTGACGCTGCGATTGAAGCGCGCCACCAGTTCCGGCGAATAGCGCTGCAGGCCGCTCACCTGCAGTTCACCAAAGCGGTAGCGCGGACCCGTCTCGGCAGACACCTGCAGATCGACCCGCAACGCCTCCGGGTCGACCTCGGCGCTGGTCTCCTGCAGGCGGGCCGCCGCGTGCTCCACGGCCAGCAGGGCGGCGAGCAGCGACTGCTTGGCAGCGTCCCACTCGGCCTGCCGGAACGGCTGGCCGGTCTGCAGTTGCCAGCCGCTGACCAAGGCCTCACGGCGTGCCGCTTCGAGCTCGCCGCTGATCTCGATGCGCACGCTGCCGATCAGCGAGCGCGGCCCGGGCTCCACCTCGAGCCGCAGTTGGTCGCCCTGCGCACGCAGCACGACCCGCGGCGAAAAGTAGCCTTCGGTGGCCAGCAACTTCGCCACCTCGCGCTGCATCCGACGCTCGAAAGCCGCCTGCGCCGGCGCGTCGGCCAGGTCGCCGATGGCCAGATGCTCCTCGAGCAGCGCATGCACCTCCTCCGGCGCCACCAGTTGCGGCACCAGCGCAGAGGCGGGCAGGGAGAGCATCAGCACGGCGAAGGCAAGAAGTCTATACATGGACCAGGCGGCCAGTTCGGCGGCGGCCGATTCTGGCGGTTCATACGCAGCGTGCCCGCCGGCGCAGGACTGCCGGCCAGGCGGCGGCAGATGGTTGCCGCCAGCGCCATAGGATAAACCCTTTGCCGCCGCCAGCGGGAAGATCGGCCGGCAGGGCGACCGCCGTCACGCCGAACTCGCCGCCGGTCAGCCGGCGACCGGGTTGCGCGCCGGAGCGGTCGCCGCGCTCAGCAGCTCGCGCGTCACCGCTTCCGCCACGCGGATGCCGTCGACCCCGGCCGAGAGAATGCCGCCAGCGTAGCCGGCGCCCTCCCCGGCCGGGTACAGTCCCCTGACGTTCACGCTTTGGCAGTCCTCGCCGCGGGGGATGCGCAAGGGCGACGAGGTGCGCGTCTCGACCCCGGTGAGCACCGCGTCGGGCATCGCAAAGCCGCGGATCTGGCGGTCGAAGGCGGGCAGCGCCTCGCGTATCGCGGCGATCGCGTAGTCCGGCAGGGCGTCAGCCAGACTGGTCAGGCGAACGCCCGGCCGATACGACGGGATTACCGAACCGAGCCGAGTCGACGGGCGGTCGGCGAGAAAGTCGCCGACCAGTTGCGCCGGCGCCTCGTAGGTTCCGCCACCGAGTTCGAAGGCGTGCGTCTCGAGCCGGCGCTGCAGGTCGATGCCGGCCAGCGCTCCGCCGGGGTAGTCGGACGGCGTGATGCCGACGACGATGCCGGCATTGGCGTTGCGTTCGTTGCGCGAATACTGGCTCATGCCGTTGGTCACCACCCGCCCGGCTTCGGAGGTCGCCGCCACCACCGTGCCGCCGGGGCACATGCAGAAGCTGTACACCGAACGTCCGTTGCGGCAATGATGGACCAGCTTGTAGTCGGCAGCACCGAGCAGCGGATGGCCGGCCTGCCGGCCGAAGCGCGCCCGGTCGATCAGCGACTGCGGGTGCTCGATGCGAAAACCGATCGAAAAAGGTTTCGCCTCCATCAAGACGCCGGCGTGCTGCAGCATCTCGAAGGTGTCGCGGGCGCTGTGACCGAGGGCCAGGATGACCTGCCCGGCCGACAACTGTTCGCCGGAAGCGAGAAGCACGCCGCGCACCCGGCCGCGCTCGATCTGCAGGCCGCTCACCCGCTGCTGGAAACGCACCTCGCCGCCGAACCGCTCGATCTCGCGACGCATCCGCTCGACCATGCCGACCAGCCGGAAGGTGCCGATGTGCGGCTTGCTGACGTAGAGAATCTCCGGTGGCGCCCCGGCCCTGACGAACTCCTCGAGCACCTTGCGCCCGTAATGTCCGGGGTCCTTGATCTGGCTGTAGAGCTTGCCGTCGGAAAAGGTGCCCGCACCGCCCTCGCCGAACTGCACGTTCGACTCCGGATCGAGCACCTTGCGGCGCCACAGTCCCCAGGTATCCTGCGTGCGCTCGCGCACCGTCTTGCCGCGCTCCAGCACGATCGGCCGGAACCCGCTCTGTGCCAGGATCAGCGCGGCGAAGATGCCGGCCGGGCCGAAACCGACGACGACCGGCCGGGTAGCGCTCGGCGCCGCGGCGTGTCCGACGAAGTGATAACGCATGTCGGGGGTCGGCTGCACGTGGCGGTCGCCGGCCAGCCGGGCGAGCAGTGTCGCCTCGTCGGCCAGCGCCACGTCTACGCTGTAGATGAAGGATGGAGCGCTCGTCTGGCGCGCGTCGTGGCTGCGCCGGAAGACGCGCAGCACCCCGAGGTCGCCCGGCGCGACGCCGAGACGGGCGGCGACCACCGCCGCCAGAGCGTCCGGCGGGTGGTCGAGCGGCAGGCGGATTTCCTTGATGCGCAACATGGCCGTCTTCAGGGCCGCAACCGGCAAGGTGGAAGGCGGCTCACGACTGCTGCCCGTAAGTGGCAAATTTCTCGAGCACGATCGCCATCTCCGCCGCGTCGAGCAGCACCGGCGGCGCGATCTGACAGGCCCGCCAGTATTGTTCGCAGAGCGCCTCCAGCTCGCTGCCGAGGTCCAGCGCCTGCGCCAGATCGCTGCCCAGCACCAGCATGCCGTGGTTGGCCAGCAGGCAGGCACGTCGCTGCTCGACGGCGCGCAGCACGGCATCGGACAACGCCTGCGTGCCGAAGGTGGCGTAATCGCTGCAGCGCAGGTTATCACCGCCGAAGCGGGCAATCATGTAGTGGAAGGCCGGAACGTCGCGGCGCAGACAGGCGAGGCTGGTGGCAAACGCCGAATGCGCGTGCAGGATGGCCCCGGCGTCCGCCCGCCTGGCGTAGAGGTCGCGGTGGAAGCGCCACTCGGACGACGGCTTGCGACGCCCATCGGCCGTCCCGTCGAGACGCATGCGGACGATGTCCTCGACCTGCAGGCCAGCGTAGTCCATACCGGTCGGCGTGATCAGGAAACCACGCTCGCCGCCCGCGTCGGCGCGCACGCTGAGGTTGCCGGCCGTCCCCCGGTTGAGACCGGCGGCTGCCATGCGGCGTGCGGTTTCGATCAACTGGCGGCGCAGTTCAAGCATGCACTTGCTCCGGGTAGAGTGCCCGCAGCCCCGCGCCGCTCGCCGGACAGCTCCCGCGCTCGGTGAGCAGCGCGCTGACCAGGCTGGCCGGCGTCACGTCGAAGGCCGGGTTGGTCACCGCCGCCGTGGTCGGCAGTTGCCGCAACTGGCCCGGCTGGCCGACCGCGTCGCAACCGTGCAGCAGGCGCAACTCGTCGCCGGCGCGCTGTTCGATCGGAATGGCATCGCCGTTCGCGCAGGCGAAGTCGATCGTCGAGCACGGCGCCGCGACGTAGAAGGGAACTCCGGCAGCACGTGCCGCCAGCGCCTTGAGGTAGGTCCCCACCTTGTTGGCGACATCGCCATTGGCGGCAATGCGATCGGCGCCGACGATCACCGCATCGGCCGCTCCGCGCGCCAGCAGCAGACCGGCCGCGTTGTCGGCGATCACGCTGTGCGGCACGCCGTGCTGGCGCAGCTCCCAGGCGGTGAGCAGTCCCTGATTGCGCGGCCGCGTCTCGGAAACCCAGACGTGAAGGTCGATGCCGCTGTCGAACGCCGCGTACACCGGCGCCAGTGCGGTGCCGTGGTCCACGGTGGCCAGCCAGCCGGCGTTGCAGTGGGTCATGATCTCCAGTCGCCGCCCGCTCCGCCGGCAGGCAGCCAGTAGTTGCAGTCCATGCTGGCCGATCAGCCGGCATTGCGCGACGCCCTCTTCGGCCATCCGCCCCGCCTCTCGCCATGCCGCTGCGGCCCGCTCCGTCGGCGGCAGCAGCCACAGGCGGGACTGCTGGCGGGCCAGTGCCCACTGCAGATCGACCGCCGTCGGACGCGTCGCCGCCAGGCTGCGCAGCGCGTCGAGCAGAGTGCCATCGTCGGCCCGCCGGAGCAGCCCCAGCGCCACGCCGTAAGCCGCGGTCACCCCGATCAGCGGTGCGCCGCGCACCTGCATGCCGCGGATCGCCTGCACCGCATCGGTCAGACTGGCCAGCCGCCGGACGCAAAAAGCATGCGGCAGCGCCGTCTGGTCGATGATGTCGACGGCAGGCAGCCCGGCGACGGGCCAGATCGTTCGCGTCGGCTTGCCCTCGACTTTCAAGTCCCGGCTCCCTGGAAATGGTGTACGGCAGTGCGGCTCGCCAACCCGGCAAGACCGGCCGGCAATCGAACAGGCAGGCCGGTCAGGCTGTCCTGGCGGCAGCGCTGCTCGTGAAAGGCGGCATTCTAGCAGCCGGCGGTCGGTGCGGCATGCCTCGCGGCCCGGCGGCCCGTTCTGGCGGGCGCCGCGAACACGCTTGCCGCGACTCCCTGTCGTCGATCAGCTTCCTGACCCGCCCCGCTCGCCTGGACTCCTGCGACCAAGGTTTTCGATTGCCCCCGCCGCCGGGCGACCGCTTTGACCTCCTGCGCTCATCGCATACAATCCCCCTCGACAAGCGCAACGCTCGCCAAGCGCTGCCGTCCGACGAGCTTGATCTGCCGCGGCTCACCCAGCGCTTGCAGCAAGCATCTTCTGAACACGCTTGATCGGGGATTGATCATGCAGCCATCCGTTCAACTCGTTGCCGGGGTCGTTGGAATCGTCGCCCTGGTGATCGTCTTTCTGGTCTGGCGGCGAAACGCCGTTCGCTCGTCTCGGGCGAACGGCCGTTCCTATCGTGGCCCCACCGACATGCACTTCACCTGCGCGGGTTGTTCGGGACGGTTCGCCCACACCAGGCGTACCGTCGCCGCCTGGGAAAAGGGAAGTCGCCGGGTTTTCTGCGACGCCTGCCACAAGCAGTGGCGCAACGCACAGCCACCGCAAGTGGCACCCCAAGTGGCGCCACCGCGCCCCGCTATTGCCTCATCCCATCAGTCAGCCGGAGCCCGGCCCGTGCCGGCACAGGCAGCGCGCGCGCACCATACCATCCATCCTTCCGAATCGAAGGCACCTGGCGGCTGCCTGGGTATGGTGCTGCTCGTGTCATTCATTCCCGTCGCCATCTTCGCGCTGGCGACGCTTGCCTGACAAGCCGGGCCAGATCGTGCATGCGTGAGCGGCCACGGGACGCGGTGACCTCCTGCAGCGCAACGGAGATCCCGCTGCGCGGGCCGATCGGGCACTGGTCGCCCGCTTCCGAACCAAACCGACCGCGCGGCGATCACGCGCCAATCTCGCGCCAGAGAACGAGCCCCCCGGTTGAGCTTCCCCCGAAATTTCGTTTTCCAGGGGTGACGTGACATCGACGTCACTTTTGGGAAGTGCAAGACGAAGATACCGAAGCAGGCCGATACAGCCGGGTTCAAGGAAGTGGCAGTCAAGCGGGGAAAGGACGGGCAGAGCGCTGGAGCGGTTGCCAAGGACCCTGGGCGGATCGGGCAGAGCTTGCGCCACGGGGTCAAGGCAGCGGCAGCGTACTTCGCGAGGGATGTTCTGTGAAGCACGCCTGGATCGCCGAACAAGGCCGGCGCCTTGCGCTGGCCGAACGGTGTGATGCGCCGGCGGTGAGCGTCAGCGGCTACCGGGTCGGGAAGCGTGGCGGCACGCCGGATCGCAAGCGGCTGACGGACAACCAGATGCGGGCGCTGATCCGCCCCTCCGTGCCGAACTCAAAGGGGCGCATGGTCGCCCCCGCACGGGACGAGAACTTCGGACTCGCGGTTTCCCGGCTGGCCAGGAACGGAACGAGCGGCTGATGCAGGAGCACGGCATTCATGCCCGCCACAAGCGACGTCAGCAGGTCACGACGGATGCGGGACACGGTCTGCCGGTAGCGGCGAATCTGCTGGATCGCCACTGCACGCCGACGGCCCCGAACCGGGTCTGGACCTCGGACCTCACCGATCTGTGGACGGACGAAGGCGGGCTGTACTTGGCGATCGTTCTCGATTTGTTCAACCGGGAAGTCGTTGGCCGGTCGCTGAAGTCGCGCAGGACGTCGGACATCGCCAGGGAGGTGCTGACCCTGGCCTGGTTCCGCAAGCGGTTGGCAGCGGGGTTGATGCCTCATCACTCCGACCGGGCAGCCAGTCTGCCCGCCAGGCCTTTCAGGACAAACTCAAGGCGTACGGCACGACTTGCCCGGTGCATCGCCAAGGCAACGGTCGGGAAAACAAGCGAAGCGCCGTTTCGTAAGCCGTCAGGCGAGAGGGCGAAGCCCGGCACAATGCCCCGACCGGGAGCGGGTTCAACCGTTTCAAGAACGAGCGGGTGCATGGGGTCCGCTACACCACCCATGCCGACATGAAGGCCGCCAGCTTCGAATACATCGAGGTCTTCTACAACCGAACGCGGCAGCATTCGACCCTCGGCGACAAATCCCCCCGTTCATTTCCCGGAGAACTGGATCAGAGCAAAACATCAGGAAAAGCAGGGAGCCTGAACCCCTCCCTGGGAAAAGGAAAAACCGAGGGAAGCCCAGTCTATAGCAGACCCCGTTCGGCGAAGGACAGCGGTGGTGCCAGCGCGGCGACAATGAAATGATCAAGCACGCGAACTTCGACTAGGCCCAGCACCTGCTTCAGTTCGCTGGTCAGGACTTCGTCCGCGCGGGACGGTTCGGGAACCCCGGACGGATGATTGTGCGCCAGCACCACGGCGGCTGCGTTGTGCCACAGTGCTCGCTTGACCACTTCGCGCGGATAGACGCTGGTCTGCGTCAGCGTCCCGCGAAACAGTTCTTCGGCAGCGATCAGGCGATTCTGCGCGTCCAGCCAGAGGGCGACAAATACCTCATGCTCTAGGCCGGTGAAATGCAGGCGCAAGTAGTCGCGCACCGCACCCGGCGAGGCAAGGGTGCTGCGCTGTTTCATCTCCTCGGTCAGCGACCGCCGGGCCATCTCGAGGACCGCCTGCAACTGCGCATACTTGGCCGGCCCCATGCCCGGCACCTCGGCGAACTCGGCCTGACTGGCGGCAAACAGACGGTTCAGTCCGCCGAAACGGCCAATCAGGTCACGCGCCAGATCAACCGCGCTTCTACCCCGGCTGCCCACCCGGAGGAAAATGGCCAACAGTTCCGCATCGGACAACGATGTGGCGCCATGGGCCAGCAAGCGCTCACGCGGTCGCTCGCTTTCCGGCCAGTCGGTGATTGCCATGCCCCATCTCCCCCTTCTCCAGTGAAATCTCCCAAGCGCGATTGTAATGGGCTTGCCAAGCCCATCTTAGCGTCGGGACGTGCGTCGCCACCCCCGGCAGGCCGGGCACTGGGTGCGTCGCGTGCCGCCTTCCTGCCGCACCTCTGTCCGGAGAGATGCCCTGTCTTTGCGTCGGCGCACGTTTCTCGCGACAAGGCTCGACTTGGCGCAAGCCAGGGCCAGCGGCTACAATACGCGCCCCGCTCCTCGTAGCACAATGGACAGTGCACACGCCTCCTAAGCGTGGGATACAGGTT
>ERZ761607.2499-NODE-2499-length-19799-cov-5.657871_pt1 | contig 19799 bp, 17 predicted proteins | sample MGYA00511164_ERZ761607 | MGnify/ENA primary metagenome ERZ761607 (study PRJEB28899, sample SAMN02445080) | bioreactor sludge metagenome | biome: EBPR sludge | place: Australia: Brisbane, Thorneside Wastewater Treatment Plant | collected 2011-06-22 ... | reverse complement strand
GTGCACGACCTACTGGGGGGCTTCGGCCCCCCTTTTCTTCCTTCATGGAGCACGCTATGCCCCGCCTAACCACCGCCATGCGAACGGCGAATATGCACCGCTTCGAAGCCTTGCTTTGCGCCACTCCCAGTGATCCTCTGATCCTCCTCCTATACCACCTGGCCAAGCGTGGCATGGTCACGCAAGACGCGGCCCTATACGTCGGCGTCAGCACATCAACCATGGCCCGATGGCAGAAGACCTACCCGCCCCTCTCCCCGCGGATGGAGAAAACAGTTCGCAATGCCCTCACCCGGCTTGATAGCGACCCCGGACAAGGCGATAATGCTCATTCGATAACAGGGGGGTAGGGATGGACGCCGTTGAGTTTCTTGAACTCGTTACACCTAGCAGCGGCCATCTGGTCATCGCCGAGCCCATAGCCCTCCCGGGGGCCAAGACCAACCCAATGCGGCACCACGTTTTTTCTTCCACGGAGGAAGCCGTCCGCAAATCAAACGAGCTGTGCTTCGAGCACGCCAACGTATTCTTTGCCCTCGCCGGATACAGGGAACCGAGGGTATGGAACCCGTCCGTGAAGAACTACAAGGGGGAAAACGGGAAGTGGCAGACCCGCACGCAGGCCAACGCGGGGTGGCTCAGGGCGCTGTTCCTTGACCTTGACGTCGCAGTCACCCCTGACCCCATCCAAGCCCACAAGACCTACCCCTCCAAGCAGGAGGCGCTGGTCGACCTCAAGCGGGTAGCCAAGCGCATCGGCCTCCCGGCGCCAATGGTCATCGACTCCGGCGGGGGCATCCACGTCTACTGGCCCTTCGATCGCGACCTTGAGAAATCGGAGTGGCTGCCCATCGCGGAGAAGTTCAAGGCAATCTGTGTCCAGGAAACGTTGCGGATCGACCCTGTTGTCCCAGCCGACGCCGCCCGGGTGCTCCGGCTGCTCGGGTGCCCGAATTTCAAGCAGGACCTCTCTCGACCTGTCACGCTCCTGCACCGCGGAACCGGCCCGTTCTCCGTCGAGTACATCACTGGGGTGTTCGACACATATGAGCAGCAGAACGGCGCAGCCGTACTTCCGAAGTCATCCCCGGCCGCCAGCGCCAGAGCCTCAGCCGAATACAACAACCTGACCCAGCCCAGCGAGCCGGTCGACTTCGCCGCGATCTCGTTCTCCTGTGCGGCCGTTGGCGGCCAGGTCGCGTGCCGTGGGGCGGGCGCACGAGAGCCGCTGTGGTTCATGTCCATCGGGCTGGCCAAGATGGACGCTGTAGCCCCCATGGAGTCCATGCGGGCCGTCTCAGACGGGTACCTCGGCTATGACGAGGCCGCGATGGTCGCCAAGGCGAACGCCTGGAACGCGGGTGCGCCAAGGTGCACTCGCTTCGAGCTTGAGGACCCTACGTCCTGCCAATCCTGCCCGCATTATGGCAAGCTGACCAGCCCTGCGCAGCTCGGGCGCGCGATTTACACTGCCCCCAGCCCATCTCTGGAACTGGTGGACACTGACACGGGTGCGACAGCGATCATGCAGCTCCCCGACCCACCGTTCCCCTACCTACGCGACGGCGCAAAGATCGTCCGGCAGACGGAAGATAAGGACGGAAACAAGAAGTTCATTCCTGTATGCCCGAACGACGTGTACCCGTTACGCATCTTACGCCATGCGGCCAACGGGGAAGTGTCGGAGCGTACGATGTGGAAATTCCACTTGTCCCGCATGCGCCCGGTGGAGCTTGAAATGCCGCAGAGCGTCCTGGCCGAAGAGAAACCACTGCAAAAGTTCCTGCTTAACGTGGGGGTGTATGTCACTGCGGCAGAAGTCAAGGAGACCCAACTGTACATGAGCGCATATCTCAAAAAACTGTCTACCATGATCGACCGCGAGCGCATATATGATCGGCTCGGGTGGCAAGGGGAGGAGCATAACGCCGGGTTCGTCGTGGGGGAGCGAATCTTCCACATGGACGGGACATCCGAACGGTGCAACCTGACCCAGCACGTCAAGAACGCAACGAAGAACCACCTGGGAGCCAAGGGAACATTCGAGGCGTGGCGGGACGGCATGGACTGGTACCTGGACGACGCCTATCGCGGACACCGGTTCTTCCTCTACAACGCACTGGCCGCGCCGATATTCCACATGACCTCCCACAAGGGGATGATGCTCAACGCCGTAGGCCCGACAGGGCGGGGCAAAACAACATGCCTCGATGCGTGCGGGTCTATCTGGGGGGCCCCTGACGCACTCCGGATCAACGGCAACCCGCAAGGTTCGACCAACAACGCGCAGTTCAACCTGATCGGAACGTACCACTCTCTCCCTGTGCTACTGGACGAGATCACGGAACGGGACGAAGAGGAGATGGGGAGGTTCGCACTGAACATCTCCACCGGCCGGGGCAAGGAGCGGATGAAGGGGAGCGAGCACGACGGCAAGCCAAGCACTTGGGAGACCGTAGTGCTGACCACGGCCAACAACGACATCATCTCCCGGATATTCACGGTTCGCAAGGATGCGCAACCGCACATGATGCGCGTCATCGGAGTGGACTTCTACCTGCCCCCGACATCCTCAGCCAACGCCGCAAACAAGTTCATTGCGCTCCTGTCGGAGAACTATGGACACGCCGGACCACGATTTATGCAGTACGTCACTGCGCACTACGACGAGGTCAAGGCCGCTGTGGAGGCCAACATGGCTGCCATCAACACGCGCATGGGGGACCAAGGGTCAGAACGGTTCTGGGTAGCCTCGATCGCAGCGGCCTATACCGCCGGGCAGATCGCCGAGAAGCTTGGACTGTGGAGGTTCCCGATACAGCAAGACCTCGAATGGATGTGCGAGCACGTCCACGGTTTGCGGGCGGTTCACGCGGATGCCAGCATTACTCCGCTGGAAGCGTTCTCCGAGTTCCTCGAATCCCACATTGACAGCACCCTGATCCTCTCAGTCAAGGCGGCTTCCACACTGGACAACGTCGTTGCCCGCCCGCACAAATCTCTGAACATCCGACATGAGATCGATCGAAACCTGATGTTCGTTTCGCGCAAGGCTGTGCAGGAATACTTCGTGGAGACGAAGCAGAACTTCAAAGAGATTGAATCCGCACTAGAGGCGCTCGGTGTAATTCTTGACCGGAAGCGAATGAAGACGATGGGGGCGGACACCCCGTTTGCCAAAGCACAGATTAGATGCTGGATGGTCAGTACCGCGACCCTTGGCCCGGTACTGACCGCCATTACTCAGACAGCCACAATGCGGCAGCAGAATGCCGTTGCCGCAGGTACGTGACTTTTATTCGTCGGCCGAGGGGGTGGGCGTGGCCACCTCCAAATACTGGTTGCGATCCCCAGTCAACCACTTCGGTGCCCGACCATGACCGGACCACGTTTCGCCGTTGGGGCCGAAGTACTTCGCGGGGAGCGCCTTCTGTACGCGCTTGGCCCGCTTCACAGCGGGAGCGGAAGCGGGAGCGAACCCCAACTCGGCGGCGCTCAGGCCGAAGAAGTCGATCATTCGTTTCGCTTGGGCGGTCGCCTCTACCCTATCGGCCTGGCGGACCGCCTCAATTTGCTTATCCAACGCCTCTTTCTGCGCAATCAGTTCCTGGTAGTTGTCCATCTCTGGTTCTCCTGTTGTTGATGAATGGGAGTTCGCATGGTACTACTAATTCGCACAGAAGTGATATTGTCGGAGCTACTACCGGCGGGGGGTATTACGCTGGCGCGTTTGGGGAAACACCCATCTAGTAAGCAGCCTTTTAAGCACCCTCACGATCCAGGTCCGCACGGCCTACCTCCCTTCAATATCAACGATGAAGAAGGCGTCTCCGTCTGGATTCACTTCCCCGCCACATTCATCACAGGTGGCGTAGTGGACCTCAACATCGCCGCTGCGCATCTTGATGGAGTCAACCTTTGTGGTCACGGATGAAGCCCCGCACAGTGGGCATGGCGTAGGTTCAACTATCATATCGAATCCTCCCTCTATGTTTGTGCACCCCCGCCGAAGCGGGAGTGACTGACTTGCAAACAGCCGGTGATCAGGCCGGGGTGAAGATGTTTTGAACCGCCAGCTTGATCTCTTCCAAGTCGGCTTCCGACGCACCGTCGCCGGCCGCGATCAGGTCGTCGATTTTCGTCTGCAACTCGGCAATTTTCGCCGCAACTTCGTTGCCTTCGTCAGCAATAGCAGCGAGGACTTCGTCTTTCGTAGCCATAATGCACTCCTTCAAGTTTGTTTCGACCACGGCTAACTTGTCCAACACACCATCCACGCCGTGAAAATGGATGTGCAACTCAAATTTTTCCGGCTTCGAGAATATTGCCATACTACCTCCGGTCGTACACTGCCGCAGCTCGTGCTATCGGCGGAACCATTGTACCATGTTTGGCGCAGGGTTAGCTGACGCTCCGTGAAAATGGATGTGAATCACACTCTTCGATGGCTTTGAGAATACCGCCATGTAACCCTCCAGAGCACAACGGCAATTGCGAACGCAATAAGCCAGCCATGCCCGACAAAGTTACCATGCTTGGCGCATGATTCCGGTCTTTGGTGCCGCATTACGTGCCGTTGACGCTGTACGAGCTGCTTGCGCCTGCACGGATGTTGTTGAGCAATGCCACCCCTTGCTGCGCTAGTATCTGGGCATCCGACAAAAACACCTTCAGCATGTTCTCAACTTCTCGTAGGTCTTTCTCTTGGTTTTTGGTTGCAGCGTTTAGTGCAATCTGAGCTGTTGCGTTGAGGCTATCGAATGTAAGGCGACCATCGGCGACATCGGCATCAAGCCCGAGCTTGGCAGATGTTGTGGCCGCATCAAGTCCAAGTTTGGCATTTTGGCTGTCCACCTCAAACGCCAATTTAGCTTCTGTTGAACTTGCATCAAACGCAAGCTTCGCGTTCTGCGAGGACGCATCCAACCCAAGTTTTGCGGAAACTGAGTTCGCCTCAAGGTCTGCTTTGACCGTCGTTATGTCTGCTTCGAGCCCGAGGGTCGCAGTCACCTTGTCGGCATCCAGGGCGAGCTGGGCAGATGTCTTGTCAGCTTCGAGCGCCAGCTGGGCATCAGATGCAATGGCCTTGTATGCCAGTTCAGCCGCATTCGTCCGAGCATTAAAGTACGCAGCAGCCGCAGACACCATAGAGGTTTCCGCGTTGAACCCGCCGATAGTGATTTTGTTTCCAGTATCGTATCCTGCAACGATTGCCAGAATGTAATCACGAGTCGCAGACATTGCAGCGGCCCTGTTGGAAAGGGCAAGCTGCACAGCCGTCCTGATCTTCTGCTCGGCGAGTTCAAAGTCCTTGATGGCCACGGTACGAATCAGCGCCGCTTTCGCATCGAGCATATTCTGTGCTATGCGCCTGACTGCGCCAGACAAAGCGCCTGGTGGTAGCGCGTGGCGCATTGATGCAAACCTCGTCGTGGCTTCTTCTGTCGCTTGTGTGGCTGCAGACGCAATCGCAACCTCGCCATCGGCCAAGATCGCTGACTTTATCCCTGTTGGTATTGAGTTGACCGTCGTATTCGTTATCGCATCCTGCAGCCACGCCTCGGCAGCAGCATACGTTGTAGATTCGTCAGGGAAATGGAGAGCAAGAAAGGCGGCGAATCTGGCCGCAAGGTCAGCAATGATCGCGGCTGCCTGCGCAGTGAAGTCTGCATAAACGGAGTTCGGCGTTACGGCAGCCGGATCGATGGCTGGCTCTGTCGGTGTAGGGGCCGTGATCGGGTCGGCAACCACTGAACTCGACGACACAGATGGGCCAGAGACAGAGCCAGCGGATACATTCGGGCTGACAACTCCAGAGTACGAAACCGGGAGACTAGTAATCGCAGCCGGAGCATTGACTGTTGCGGCAGAGAATGGGACATGGTTAATGGACCCGGCGATGATGTTCGCTATCGGATGCGTTTCAAGCCATCCACCAGGACCGACAAGCGCTTGCAGTTTCTGATCATAGTCCTGCGTCTTCAGATCAGCTAGACCCCACGCGGCATTTATGATGTCTGCGTTGAAGTCGAGCGCGGTAAATGCGCCTGGGGTGTAGCTTCCTGCGGTTACAGATACAATTGACTGCGGGACGTAATCAACTGACATGGTGGTTATTCCTTACGGTAGAAAAGGGGGCAGAACAAGCTTGGAAGGCCATCAGGAACGCCCAGATATGGTGCTTTTGCAATCAGCGGAAGCAAGTCAGTTACCACATTTCCGACAACTAGATTCGACCTTCCTGGCGGATTTTGCCCGATCATAGCATAGCTGTATACAGCAATCTGTTCTCCTGGGTAGCATGTAACGTATCTGACGAACTCACCAAAATACTGATAATTTCCTTCCGCAAACGCACCACCAGCATTCATGTAACGATGTCGTTTCTCTGTTGTAACAGTACCAATGTGCTGGTTGTCTGGAAGCGGGGAATTTATTAAAACATTAAATCCACCAGAAATCGGAGCGACGATGCTCGCAGGATTTGTAGAGTAACAAGCAAAATCATTACGCAGATTATAGCTATACAGAGTTATTGGTGTGCCGAACGGAATAGGATCAAATGTATCGGCTTCGGTCCATGTTTGTCCTTCTCCCCACGATTGTTTAACTGAGTCCGTGTAATATGAATGGACAAGCCTGTACGTGGTTGTATCTCCAACATTTTCCAAATAATACGACCGCGAAAACCTTAGATATTTGATTGCATCGCCAACGTAATCAACGGCCAGAACTCTATACCTGTTCTCTGTTCCTCCGTAGTCGTCTCCATTGACGTAACCGGATGACTCAAAATAGGTTGCAACTTCAAGCTTTGTCAAAGTCCCGGCAGAGAAATCTATCTCGAAAACCCAATCTCTAGCCGCGGCTCTATCAGGTGTATTGTTACCTATCCCTGTATATTGAACAGACGCGGTATATTTTGGGTAACACTCTGTCATTATCCCAACCGCTTTAGTTGCTGACGAGTTGAACAAAGGGTTCTGCAAAAAACTTACGTACCCATTGCCCTCAATCGGGAGTCCGTTGACGTCTCTAGCCGGATATAGATACGGAAATGTCCCCTCAAGCGTTGGAGATAAGCTTATCGTGTCTATCAGACTCCATCCATCTGAAAAAATAGGCTGCGCGGAACCTTGTTCTATCAGATATAACGTATCGCATAGGTAATACCTTTTTTCAGGATAGCACCTTGGAGACTCAGGAGTATACTCAGGGTCGGACGACCCGCCAGACACGTTGTTTGTATCTAACGGGTTTCCAATGAATCGTCCGATTATCGCCCTCACTTTACCAGAAGAGTGATTCGCTGCGCATACTACGGTGTATGTCCCTGACGGAGTGTTTATTTCAAACCTATTCCCGTCAAGGTAAATCTCAAGCCTTGCTGTGCCGCCTAAAGAACTCTTCCTAAGAAATGAGTCGCATGGAACGATGTCGATTACATTTCCAGAAGTTCCTGGAAAGTCATAAATGAAAGGCGGGTTATACCCGACACTTCTATAATACGGGGCCTCACGAATCAAACTGGTATTATCTTTAATGAAAGATGACCCGCCGTTTCTTGCGAGCGACTTCATGGCGCGCCACGTTACAACGCCTTCAACAACTCCAGTCGTATCGTACCAGTCTGCGTTAGCGTCAATTAAAGTGGTCTGCAAAGCAGAAAACGGAAGAACGTTCTTTCCTCCAAAATGCCACAGTTCTGGGTCTCCTGGGTCTGCGGCGACGTAGTTTACACCGGACACCTTCACGCCATAGACCACGTGCTGAGAGGCCGGAAATCCTTGGAAGCAATAAACTGGTGGCGTGTACGCGCTGGTCTCGCCTTCAGTCTCGAATACAGGCCAGCCACTCCTGGTCCGCAATGACGTTATGGACTTGTCGTGGTTCTCGTGCTCAACGGTTCTGATTCCGCTATATGAACCGACAGTTGAGTGCATGACTCGTTCTTGCGACACGCCAGCATCACGTTCCCCAACGCGCTGGGGAATAATGCTCGGGAACCCGTCTTCGCCAATCTCGAACACTTCAAATTTTCCTGGCCGAGTGATGTACGATAACTGAAACGTCGGCGATCTCACTCCTCCCGCCGACATCTGGATCGTTGCGAATGGCTACATCGAACCGAGTCTGACGCCGGTTCATCAAACCCTTCATACCATCGTGACGATGCACCCGTACATTGTCCTCGCTATAGTCACGTGCAGGGTAGTCGTATGTGTCCCCATTCTCAAGTGCGATGGTTACAATCAACCTATCTTGCGACTTGCTCGAAACGTAGACAACGTCGGGGGTCTTAATCTGCAGGGACTGTAGGCCGATCTTTCCGACATCAAGCACTGTTTGTATTGGAGTTACGTCGTCAGCACTTCCTTCAAGCAAGCTCAGGCCGACGTCGTCCAGCCCATATTCATTCCCGTTGAACTTGGCGAATCCAGCGAAGTACCAGTTGTTGTATCTGGACGACGCCCCGTTGCTCAGGTTCATTGCGACAGTGGTACTGTCGTCGTCGTAGCGCATCCGCGCCGTCGTGAAATCTGGCGACACGTCTTTACCATATGCAGCCGTACCGTCAAGCGAGCATACAAGGTGGGTTTCTCCGTCCCTAGTCCGCACCCATGTAGCGCCGGTCTGCGCACTTGGCGCTGAAAAACCATTCTCGCGCTGCGGCAGCGTTACGCTGCCATCTGGTTGTCCAATTACAAAGCCGTCTTTGCTGAACCATCCTACTGCTCGTGAATCAGGATGTCGGAATGCCGTGCCGCGAACTGCTCCGAAGGGGAGAACCTCAGTAACAACTGATTCGGCGATGTCATTTCCGGCGTAGAACCATGTCTTATCAGCAACGACGAACACCCCGCCCTCGCACGGAGCGACGATTGTAATCTCGCCAGTCACGCGAAGCCATCCAGAATTCAAATCGCAAAGCCCAAAGTTATATGGCTGCGAGTAGTAAAGCTCGTTGCCTGAAGCAGACAGCAGCCGTCCATTATGAAAAGCTACGATATTTCCTGGCGGCAGTGGTGCCAAGAAAGCCCCGTCCTGCAAAGACATACCTTGTGGATCAGCGGTTATTGTCATTGACCCAGACGCTGCAGATACGTCTCCATATCGCTTCAATACCGATCCATCGGCAACGGAGCAATATACCCTGAAGAAGTCCGTACCAGGCTTCGCAAGGGGTAAGGTAACGATGATCGAGCCGGCGACGGGCATCGATAGACTATAGATTTCCGACGTTGCAGACTCCTCTCCATTGGCCATCGTGTGCGAGATAGCGATCCTGTATGCACCAGGAAGCATCGTTCCGACACCAGCAATGGCAAGCGGAATGTCGTCAGGAGTCGGAACGGACCAAGGAGCGTCGACGTTGCCTGCTTCACACCTACCTGAGTCTGTACCATTGCTCCACCAGACCTCATCGCCAAGCTCTGCATAACTTATAGGATCAAGCGGAAGCCCTGACCTAACGACCTGCGTAACAAGCGGATTGACAGAAACAATCACCGACAACGAACCGTCGTTGCACAGAAACACACGGCTTCCTTGAACGGATAAGCTGTGCCCGTTATCGACGGCATCTGTTTGTGAATATCCTTCACGTGATCGCACAAACCCTGAATCAGTGAAGTCGTAATTCAATGCGTCGCGTACCGAGTTTTTTGGCAGCTCATGAGCGCGTGATTTATTGTTGATCCCTTTAGCCCACGGACCAAGCACAACAGGCTTGTTTGTCATGCTGCAACTCCTATGATGATCGCCCGCAGTTTATTGTTGGAAGACGCTCTAAATTTCCTATTGGTCGTACTCACGATCCTGATCGGGAATACCATTGCTGCGGAAGCTGATGTCCCAGGGCACGATACGCCAGCGATAGATACCGGAAGACGAACATTGACTGCAGCCTCAACGCCTTTGATATACGCGGCCCCGTTGATGGCTGGGTCAATCTTGGCAGATGCCAATGCTGCACATATGAAAGCCGCAGGAGCATAGATTATAGGATCAATCGCTTGCGTCGCTGACGGCCGGTATACAATTCGCGCATCCCCGGACACAACGACTGGCATCGTAGCGTTTGCCGATGCCTCCCTAAGCCCTCGTCTTGTGAGACCAGTAATTGAGGTTTTGAACTCGATGTCTGCCGATGGCGAATAGACATACTGCGCTTCTGCCGCTACTGAAACACCAAAAACAATCGCTGACGAAGCAGCGTAGACCATGCGCGCATCACCGACTATCGCCTGGGGTACATTTAGCTGACACGTCGCTGTCTTTGTTCCCTCAAGGTAGAATGTTGCCTCAGCGTCGAGTACGAAATATAGCGCCGTTCCGTAATTTCCAGGGCCTACATCATCTTCGTTAGTAAATGCGATAAGTTGCCTAGAGTCTCCTGCCATATCGACCGGAAATTCTCCAGACGTTGTAAATGCTATCAGTTGCCTAGAGTCTCCAGAGATAAGAGCCGAAGTTTCGCCAGACGTTGTAAATGCGACATGATGATTTGCATCAGCGCCAAAAACGACGGCTAAGGTTGCTCCAACAAAAGCGACTTGGTGATTCGCTTCAGAGACTATAGAGCACGTAAACTTGATCGCTGCTGTAGACCCAGGACTATTGAAATCGACAGCAGTGCCATCAGGGGGCGTATAGGCGGTTCCAGATAGCTGAAAATCTACAGCCGTGCCGGATGGCGGTGTATACGCCATTGCTTACGGCATTGTCGCCGTGAAAGTCGTGAAGGCGATAGGTCCATTCTGAACGATGACATTAGTCGGCATTTGAATGAATCCGCCGAGTCCTGTAACCGTCACGTCCACATCGACGACGACGACGTTGTTTGAGTCCTTGATCCTCGCCCACGTCGCGGTGCCAGAATTATCGGCAGCCGAGTCAGCCGTGATTGGGTCGGCTGTGAATACTCCTAGCGCAACTGAGCCAGACGTTACGTCGAACGTGCACGTACCAAGAAGGGTTTGTGTACTGATGGCGACGGTTGTGTCCGCGGGCATCGGTGCAGTGTAAAAGTTGATTGTTCCCCCTGCTGCGCCAGCATCAAGAGCATCCATGAATTTCGTCATCATCTCGCCAGAGAGAGTGCGATTGAAGTGTGCTACAGCCATTTCATTTCCTTAATAGTTAGAGTGTTTATGATTGCTACAGCTACAGCGAAACGCCCTTGATTCTATCGAAAACCCTCGCGTTTTCGCCACTTTGCCCTGACGGAAGGGCGCTGTTTGTAGAGTCAAAACATACAACAACGTGCTCTGTTGTGTCGTCAGCGACCTGAATCGAGTACGCCCCTGTTACGTCGTCCGATAGCTGGACTTCAACCAAAGGCAAAGTTGCCGACCTCTCAAACACGGCCACAGTTTGTTGAACTGGAGCAGATGTTTCGTCCTTAGTTACGCCCGAAATAAAGTAAAACGATGGCATGTCAATAATCCCTATACGCAGCAGCCACAAACGCACCAATAGCGCACGCCGCCACGATTGCCAATCTGATGTATTCGCTATCAAGCATCTGCAACCTCGCCTGTTTTCATCATGTTGGCCAGCCGATCGGCGCGCTTGCCCACTTGCTTCGCCCATTTGCTTCTCACCATCTCGCTCGCCGCCTGCGCGTAGCTTCCTGACCGGATGAGCGCGAGCGTGTTTGTGAATTTCAGCAGACCAGCGGTGCCTAGATTGAATGCCATATTGACCAGAACTCGCTTGCGAACGTCGCCAAGGTACGCCCACCACGGCAAAAACTTCACCAGATCAGCGCAGACTTTCTCGATGTCGTTTCTCAACAAGTAGTCGCTCTGCTCTTTGGTGATCGGTTTCTTGCGGCAGTCGTGCCCGACAAAAGCGAGTTCTTCGGCAGTCAGTTTGTTGGTATCGAGATTGCGCCCGACACCAGTGGTCAAGAACCCTGCTGTGCAACGGTACGGAGAAAGCCTTACGCCCTCGTCGCGTTCAAGTTCGCTGATGAGTGCGTCCATGTTCATGTCTGCGCTGTGAGTCATCTAGCTAACCTCTTTGTGATCAATCATTCTCGGCTTCCCATCTAGCGATACGCGCATCTCTTTGGTCGGCTTTGTATTTAGTCATGTCTGCCTTGTGCTCAGAATCAGCCAGCCTGATTCTCCCGCGAAAATAACCGCCGTACAGTGGGCAGTAGTTGGAATATTTCCTGTCAAGCGGCGCGTAGTATTCAAGCTTCACTCCTCTCCGTGGTAACTCCTGAATCCAGATCGCAGACGGAACCGGAAGATATTTCAGTAGTCGCGTTCCGTCCGCTGGCCTAATTGCCAGATAGCCGCCGTACCTGTGCCATTTCCACAAAATCGCAAGCCAACAATTTTGATACGCAGAATCCGGCAATGCTATCCGAGCAGCATAGGCCAGAGCTACGCCAACGCAAAGCAACGCCATCGCAGCGCCCCAAGCCGCAAGAGCAATGGACGAAATGATGCAGTGCATCACCTGACGGGCTGATCTCATTACCGTGTGGAAGCGTATAGCGGCGCGCATCGGATTATCGTTTCACGCGATCAGTCCAGAAGCAATTAGGTTAACCTCGACCTCCGCAAGTCGAGTCTGGAGGTTTTTGATTACAGCCAGTAGAGTATGCGCCTCATCTGCCGTAACAAACCCGAACCCTCCGGCAACCATAGCCTGCATCGCATAGTCAGGCGTTCCAGCCGCCGTATGCGTAATACCTACCAGTTGCGTTGTAAGCGTACCGGCCACCTGCTGCACCGGGAAAGCTACTAGCGCATCAGCAATCGCTGCCGCCTGTAGCGTGCTCACAGGCTTATCAGCATCGGAGGTGTTATCACAGTTGCCAAGCCCGATCTGCGTTGCAGTGACCACATGGGGATTCGCCAGATCGGCAATATGCACATCCGCCGTACCCTGCGCAGTAATGATGTCCGCCTGCGCTGTAATGATGTCCGCCTGCGCCGCGGTGATGTCCGCCTGCGCCGCGGTGATGTCCGCCTGGGCAACAGTCAACCGATTTTCGACCGTCAGAGGGTCGAGGCTTCCGGTCAGACCGACCTGCGTTTCAAGGTCCGTCAGGCGAAGGTTCACCGTCGTCGGAATCGGAGCGCCCGTCAGCACGGGCGGCACATCGAGTTGCAGGTATATCTCAGACACTGGTCGTTACCTCCGGCTGGACAGAAAACACCGAATCCGCGCTGCACAGGGCATCCACGGCGCCGCCAGCAGTCGCAAGCTCGATGTCGAACACGTAGTCTTTCGCCGTCAGTCCCGCAGCGCTCAGCGTCGTCGGCGCAAGCCTGACGAGTACTGACGAAGTGGCGGAGTCGATGAACATCCCGCCGTTGACGGTGTTGCGAGTCAGCAGAACGTCACCGCCGACCTTTGACTTCACGTCCATGCGTCCAGATGCGTAGCCAGACAGATCGGCCGGAGCGCGAAACGCCAGATGTCCGCCAGACTGATACGCCTTGAAGCGCTCGGAACTGATGCCGTCAATCGTTATGGTGGCGGCATCGACCACAGTACATCGATGGTATTCGTTGGCCTTGATGTCATTCGGGTCGGCTGCATTGAGTTCGGTCATCCCCTTCGCGCCAATGAGGGCTACTTGCCATCCGTCCAAAATGCCGTGCGCCGTCGAAGTGATTTCGAGCGGCGCAGACTGCGCCATGCCAGAGATAGGGGCGTACAGCACTGTCTGCGACGAGATGCGTATCGCCGTCTCGTGCGTAGCGCCAAGCCTCGGGGATATCGTCAATTTGGGCAGTATTTTTGGCATATCAGTCATGTCTCATTTTTGTACACCCACCACACCAGGCCGTTTTTCCAGCACTGTCAGAATATCCCGCATCAGAGACTCAATCGCAGCATTGGCGCACCCTGAAGTTCTAGCCTCAATCGCCACGTTCTGCAATGCGTTGTAGGCCTTTGCCAGAAGATTACGCAGCAGGAACAGCTCAGCCTGTTGCGTATCCCTATTGGCCGCCTCGAACAGCCGGTTGTACGGCATGCGTGCGGGACCTTCAGTGGCTGGCCGGCTGCTCATGGCGACCCTTTGAAGTCAGAGTCGACTAGCCAATCTGCGTTTGATTTGCGTCGTTCCGCCGGCCTTCTGTCCTGCGTCGGGCAGGATTGGCACGCCTCAAGCCGTCCCTCGATGTTTGAAATCCGCTCTTTTGCTTTTGCTGATACGGACTTCACTGCATGTCGCACCTCCTGCACGGAGTCGTGAATCTCCTTGATCGACTTCTGCATATCGCGCTGCCTCGTAAGGCCCTCGGCGAACGCCAGAATAGCCGCCACGCAGAACAGGCTGAATATGATGATGGTCCCCCAGGGCAGCTCGCTCATCGCCGACTCTTCCCTACCTCGCGGTCAATCCTTGCCTCAAGCTTGGACAACTCCTGCAGAAACCGGGTCTCCATTCTGGCCTCCAGCCGAGCAGCATCTGACGCCCTGAACCGTTCCGACGTTGCCGCTGCGCTGCCGTTCACCAGCGCGTCAACTGCTTTTTCCTGCTGTCGTAGCCGCTCCATAGCAGCCGGAATCTGCTCAATGTACTGCTGTCGCTGCGCAGCGAGAACCGTCAGTTCAGAAACTTTGTTGTTGAGGCTGATCAGTGATGTCCCAGCGGCAATAACGCAGGCGGTCAGACCGCCCGTGATGACGTTGCTCCAATTCACCTGTCCTGTCTCACTATCCCGGATGATTGCCGGCAATGCGAGCCCTACCGCCGACATCCCTCGCAGTTTTTGTATCACCAGGTTTGGGTCAAAATCCACGGTACGCTTTCATTGGGCCACTCCTGTATTCGCCCACACATTATAGGCCGAAATCCCGGGCAGGTGCTTCGCGCTTCGTTCGATGATCGCAGACGGCTGCATCGCGGCGAACGCCCGCCCGCGCGCACGGCTCGCCAACCGTTCAGAGAGCCCGGTGATCGCCTGCTCCGGGTTGCGCAGGTTGTACTGTTCGATCTCTGCAACCGCCTGATCAAACTCTTCCATGTCCCCGCGCTCGTACGCTTTGGTTGCTGTATTCAGCATCCGGGCTTTCGCTTGCTTCGTCAGGCTTTGCTCGGCCTGGTAGTAGAAGTTCGCCTCTGCCCGATCGGACTTCTTGGATGGGGTAAACCCGGCCGCCTGGACCCCGATGTCCCATGGAGAGATGGGGATAGGGAGGGCGTTTCCGGCCTTGTCTTCGTAGCTTCCGGTTCTCGCCATGTCCTGCGCCTTGTAGACTCCCTTGAGCGCGCGAGGGAGTGCCGTCTCGAAGCCCTGTTTGAGGTTCCCATCCATAATCTGCGTCAGCCCACCGACAATGTCCAGTGCCCCGTTGATCGCGGGACCCATCATGGTAAGCGACCCATCCTTGATCTTGTCCTGGAACGCACGGCGATCCGCGAGGAACCGCGTACCTGGGAGCAAATCCTGATGCCCGGCACTGGCGCTGATGTCGAACCCGGCGGCCCGCGTCGCACCATGCGCGACAACCTCCGCGACGTCCTTCCCGAACACATTCGCAAGGAACTCCCGGTAATCGCTCCGGATGTCCTTCTTGTCGTCATCGTCCGCAAACGCGTTCATCGCCACTGCCAGCACATTCGCAAAGGGGAGCCCCATGGTTCCAGCAATCGCTCCGGTCATGGCCAAGGTCCCAAACATCGCCTTCTTGGCCGCCGCGCGATCCTCCGCGCTCAGGGTATCGGACTTGTTCAGCCACCCTTGATCCAGCAGCCGGATGTAGTGCTCCATCATCTGCAGGGCGTAGTTCTGGAACGATGCCAGCATCGGCGTGAGCTTGCCGGCGATGCCGTGCCTTCCGATCGCGCGCGCAGTGTTGTGATCCGAGTACAGGAACTGCGTCTGGTTCACCACGCTGGTCGCGTACTCAATCTTCTTCGCTTCCGACATTGAGCCTGCCTCACTCGCCATATTGTACGCAGCGAGCCCGGCCGACACCCGGTTCATCACCTCGGAGTAGTGCGTCAGGACACCCATCGCCTTTGCCGCATTCGCTACCCGCCGATCGTCCCCTTCCGCCATTCGCCCGATCTCATGCACCTGTGAGTTGCTGATGACGCCGCTCTCGATCATGTGCTTCATGAACGCAACCTGCCCGGGGTTCAGTCCGGCCTTCTTGAGGTCGAGTTCCGCCTCTGCCGCTGCGAAGAACCCGCCCTCTGCCCATGCCTTCCCGATCGACGAGGAGACAATCTTGTAGGCCATCTGCGACGCGCGCATCATCGCCATTGTCGTCTTGACGAATCCGTACCTTCCGCCAATCAGCGGCAACGTGAGCTGCCACGGCTGAAGTAGGTTGACCAGCGCAAACGCGGGGCTCAGCGACAGATAGAAGTGGTACCCGAACGCCGTCATCGCCCGGATGATCGGGGCGTCTACCGGGTTCATCGCGTTCGACGTGCGCGTCAGCAGCTCATCCATGACCTCTCGCCCACGGATCGCTTGCTCGGTGTTGTTCTCCGCCTCCAGCTTGTCGATCTCTCCGCCCATGTCCCTGAACGCCTTGTCGAAGTGGGGCTGGGCGTACTGGTTTGACACGAGGCTGATGTAGAACTCCCCACGCTTGGCAAACGTCCGTAGGTAGTCCATGTCCGCGCCAGGAGTCCCCTTGCGCTTCGTCAGCGTCGTCCTGGCTGAGTCTGCTTCGATCAGGTCGATGAACGAGTTGTTAAGCATCGCGATCGCCTGCTCACGAGCGTCCCGGGCATCCTTGGTCATAGACCCAGTCGCTCGCAGTTCATCATACCGGGCGATCATCGCCTCACGGACCTTATTGATCGCGCTGGCGGCGCCGAATGCTGTCGCCATGCGCCCAGCGTCTGACGTCTTCCCGCTAGAGATGTCGCTCTCGATGACCGGCCCGACACCCTTCAACGCGCGTAGTGCGGCCTCCAGTTCCATCTGGGACTCGAACTTGATGTACACGCTTTTTGACTCGCCGGGGAACCCGCCGATCTTCTTGCCGAACGGCTCAAGAGCGTCATTGAGCGTCTTCATCCCAGCAGCGGTCTTGTCCGCCACATTGAACGATGCGAAGTACTGTCCCGGCCGGTTGCTGAATTGGTAGGGTGTCGCCACTGACCGCTCATACGCCTTCGATAGCGCCCGAATCGACTCCTGCATGCTCTCCCCAGCGAACGCTTTATCTGCATCCGCAAAGGCTTTACGTAGGTTCTCGTCCAGCTCAGACGTCTTGGCATCTAGGAAGAGGGCCGGATTCGAGTTCCTCGCCCCTTTCGCATCGGCGAGAATGTCCAGCATCGTACCGTACTTCTCCGCGAGCTGTTTTGCCGCGTAGCTGGAGGACTCAGGGGAGTACTGGTGCGCCTGCATCGTCGCCAAGAACCGCGACGCTGAGAACATGATGTGTGCCTTACGCGTAGCCATGAACCCGTCATTGATCAGCTTCGCCAACCCGGGATGCTTGGTGGAGAAGCTGTTATGCGCCGCATTGAGATTGTCGATGCGCTCACGCAGCGACGGGTCTAACGTCGGATGCGCGGCCTTGTTCCCCGCATAATCCTTAGTTGGGTCAATGGTGAACCCGGCCTCTTCAGCCAAAAGACTCTGCTCACTGGCCAAGAAACCCATCGCACTGTTGGCTTCCGCGTACCCTTTGCCGACCTTGAACAGCTCGTTCTGAACCTGCTGCAACTGCCCGGCGTACAGGAACTCCTTCAATTTGCCGATGCTGCGGGTCTTCAACTCGTCCGCGGTGAAGAACTGCTTGAACGCACTGTGCAGCGACTTGAGGTGCGTCGAGTTCTCGACCCACGACTCCATGTTTTTCGTGGACGACAAGTACAACGCGAGCTGCCGCAACTTCGGTTTCGCGTCTGTCTTTCCGAGCGCCGTCTTCACCCACTCCGCGCCGCCCTTCACTACGTCTTGCACCCCGGTCGCCGTAGATGCCATAGCTGCGTCCGGTGAAGGGGACGTAAGAATGGAGTCGTAGTTGGGCGCAGCCCCAGCCGCCCGCGACTGCGCGTCTCGTGTAATGCGCCCGGCAGTAATCTCACTGTTCGGCAAGAAGAACTCACCTGTCACGTCTATCGCCATCGTCAGTGCATCGGTCGTGCCTTCCTTCAGTCCAAGGAACTGCCGCACTGTTGCCACGACGCTCTCGAATACGCTCATGCCCTTCGCCGGCATCCGCTCCAGCATCCCATCCGGGAGCTTCATACCCTTGAGCGAGGCCTGAAGTTCAGGATTTGACCAGACCTCGGCGATAAACTCAGCGTTGCTCTTGAGCGCATACTGGCCCTTCAGCTGCGGATTGGCCTCCAGGTATCCAAGTAGCGTGTTGAGATTGCGCAGTGCTGTCGCCCGGCGTGCCGCTTCCTGCGACTTTGGCTTTCCTCCTGCACGGGCCTCGTCCTCGGCCTTGCGCAGTTCGGAAACCGTCAGTGCATGCACAGTCTCATGGAGGACAACCTGCGCATTCTCTCCGCCGGGGAAAATGGTAATCTGGTTGAGCGAGGGCGTGAACCGCCCCTTGACAGTGGAGTTCACCGCCGCCCCATCCGCCACAGTCGGGCGCACCGATTGGTACACCACCCCGATGCCACCAACCATGTTCCTGATCGCCTCGGCGAGATATTTCAATCCCTTCCGACCAGGGGCCTTAACGATCACATCCAGTATGGAAGCAAGGTCCTTGGTCCCGCTGGCTTTGGTCAGTGCCGCTTGGACTTCGGGAATGGTAGCACCGCCTTGCCGTAGATCGAACGACGGGCGACGTGCAAACGCCACCATTTCCTCTATCGTCGGCGCTGCGGTGGCATTACGTTTTCTGATGACCTTGTACAGCCTAGCCATTTCTTGCCGCTGTTCCGCAGTCAGCCCTCTGCCAAAATCAAGGTGCCCCACAAGGGTAAGGAACGCCTCTTTATTCGCGGCGTAGTCCGCCTGTGCCTGGGCAGCTCGACTCTGCTCGACCTGTATCGTCTTGACTTTTTTCTGATAGTCAGCCTGCTTCGCATTAGCGATAGCGCTTTTAAGGTTATCGTATGCAAACGCCGGATCACGCCGAAGAGTTTCAAACTCGTTTGCCAATGCCTCCAATCGATTAGCAGCCTCCTTGGTAGCCGCATCGGTACGGGCCGCTTTAACCTCCTCCTGGAAGTCCTTCCAGGATGGGAAGTACCCCTTTCCGGCAGGGCGTTCGTCACGGATACGGTCCCACGTCTGCTCTGGGGACTCCTTGTCGATCTTGGCAAGATGCTCCGCAATACGTTGGCGATCCTTTTCTGCCTCCGCGGGCGGGAGCTGGTCCGTATTGTCCTTCTTGCCCTTGGCTTTAGCCCGAGCCTTTTCCTCGGGCGTCGGAGTAGGCGTCGGCGCAGGCGGCTCCCCCATCAACTGCCCAATGAGCGACAGTTGCGGAACCGACACCTGCTTCCTGGCCCGCTTCGATGCTTCCTGCTTCGAAAGGATCGCTACTTGCCCTTCGCCATTTTCGCCACCCATGGGGGCGCTTTTGGCTTCTTCGGCGGCTGGGGCTTCTGGAACCCTGTTGGTATTGGCGGCATCATCCCCTTTGCCTGTGCGGGTACCTTCGGACCCACCCGGAAGGACGGTTGGTTCGGATTTGGTCCCTTTACCGACAGTCGCATTTTCGCCAATTTGATTCTCCTTCGTGTTGGTGCCGAGCACTTCTGCGACGGCGGTAAGTAACTCTGCAATCCCCTGAGACTGCCCGGTCGTTCCAGCGATCTCAAGCGCTTTTCTCTGTGCGGCGGCAATTTCCAGCCCTTGCCCTCCAGCAACGAGCTTCCTGGC
>ERZ761607.2498-NODE-2498-length-19808-cov-6.280160_pt1 | contig 19808 bp, 13 predicted proteins | sample MGYA00511164_ERZ761607 | MGnify/ENA primary metagenome ERZ761607 (study PRJEB28899, sample SAMN02445080) | bioreactor sludge metagenome | biome: EBPR sludge | place: Australia: Brisbane, Thorneside Wastewater Treatment Plant | collected 2011-06-22 ... | reverse complement strand
GTAGCCGCGGCGGTACTCGAACTTGTCGACCGCCTTCATCAGGCCGATGTTGCCCTCCTGGATCAGGTCCAGGAACTGCAGGCCGCGGTTAGTGTACTTCTTGGCGATGGAGATCACGAGGCGCAGGTTGGCCTCAACCATTTCCTTCTTGGCCTGGCGGGCCTCGCGCTCGCCCTTCTGCACGGTCTGGACGATCCGGCGGTAGTCATCGATCGGCACGCCCGTCTCGGTGGCCAGGGCGGCCACCTCCTGACGGATATCGGCGATCGAGGCCCCGTCGTTCTCGCTGAACTTGGTCCAGCGCACGCCCAGCGCCTTCACCTTCTCCGACCAGTTGGGATCCAGCTCGGCGCCGAAATAGGCCTTCAGGAACTCGGCGCGGCTGATGCCGTAGCTGTCGGCCAGGCGCAGCAGGCGGCCTTCCAGCGCGATCAGGCGACGGTTGATCGCGTACAGCTGATCGACCAGGGCCTCGATGCGGTTGTTGTTCAGCTTCAGCGTCTTCAGACGCGCGACGATGGCGCTGGAGGCCGCCTCATAGGCCTTGCGATCCTCGTCCTTCAGGTCGCCGCCCTTCAGCCGGCGCTCGACCAGCTTTTCCTGCAGGCGGCGGAAGGCGTCGAACTCGGCGGCGATGGCGTCCAGCGTCTCCATGACGCTTTCGCGCAGCTCGCCTTCCATGGCGCTGACCGTCGGCCCCGCGCCATCGTCGAAGTCGTCGTCGTCCTCGCCTTCGCCCTCGGGCTTCTCCTCGCCCTCGGCGGCCTCGTCCTTGGGCTCGGCGGCGCCGTCCTCGGTCGGCAGGGCCGGCGGGGCGGACGGGAACATGACGCCGTAGGTGCCTTCCAGGTCGATGACCTCACGCAGCAGGATGCGGCCGGTGCCGAGCTCCTCGCGCCAGACCATGATGGCCTCGAAGGTCAGAGCGCTCTCGCAGAGGCCCCGGATCATGGTGTCGCGGCCGGCCTCGATGCGCTTGGCGATGGCGATTTCGCCCTCGCGGCTGAGCAGTTCGACGCTGCCCATCTCGCGCAGGTACATGCGCACCGGGTCGTCGGTGCGGTCGTAGGTGGACTTGGTCTCCGCCTCGGTGACGATGGCGGTCTCTTCGCGGTTGGCGACCTCGCCGCCCTCGCCGTCGGCCGCGTCTTCCTCGGCCTCGACCACGTTGACGCCCATCTCGCTCAGCATCGCGAGCGTGTCCTCGATGGCCTCGGAGGTGACCTCCTCCGACGGCAGCACCTTGTTCAGCTCGTCCATGGTGACGTAGCCGCGGGCCTTGGCCTGCTTGATGAACTTCTTGACCCCGGCGTCGGTGAGGTCGAGGAGCGGGCCGTCCTTCTCCGGAGCTTCGGGGGCTTCGGCCTGCTCGTTGGTCGTCGTGCTCATTGCGCTCTCCGGCGAATGCCCCTGGACGGACAAACGCCTGTTGAAACTGTTTCGACGCAGTCGCGTCCTATGGGGAGGCTTCGCCGTCCGACCACAGGCTTCCCAAGCGGATCGCACGCTTGAGCGCGTCCCGTTCGGCTTTCAGCCGCTCGAACGCCGCCATGTCCGAACGGCCCCCAAGGCTGGCCTTGGCGGACGTCAGGGCGGTCTCGAGCGCAGCCAATCGGTTCAGGGCCTCAAAAGCTTGCGTCCACTGGGACCTGGCGGCGGCGAGGGTGACATCCTGTTTCAGGAAGGGCGCGCCTGCCATTGCAGCGGCCCGGTCGATGTCAGTCAGCAGCCCGGCAAATCCACGCTCCCGCAAATGGCGTGCGAGGGAGGCGGAGTCAAGGTGATCGGCGTCCAACCGCAACCGAATGAACTCCTTGGCCAATTCCGACAGGGCCGGATCGCCGAAGCCGGACCGCTCAAGCTGCTCGAAGTGGTCGTCCAGCCGATGGGGGTCTTCCAGTGCGCCCTTGGCCAGGGCGGCGGCCATGGGATCGAGCGCCACGGACAGTTTCTTCGCGGCCGCCTTGCCCTCCGGCGTGGGAAAACTTTCAAAGGTCATCCCAGACGCACGGTAGCGCGAACCGGGACCCGGCTGTCCCCGGCCCTGGCTTCTGGGTCCCGGCTCTCCGCTGCGCTGCGTCCGGGATGACAGATTGAGTTGCTCGTACCGACCCAGCAGCTCGTCGCGGTAGGCCTGGGCCAGGTCCTTGTCGGCGATGCTGCCGGCCCGCTCGCGCAGGCGCGCCTTGAGCCCCGCCCGACGTTCCGGCGTCTCCAGCGTCTCCAGGTCCCGTTCGCGGGTGAAAAGGGCGTCGACGAAGGGCGTGGTCTCGGCCAGCTGAGCCCTCAGAGCATTGGGTCCCTGCTCCCGCAGCACATCATCGGGGTCCTTGCCGCCGGACACGATGGCGAAGCGGAACGACTTGCCCGGCTTGAGCAGCGGCAGGGCCCGGTCGATGGCGCGGCTGGCGGCGCGCATGCCCGCCCCATCCCCGTCGAAGCACAGCGTCGGCTCCGGATGCAGGCGCCAGAGGACCTCCATCTGGTCCTCGGTCAGGGCCGTGCCCAGCGGCGCGACGGCGGCGATGTTGGCGCGCTGGCAGGCGATGGCGTCCATGTAGCCCTCGACCACGACCAGGGCCGCGCCATTCTCATCTTGGGATGGGCCGCCCGCATGCAGCAGCTTTCGCGCCTCGGGCAGGCCGTAGAGCAACCGGCCCTTGGAGAAGAGGCTGGTCTCGGGCCCATTCAGATATTTCGCCCGCGCCTCCGGATCCATGGCCCGGCCGCCGAAGCTGACGATCCGCCCGCGCGCGTCGGCGATCGGGAAGATGATGCGGTCCCTGAACCGGTCGTAGGGTGCGCCGCCGCCGTCCTCGGGCGCGATCAGCAGGCCCGCGTCGATCAGCTCGCCCGGCCGGGCCCCCTTGGCGATCAGGTAGTCCTTCAGCGCCGTCCGCGACGCCGGCGAGAAGCCAATGCGGAACCGCTTCCACTCCGTCTCCGGCAGGCCGCGGCGCAGCAGGTAGTCGCGCGCCGCCTTGCCCGACGGCCGGTGCAGCTCGCCCTCGAACCACTGCGCGGCCAGTTCGACCCAGTCGGCCAGGCCCTGGCGTTTCTTTTCCTGTTCGGCGGCCTGGGGATCGGGGGCCGGCAGCGGCACGCCGGCCTCGGCCGCCAGCCGTTCGACCGCCTCCATGAAGGTCAGCCGCTCGGTCTCCTGCAGGAAGCTGATCAGGTCGCCGTGCTTGCCGCTTGAGAAGTCGTGGAAGAAGCCCTTGTCGTCGTTGACGAAGAAGCTGGGCGACCGCTCCTTGGTGAACGGCGACAGGCCGACGTACTCGCGGCCCTGGCGCTTCAGCTTCACGGTCTTGCCGATCACGTCCGACAGCCGGACGCGCGACTTGATCTCCTCCAGGAAGCGGTCGTCGAAACGCATGGACGCAGTCTATCGCGGATGCAGCCGGTCCGCGCCAGAGACCTTGCCGGTTCCCGTCCTCGCGACGGTCCGGCGGGATCGTCGTCCTAGTCGATCGCCGTCGCCGGCCGCTTGAGCAGGAACAGCGCGGCCAGGCTGAGGGCGCAGGCGGCGCTGAGGTAGCCGCCGACCAGTGACAGACCGCCCCGCGCCACCAGCGCCTCGGCGATCAGCGGGGTCAGGCCGCCGCCGAGGATGCCGCCGACGTTGAAGGCCACGCTCGCGCCGGTGTAGCGCACCCGCGCCGGAAACAGGCCCGGCAACCAGGCGCCGAGCGGGCCATAGACGAAGCCCATCAGCACCATGGCGATCGACAGGAAGGCGCCGATCAACGTCAGCGAGCCGGCCCCCATCATCGGACCGAGCAGGAAGCCGGCGCCGATCGCCAGCACACAACCGGTCATCAGCACGCGGCGGGGGCTGGCCGCATCGGACCAGAAGCCGGCCCAGACGATGCCGGCGGCCATGAACAGGATGGCGATCAGCTGCACGCCCAGGAAGGCCTCACGGCTGTAGCCGAGCGCCTTGACGCCGTAGCCGAGCGCGAAGGCCGTCGCCAGGTAGTAGATGCAGAAGCAGGCGACGACGCCGAAGGTGCCGCCCAGCACTTCCTTCCAGTGGGTGCGCAGCACCTCGCCGAGCGGCACGACCGGCGGCGGCGCGGCCTCGAGGGCGGCCTTGAACGCCGGGGTCTCGCTGAGCTTGAGCCGCACCCAGAGCCCGATGGCGACCAGCGCGGCGCTGGCCAGGAACGGCACGCGCCAGCCCCAGCTCTGGAACTGCTCGGCGCTCAGGAACAGGCCGAGGAGCAGGAAGAAGCCGTTGGCGGCGATGAAGCCGACCGGGGCGCCCAGCTGCGGGAACATGCCGAATCGGGCCCGGTATCCCGGCGGCGCGTTCTCGACCGCCAGCAAAGCCGCGCCTCCCCACTCGCCGCCCAGTCCGAAGCCCTGGCCGAAGCGCAGGATGCAGAGCAGCAGCGGCGCCACCCAGCCGACCATGGCGTAGGTCGGCAGGAAGGCGATGGCCATCGTGGAGCCGCCCATCATCAGCAGCGAGGCGACCAGCGTCGACTTGCGGCCGATGCGATCGCCGAAGTGCCCGAAGAACACCGCCCCGACCGGGCGGGCGATAAAGGCGATGGCGAAGGTGGCGTAGCTGAGCATCAGCTGCGCCGAGTCCGAACTCTTGGGGAAGAACAGCGGTCCGAACACCAGCGAGGCGGCCGTGGCGTAGATGTAGAAGTCGTAGAACTCCACCGCCGTGCCCACCAGGCTGGCGGCCAGCACGCGCCGGGTCTGCGTCTTGTCGATCGCCGTGTCGGTCATGAGGATCCCCCGTCCAGGGCCTCTGGTTGCGGGCTGACGGCCGCCCGGTCAAGGAACCTGTCCGAACTTTAACTTGCCCGGACGCGGCGTCGGGGATTGATCCGGAAACCGGTTACGGAACGCGTCGGGCGTCCGGCGAGGAGGAGCAGGACGCGTGTTCGGTCCGCTGAGACTGGATCAGGGATTGCAGCCGCTGGCCTACAGGCCCGTGTTCAACCGGTTCGGTCGCCTGCATATTCCTGGCATCCTGCATCCGGACGACGCGCTTGCCCTTCATCGCGGCGTCGCGGGAGCCCGCGGCTGGCGCCGGACCATCCATGTCGCCGACGGCGAGGACGTCGAGGTGCCGATCGAGGAAATCGAGGAGTTGCCGCCCTCCGAGCGCGAGACGTTCGAGAAGGGCCTGCACGCGATGGCGCGGGATTCCTTCCGCTACGTCTTCGACGCGATCCGCGTGGGCGATGGACGGAATGCCGGACCGGTCGAGCCGGCGCTGAGGGCCGCCTACGCCTTCGTCAACAGCGAGCCCTTCCTGGCGTTCGTGCGCCAGATGACCGGCGACGACCGGGCCGTCCACGCGGACCTGATGGCGACGCGCTACCTGCCCGGACATTTCCTCACTGCCCATGATGACGAGGCGCCGGGGGCCAACCGCCTGTTCGCCTATGTCCTGAACCTGACGCCCCGCTGGCGGGCGGACTGGGGCGGCATCCTGATGTTCCTGGACGACGAGGACCACGTCGCCGAAGGCTACGTCCCGGCCTGGAACGCGTTGAACATCTTCAAGGTCCCGCAACGCCACGCGGTCTCGCTGGTCGCTCCCTATGCGGTCGGCGAGCGGATTTCGCTCACCGGATGGATTCGATCGGAGATTCCCGACCGGACCCCGTTCGCCGACTAGAGGGGGCGATTTGATGGAATCAAACCGCCCCCTCTAGCTTTGTTGTCGGTCGCGCGTTTGATCCGATAACCGGTACCCACTTATCGGAACGCGCTCTAGCCAACCCCTCGGCCGCAAGGTTACAAACCTGTAAGGTTCTGGGGAGAGCTGGGCGTTCGTGTCTAGTGGCATCACCTTGCCCGAGCGGGAGGTCCTGCGCGCTTCGCTCGCGGAGCACGGCTGGGCGCGCGCCGCCGAGGCGGCGCCGGCCGCCGTATGTGACGCGCTGCTGGCCGCCGCCGACGTCGCGGACTGGACCGGCCTGGCGGGCGAGGGTTTCGCCCTCGATACGGCGCCGCTCCACGCGCCTGATCTGCTGCAGTCCCTCGGCGGCAAGGACCTGAGGCTGATCCGGCACGGGGCGGGCCAGTTCGGTCTGCCGCTCGCCGACCTGGGACCGACGGGCTTCATCCTCGACCTCGGGCCTGACTGGCGCTCCGAGTACGGCGGCCTGCTGATGTTCGAGGCGGGCGATCGCCTGCGCGGATGGCGACCGGAGAAGGGGACCCTGACCCTGTTCGACCCGTCGCGGCCGGTGCTGCTGTCGCTGGTGACCGCGGCCGCCCCGGCGCCGCGCCTCTCGGTTCTGGGCCGGCTGACCTGACAGCCGCGCGAGGCATGCTATAGCCGCGCCATGACCGGGAGACTCCTCTAGCCATGGCCGCGCGCTACGATTTCGCCTCTGACAACGTGGCCGGCGCCATGCCGGAAGTCATCGAGGCGCTGACCACCGCCAACGCCGGCGCGGCCTCGGGCTACGGGACCGACCACGTCAGCGCCCGCGCCGCCGACCTGATCCGGGCGGCGCTCGACGCCGACGCCGAGGTGCGGTTCACCGCCTCCGGCACGGCCGCCAACGCCCTGGCCCTGGCGACGCTGGCCCAGCCGCACGAGGCGGTGGTGGCGCATGAGCATGCCCACATCTGCACCGACGAGACCGGCGCCCCGGGCTTTTTCGGCGCCGGCGTCGGCCTGATCGGCCTGCCGGGCCAGAGCGGCAGGATCGAGCGGCCGGCGCTCGAACGGGCGCTGGCCGAGCCCGACGTGTCCTATCGTCAGCCCGCCGCCGCGCTGTCGCTGACCAACGCGACGGAATACGGCACCGTATATTCGACGGCCGAGCTCGCCGCGCTCGCGGCGCCGGTAAAGGCGAAGGGCTACGGCGTGCACCTGGACGGCGCGCGGCTGGCCAACGCCGTGGCGGCCGGCTTCGATCTCAAGGCGGTGGCGACGATGGGCGTCGACATCCTGGTCATGGGCGGGACCAAGGCCGGATCGACCCCGACCGAGGCGCTGGTGCTGCTGAACAAGGGCCTCGCGCGACGGTTCGACGCGCGGCTGAAGCACGCCGGCCAGCTGGTCTCGAAAGGTCGCTTCCTGGCCGCGCCCTGGATCGGCATGCTGGAGACTGGCGCCTGGTCGGCCCGCGCCGCTCACGCCAACGCCATGGCGCGCAGACTTACCGAGTTGATGCCGTTCCCGATCGTCCATCCCGTGGAAGCCAACGGCCTGTTCGTCGATATGGACGAGCCGACGCTGCAGCGGCTGCGCGACAAGGGCTGGTTCGTCTACCGGTTCCTGGATGGCACGGTCCGTTTCATGTGCAGCTGGGCGACGACGCCGGAGATGGTCGAGGAACTGGGCCAGGCATTGCGGGAGATCGCCTGATTTCAGCTGTCATCCCGGGCGCCGAAGGCGACCCGGGACCCAGCCAGTGCCGTGCGTCCGCCCGCTGGGTCCCGGCTCTTCGCTGCGCTACGGCCGGGATGACAGTTGAAGCAGGCTTGCCTCACGCAACGTCCGCTCGTTAGCTCGCCGCCATGAGCGAGCAATCCCACCCCGAGATCCGTGAGGCCGTCCGCAAGCTGTGCGCGGGCTTCCCTGGCGAGTACTGGCGCGCGCTGGACCGCGACCGGACCTATCCGACCGAGTTCGTGCGGACGCTGACGGAAGCCGGTTTCCTGTCGGTGCTGATTCCGGAGGCGTACGGCGGATCGGGCCTGGGCCTGTCGGCGGCGACGGCGGTGCTTGAGGAGATCCACCGCAGCGGCTGCAACGGCGGCGCCTGCCATGCCCAGATGTACACCATGGGCACGGTGCTCAAGCACGGCAGCGCCGCGCAGAAGGAACGCTATCTGCCGAAGATCGCCACCGGCGAAATCCGCCTGCAGGCCTTCGGCGTCACCGAGCCGACGGCGGGCACCGACACCACCCGCATCTCGACCTTCGCCAAGCGGGTCGGCGACAAGTATGTCGTCAATGGCCAGAAGATCTGGATCAGCCGCGCTGAGCACAGCGACCTGATGGTGCTGCTTTGCCGGACCACGCCGCGCGAGGACGCCGCCCGTCCGGCCGACGGCATGAGCGTGCTGCTGGTCGACATGCGCGAAGCCGTCGGCAACGGCCTGACCATCCGGCCGATCCGCACCATGCTGAACCACGCCACCACCGAGTTGTTCTTCGACAACCTCGAGGTGCCGGTCGAGAACCTGGTCGGCGAGGAGGGCAAGGGCTTTCGCTACATCCTCGACGGCATGAACGCCGAGCGTATCCTGATCGCGTCCGAGTGCATCGGCGACGGCCGCTTCTTCATCGACCGCTCGAGCGCCTACGCCAAGGACCGGTCGGTGTTCGGCCGGGCCATCGGCGAGAACCAGGGCGTCCAGTTCCCGATCGCCCGCAACTACGTGCAGCTGTCGGCGGCGGCCCTGGCCGTCGACCATGCCGCGGCCCTCTTCGAGGCGGGCAAGCCCTGCGGCACCGAGGCCAACATGGCCAAGATGCTGGCGTCGGAAGCCTCGTGGGCCGCGGCCGACACCTGCATCCAGACCCACGGCGGCTTCGGCTTCGCCGAGGAGTACGACATCGAGCGCAAGTTCCGCGAGACGCGGCTCTACCAAGTCGCCCCGATCAGCACGAACCTGATCCTGAGCCATGTGGGGACCCACGTGCTGGGAATGCCGAAGAGTTTCTGAGATCCTGCGTGCTTCGACACGCACCCTGCGGGTGCTGCTCAGCATGACGTGAATCAGCCTTCGATCGACGTCATCCTGAGCAGCCGCCCCCGGGTCGCGCGGAGCGCGCGCCCGAGGATAAACTCCGCGGCGTGTCGAAGGACGCACGGCCCCCTTGCATAGCCCCGCCGCATGGACTTTTATCCGCGCCCATGCGTCTAAGGCATATCGAAGTGTTCCACGCGGTGTACGCGCACGGCTCGATCTCGACCGCGGCGCGGGCGCTGAACGTGTCCCAGCCGTCGGTCTCCAAGGTGCTCAAGCACGCCGAGGACCAGCTCGGCTTCAACCTGTTCCGGCGCGTGAAGGGCCGACTGGCGCCGACCGACGAGGCGCACGCCCTGTTCCGGGAGGTGAAGGAGGTCTTTGAGCGTCTCGACTCGCTCAAGCAGGCCGCCCGAAATCTCAAGCTCGGCGAGGGCGGCCACATCCGCGCCGCCGTGCTGCCGGCGCTGGGCCTGGGCGTCGCGCCGGAGGCCGTGGCCCGCTTCCGCGAGGCGCACCCGACGGTGACCTTCGATTTCCGCACCCTGCACTACGACGAGGTGCTGCGCGGCCTCTACGAGCACGAGGTCGACATGGCGCTCGCCTACGACGCCATCCAGCATCCGCGCATCGCCAACTTCCAGATCGGGGCCGGCGAACTCATGCTCATGTTTCCGCGTGGAGAGTTCGGCGACAGCCCGGCCGCGCGGCTGGACCTTCAGCTGCTCGAAAGCCGGGACTATGTCGGCTCCGGCGCGACCGGCCCGGTCAGCGAAATCTTCTCGGCCGAGGTCGAGGCGCGCGGCCTGTCGATTCACGAGCCCATTACCTGCAGCACATTCTACATGGCCGCCTCGCTGGTTCGGAACGGCGTCGGGGTGGCGGTGGTGGATGAATTCACGGCCCGCGCCGAACCCTCCGACAAGGTCGAGTTCCGGCCGCTCGATCCGCCGCTGAGGTTCGGCGTCTACTGCATGCACCTGGAGGACCGGCCGCTCTCGCACCTGTCCGAGAACTTCATCAAGACGATGACCCAGGTTCTGAAGGAGAAGTCGGTCGCCTAAGGGGCGCCTCGGCCCCATGGGCCAGAACCATAGCTTTTCTTCATAGGGCAGGGCCGCAACTGAATTCGACGCGGCGGGCCGGCGCCGCGATGGTCGCGCCCATCGACCGAACGGCGCGAGCGTCCCATGATTTCCTCTCCCTACCTCCTCTACCTGGGGGCCGCGACCGACCCGCTGGCGGTGAAGACCGCGCGCGGCGTGGCCGAATGGCGGCCACAGCTCTGTGTCGGCCAGCGCCGGCTGCCGGGCTGCAAGGTGAGCCTGGGCCTGGATGATATGACCGTCGCGGAAGCGGCGCGGCGCGGCGCCAGGACGATGATCGTCGGCGAGGCGAACGCGGGCGGCGTGCTCAGCGTCGCGGCCGTGCCGGAGATCGTCGCGGCGCTGGAGGCCGGCCTCGATGTGGCCAGCGGCCTGCACCAGCGTCTGGGCGATGTTCCGGCGATCCGCGAGGCCGCCGAACGGCTCGGCCGCAGGCTGTTCGACGTGCGCCAGCCGCCAGCCGACCTGAGCGTCGGCAAGGGCGTTCCTCGCCCGGGCCTGAGGCTGCTGACCATCGGCGCCGACTGTTCGATGGGCAAGATGTACACGTCGCTGGCCCTGGAGAAGGCGCTGCGCGCCCGGGGCCTGAAGGCCGATTTCCGCGCCACCGGCCAGACGGGCATCCTGATCGCGGGCGAGGGGGTGGCGGTGGACGCCGTCGTGGCCGACTTCATCTCCGGCGCCGCTGAACGGATCTCGCCGGCCCGCGCGGACGGCGGCTGGGACATCATCGAGGGGCAGGGCTCCCTGTTCCACCCCTCCTATGCCGGCGTCTCGCTGGGCCTGCTGCACGGCAGCCAGCCGGACGCGCTGGTGCTCTGCCACGAGCCGGGCCGACCGCACATGCGCGGCGTGCCGGGCCATCCCGTGCCCGGGCTGAAGGAAACCCTGGCGCGCAATCTCGAGGCCGCCCGTCTGACCAACCCTTCGGTGATCGCCGTGGGGGTCGCCCTCAACACCTCGGCTCATGACGACGCCACGGCGGCCAGGCTTTGCGCCGAGACCGCCGCCGAACTCAATCTGCCCTGCCAGGACCCAATCCGCATGGGCGTCGACCAGATCGTGGACAACCTGCTGTCATGCTTCGAAGCTTCGTCGTCTCACGCCGCCGCTGGCCGCTGAAGGCGCCCTTCCGCATCTCGCGAGGCGTCAAGACCGCCGCCGACACGGTGATGGTCGAGCTGCGCCGGGGCGAGGCGGTCGGCCGCGGCGAGTCCGTGCCCTATGCGCGCTACGGCGAGAGCCTCGACGGCGTCGTCGCCCAGCTGGAGACGGTCGGGACGGCCTTCGAGGCCGGCGAGAGCGACGACGCGCTGCGGGCGCTGCTGCCGCCCGGCGCAGCGGCCAATGCGTTGGACTGCGCCCTCTGGGATCTGACGGCGCGGGAGACGGGGCGGTCAGTGGCCGAGATCACCGGCCTCGCCGTTCCTGAACGTCTCGCCTGCGCGGTGACCGTCAGTCTCGACGCGCCGGAGGCCATGGCCGCCGCCGCCCGGGCCATCGCCGATGCGCCGGTGGTCAAGGTCAAGCTCGACGGCGAGGGGATCGAGCGGCGTCTGACCGCCGTGGGCGAGGCGGCGCCCCGGTCCAGGCTGATCATCGATCCCAACGAGAGCTGGACCATCGGCATCCTGCGCGAGGTCGCCCCCCTGCTGGCGCGGATGAACATCGCCCTGATCGAGCAGCCGCTGCCCGCCGGCGATGACGCCGCGCTCGAGGGTTTCGACCCGCCCGCCCCGATCTGCGCCGACGAGTCGGTGCACACGACCGACCAGCTGGAGGCGCTCAGGGGGCGCTACCAGGCGATCAACATCAAGCTCGACAAGACGGGCGGCCTGACCGAGGCCATCGCCCTGTTGCGAAGAGGCCGCGAACTCGGCTTCACGATCATGACCGGCTGCATGGTCGGCTCGTCGCTGGGCGTCGCTCCGGCGCTGCATATCGCCGGGGCCAGCGATTTCGCCGATCTCGACGGTCCTTGGTGGCTGGCCGGGGATTGGCCGTGCGGCGTTCGGGTCGAGGGCGGCTGGATGACGCCGCCGGCCCAAGGATTCTGGGGTGAACCCGGATGAGTTGCATAACGTATGGCTATGCCTTTCTGAACCATCTGAAAGGCTGAGGTTATTGGCTGGCGTTCGGGGACGACCGATCCTTCCGGGAACGGCGGAAACAGGACGGAACGACCGGTCCGCGCACACAAGGGGGTTTGGGACATGTCCCGCAAGATCATCACGCAAGGCCTGAAACTCGCGCTGCTGGCCGGCGCCGCGACCACGCTCATGGCGTCCGCCGCCTTCGCTCAGGACTCCGATCCCGGCGACGGCGTCGAGGGCACGGAAGTCGAGGCGATCACCGTCGTCGGCTCCAACATCAAGGGGGCCAAGGTCGATACCGCGCTTCCCGTGACTGTCGTTGGCGCCGATGATGTCGTGGCGACCGGCGCGGTCTCGGGCGATGAGCTGTTCCGCTCGATCCCGCAGTCTGGCGGAGTCGCGTTTCAGGAGGCCCGGACGACGGGCAACCTGAACGACGCCCGAGGCGATGTGGCCTCGCTGAACCTGCGTGACCTGGGATCGGGCAACACGCTGATGCTGATCAACGGCCGCCGCGCCGTCCTGCACCCTGGCAGCCAGACGGAAAATTTCGTCCCGGTCCAGACGCCGAACACCAATGCCCTGCCGGTGACCGGCGTGAAGCGCATTGAAGTCCTGCGGGACGGCGCCGCCGCCATCTACGGCTCCGACGCGGTGGCCGGGGTGGTCAACAACGTTCTCGACACCGACTACGACGGTCTCCGGATCGAGGCCACCGGCGGCGCGTCCGAAGGCACCGGCTACCATGAGGGCAACTTCAATCTGAAGGCCGGCGCCGAGCTGTCGGACGGCACGCGGGTCACCTTCTTCGGCAGCTACACCGGCCGCACGCGGATGAACGCGAGCGAGCGTGACTATTCAGCCAGCGAAGACCACCGGCCGGGCGTCGCCGGCACGCCGTGGGACGGCAGCACCTCTTTCGACAACCGTTCGACTTCCAGCCCCTGGGGCGCGTTCAATGTCGTCGGCCTGACCTCGAGCAGTTCGGCGCTGCAGGTGAAGCAGAGCGGCGTCAACCTGACGGCCAGCGGCGTCTTCCACGTCGAACCGACCAGCCTAGCCAACTGCAGCAGCCAGGCCTACGGCGGCAGTTCGGACCTCTGCCTGCGCAGCGGGTCGACCACCGGCACGGCCCAGCGTCCGCTTCGCTATGACGAAAACCCGGATCGCACCCTGCGGGGCGCCGTCGAGCGGACCAACCTCTTCTCCACGATCGAAAAGGACCTGGACAACGGCGTCGAGTTCTTCGCCGAGCTCGGCTACTATCACTCCCTGTTCAACGGCAGTCGCGAACAGTCCGCGCCGATCTCCTCGGCGCCGATCAGCATCGCCGCTGGCGCCTACTGGAACCCGTTCGGTCCGACCCTCATCGGGGGCGTCGCCAACCCGAACCGTCTGTCCGGCCTGACCAACGTTCCGACTGGCGGTCTGGCGCTGAACATCGTCAACTACCGCCCCGTCGACACCGGCCCGCGCTACTACACGGTGACCGACGACAGCATTCGCCTGCTGGGCGGCCTGCGCGGCGAGTGGAACGGCTGGGACTGGGAGACGGCGCTCGTCTACTCCTCGGCCCGCACCAAGGATATGACCCGCAACGCGATCAGCAACACGCTGTTCCAGCAGGCCGTGTCGCGGGGCACCTCTGACGCGTACAACCCGTTCAACGGCGGCACCCAGGATCCGCTCGCCTACCAGCTGGGCGACGGGACGCCGAACAGCCGCGCGACGATCGATTCCTTCTTGATCAACGTCTATCGCATCAGCGAGACGACGCTGGGCATGGTGGACTTCAAGGTCTCGCGGAACGATCTCTTCTCACTGCCCGCCGGCGACGTCGGCCTGGCCGTCGGCGTGGAGTTCCGCTCCGAGACCTTCGAGGACGACCGCGACAAGCGCCTCGACGGCACGATCACCTACACCAACGCCGTGACCGGCCTGACCTACGGCACCGACGTCATGGGGGCCAGCGGTTCTCCAGACGTCCAGGGCGACCGCACGATCTCGTCGGTCTACGCCGAGTTCGCGATCCCCGTGATTTCGCCGGATATGAACATCCCGCTCGTCGAGGAAGTGAACATCCAGCTGGCGGCCCGCGACGAGTACTATTCGGACTTCGGCAACGTGCTGAAGCCGAAGCTCGCTGTGCTGTGGAAGGTCGGCGGCGGCCTGTCGCTGCGGGGCTCGCTATCGCAGAGCTACCGTGCGCCGAACCTGCCGCAGTTCTACAGTGACGGGACCACGGTTTCGAACACCCGCACCGACTTTGCCTTCTGCCGGATCATGGCCACCACCTGCACCGGCGTCAGCACGGTCGAATTGCGGAGCGGAAACCAGGATCTGAAACCGGAAGAGGCCGACAACGCGTCCGCCGGTCTGGTCTACCGCCCGAATTTCATCCCGGAAAACTATGGCAATCTGCTTTTCACGGTCGACTGGTGGCAGATTCGCGAAAAGAACGTCATCGGCATTCTGCCGGCGACTAGCGAGATCGCGCTCGACTACCTGCTGCGCCTCAACGGAAGCTATAACCCCAACGTGGTCCGCGACCCGTTGAACCCCTCGGCCCTGACGGCGATTTCCTACATCGACGAACTCTACGTGAACCTGCAGCCGCGCCTCATCGAGGGCGTCGATTTCGCGATCGATTACGACCTGGATGACACGCCGCTCGGCGACTTCCGGGTCAAAGTCAACGTTGCGAAGTTCCTGACGTTCGATCAGGCGCCCGGCGAGATCGAGAAGCAGCTGATCGCGGCGATCGACGCCGGCACCCTGGTGGGGCCGACAGTCGCTTCGGCCGGCAACCAGATCAAGATCGACGGCACGCCGGAATACCGTGCGACCGCCAGCCTGACCTGGCGAAAGGACGGCTGGGGCGCCGGCGTGTTCGTGAACTACGTCGGCGCGATGTACGACACTGGCCCGGCCCAGGTAGGCGGCAAGTATTTCGAGATCGAGGAATGGACGACCGTCAACCTGTACGGCCAGTACAGCTGGCGCGAGGGTATCCTCGACGACACTACCGCGCGTATCGGCGTCCGGAACATCGAGGACAAGGATCCGCCGCTGGCGTCGAACAACTTCGGCTACCTCGGCTCGTACCACAGCTCGACCGGCCGCTTCCTGTACGCGACTGTCAGCAAGCGTTTCTAGCTTCGGTCTGAAGTCTGAGAGGTCGTCATGGTCCGGCGCCCGCGCCGAGGAACGCTCGAAGTGCGTCCGCCGTGGATCGCGACCGCCCTGGTGGCGATCGTGGCCCTCGGCGGATCGCGCGGCGGGGCGGTCGAGGCGACAAACCCCCGCCTCGACCTGCTCCTGCGCGGCGGGACCGTGATCGACGGGACCGGCGCGCCGGGTCGCCGGGCGGACGTCGGGATCACCGGCGACCGGATCGTGTTCGTCGGGGACGGCTCGAGGATGACGTCAGCGAAGGAAGTCGACGCTACGGGCCTGATCGTGGCGCCGGGTTTCATCGATCCCCACACCCACGCGACAGGCGACCTGACGTCGGATGACGCGACGCGGCGGGCGAACCTGAACTACCTCGCCCAGGGCGTGACCACGGTCTTGATCGGCAACGACGGCGATGGCCGGCCCGAGGTTGCGGCCCTTATGGACCGGGCGGAACGGCGCGGCGTGGGCGTCAACGTCGCGGCCTATGTGGGGTTCGGCGCCGTGCGCAAGGCCGTGGTCGGCGACGCCGCCCGGGCGCCGACGGCGGACGAGCTCGGCCGGATGAAGGCGCTGGTGGCCAGGGCCATGTGCGAGGGCGCGATCGGCTTCTCGACCGGGCTCTACTACTCGCCGCAGAGCTTCTCGAAGACCGAGGAAGTCATCGCGCTGGCCCGCGAGGCCGGGACGCGGGGCGGGATCTACGACAGCCACCTTCGCGACGAGGGCAGTGACAACGTCGGCCTGCTGGCGGCCGTCGAGGAGGCCCTGCGCATCGGTCGCGAGGCCGACATGCCGGTCCATTTCGCGCACATCAAGGCCCTGGGCGTGGACGTGCACGGCAAGGCTCCGACGGTCATCGCGCGGATCGAGGCCGAGATCGCCGGCGGTCGCGAGGTCACCGCCGACCAGTATCCGTGGCTGGCCTCGGGCACGCACCTGGGCAATGCGCTGGTTCCGATCTGGGCCAAGGACGGCGGCAGGTCCGCCCAGAACGCCCGGCTGGCCGACCCGGCCCTGCGCGACCGCCTGGTCGTCGAGATGAGCGACAACCTGCGCCGCCGGGGCGGCGCCGGCGCGCTGCTGCTGACCACGGGGCCGCACGTCGGCAAGCGCCTCGACGCGGTTGCGGCGGCCTGGGGCGTCGACCCGGTCGAGGCCGCCATCCGCATCATCCGCGACGAGGGCGACGCCGCCGTCGCCAGCTTCAACATGACCGAGGCCGACGTGACCGCCTTCGCCGCGCGCCCCTGGGTGATGACGGGGTCGGACGGCAGCACCGGCCATCCGCGCAAGTACGGAACGTTTCCGCTGGCCTGGACGAAGTTCGTGGCGACTGGCCGGCTGATGACGCCCGAACAATTCGTGCGGCGCAGTTCCGGCTTCACGGCCGACAGCCTTCGCATCACCGACCGCGGCTACATCAGGCCCGGACAGTTCGCCGACGTGATCGCCTTCGATCCCGAGACCTTCGCCGCCCGCGCCGACTACGAGCATCCGACCCGCCTCGCCGCCGGCGTTCGCTGGGCGCTCGTCAACGGCCGCCTCGCCATCGAGGAGGGGCGGCCGACCCTGGCGCTCGCCGGCAAGGGCCTGCGCCGCCCCGTCCAAACGGAATGGAAGTGCCCGGCATGACCGTCGACGATCTCACCCCGCCCAGGCGGGGGCCGCTCGCGCGGCTGGCCGGCCTCTGGTTCGGCGTCCCGCTCTGGCAGCGGATCATGGGCGCGCTGGTGATCGGCGCGGTGGCCGGCCTGCTCCTTGGCGAAGACGCAACGGCCCTCAAGTGGATCGGCGACATCTTCGTGCGGCTGATCCGGATGATCGTGGCGCCGCTGGTGTTCATGATCATCGCCTCGGGCGTCGCCCAGCTCGGAGACCCCAAGCGGCTCGGCCGGATCGGGGCGAAGACCGTCCTCATGTACTTCGGGACCATGCTCATCGCGGTGGCGATCGGTCTTGCCCTGGCGACGATGCTGACGCCGGGCGCCGGAGCGGCGGTGGCCGGAGCCGCCCCTCAGGACCTGGCGCCCGCCAAGTCGCCGTCAGAGCTGTTCCTCAGCATCATCCCGCTTAATCCGATCAAGGCGCTGGCCGAGGGCGAGACCCTGGCCATCATCTTCTTCGCCATCGTCGTCGGGGTGGCGACCATCGTCGCGGGCGATGAGGGCAAACCGCTGGCCAGGGGCCTGGCCTCGGGCTCGGCGGTGATGCTCAAGGTCGTCAGCCTGGTGATGGAGCTGGCCCCGATCGGCGTGTTCGCCCTGATCGCCGTGGTCATGGGCCAGAACGGTCCGGCGACCTTCGTCCATGTCTTCAACCTGGCGATCTGCGTGATCATCGGCTCGTTGATCCAGACGCTGATCACCCACGGACTGATCGTCCGCTTTCTGGCCTGGCTGCCGGTGGCGCCGTTCTTCCGCGGCGTCGCGGACGCGATCATGGTCGGTTTCTCGACCGCATCGAGCTCGGCGACCCTGCCGGTGGCGATCCGCGTGGCGGAGCAGAACCTCGGCGTGAAGCCGGCGGTGTCGTCCACGGTGCTGCCGCTCGGCGCCAGCATCGGCATGGACGGCACGGCGATGTACGTCGGCATGCTGGCGCTGTTCGCGGCCCAGGCCTTCGGCGTGATCCTGAGCCCCGCCGACTACGCGGTGATCCTGGTCATCACGCCGCTGATCGCCATGGGCGCCGGTCCGGTGCCGTCGGGATCACTGTTCGTGCTCGCCGCGGTGCTCGGCGCGATCGGCGTCGGACCCGAGCAGACCGCGCTGCTGGTCGGCTTCATCCTGCCGTTCGACCGCTTCCTCGACATGATCCGCACGGTGCCCAATGTCACCGGCGACCTGGCGGTCGCCACCGCCGTGGGGCGCTGGGAACGCGAGATCGATGTCGACCAGTACAAGGCCTCCAGGGACGTTTGACCGATGCGTAAACTCTTCAACGGCTTCGTCGCGGCGCTCGCCGCCGTCTCGATCGGCTGGGCGCCGACGGCCCCCGCCTTCGCGCAGGCCCAGCGCAAGCAGCTGCTCGAATACCCCTCGATCCACCATCCGGTGGTCGGGACCCGGGGGATGGTGGTCAGCCAGAACGAGATCGCCAGCCAGGTCGGCGCCGAGACTCTGCGCAGGGGCGGAAACGCCGTCGACGCGGCGGTGGCGGTCGGCTTCGCGCTGGCGGTGACCCTGCCGCGGGCCGGCAACATCGGCGGCGACGGCTTCATGATGGTCCATGACGCGGCCTCGCAGAAAACGATCGTCATCGACTTCCGCTCGGTGGCGCCGAGGGCCGCGACCCTGGACATGTTCATCAATGGCGACGGCGAGGAGACGGCGCGGGCGTCGCGCGGCTATCGCGCTCCGGCCGTCCCCGGCACCGTCGCCGGCCTGGCCCTGGCCCACCGGCAGTACGGCAATCTGCCCTGGAAGGATGTCGTCGCCCCGGCCATCCGGCTGGCCGCCGACGGCGTCGTGCTGAGCCCGGACGAGGCCTTCGTGTTCAGCTGGGCGCAGGAGCGGATGACCGAAAGCGCCGCCGGCCAGACGGCGTTCTACAAGGACGGCGGCCAGCTCTACAAAGCGGGCGAGGTGCTCAGGCAGCCGGATCTCGCCTGGTCGCTGCAGCAGATCGCCGACCACGGCGCCGACGCCTTCTACCGTGGCGAGATCGCGCGGCGCTTGGCGGCCGACATGAAGGCCCACAACGGCCTGATCACCCTCGAAGACCTCGCCGCCTACCGTCCGGTGGTGCGGGAACCGCTGATGGGGACTTACCGCGGCTACACGGTGGCCACCACGCCGCCGGCCAGCGCGGGCGGCGCGACGCTGCTTCAGATGCTGAACATCCTCGAGCACTTCGATCTCAAGGCGCTGGGCGGGGCCGGCTCCTCGGGCGTGCTCCATGTGATGTCCGAGACGATGAAACTGGCCTACGCCGACCGGTACCGCTTCCTGGGCGACACCGACTTCGTGAAGGCGCCGCTCAAGGGCTTCATCTCCAAGGCCTACGGCGACGAGCGGGCGCGGCTGATCGATGTCGAAAAGGCGCAGCCCGCCAGGGCTCTGGGCGCCGGCGATCCCTGGAAGTACGAGAGTCCGAGCACCACCCATTTCAGCGTCGCCGACGCGGCCGGCAACGTGGTCTCGACGACCTATACCTTGGGCGCGGACTTCGGCTCAGGCGTGATGGTCGAGGGGGCGGGATTCGTCCTCAACAACCAGATGAACAACTACAGCCACGAGCAGGCGTTCGACGCTCTGGATAAGGGCGAACCGGCGCCGCTGAACGGCATGCAGCCGGGCAAGCGGATGCTGTCGACGATGATGCCGACCATCGTCTTCAAGGACGGCCGCCCCTGGCTGATCACAGGCACCCCGGGCGGCAGCACGATCATCGACACGGTTCTGCAGGTGATCGTCAATGTCATCGATTTCGACCTCAACGTCGCCGAGGCGACGCACCAGCCGCGGATCTTCCAGGCCGCGACCGACACGCTGGAGGTCGAGCCTAACTTCAATCCTGACACGGTCGCGGCGCTCCGCGCGAAAGGCCATCCCGTGAAGACCGCCGAGACCATGGGCAGCGCCCAGTCCATCATGATCGACAAGGGCCTCTACCTCGGGGCCGCCGACCCGCGCCGGCCGGGCGCGCTGGCGGTGGCGCCGTGACCGACCGCCTCCGCAAGACTGTCGCCGGGTTCGCGATCCTCGCGATCCTGGCGGCGGGGCCGGCGGGCGCGGCGACCCCCATC
>ERZ761607.2497-NODE-2497-length-19813-cov-5.391335_pt1 | contig 19813 bp, 17 predicted proteins | sample MGYA00511164_ERZ761607 | MGnify/ENA primary metagenome ERZ761607 (study PRJEB28899, sample SAMN02445080) | bioreactor sludge metagenome | biome: EBPR sludge | place: Australia: Brisbane, Thorneside Wastewater Treatment Plant | collected 2011-06-22 ... | reverse complement strand
ACAGCTGCAAATCGGTCACCATGACCCGCACCAGGTTGGTCGCCTGGTACCCCACTAACTCGCGTGACTGGCCGTTGTTGCTCGTTTCATACACAGGCTGCAAACGGAATCCTTCCGTGCTGATGTCACTTTCGTCAATACCGGCCTCAATCGTGGCCGAGATTACGGCCGTCATCCGCTCATTGTTTTCTTCCAGGGCAGTTTCGGCCGTATCCGCTTCCGTCTGCACCCCCAGGCGCACCACGGCCTGGTCTGGCTCGGCCTGCACCTGCCCCTGACCCGATACCTCAATGGTGGCCAGGTTGTTGTTGGTTGTCTGGCCGGTTTGCGCCGCTACCGGCAGCGGCGGCTGCGAGAGCAGCGTTAGTCCCACGCCCATAAACAGCGAAAAAGCAAGAAAAAACGTGGCTAAAATCCACAGTTTGCCTTTCATCAGATTCATTACTCCTTTTTGACTCACACGTTCTGAACCCTTACGATAACACAGAAAAAGCCGCGATTGGCGGCTGTGTATCGCAAACATATCCATTTTTGTGCCTGGGTATATACGGGGTGGGAGCAGATTTGGGGATGGTTACGGCCGTTTCATGCTGGTGGCGTACCTCGTGGCCCGGTGAAGTTGTCACCGCCGAGTACGCGAAGTTCTTGGGGAATGATTGGGCACCGAATTGATATTGACCCAAATATCAAAAAGTTTTGCCAGCGTCCCGCATGGCCAGCAGCAGCGGCGGCGGGGCAAAACGTTCGCCATATTTTTCGGTCAGTTCCTGGCTGCGCTGCACAAACGCCGCCACGCCGTAGTCGTTGATGTATTGCAGCGTGCCGCCCTTAAACGGAGCAAAGCCCCAGCCAAAAATCGACCCGATGTTGGCGTCGGCGACATTGGTGACCACGTTTTCTGCCAGGCAGCGCACCGTTTCCAGCGCCTGGACAAACATCAACCGCTCGACCATTTCGGCCTGGCACAGCGCGGCCCCCTGCGGCGGGAAGAGCGTGCGCAGCTGCGGCCAGAGGTGCTTTTTGCCCCCTTCGGGATAATCGTAGAATCCAGCGCCACGGGCTTTGCCGAAACGGCCGTATTCCTCCGTCAGCACATCCAGCACCGCATCCGAGGGATGGTGCGGCACCGGCTTACCTTCTGCCGCAAAATCCTGGCGCGTCTGCTCGCGAATGTGGCGCATCAGCCCCAGGCTCACCTCGTCGGCCAGGGCCAGCGGCCCCACCGGCATGCCCGCCTGCAAGCCCGCCGCCTCGATGGCGCGCGGCGGCTGCCCCTCGCCCAGCAGCGCCAATCCTTCGCCCAGGTACGTGCCAAACACCCGCGAGGTGTAAAAGCCCCGGCTGTCGTTGACCACAATCGGCGTCTTGCGGATTTTTAGGACAAAGTCAAACACCCTGGCCAGCGTCTCGTCGCTCGTCTCCGCCCCGGCGATGATTTCCACCAGCTTCATCTTCTCCACCGGCGAGAAAAAGTGCAGGCCAACGAAGTTGTGCGGCCGTTGGGACGCCCCGGCCAATCCGGTGATGGGCAAGGTCGACGTGTTGCTGGCAAAAACCGCCGCTTCTGCCAGCACGGCCTCCGCTTCTGCCGTTACGGTTGCCTTCAATTCGCGGTCCTCAAACACTGCCTCGATGATCAAGTCGCAGCCCGCCAGGTCGGCCGCATCGGCCGTGGGCTGGATGCGTGCCAGCGTTTCGTCACGCTGCGTTTTGGTCAGCCTGCCCTGCTGCACCCGCTTATCCAACAGCGCCGCAATCCTCGCCTTGCCCGCCTCGGCGTGTTCCAGGGACACATCTTTAAGGATGACGGGGAGGTTGGATACGGCCGTCACGTACGCAATGCCATGCCCCATCATGCCCGCACCGAGCACGCCCACTTTTTGCGTCACCTGCGGCGGCACCGTCTGCGGTCGGCTCGCCCCGTCGCCAATCTGGTTCAGCTGAAACCAGAAGGCGTTGATCATATTTTTGGCAATCTGGCTGGTGGCCAGCCGGGCAAAGTAGCGCGACTCAATCCGACTGGCGGTGTCAAAATCAACGGCCGTTCCCTCCACCATGACGCTCAAAATCGCTTCTGGCGCGGGATAATTGCCGTAGGTGCGCTTGCGCAGCATGGCTGGGGCCACTGCCAGCAGCTGCGCCACCTTCGGGTTACGCGGATCGCCGCCGGGGATGCGAAAGCCGGGTTTGTCCCACGGCTGAGCCGCCTTGGGATTGGCGGCAATCCAGGCGCGGGCGATGGCCTGTAGCTCAGTTACATCTTCGGCCAACTCGTCCACCAGCCCGGCCGCCCTGGCCGCCGCGGGGTCCAGCTGCGTGCCCTCGGTTAGCAGCGGGAAGGCGGCTTGCAGCCCAATCATACGCGGCAGGCGCGTCACGCCGCCCCCACCCGGCAGCAAGCCCAGCGTCACTTCCGGGAAGCCCAGCTTCAGGCGCGGATCGTTCAGCACAACGCGATAATGGCAGGCCAGCGCCAGTTCCAACCCACCGCCCAGCGCCGTGCCGTTGAGGGCCGCCACCACCGGCACCCCCAACTTTTCCAGCTGCCGGAAACCCGCCTTCAGCGCCTCCGCGCTCTTAAAAATTTCGGCGGCGTCCGTGGCGGCATACAGCCATTCCAGGTCACCACCCGCCATAAACGTCTTCTTGGCCGAGGTTACAATTACCCCCGCCAGGTTCGGCTCAGCCTGCAAACGCGCCAGCGTGGTGGCCAGCGCCACGCCAAATTCGGCATCAATCACGTTGGCCGACCGCCCCGGCCGGTCCAACGTCAGCGTCACAATCTGCTGTTCATCTTTTGCGTAATGAATTGCCATCCCTCTCCCTCACTTTTTCACCCCCACCCTAACCCTCCCCCTGGCAGGGGGAGGAAATCTGGCTCCCTCTCCCTTGCAGGGAGAGGGCTCGGGTGAGGGTCCTTACTCCATGAACTAAACCCGCTCAATCACCGTGGCAATGCCCATGCCGCCGCCCACACACAGCGTGATCAGCGCCGTGGCCAGGCCGGTGCGCTCCAGCTCGTCGAGCACGGTGCCTAGCAGCATTGCCCCGGTGGCCCCCAGCGGATGCCCCAGGGCAATCGCCCCGCCGTTGACGTTGACGTTTTCCGCCCCCTCGATGCCCATATCGCGCATAAAACGCAGCACCACAGCGGCAAACGCCTCGTTCACCTCAAACAGATCAATGTCCTTCACGGCCATGCCCGCCAGCTTCAGCGCCTTCTGCGACGCTGGCCCCGGCCCGATGAGCATGATCGTCGGCTCGGTGCCCACCAGCGCCGCCGAACGAATGCGCGCCCGTGGCTTCAGCCCCAGCGCCGCGCCCTTCTCTTTGGACCCAATCAGCACCAGCGCCGCACCATCCACAATGCCAGAGGAGTTGCCCGCCGTGTGCACGTGATTGATCGTCTCGACCTCGGTGTAGACCTGCTGCGCCAGGGCATCAAAGCCCATCTCGCCAATGGCGGCAAAGGCCGGGCTGAGCTTACCCAGGCCCGCCAGCGTCGAATCGGCCCGGACGTGCTCATCTACGTCCAGAATGGTCAGCCCGTTTTGATCTTTCACCGGCACGACGGCGTTGCGAAAGTAGCCATTTTCCCAGGCGTAGGCCGCCCGCTGCTGCGAGCGCAGGGCGAAGGCATCTACATCGTCGCGGCCAAACCCTTCCAGCGTAGCAATGAGGTCCGCACCAATGCCCTGGGGCACAAAGTTAATTTTGCTGCTCACCTTGGGGTCCAGCATCATCGCCCCGCCGTCGGAGCCCATCGGCAGTCGAGACATCGACTCGACACCGCCCGCCACCACCAGCTCTTCCCAGCCGGAGCGCACCTTCATGGCGGCCATGTTGACCGCTTCCAGGCCCGAGGCGCAAAAGCGGTTCAGCTGCACGCCCGGCACATCCACATCCCAACCGGCGTAAAGAACGGCCGTCCGCGCAATATCCGCCCCCTGATCGCCAAGCGGGGTCACACAGCCCAGCACCACGTCATTTACCTGCGACGTGTCCAGATTGTGCCGCCGCTGCATCTCGCGCAGCAGCGTGGCCAGCAGCTCCACCGGCGGCACCTCGTGCAGGGAGCCGCTCTGCTTGCCCCGTCCCCGCGGTGTGCGAATCGCCTCAAAAATATACGCCTCGCCACTCATGCTCGCCTCCTCGATTGTTAGCCGCGGATTGCGCGGATTTTTGGGATTTAAGATCGCTAAATCTGCGTCAATCCGCGCAATCCGCGGCCCATTTTGTTTCCATTCTACAGTCCTGCTTCTGTTGCTCCAAGAAAATTGGCTATACTCCCTGCATGACCAACCCAACCCTGAACGACTTCATTCACCTGGCACGTGGCCGTCGCGCGATACGCCGCTACATCGACGAGCCGGTGCCGCCAGAACTGCTAGATTTGCTGCTGGAAACGGCCGTCTGGTCCCCCTCCGCCCACAACCGACAGCCGTGGCGTTTTGCCGTGCTGGAAGCTGCCGCCAGCAAAGAAACGCTGGCCCGCGCTATGGGCCAGCGCCTGCGCGCCGACCACAGCGCCGACGGCGATCCACCAGACGCCATTGAGCGCGACGTGGCCCGCTCCTTTGCCCGCATCACTGGGGCAGCGGCGCTGATTGTCGTTTGTTTGAGTATGACCGATATGGACAGTTATCCAGACGGCCGTCGCCGCCAGGCCGAGCGCACGATGGCGGTGCAAAGTGTGGCGATGGCTGCCCAAACGCTGTGGCTGGCCGCTCATGCCGCCGGTCTGGGGGCGTGCTGGCTGTGCGCCCCGCTGTTTGTACCGGATCTGGTGGTGGAAACACTGAATTTGCCGTCAGATTGGGAACCGCAGGGCCTGCTGACACTGGGCTGGCCTGCCGAGGAAAAAGAGAAACCACGCGCTCCGTGGCCCAGCCACGTCCACTTTTTTGATCGCCGGGGCTAAAGCCGCCCGGCTCGTTGGGGAAGCGCCAAAGGGGCTGTCATTGTCTTCACGAATTCAATGACAAATTAACTTCGTCCGCTATAATAAACGCCAATTTTGTATACTGGACTTTATTCCCTCGTTCCACGCTCTGCGTGGAATGCAGATCGGGACGCTCCGGCGTCTCCCACGCGGCGCAGAGCGCCGAGATAGCATTCCCACGCTCCGCGTGGGAACGAGAACAAAGAAAGCGGATGGACTACTCAAAACAGGTGCCCGCTGCGGAGCGGACTTTGAACATTTTGGAGGCGCTGAGCAGCGCGCCGGACGGGCTGAGCGCCACAGAGCTGCTGGAACGGCTGGACGATATGTCGCGCAGTGGGCTGTTCGCCCTGCTAAACACGCTCAAAGCACGCAGCTACATCGAGCAGAGCGACGGCCGTAGCAAATACCAGCTCGGCTCGGCGCTGTGGGCGCTGCTGCCACAAAAATCGCTGGGGCTGGAGCCGCTCATCACCGCGTTTACCACGGAAATGGCGCAGATTGATCTGGCAGAAACGGCCGTTCTCCTCTGGCTCAATCGTTCTGAAACCGTGCTGCTGGCCCAACGCGAAGGCATCAACCGGGTCCGTGCCGTCTACCGGCTGGGTCAGCGTGACGAGGCAGCCAACAGCCCTGGTGGGCGCTTGCTACTGGCGGGCTTGCCGAATCAAGCTGCGCAGCAAACGGCCGTTTTCAACCAGTTCCGCAGTGAAGGAGCCGCCACCCAGGAAACGGCCGAAACCCTCGACATCGCCTGCCCCATTTGCGCCGACGGCGTGCAGCCAATCGCGGCCTTACAGTTAAGTTTGCCTCTTTTCCGCAGCCAGCCAAAAACGGTGGCGGCGCTGAAAAAGCAGGTGCAGCAGGCGGCTTCCCGCATCTCGTTTCGGCTGGGGGCGGGGGTGTACCAACCGTATGGCTGGGCCGTGGGCGAACCGATCGGCCCCAACCGCGCCCTGAGCCAGGCGGAAATTGAGCAATTTTTGCACGGGCCGTGGAGCGCCAGGCTGGCCTGCGTGCGCGCCGACGGCACACCCCACGTTTTGCCGCTGTGGTACGAGTGGGACGGCCGTTCCTTTTGGGTGGCTGCCTCGCCGGGGGCGCAGTGGAAGCAGGTGGTTGATGAAACCGGGCGCGTCTCACTGACGATCGACGAGCCGTGGCCGCCGCTGCGCCGCGCTTTTGTCGTCGGTCAGGCACACACGGTGGCGGCGGATGCGGTGCCCGGTGGATTGGCCGGACTGCGCCAGCGGTTGGCGGTGCGCTATTTGGGACAAGGGGCTGATCAGCAGCCGGAACTGTGCCAGATTGAGGGATGGACGGCCGTTCAAATCACCCCGCAGCGCCTCACCGGGCAGCAAGGATTGGGCCGCGCATGAAGCAGATTGATATTCGCGTCAGTGAACTGAGCCATCGGTACGGCCGTACCCACGCCCTCAAAAGCATCAACCTGCACATTCAGCCGGGCGAATTTGTCAGCCTGGTGGGCGTCAGCGGCTGCGGCAAATCGACCCTGATGCGCCTCATTGCCGGGCTGCAAACGGCTACCGAAGGCGGCGTCTGGCTCGATGGGCAACTGCCCGCCGCCGCCCGCGCCGCCAAGCAGATTGGCTGGATGGCCCAGCAAGCGGCCCTGCTGCCCTGGCGCACCGTGCGCGAAAATGTGCAGCTCGCCCAAAAAATCAATCCGCAACCTGGAACCAACACGCCACATCCTGACAATTTACTCAAAATGGTTGGCCTGACGGAGTTTGCTGACGCCTACCCGCTCACCCTTTCCGGCGGGATGCAGCAGCGGGCGGCTTTGGCCCGAACGTTGGCGACGGGAACGGCCGTTTGGCTGATGGATGAGCCGTTTGCCGCCCTGGACGAGCTGACGCGGGAACTGCTGGCCGAGGAGCTGCTGCAAATCTGGCGGCAGTTCCGGCCGACGGTGCTGTGGATCACCCACAATTTGCACGAAGCGATTCGCCTCTCGGACCGGGTGGTGGTGCTGACGCCGCGACCGGGCACGATTGCCGGGGAGATCGCCGTACCACTGCCCCGCCCCCGCGACGACACAAGCGCTGAATTCCAGGACCTTTTGCGGCAGGCGCGGGCGCTGCTGCGGCAGGAGGTGGTTCATGGCGACTGAGAAAACAGGTTACACAGAGTTACACAGAGGAGACACAGAGTTTCACAGAGAGAATCAAAAGAAATTAAGATTTTCCTCTACGTCCTTCGCGCCCTCTGCGGTTAAATCCTTTTTACAGCGGGTCAATTGGTCTGGCGTGGGGCTGCTGGTGGGGGTGTTTGGGCTGTGGGAAACGGCCGTCCAACTCAACAACACACCTGCTTATTTGTTTCCGGCACCAACGGCCGTTTTCCGCTACCTCTTCTTGCACCTGGCCGATTTGCTGCTGGCGGGCGGGGTGACGCTGCTGGAAGCGGTGGCGGGCTTGGTTTTGGGCACGGCCGTTGGCCTGGCCCTGGCCGTGCTCATCACCTTTTGGCAGCAGTTGGAGCAAGGCGTCATGTCGTTGGCGATTCTCATCAAGTCCACGCCGATTATCGCCATCGCCCCGATTCTCACCATCTGGCTGGGCTTTGGCCCCGCGCCCAAGGTGATCGTGACGGCGCTGCTCACCTTTTTCCCGGTGCTGATCAACGCGCTCACCGGTTTTCGCGCGGTGGATGGGGCGCTGCTGGATTGGCTGCGCTCGCTCAACGCCACGCCGCAGGAGATTTTTTTGCAGGCGCGGTGGCCGGGGGCACGGCCGTATCTGTTTGCCGCGCTCCGGGTGGTGGGGCCGCTGGCGCTCATCGGCGCGGTGGTGGCGGAGTGGATGGGCGCGTCCAGCGGCCTGGGCCGGGCGATGTGGCTGGCCTACACCAATCTGAACATGCCGGCCCTGTTTGCCGCCGTTTTTGTGCTGACGGGGTTGAGTACGGCCGTTTACCAAACCATCGTCTCGCTCGAAAAACGGTTTCTTTTTTGGGAATAATCTCTACGCATTCTCGTTCCCACGCTCCGCGTGGGAATGCGTCTTCAGCGCTCTGCGCTGCCTTCAGGACGCAGGAGCGTCCCAATCTTCATTCCACGCAGAGCGTGGAACGAGAAGCAAGAAGAACAATTCATAGGAGAAGACACTTTGCAACGCAACAAACTTATCTTTTTCTTTATCATCATTTTTCTCACCATCGGCTGCCAGGCGAAGGAACAGCCCGCGCTGCGTGAGATGACCTTTATGGCCGGATTCAAACCGCAGGCCAATCTGCCGTTTGTCGGTGCGTACGTGGCGCAAGAGAAAGGGTTTTTTGCCGATGAAGGGCTGGCCGTCACCATCGAGCATTCGGCTGGAGGGGGTGAGCATTTGCAGCTGCTGACCGCGGGTGAAGTACAGGTAACGACGCAGGATGCGGCCGTTCTCCTGCAACGCCGCGCCGATCCCGGTTTGCCCCTTGTTTCCATTGGGCTGATTGGCCAGCGCGGGCAGCAAGCGTTTGTCGCTCTGGCCGACAGCGGCCTCAACACTCCCGCCGACTGGGCCGGGCACACCGTTGGCTTCAAGGGCACGCCGCCACCCGACCTGTTTGCCCTGCTGGCCGCCAACGGCCTGACGGCCAACGACGTCGAGTTAGTCAACGTCGGTTTTGACCCGCGCACGCTGACGGAAGGGCTGGTGGATGTGTATCCGGTGTTCAAATCGAACGAGCCCAACCTGATTCGCGGCTGGGGTTTTGAGGTAAACCAGTGGGAAGCGGCCGATTACGACGTGCCGACGTTAGGGCTAACCTACGTGGCTGCGGAAGAGCTGATTCAATCCGACCCAGAACTATTGCAAAGCTTCATGAACGCCGTCCTGCGCGGCATCGAGTATGCCCAGGCGAACCCGGACGAGGCCGTGCAAATCGTGTTGAAGTACGCCGGTGAAGATGCCGATGCCGCCCACATGCGCTTCATGCTGGACACGGAGCTGGCGGATGCCATTTCGCCCAACGGCTTCGGCTGGCAAACCGAGGCGCAGTGGCAGGCCCTGGCCGACATGCTGCACACCTACGAAGCGCTGCCAGGAGAGGTGGACGTAACGGCCGCTTTCACCACGCAATTTTTGGGGAAGTAATGGAGTAACTGGGTAAATGGGTGATTAACCCGACCAATTACCAAATTACGCAATGTCCCAATTACCTTTCTTATGAACATCTGGACCATTCTCCCCGTCAAAACGCTGCACCGCACCAAATCGCGGCTGAGTGGCGTGCTGTCGCCTGAGGCGCGGGCTGAGCTAACGCTGCACTTGCTGGCGCGTACGCTGGGACTGCTGCCGCAGGTGGCTGGGCTGGGGGAAACGGCCGTCATTACCCAAGACCCCCATGTGAACCACCTCGCCACCGAGTTTGGCTGCCGCACGCTGGCGGAGCCGCCCGGCAGCGGCCTGAACGCCGCGGTGACGGCCGGTGTGGCCCTGGCGGCGCAAAACGGGGCCAGCCACTGCCTGGTTTTGCCTGCGGATTTGCCATTTTTGCTGGTGGAAGAATTGGCGGAGCTGTTTGATTTGGCGGCAACGGCCGTTCCCCATCCCAGCCTCATCCTCTGCGGCGATCGGCAGCAGCAGGGGACCAATGGGTTGATTGTGCCGACGGGGCTGGGGTTTTGTTTTGGGTACGGCCGTCACAGCTTCCAGCGCCACCAACAAGAAGCCGCCCGCCTGAACCTGGCCTGTCACCTCGCCGCTCTGCCCGGCCTCCAGTTTGACCTGGACACTGAAGACGATTATGCTTTCTACGCGAAAAATCACTGCCCAACGCCCACCTAAAAAGTTGAATTTTCCCCAAAATCAGATACCTTGTACTGGTTTGAACCATAATCAATCAAAGATTGAGAAGATTCTGCAGATTTAAAGCCAATAGTCTGTGTAATCTGCGAAATCTGCTGATGAAAATTTTGACTCATTCACTCAACAAGGAAATTTGAATCATGCAATGTTCCGTGTGCAAAGGCACGATGGTGCAGGAAACCACCACTTACAAAACAGAAATCAACGGCGAAGAAATTCTCATCGAGGATGTGCCCATTTGGGTCTGCGAGCAGTGTGACTCCTCGTTTTTGGACGATGACGTCATTGAAGCGATCGAAGATATGCTGGCCAGCCTGGAAGGTGGTTTAGGTGATGAAAATCCGCCGGAAGAGATCGAACTGGACTGATCTTTAGGCAATGCGGCCTTTTTGCGCAACGCAGCACCGCCATATTTCGTAGAAATCATTAGTTTTTGGCGCAGAAGGCCCATATCTTGGGCCGATTATTTCTAAAAGGAGCGAATTATGTGGCGTAAATGGATAGCTGCCCTGGTTGTGTTAGGTGCCCTGCTAACAGGCGCACCGGGCGCGTTGGCGCAGGAAAAATCTTACAGCGCCGACCGATTTGATGTGGATATTGTGGTGCAAAGTGACGGCTCGCTGCTGGTCACTGAGACGGTAATCTTCCGCTTTGTCGGCGAGCCGTTCACCTTTGTCTTTCGCGAACTGCCCACTGACCAGACCGATGGTGTAGAAGTTGTAGAGGCGTCGGTTGACGGCCGTTCCTACCCCCGAGGCACCAACGCTGGACAGGTAGAAATTGAACCCGACGACAACATTCGTGTCACCTGGCACATGGAGCCAACGGCCAACACCGCCCGCACCTTTGTGCTGACGTACCGAATGCTGGGCGTGGTCCGACAAACCGATGATGCCGATCTGCTGCGCTACCAGCCGCTGCCCGACGAATTTGAGTACACCATCGACAGCAGCACCATCACCCTCAGCTACCCAAGTTCGGCCGAGCTGCTGGAGACACCCCAGGTCACCGCTAACACGGCCCAGGTGGACCGCAGCGGCAGTCAGGTGACTTTCACCCGGCAAAACATTGAACCCAACAACACAATGGTGTTTGAGATGACCTTTGCCAAAGGCAGCCTGATCGCCAACCCGCCCGCCTGGCAGACCCGGCAGGCTTCACAAAATGCGTTGTGGCCCGTTTGGGTGGGCGGCAGCGTGTTGGTTGTGGTGGCGGGCCTCGTGGGGGCCGTTGGGCTCTGGCGCGGGCACCAGCCACAGATGAAGCGGAGTACGGCCGTTTACTACGAACCGCCGACCGATTTGCCCCCAGCCATCGCTGGCGTGCTGAACGGCAGCGGGGCCAGCCCGAGTTGGTCCAATGCCCTGGCTACCTTGTTCGACCTGGCCGATCGCGGCGTCCTCAGCATCGAGGAGCTTGAAAAGAAAAGCGTATTCAGCGGCAAAGATTTCAACATCGTGCTGCTAAAACAACCCGACACTTTACGGCCGCACGAAAGCGGTCTGCTGGAGCTGCTCTTTGAAACCAAAGGGATGTGGCACCAATCGGTGAAGATGTCCAAACTGAGCAGCGCCGTCACCGGCAGCCAGTGGAAAAAGTTCACCGAGCCGCTGGAGGCGGAAATTAAGGCCGCAGGCTACATTGATGCCGAACGCAAAAGTCGCCGCACGCAGGTGATCGCAGGCAGCGTTGTCTTTTTGGTCCTGGCCGTCCTCATCATGATTCTGACGGTGATCTTTGAAAACCTGTTTGGCATGTGGCCAATGCTGCTGGCGCTCAGCTTCTTTGTGTTGTTTGGCATCTTCATGGGTGTGGGCAGCAGCATGACAATTCTCACTGACGAGGCCAGGCTGCTGGCCAACCAATGGCAAAGCTTCTACCAGCACCTGAAGGATGTTACGCGCCGCAAAGCGGCCGTTGGCGAGACCAACATGTTCAACCGCTTTTTGCCCTACGCCGCCACCTACGGCCTGCTGCACCAGTGGGCCAAATTCTTTGAAAAAGAAGGTTGGACTCAACTACCGCCCTACTTCCACGCCCTCAACCGGGCCGATGACGGCGGCATGGCAGCATTTGTGGCGATGACGGCCGCTTCCTCCTCCTCGGGGGGCAGCGCCGCAGGGGCTGGAGCCGCCGGGGCTGGTGCGGCCGGTGGTGGGGCCAGCGGCGCTGGCTAAAGCGGCTTTCTGACCGTTTCTTCATCCAAAAATTAAGTATTGTTTGATACACTGACTCAGTTTTGGGCGGCTGCACCCGGAATTGAGTCTTTTTTGCAGCATCTGTACCGGTAGGAGCGTATGACACGACACTTGCGAAATCCCCTATTTGTTCTTGGCCTGACCCTGTTGCTTTTGTGGGGGACGGGAACGGCCGTTTTCGCCCAAACCATTGAACCACTGCCCGACGACAACCTGGTGCAAAACCCGTGGTTCCGCAGCGGCAACCAGCCCAGCCTGGCGGGCTGGACCGACCAGGCGGGCAGCAACGTCATCTGGTCACTCAGCCAGAAAGATTCCAACCCCTCGCCAGACCAGGTGCAGGGCACCTCGGCCCGACTGGCCTTTGGCTCTGGCCAGGGCGGCGGCACCGGCCAGGGCGGCGTGGATGCCTACCTTTACCAGGTCATTCCGGCGGATGCTGCCCTTAACCACCTGAAATTTAAGATTCACTGGGTCACCGGGTGGATCGACCGGGCCGCTGTGACGATTTATGGGGGGGATTCAGCGGATGGGCCGTGGACGGCCGTTTGGACCCCACTCGACATCAATCAAGACACTTCCTCTGGGGCCATCTGGACCCAAACCGAATTTCTAGACACCACCATTCCTGCGGGCTTTCCCTTTTACAAAATAGAGCTGTACGGCCGCTATCCCGAAGGGCGGCAGCAAGGGGTGAAGTACACCGGCGTCTACTTTGCCGTCGATGATCGGGCGGGTGAAATTGTGGAAGCGACAGCTACCATTGCCGTGGCGACCCAGCCTGCGCCAAACAGACCAGCCACCGGGCAGCAGCCCACCCGCCGCCCCACGCGCGGACCGGCCGTCCCGGCCACCAGCACCCCTCTACCCACCCAAGCCCTGGATGAAGAATTTGGGGGAACGGCCGTTGCCGCCGTCACCACCCCTACACCAGTCGCAACCGAGCCACCAGCCCAGCCTGAGCAGCCCACTCGCCCAGCTGGGGTCGATCCAACGCCCGGCAGCAGTCGGCCGAGCACCATTTACCTGGTGCTCATCGTTGTGCTTCTCTTGCTGGTCATTGTGATGGGAATCGGTTGGGCACGCGCCGCCCGCCGCTAAAACTTTTGCCACGCCCTGCCGGGCTTAAGCTCCACGACGCTCCGTGCCGCACACAACGTACCGTGTTGCATAAAGCCATTCCTGCGTGAAGCGTGGGCACAAGACTGATTTTTAGTTGCGTCCATAAAAGCCTAGCAGGGCCAACACGCCGTCCAGGTTCTGAGAAAAATCGGTCTGGGTGTGGGTGGCCAACTCCACGGTAAACGAGGGGACGTTTTGCGTGGCCAGCCAGTCACTGGCGTCACCGCTGACCGGGTAGGCGCTGAAGACCCCAAAGACTTCGTAGCCAGCGGCACGGCCGTATACCTCAGCCATTTCGCGGGAGGGCAAAAACGTCTCATCACAGCCGCCCACGTACAGCCCATCGGCTTTGCTGTGCCAAAAGACCACCGTCTTCGGTGCTTCGCGCAAGAAAAAAGCCCGCAAGGCGGCCGTTTCTGGTTCGGAAAAGGGTACGGTGCCACCGCTGACCAGCGTGTTGCCCCACAGCGCTTCCTGCTGCCAGCCGCAGGCCCAGTTACGATTCAGATCAACCTGGTTGGCATTGAAGCGACCTGGTTCGGTATCGGCGGCAACATCCTGGGGGGTGAAACGGCCGTCTACCCCCGTTACAAAAAACTGCCCATCAGGGTTGGCCGAGGGAATGATGTAGAGCGACACATTGCTGGGAATCTGGTCTGGATTGGCCAGGAAGTAGTCAATCATCTCGTAGGCCAGCAGGATGGTGTTCCACTCGTAACCGCCGTGCATCCCGCCGACCATCACCACCACATCGCGGCCAAAGCCAAAGCGGTAACTTTCGATGGGCCGCCCACCCGCCGACGTGCCAATCGTTTGGGCGACGCCGTAGGCAGCAAAGGTGGCCGTGGGTTCAGGCGTTATCTGCGCAATAACGCTGGTGGGCGGCGGGGCATCCGCAGTAGGCTGGAGCGTGGGGGTGGGTACGGCCGTTTGGGTGGCTGGCAGCGGTTGGGTGGTTAGCACCGGTTGTGCCGTGGGAGCAACGGCCGTATCTGCCGACTGAACCGGCAAGCTGGCGGGAACGGCCGCAGGCGCTGTGGCGCACCCAACCCAAAAGATCGTCAGGACAAGCCAAAAACAAGAAAGCTGCCGCATGGTTAATTTTGTTCCTCTTGGTTGGCAATGTAGCGCATGACGGCTTTTAGCGCCGCCAGGTTTTGTTCGAAATCGGTAGCGGTGTAATCGGTGAGCAGCACGGAGATGGCCGGGATGCCCTGTTTGTCTAGCCAGTTGGTAGCATCGCCGTGCACCTCGGTGTTCACCAGGTCTTCAAAGTCGGCGATGCGGTATTGGGTGGCGCTGCCGTAGATATCGGCCAAAGTTTGGGAAACGGCCGTTCCTTCCGAACATTCCCCCGGTGAGACCAATCCTTCGGCCGCCCGGGCCTGCCAGAAAACCACGCCAGCGGCATCCACCGCCACAATAAAATCGGCCAGGGCACGCACTTCTGGCTCAGAAAACGGCTCCACGCCGCCTAACCCCTCGGGTGAATCGCTGCCCCAGGGTGGATTGGGCACCCAGCGGCAGTCCCAGTTACGGTTGAGATCGACCCCATTGCCGTTTAACCGGCCCGCCAGCTGCCCCGGCGCGCGCGGGCTGTCGGGGTTGGCGTTGGGGATGATCACCAGGGTAAGTTCCGGCGGCACCTCGTCTAGATGTTCCGAAAAATAGTCTATCATCTGGTTGGCCAGGTCCACCGTGCCGGGGGCAAAACCCGAATGCAGGCCACCGATAAAAATGAGCACCGCAGGGCCGGTGCCAAGGCGCACCAGTTCAATCGGGTTCCCCCCAGCCGATTGGCCGAGGGTAGCGGCGACCGGCGTGGGCAGCGCGGTCAGTCGGGTGGGGGTGACGCTGGGGGTTCGAGTGGCGGTGGCGGTGGCTTCGGCCGTCGACGTAGCGGTGGCCGGGTCAGCCGGAATGATTTGTGTCGGCACGATCAAGCTGACCCGTTCGGCCGTTGGTGTTGCCTCGGTGGTATTTAGAAATCGGGTGCTCCAAATGAGACCGGCGACCACCACCAGGCCCAGCAGGGCCAGAGCCGCCCAGGGCCACGGCCGTTGCGGCATTGGCTCTTCCTGCGGCGGGGAGGTAGAAACGGCCGTTACCTCTTCAACCAGCGGTAGTGCGCCCTGGGTGGGTGCTTCTGCCACCGACATAGGCTGGCTGCGCTGGGTGAACCCCTCAGGTAAAAGGGGCAGCGGGGCGAGGCCAGGCAACGTCTGGCTGATCGCCTGCGTCAGCTCCGCCGCAGTGCCGAAGCGCTCGTTGCGCTCCTTGGCCAGCACCCGCTGGATGACGGTCTCAAATTCGTCGGGCAGCTCGGGTTTGAGTTCGCGAATGTGCGGGATGGGATTCAGCACGTGGGCCATCATCTGCTTCACCGGTGTGTCGGCGCGAAACGGCTTGCGCCCGGTGAGCATTTCAAAGAGGATGATGCCCAGGGTGTAGACGTCGGAACGGCCGTCCAGATCCTTCTCGCCGTGAATTTGCTCAGGGCTCATGTACGCCGGGGTGCCGATGACGCCGCTGCCGGTCAGATTGGTGCTGCTGCCCTGGGCCAGCTTCACGATGCCAAAATCGGTCAGGAACGCATTGTTGTACTGGTCGAAGAGGATGTTGCCCGGCTTGAGGTCGCGGTGAATGACACCCAGCTGGTGCGCATGGTCCAATGCCCCGGCCAGACGCTGAATGATGGGAACGGCCGTTGCCAGGGGCATCGGCCCGGCAATGATGCGGTCAGCCAGGGTGCCGCCGGGCATGAGGCGCATCACCAGGTAGGGTTGGCCATCGGCTTCGCCATAGTCGTACACGGGCACGATGGCCGGATGCTCCAGCGTGGCAATGATACGCGCCTCACGCTCAAAGCGGCCGCGGAAGGTGGGATCGTCCATCAACGCCTGGGACATCACCTTCAGAGCTACCTTGCGGCCAAAGCGGGGATCATTGGCCTGGTACACGGTAGCCATGCCCCCCCGCCCCAGTTCAGATTCGATTTCGTAACGGCCGTATTTTTTCCCGGTCAAGCTTCACTCCCGCCAGAAATGGTGGCAGCATGTCGCCAACAATGCCATCATTATGGAACAAATACACGAAATTTCCAATGGTGGCAAGTCATATCCTGATTTGCTAACGCTTGTTTGGCTCATTTAGTCATCAACCAGGGATTTCAGGACGGGTAAACAAAAAAGGCCGCAGCGATCGTCGATGCCGCAGCCTTTCGGTTTTACAAGCCAGCTAAGGGGGTCGAACCCTTGACCTACGCATTACGAATGCGCCGCTCTGCCATCTGAGCTAAGCTGGCGATGCGCTGGGAATTATAACAATCTCAACACGGCTTGACAAACCAAAGTTCGCGCTTATAGTTTGGCTAACAGCCAGCCAACCGTCATTGATCAGGAGTAGTTTTGCGCATGAAGGACAAGATTAAAGCAACCATTGGGGCCATCGGTGCCGATAAAGTGAACCTGGCCGGTCGGAATTTTGCGGAAGAGGATTATTCGGGGACGAGCCTGAAAAAGGCCAACCTGAACCGCGCCAACTTTCAGAAAGCCACCCTGAAAAAAGCGGTCCTGACGGAAGCCAGCTTAGAGTGGGCCAACTTCAAAGAGGCAGATCTCACCGATGCCGACTTTTCAAAAGCCAAAATGTTTCGCGCCGATTTTTACCAGGCCACCCTGGTCTCCTGCAATTTCAAAGAGGCGTACCTGGGCAAGGCCAATCTGCGCTATGCCAATTTGAAGAATGCCGACCTGAGCAAAGCGCAGCTGCACTTTGCCGACCTGCGCGACGCCAACCTGGAGGGAGCTAAGCTCGACGGCGTAGATTTGCGCTGGTGCCGCTACAACGACAAGACCATCTGGCCCAACAAGGAATTTGACCCCCAGCTGACGGGAGCCATTTTGTATGTTCGGCAATGAGGGGATGGGCTACGGCCGTTTCCGCTACCACACAAACCATCTCCACTGCGAAAACATCCCGCTGGCCGACCTGGCGCAGCGGTTTGGTACCCCGCTTTACGTCTACAGCCGCGCTGCCATTTTAGAAAATGCCCAGGCGTACCGGGCGCACGCGCCGCACGCAGCGCTGGTGTGTTTTGCGATGAAGGCCAACGGCAACCCGGCCATCCTACGCCTGCTGGCCGACGCTGGACTGGGTGCCGACGTGACCAGCGGCGGCGAACTGTTTCTGGCGCTTAAGGCGGGGTTTGCCCCGGAAACGATCATCTACTCCGGCGTGGGCAAGCTGCACCATGAAATTGAAGCGGCGCTGGCGGCCAACATTCGCGCCCTGCATGTGGAGTCGGTGATGGAGCTGGAGCTGATTGCCGCCATTGCCAGCCAGCGGCAGCAGGTGGCCTCCATCGGCGTGCGGGTGAACCCGGACATTCATGTGGAGACTCATCCAGCCATCAGCACAGGTGCGGCCCAGCATAAATTTGGCGTTGCGCCAGAAACGGCCGTAACCCTCCTGCACCAGGCCGCCCAACATCCCTGGCTTAAACCGGTTGGTCTGGCCGCCCACCTCGGCTCGCAAATCCACGAGATTGCCCCCTTCACCGCTGCGGCCAACTTCCTGGTGGCCCTCGCTGATGAGCTGGCGTCTGGTGGAATTCGGCTTGACTACATTGATGTGGGTGGCGGTTTGGGCGTGGCGTATGAAAGGGAGAAGTGGGAAGTAAAAAGTGAAAAGATTGGGGAGTGGGTAACGGCCGTTGCCGCACCAATTCAAGCGACTGGTTATGGGCTGGTCGTGGAGCCGGGGCGCTCTATCGTGGCGGCGGCGGGTGTGCTGTTGACCCAGGTTGTCTACACGAAGCCACAAGGCAAGAAGATGTTTGCCATTGTGGATGCGGCGATGAATGACCTCATTCGCCCCACCCTGTACAACGCCCACCATGAGATTTTGCCGGTACATGTGCGACGCACCTCAGAGGTGCGTCGCACGTACGATATTGTCGGGCCGATTTGTGAAACCGGGGATTTTTTGGCGAAGGAACGGCCGTTCCCCCCGCTCGCTCCCGGTGATTTGCTGGCGGTGTGTCATGCCGGGGCGTATGGTTTTGCCATGAGCAGCAACTACAACGGCCGTCTCCGCCCCGCCGAAGTTTTGGTCGATGGGGAAAATGTCCACCTCATCCGCCAGCGCCAAACCTACGATCACCTTCTGGATGGTACCTGCTAATGTGGAATTATTTAGGAATTATGCTTGGTTCTGGTATAGGGGCTGTGGTTTTTGGCTATTTTGCATTCTTTTCCTGGTTTCGCCTTGAGCAATTTCGAGAAATGCTCGACAAAAGATCAAAAAAATACACCGGTATGCCTCTCTACCATTTTTCTCTACGGTGGATGCAATCAAAAAGCTATCTCTGGTTTGTCAGAATTCAATCCGTTGTCGCTTTTGCCATTTGTGCTGAATTATTTTTGATGGGCATTATCGGCCCACTCTTCTCTATAGCCGCTTTGCCAAAATAAAGCTGGCTATCTGACACTGGCATTTTGAAAACGAACGCGCTTAGCGCTGTTTTTTTCTTTAATCTGCGTCATCCGCGTTCATCAGCGTCCTATTTTTGATCTATTCAGGCAGGCACAAATCTTCTAGCTGCTGGAGGGTGAAGTGGGCCAGGCTGCGGGCCACCAGTTGGGCTCCGGCAAAGTTCTTGCCAAAGGTGTAATCGTTGTAGATAACGGCCGTTGGAATCCCCACCCGCTTGGCCGCCGCAAACCCTTCTTGCGAATCTTCAATCACCAGGGTTTCAGCCAATGAGGTACCCAGTTCTGCCAGGCAGCGCCGGTAAAGCGGCGAATCGGGCGCGGTTTTGGGGCCGCTTTCTTTGCCCAGAACCGGGTCCAGGTGCGGGTAAATGTGCGGCAGGTGGTGGGACAGCAGCGCATTCACCTGCGCTTCGTAAGACATCGACACCACCGCCAGCCGCACACCACGGGCCAGCGCCTCTTCCATGATTTCGACCACCCCCTCGCGCAGGGGCAGGTCGGGCAAATATTTTTCGATGTAGAATTTTTTCTTGAGGCTGACGAGTTCGGAAACGGCCGTATCCAACTCATCTACCCCCATCTCCGGCCGCCACTCCGCCAACGACTTGCGCATCCGCACCGCGTTACCTGCCATCCACTGCATCTCCTTAAACTCCTCCCAGGACCAGTGAATGGGATACCCCAGCGTCGCAAAGGCCTCGTTGCAGGCAGGCAAATGCCCCTTGTGCTCCGTGTTGGCAATCGTGCCATCCACGTCAAAAATCATCGCTTTTAATTTCATAAACATTCACATGGTTCGTAAAAAGCTTTAGGCTTACAAAAGATAACGGTAACCGTTCAGTTGGTATCCCGCACGAGGGCGCTGCGCGGCCCATGCTCTACAGGGAACTGAACGTTTACTCTATTCAAAGAACGGGACGCAGATGAACGCAGATGACGCTGATTTTTCTTTTTATCCGCGTTATCCGCGTCCTATTTCCACACTTTCTGGGACTAAAAATCAAATCGGGGGCTGACCAGCTAAAATTGCTTCGCGAAAGGCAGCCATGTTTTGGGCGATGGGTTGTTTGTCGTTGAAGACAGCACTGCCTGCCACCAGCACATTGGCCCCAGCAGCCACAATCTCGGCGGCGTTGTGCGGCTTGATGCCGCCATCAACCTCCAAATCGGCCGTAGAGCCAATAGCGTCCAGCATCTGGCGCAGCCGCCGGATTTTGTCGGTGCTGGCCGGGATGTAGC
>ERZ761607.2494-NODE-2494-length-19821-cov-5.829202_pt1 | contig 19821 bp, 20 predicted proteins | sample MGYA00511164_ERZ761607 | MGnify/ENA primary metagenome ERZ761607 (study PRJEB28899, sample SAMN02445080) | bioreactor sludge metagenome | biome: EBPR sludge | place: Australia: Brisbane, Thorneside Wastewater Treatment Plant | collected 2011-06-22 ... | reverse complement strand
GTTCTCGCCGAAGAACTGGTGGAACATGCGCCCGACCGGGCTCTTCAGGAAGGCCACCCCGCCCGAGTGGCCCGGGCAATGCCAGGAATAGGAGCCATCCTCGGCGTAGTGCGTCAACGCGCGGAAGAACGGCGGCGCCAGGCTGTCCAGATAGGCTTTGGCCTCGCGGATGACGTAGCGGCCGATGAACTCGGCGGTGTCTTCGAACATGTGGATGAAGCCGTGCAGTTCACGCAGGACGTCGTTCGGGATGTGCACCGAAGTGCGCGTCTCGCCGTACAGGAAAATCGGGATATCTTCGTTTCGGCAGCGAATTTCCTTGACGAAGGCGCGCAGGCTGGTGACCGTCGATTCGGCCTTGCCGTCCCTGAAGTCTTCGTCGTCGATGGTCAGAATGAAGGCCGAGGCACGGCTTTGCTGCTGGGCAAACGACGTCAGGTCGCCATAGCTGGTGACGCCAAGCGCTTCAAAGCCCTTTTTTTCTATGGCCTTGGCCAGCGCCCGAATACTCAGACCGCCCGTGTTTTCCGAACGGTAGTCCTTATCGATGATGATTACCGGGAAATCGAGATGCATGGCCAGTCCAGTACGAAATCAAGAGTGGTAGGACACGAGCACGGCGCACCTGGGCGCGTTGCCGATGCGTATTGCGTGCCGACGATGCCGCTGGCGCTCACGCAGGGGTCACATTTTCGGCAGCGTCACGCCGGTCTGGCCCTGATATTTCCCCGCACGGTCCTTGTACGAGGTTTCGCATTCCTCGTCGGATTCGAAGAACAGGACCTGGGCGATCCCCTCGTTGGCATAGATTTTCGCCGGCAGCGGGGTCGTGTTCGAGAATTCCAGCGTCACGTGGCCTTCCCACTCGGGCTCGAACGGCGTCACGTTGACGATGATTCCGCAGCGTGCGTAGGTGCTCTTGCCCAGGCAGACGGTCAGCACGCTGCGCGGAATGCGGAAATACTCGACGGTACGGGCCAGGGCAAACGAGTTCGGAGGGATGATGCAGAAGTCGCTCTTGACCTCGACGAACGAGTTCGGATCGAAGTTCTTGGGGTCGACGATCGTCGAGTTGAGGTTGGTGAACAGCTTGAATTCGTTTGAGCAGCGAATGTCATAGCCGTAGCTCGAAGTGCCATAGGAGACGATCCGGCGACCATCGATCTCGCGCACCTGGTTGGCTTCGAAGGGCTCGATCATGCCGTGCTCTTCCGCCATGCGGCGGATCCACCTGTCCGACTTGATCGACATTGCTGGTCACCCTAACCGTGATAGTGCTTGGAAAGGTGCCCATTCTACGGCGTCCAGCCGGCCGAGGAAACCGGAAACGGTTTTCCGGCCGGGCTGTCAGGCGAGGGTCAGCAAGGCCATGCGCAATGCCGCAGCGCAAGCGGCCCGCGTTCTGCGCTAGTGCTCAGGTGTTCTGGACGACGATGCTCGGGAACTTGGCGCTCATGTCGCGGCTACGCTCGGCGACCTTGACCGCCAGACGGCGGGCGATCGTCCGGTAGATGTCGGCGGCGCGGGAGTCGGGCGCACCGACCACCGTCGGCGTGCCGGCATCGGTCAGCTCGCGGATCGAGAGTTCGAGCGGCAGCGCGCCGAGGAACTCGGTGTCGTAGTCCTTGCACATCTGCGCACCGCCGCCGTGGCCGAAGATATGCTCCTCGTGGCCGCACTGCGAACAAATGTGGATGCTCATGTTTTCGACCAGGCCGAGAATCGGGATGCCGACTTTCTCGAACATCTTGAGGCCCTTGCGGGCATCGATCAGCGCGATGTCCTGCGGCGTGGTGACGATCACCGCGCCGGTCACGGGAACCTTCTGCGCCAGCGTCAGTTGCGTGTCGCCGGTCCCCGGGGGCATGTCGACGATCAGATAATCGACGTCATCCCAGGCGGTCTGCTTGAGCAACTGCTCAAGGGCCTGGGTGACCATCGGTCCGCGCCAGACCATCGGCGAATCGATATCGATCATGAAGCCGATGGACATCGCCTGCAGGCCGTGCGCGCGCAGCGGATCCATGGTCTTGCCGTCCTCGGACTCGGGCTTCTGGCCTGCCAGGCCGAGCATCTGCGGTTGTGAAGGGCCGTAAATGTCGGCGTCGAGCAGACCGACCGTGGCGCCCTCTTGAGCCAGCGCCAGTGCCAGGTTCACCGCGGTCGTGCTCTTGCCGACGCCGCCCTTGCCCGAGGCCACGGCGATGATGTTCTTGACGCCGGGCAGCGGCTTCAGGCCTCGCTGTACGGTATGGGCGACGATCTTGACGCTGATGTTGGCGCTGACATTGCCGATCCCGGGGACTGATCTCAGCTTCTCGATCACCGTCCGACGGATTTCGTCGAGCTGTGTTTTTGCCGGGTAGCCGAGTTCAATATCGAGCGAGACGTCGGCCCCTTCGACTTTGATGTTCTTTGCCGAACGCGTCGACAGGTAATCTTTTTCGGTGTTCGGATCGATCAGATCCTTCAGTGCCGCCTGTACGGCGTCTATCGTTACAGCCATGGTTGCCAAAGCTCCTGTGATGGATACCTGAGTAATTTAGTAAAGTTTACTCGAAAAAGCGGGACAGCACACGCCCCCTTGCGCCGCGCTTGCGTACTGTGGCGAGCTGCTGTGCACCTTTGTCCCGCACCTGCTGCCTGTTAAGCTCCCGGCATGAATACGCCCTCTCGACAAACGCGTCGCGCAGAAAAGGCCTGGGTGCTGGCGGCCATTCGCCGCATCGAAGCCGACTTCCAGCGCTCCAGCGACACCCACCTGATCCCTCTGCCACTGCCCGGTTTTCCAGGCGTCGATCTGTATCTGAAGGATGAGTCCAGTCACCCCACGGGTAGCCTCAAGCACCGTCTGGCGCGCTCGCTGTTTCTCTACGCCCTGTGCAATGGCTGGCTGCGCGAAGGGAGCACGGTTGTCGAGGCGTCCAGCGGCTCGACGGCTGTTTCGGAGGCTTATTTCGCCCGCCTCGTCGGCTTGCCGTTTCTCGCCGTGATGCCCGCTTCAACCTCCTCGGAGAAGATCACGGCCATCGAATTCCAGGGCGGCCGCTGTCATTTGATCGACGATCCAATGAGCATTTACAGTGAGTCGCAGCGGCTGGCAGACGAACTCGACGGCCACTACATGGACCAGTTTACCTATGCCGAGCGGGCGACCGATTGGCGTTCCAACAACAATATCGCGGAGTCTATTTTTGAACAGATGCGGCTCGAGAAGCACCCTGTTCCGAGCTGGCTGGTATCGAGTGCGGGTACCGGCGGTACCGTCGCCACGCTTGGCCGCTACGTACACTACCGGGCGCGGCCAACGCGCGTCTGTGCAGCAGACGCCGAGTTCTCGGTTTTCTTCGAGCACTACCGTAGCCGCGACCCGCAGCTGCGTCTCTACGAAGGATCACGGATCGAAGGTATTGGTCGGCCACGCGTCGAGGCGTCGTTTCTGCCCGAGGTGATCGATGCCATGGTCAAGGTGCCGGACGTCTGGTCGGTGGCGGCGATGCACGAGCTGTCGGCGCGTCTGGGCCGTGGCGTCGGTCCTTCGACGGGCACCAATCTGCTCGCCGCGCTGGCGTGCATGGAGCAGATGCGCGCCAGCGGCGAAAGCGGCTCGGTGGTGACTCTGCTTTGTGATTCCGGGCAGCGCTACGCCAAGACCTATTACAACGAAGACTGGCTGCAGCGCGCCGGTCTGAATTGCGCGGGCGAGCGCCTCGCCGTGGCGGCTTCGCTCGATGCGGGCGAGATCGCCACGCCGCTGGCCGTCAGTTGGCAGACCGCAGGAGAACTATGAGCAAGGCTCTCCGGCCAGCCACCAGCTTGCTCGCCGCCTACTTTGCGACGGCTGCTGTGGTGGTCGCCGCCGGTACGCTATTCTGTCGTACCCAGTTGCGCCAGGTTTCGAACACCGTCGGGTTGAGCGCGGCGATCACCGAGCGGCGCCAGACATCTTCCGCGTCGTAGTCGTCGTTGCTCAGGGTGCACACCTGTCCGCCGGTTTCGCGCAGGATGAGGCTGCCAGCCGCGTAGTCCCAGAGCTTCTGGCCGCCATGCAGGTAGAGATCGAGACGGCCGGCAGCGAGGTTGCACCAGTCGAGAGTCGAACTGCCGAAGTTGCGCTGTGAGTAGAACGGCGGGTTGACCGCAATGCGATCGGCGAGTGGCTTCGGGATGCGCTTGAAGTCCACGCCACCGACCGCCCGCCCGATGTCGGCTGTGACCTCGCGCAGCGGCAGGCGGCGGCCATTGAGGTAGGCGCCATTGCCTTCGCGGGCGTAGAACATCTCGTCGGTGATCGGGTTGTAGGTCACCGCCAGGCGTGTCCGCCGCTCGCGGATCCAGGCCACCGAGACGGCAAAGACGGGGAGACCATTGATGAAGTTCGTGGTGCCGTCGATCGGGTCGATGCACCACAAGCCGTCGTGGTCGTTGCTGCCGCCATGCCAGGCTTCGTGCTGAATCGCCGGCGTCATCTCTTCGCCAATGATCGGGCAGTCTCGGATCTCCAGCAGGCGGTCATGGAGAAAGTGTTGGGCAGCCAGATCGGCTTCCGAGCAGAAGGAGCCGTCGTCTTTGCGCTGATCGTGAACGACGCGCAAAAAGCGCGGCATGATCTCGCGCTGCGCCACTTCGCGGACAAGCACGACGACCCCGTCAAGCATCCGTTTGAGTTCGCTGTCAGCGGCCGCTAGTCTGGCCGCGTTATCGATACCGTTCATCGTCAATCAGGCGCGCCACTTGATCGAACAACCGATGCTGGCCGTTTGTTCGCGTGGCCCTTGTCCGGTTTCGGCGATCATGTGCATGGCTTCCAGTAGTTCGCGTCGAGCATCGGCTGCTGCCGGCATGCGGCCGCTGGCGTCGAGACGGCCGCGATACTGCAGTTCCAGCTGGTCGTTGAAAGCAAAGAAGTCCGGCGTGCAAACGGCTGCGTAGCTGCGCGCGACCTTCTGCGTCGCGTCGTAGAGGTAGGGGAAGGAGAAGTTGAGCTGGCGCGCCAGTTTCTGCATGTTTTCAGGGGAATCCTCGGGGTATTCGCTGGGGTCGTTGCTCATGATCGCGGCGACGCCGACGCCCAGGGATTGCACTTCGCGTGCGTCACGACAGATGCGATCGATGATTGCCTTGACATAGGGGCAGTGGTTGCAGATGAACATCAACAGCAGGCCCTTCGGGCCCCGCAGCGAGTCGAGGCTGTGCCTTGCTCCTGTGGTGTCTTCGAGTTCAAAATCGACTGCTCGCCAGCCGAAGTCACACACCGGTGTATTGAGCGCCATGACAAAACCTGCCTCCAAAGAACGACCGTCCAAAAGTTAAGCTTTTATAATAGCATGGTGAATGATCCCCGTTTTCATTGCCCGATTCCGCTGGCGGTTGGCGCGCGCGCCGACTTGCCCGAGCGCGTGGCGCATCATGCGAGCAAGGTCTTGCGCCTGCGCAGCGGCGCTGCCTTGACGTTGTTTACCGGCGCGGGGGGGGAATATTCAGCACGAATAGTGCTTGTCGAGCGTTCACGAGTCGCTGTCGAGGTGCTCGGCTACTCGCCCGTCGAGCGGGAATCGCCGCTTTCGATTACCTTGGTGCAGGCGCTGCAGGCGGGCGACAAAATGGATCTGACGGTGCAGAAGGCCGTCGAACTCGGCGTTCAGCGTATCGTGCCGGTGATCTCGCGGCGTAGTGTGGTGCGCCTTGCCGATCAGCGCGCGGTACGTCGGCTCGAGCATTGGCGCGCTGTCGTCGTCGCCGCCTGCGAACAGTGCGGACGAAATCGTCTTCCGGAAGTCGTGGCGCCGGAAAGCCTTGACGATTGGCTGCAGCGCGGCTGCGAGCCGAATGTCCTGCGCCTGCTGTTGGCGCCGGCCGCCGGACGCGCTCTGAGCAGCGTCCCAGTGCCTGGCGCGGGTACGTATATTGAACTGCTGATCGGCGCCGAGGGTGGGCTGGCGGCAGAGGAAATGCAACTGGCGTCGCAGTGCGGTTTTTTGTCACTACGTCTCGGGCCGCGTATCCTGCGTACCGAGACCGCTGGGCTGGCGGCACTGGCGGCAGTCCAGTTTTTGTGGGGTGACTTGAAGGAGGAGGTGACTGATGTTTGAATCGGCCGAACTGGGACATAAGATCGACAAGGCAACCTACCGCGAGGAGGTGCCCGCTTTACGCGCGGCCCTGCTCGAAACGCAGGAGTTGTTGCGCGCCAATGGCAGCTTCCCGGTGATCATCCTGATCAGCGGCGTCGATGGGTCGGGCAAGGGTGACACGATCAATGCGCTCTACGAGTGGATGGATCCGCGCTATCTGTCGACGCATGCGTTCTACGCGCCGACTGCCGAAGAAAAGGCGCGTCCTTCGATGTGGCGTTACTGGCGGGCGCTGCCGCGTAACGGACGCGTCGGGATCTTTTCTGGTTCCTGGTATTCGCATCCGATCGCCGAGCGCATCGCCAAGGAAATCTCGGGCGCCGATTTCGACCAGAAGATGGACCAGCTCAATCGTTTCGAGGCCATGCTGGTCAATGAGGGGGCCCTGATCCTCAAATTCTGGATACACCTCTCAAAGGATGCACAGCAGGAGCGTCTGAAATCAATCGAAGCCAATCCTCTGACCAAGTGGCGGGTGACCAAGGCCAGCTGGGATCGCCTGAAGACCTACGACAAGTTGCAGGAGGTTGCCGGCCACCTCCTGCGCACGACAAGTACGCCCGGGGCGCCGTGGATCATTGTCGAGGGTACGGACGATCGTTATCGCTCCCTGACCGTCGGCAAGACCATCCTCGAAGCGATGCAGAAGCGCCTGGCCGACAAGCGCGAGCAGAGTGCGCCAGTGGCGCCGCCGATAACGCCGCGGATCGACAGTCTGGATGTGCTCAGTGCGCTTGACCTCTCGCAGAGCTTGCCAAAGGACGTCTATTCGGCTGAACTCGCCAGGTGGCAGGGGCGTTTGGCGGAACTGATGCGTCACCCGGAATTCACCAAGCGAGCCTTGATCCTCGCTTTCGAGGGCTCCGATGCCGCCGGCAAGGGAGGCGCCATCCGCCGCGTGATGTCGGCCATGGATGCTCGCCAGTATCGCATCATCCCGGTTGCCGCACCGACCCAGGAGGAACTCGCCCATCCCTACCTGTGGCGTTTCTGGCGGCATATGCCGCGCCTCGGGCGGGTGACCATTTTCGACCGAACCTGGTACGGTCGGGTACTGGTCGAGCGGGTCGAAGGTTTCTGCAGCGAAGCCGACTGGTCGCGCGCTTACGCCGAGATCAACGATTTCGAGCATGACATCAATCATGCCGGCGGGATCGTCATCAAGTTCTGGCTGCAGATCAGTGATGAGGAGCAGCTCAAGCGCTTCGAGGGGCGTGCGGAGGTCGAACACAAGCGCTTCAAGATTACCGAGGAAGATTGGCGCAACCGCGAGAAAGCGGGGCCCTACCATGAGGCGGTCTGCGACATGATTGACCGTACCAGCTCCGGAACCGCCCCGTGGACGGTCGTCGAAGCCAATGACAAGTATTTTGCCCGCGTCAAGATCATCCGGACGATCTGCCAGCGTCTCGAGACGGAGTTGCAGGTCGAGCCGATGAAAGAACCGAAGGTCTCGAAGTCTTCGAAGGCCAAGGAAGCCAAGGAAGCCAAGGAAGCCAAGGAGACGAAAGAGGCCGCGAAAGCGGCGAACGGCGACCAGGGCAGCGAGAAGGCCGAGCCGACGGAGTGACATGTCCGAGGACTTCAGTTCTGCCCACTTCGTTGTCTGGTTCCGTTCGGTTGCGCCGTACGTCAATCTGTTTCGTGGCAAGACCTTTCTGATCGCCTTTGGCGGCAAGGCGATCGCCGGGCCGTTGGCACGTACCTTGGCCTACGACGTCAACCTCCTGGCGGCGCTTGGTGTCCGCCTGATTCTGGTTCACGGCGCGCGGCCTCAGATCGAGGAGTTGCTGCGGCAAAGAGGGCTGGAGTCGGTCTATCACGGCAACTACCGGGTGACCGACGCCAACGCACTCGACTGCGCAATCAACGCGGTGGGCAGCATCTACGTCAGGATCGAGGCCCTGCTCTCGCAGGGCCTCGCCGATACGCCGATGGCCAACAGCACGATCAGGGTGGTCGGCGGCAATTTCGTGACCGCGCGCCCGCTCGGAGTGCTCGATGGGGTCGACCTGCAGTATTCCGGCCAAGTGCGCAAGGTCGATAGCGAGGGAATTCGCGCACAGTTGGGTCTCGGCAACATCGTTCTGTTGTCCTGCCTGGGGTCGAGCCCGACCGGAGAGATCTTCAATCTCGCGGTGGAGGAGGTGGCCGAGGCGGTCGCCTCCTCGCTGCCGGTGGACAAGCTTGTTTTTCTGACCGACAGCCGCGGGGCCACCGATATCGACGGCGCGCTGCTCGACGAGTTGACGGTAGACGCGGCCGAGCGACTGGTCAGTCTCGGTGACTGGCTGTCTAGTGATCTGAAGCGCTATCTTCCCTGCGCCGTGCGCGTTTGCCGTGCCGGGGTCGGACGCGTGCACATGATCGGCTACGATGAGGACGGTACGCTTTTGCGCGAGCTGTTTACGCGTGATGGCGTGGGCACGGTAATCAGCCGCGAGTCGCTTGAAATCCTGCGCGACGCGCGTCCCGACGATATCGGTGGCCTGGTGGCCCTGATCGAACCGCTCGAAGAGGAAGGTTCGCTGGTTCGCCGTTCACGAGAGCTGCTCGAGCGCGAGATTTCGCGCTTCTCGGTGGTTGAGCACGATCGGGTGATCGTCGCCTGTGCGGCGCTTTACCCGTATGGGGCCGAAGAGGCAGAGCTGGCTTGCGTGGCCGTGCACCCGCATTACCGTCGTTGGGGTTACGGCGCACTGCTGATGAAGCGTATCGAGGGCAAGGCGCGCGCTGCAGGAGTCAAGCGCCTGTTCGTGCTGACGACAGTGACTTCGCAGTGGTTCAGGGAGCGCGGTTTCATTGTCCGTCAGATTGACCAGCTGCCGGCCGAAAAGCGGCTGGTTTACAACCTGCAGCGTCGTTCCAAGGTGCTGATCAAATATCTCTAGCTTTTTCCCGTGTCTCCCGCCGGGTCCGAGCGGCTGGCGGGGACGCATAACGTTTGGCGCTGCGGATTATCCGCCGCGTGTTCAAGGAGTGGGTTGCATGGCAAGAATGGTCAATTGCATCAAGCTGGGTCGTGAGGCTGAAGGGCTTGATTTTCCGCCCTATCCGGGCGAGCTGGGCAAGCGCATTTATGAACAGGTCTCCCAGGAAGCATGGCAGCAATGGGTTCGCATGCAGACCATGATCATCAACGAGAATCGCCTCAATCTTGCCGATGCCGCACACCGCAAGTATCTGGCGGAGCAGCTGGAGAGGCATTTCTTTGGCAGTGGTGCCGATGCGGTGCAGGGATACGTACCGCCCAAGGCCTAGACGCCTGCCGGATCCGCGGTCAGCGTCTGCACACCGCTGGCCGTAGCGAGCAGACAGACATCGGCCGGGCGCTGGGCGAACAGGCCGTTGGTCACCACGCCGACGATCTGGTTGATCCGCGCTTCCAACGCGGTGGCGTCGACGATTGACAGTCCCTTGAGGTCCACGATCAGATTGCCGTTGTCGGTGACAAAACCTTCGCGCAGTACGGGCGTACCGCCGATTGCTGCCAGTTGGCGTCGGACGTGGCCGAGGGCCATCGGAATGACTTCAACGGGTAGCGGAAAGTGGCCGAGCACTGATACCAGCTTGCTGCCGTCGGCAATGCAGACGAATTTGCTGGCCACCGCGGCGACAATCTTTTCGCGGGTCAGGGCGCCGCCGCCGCCCTTGATCATCTGCAGCGCGGCGTTGATCTCGTCGGCGCCGTCCACGTATACCGGGATGTCGTTCACGTTGTCGAGCTCGAAGACCGGGATGCCGTGCCCTTCGAGTCGCTGGCGGCTGGCTTCGGAACTCGCCACGGCGCCGCGGATTCGGTGCCGAATTCCGGCCAGCTCATCAATGAAACAGTTGGCGGTCGATCCCGTTCCAACGCCGACGGTTTCTCCGTCGATTAGGTAAGCAAGGGCCGCGCGCGCGACGGCTCTCTTCAGTTCATCCGGGGTCGGGGTCATTGCTGGGTTCTGTCAGTGGGTGTGTGAAAGCATGAATGCCTGAATAGGGCGGCATTGTAGCGAAGCGCTGCCAGCGATGACAGCTTTGGCTGTTGCCTGGCCGCGGCGAGCGGCGGAGTGCCTCGATCAGCGATCTGACGGTGGCGCCGGTATACTTGCGGCTCATCGCCCAAGGGCAGGGAGAAAGCCGTGCGTGACGAAAGCCCCTTCAAGGGAAAAACCGGATTGCAGCGGGTATGGAATGCTTTCCACTATTCGCTGGCGGGGCTGCGCGCCGCCTATCTTGCCGAGGACGCTTTTCGCCAGGAAGTGCTGCTTGCCGCGCTGCTGATACCGCTGGCTTGCCTGGTGGCACCCGACGGCGTTGGCCTGGCGCTGATGATCGGCAGCGTGCTGCTGGTGCTGATCGTCGAGTTGCTCAACTCGGCGATCGAGGCAACTGTGGACCGGATTTCACTCGACAGCCACCCCCTGGCCAAGCGCGCCAAGGATATTGGCAGCGCGGCCGTACTGCTGGCCTTGCTCGATGTGCTGGTCATCTGGGCTTGCGTGCTGCTCGGCTGAGCTGCTTGTCACGGTTTGCTGTTTTCTGGCGCGGCGCCTAGCTGATGCGCCGCAGATGGATCAGCGCCGAGATCTTGGCACCTAGCCAACCCAGGCCGCCGCCGATCGCCGTCAGGGCGACAATGTCGGTGGTGGACAAGCCCTGCAAGGTGAAAGATCCCCCATAGAGCTGCGCCAGCTCAGCGACCGGAGGGGTGAGGAAATGGCTGCCGGTGCTGACCAGTAGCGCTGCGCACAGGCCGCCGAGAGCTCCTTGCAGCATGCCGAAGTAGTGCAGGGGACGCTGGATGTAGCTGTTTGTCGCGCCGATCAGTTTGGCGACTTCGATTTCGGCCGCCTGCGCAAGGATCTGCAGGCGAATGGTGTTGAAGGTGATGGCCACCAAGGCGCCGGCAAAGAGCACGGCGAGCAGGACGACGATCAGTTTGCCGAGGCGAAGGAGGGCGTCCAGGCGCTTGACCCAGGCCGAGTCGAGCTGCACGTGCGCTATTTTTGGCCAGCTGGCGAAGGTCTTCGCGAGCAGTTCGAGGGACTCGGGCTGGACGTCTCCCGGAGTGACGATAAACGCGTCCGGGAGTGGGTTTTTCGGCAGACTGCCAATGATTTCGGTCATTCCCGCGGACTTCCGCAGGTCCTTGAGCGCCTCGTCGCGCGCCACGTAGCGCCAGCTTCCCGGCCTGGCCTGCTGCAGCCGCGACTCGATTTCCGCGATCTCTGGCTGGCCGGCATCGAGCGTCAGGAAGATGCTGATCTGCTGCACGCCCGGGTTATCGCCGGCGACGGCACGTAGGTTTTCGATCGCCAACCAGCCGGCTGTCGGTAGGGTGAGTGCGACACCGATCACCACCAGCGACAGCAGCGTGTTCAGCGGCGCCCCGAACAGGCGACGCAGTGCGTCGCGCATGGCGGTCAGGTGTTGTACCAACCAGGTGGTCATGACGCGATCCCGTTGGCGGCGGGTGCGCACAGCGGCTCGCTCATCTGGCCCTGGTCGAGGCGCAGAATTCTTGGATTGAGCCGAGCCATGAGCAGTGGGTCGTGGGTGGCGATGACGACGGTTACGCCGACCTGTTGAAAAGCGCGAAAGATCTCGAGGATCTCGATCGCCGAGGCGGCGTCCAGGTTGGCCGTTGGCTCGTCGGCGAGAATCACCGCCGGTCGATTGACCACCGCCCGGGCGATCGCCAGGCGCTGCTGCTCGCCGCCGGAGAGGGTTATCGGAAAAGCTTTCGCGCGGTTCGGCAGGCCGACCTTGGCGAGTGCCGCCTGCGCGCGGCGTGGCGCGTCCTTGACGGGATGGCCAACGATCGACAGCGGCAAGAGCACGTTGTCGAGCACGGTACGGTCGAAGAGCAGCTTCCGGTCCTGGAAAATGAGGCCCAACTTGCGGCGCAGGTAGGGAATGGCATTCCTGCGCAGGGCTGCAAGATTCTGGCCGTTGATCACGATCGTCCCCGAGGTCGGCCGCTCGATCGCTGCCAGCAGCTTGAACAGCGTCGATTTCCCGGCGCCCGAATGCCCGGTCAGGAAGACCATTTCCCCGGCGGTGATCTCGAAGCTCACGTTCTTGAGCGCTTCGTGACCCTCAGGGTAGCGTTTGGTGACGGCGTTGGCAGTAATCACTCGAAGAGCGCATCGACAAAGTCACGGGCATGGAAAGGGCGCAGGTCGTCGATGCCTTCACCGACGCCGATGTAGCGAACGGGTTTCGGGCATTTGCGGGCGATGGCGGCAATGACTCCCCCCTTGGCGGTGCCGTCAAGTTTGGTCAGCACCAGGCCAGTGACCTTGATCGCCTTGTCGAAGGCGATCACCTGTTGCAGGGCATTCTGACCAAAAGTGGCGTCGATGACCAGCAAGGTTTCGTGTGGCGCCGAGGGGTCGGCTTTCTGGATGACGCGTCGCACCTTGGCGATTTCGTCCATCAGATGCAGCTGCGTCGGCAGGCGGCCGGCGGTATCGGCGAGCACCACGTCGATGCCGCGCGCCTTGGCGGCGGCGATGGCGTCAAAAATGACCGCTGCCGAGTCGCCGGACTGCTGTGCGATGACCGTCACGTTGTTGCGCTCGCCCCAGGTCTGCAATTGCTCACGCGCTGCGGCCCGGAAAGTGTCTCCGGCGGCGAGCAGAACCGACAGCCCCTGCGCCTGGAAGTGCTTGGCGAGTTTGCCAATCGAGGTCGTCTTTCCGGTACCGTTGACGCCGGCAATCATGATCACGAACGGCTTGTGCGATTGCAGGTCAAGCGCTTCCTCAAGCGGTTGCAGCAGCTCGTACATGGCGTCCGCCAGTGCTTTCTCGATGGCGTCCGGGGTGGCCAGCTTGTCGCGCTTGGCACGTGCTTTCAACTGCTGGAGCAGGTGCTGGGTGGCGTCCAGCCCGACGTCGCTGGTCAGTAGCACGGCTTCCAGTTCTTCGAGCAACTGGTCATCGACCTTGCCGCGCGAGAAAAGCAATTTCAGCCTGCCGCCAAACTGTGCGCGCGTGCGCGACAGGCCGCTTTTCAGCCGGTAGCGCCACGAAGCGCCTGTCGCCAGATCTGCGGCCGGGCTTGGGGTTTTGGTGGCGTCTGGCGTGCTGCGGGCGGGAGTCGGCGCGGGAGTTTTCTTGGGGAAACCAAACATGGGACTTCCGTGTCTCTAAGGCGGTCGCGAACCTGGCCGGTGGTAAGATGCCGGCGCAAGTACCCGACCCATCCCGGAATTTTATCAGAAGCGATTCATGCGCATGCGTCCGACGAGACTGATTCCTCTATTGCTGGCCCTGACCCTGGCCGCGCCCGCGCTGGCCGAGACTTTCGAGCGGCAGCTGGCCAATGGCCTGCGCGTCATTGTCAAGGAGGACCGGCGGGCGCCGACGGTGGTGCACATGGTCTGCTATCGCGCCGGCAGCATGGACGAAACAAATGGCCGCACGGGCGTTGCGCATGTTCTCGAGCACATGATGTTCAAGGGCACCCCGACGGTCGGGCCCGGTGAGTTCAACCGCCGTGTCGCCGACGCCGGCGGTCGTGACAATGCCTTTACCAGCCACGACTACACCGCCTATTTTCAACAGGTGCCGGAGCACAAGCTCGGCGAGATGATGCAGCTGGAAGCCGACCGCATGCGCCATCTGAGCCTGGACCCGGCGGAATTCGCGCAAGAGCTGCGGGTGGTCATGGAGGAGCGTCGCCTGCGCACCGAAGATCAGCCGCAATCCCTGCTCTTCGAGCAGTTGACCGCCACGGCTTTTCAGGCACACCCCTATCGGGTGCCGGTCATCGGCTGGATGAACGATCTTGAAAACATGGTCCCTGCCGACGCGCGTAGCTGGTATGACAACTGGTATGCGCCCAACAACGCCACCGTGGTCGTCGTCGGCGACGTCGATCATCAGGCGGTGTTCAAGCTGGCCGCGCAGCACTACGGTACGCTGCAGCCGCGCCAATTGCCGGTCAGGAAACCTCAGGATGAACCGCGGCAGCTCGGGATTCGGCGGCTGGTCGTCAAGGCGCCGGCCGACCTGCCGCTGGTGATGATGGCTTACAAGGTGCCGGTCATTCGCAATGTCGAGCAGGACGTCGACCCCTATGCGCTGGAACTTCTGGCCGCAGTTCTCGCCGGCCACGATGCGGCGCGCTTCTCGACGAGCCTGGTGCGTAGGCAGCGGCTGGCCGTGGAGGCTGAGGCCAGTTACGACTCGACCGCACGCGGGCCGGGCATCTTCTATCTGCAGGGCTCCCCCGGTGAGGGAAAGACGGTCAGCGAACTCGAAGCCGGCTTGCGTGCCGAAATCGTCGCGGTGCAGGAGCGCTCGGTGACGGCGGATGAACTTGCGCGCGCCAAGGCACAACTGATTGCTGGCCAGATCTACAAGCTCGATTCGATGTTTGCCCAGGCCATCGAGATTGGCCAGCTGGAAGCGGTTGGTATTCCGTACGCACAGCACGGGCGCTTGCTCGAGAAATTGCAGGCGGTGACTGCCGAGCAGGTTCAGGCGGTCGCCCGCAAGTACTTCAATGAGCAAGGCCTGACGGTTGGCGAACTCGATCCGCAGCCCTTGCCGCCGGCTGCGCGCTCGCCGGCCGCGGGCAGCTAATGATGGGTACTCGTCGATGACTGCCTGCAAATGCTTGCTCCTGTTGTTCCTTTTCCTTGTCACGCCAGTGACGAGCGCCGCTCCACCGATCGAGCGCTGGCAGACGGCCTCGGGCGTGCGCGTCCTCTTCGTCGAGAGCCACGCCCTGCCGATTGTCGATATTCAGGTCGATTTTGCCGCCGGCACGGCCTATGAAAACTTCGCCCAGGCGGGCATCGCTTCCTTGACTCGAGAACTGGTCGAGCTCGGCGTGGCCGGGATGGACGAGACGCAGATCGCCAGCCGGATGGCTGACGTTGGTGCGCAGCTATCGGGCGAGGTTGACCGGGATCGCGCTTCGATTATCCTGCGCACGCTGTCTATGGGCGACAAGCGTAGGGTGGCCTTCGAGTTGCTACGCGCCATCCTGAGCACGCCGCAGTTCCCGGCAGCGGTTTTCGAGCGCGAGAAGGCGCGTTCCCTCGCTGCGCTCAAGGAAGCGCTGACGCGTCCCGAAGCATTGGTCAAAAGGGCCTTCTGGTCGGCCATGTACGGTTCGCATCCCTATGGGCGGCACGAGACAACGGAGTCGCTGGCGACCCTCGAGCGGGCCGACGTGCTTGCTTTCCATGCTGCCCATTACACCGCCCCGCGGGCAAGGTTGGCCATTGTTGGCGACCTGTCGCGTGCGCAAGCCGAGGCAGTGGCCGAGGAGCTGACTGCGGCCCTAGCGACAAGTCCGGGAATGACCGCGATCGCCGTCCCGGAATTGCCGTCATCGAGCGAGCAGCGGATTGCCCATCCGGCGGCGCAGGCGCACCTGCTGTTGGGATTGCCGGCGCTCAAGCGCGGCGATCCGGACTTCTTCCCGCTGATCGTCGGTAACTACACGCTCGGCGGCGGCGGCTTCGTCTCGCGCTTGATGAAGGCGGTACGCGACCAGCGAGGTTTCGCTTATAGCGTGCATAGTCACTTCCAGCCACTGGCGCAGTTGGGACCGTTCGAGATTGGCCTGCAGACCAAGAAGGAGCAGGCACAGGATGCCTTGGCTGTCACTCGGGAAGTGCTCGCCAGCTTCCTGAGGGAAGGCCCGAGCGATGAGGAGCTGCTGGCCGCGAAGCAGAACTTGATCGGCAGTTTTCCCCTGCATCTGGATAGCAACCGCGAGATCCTGCGCAGCGTCGCGGTCATCGGTTTCTATGAGCTGCCGCTTGATTACCTTGATCGATATTCGGATAACATCGAAGAGGTGACTCTCAGCGACATCAAGGCGGCGTTTGCGCGCCGGGTGCGCCCAGAACATCTGGTGACCGTGATCGTCGCCGGGGAGTAAGGGTCATGACCTGTCGAAAGACGCCGGGTCATGGAAGCCATGCCCGCCCCCTCTTTCCCCTGCCCTTCTGCCGCGAGGGGAGAAGGGCGTTGCTTGAGTCGCTTCCGCGACTTTCACATCAAGGCTCAAGACCCTGAATACCGTGCGCATCATCGGCGGAGCATGGCGGCGGCGTCTGTTGCGTTTTCCCGATTCGCCTGGCCTGCGGCCGACCCCGGATCGCGTGCGCGAAACCCTGTTCAATTGGCTCGGCAACGATCTGAGCGGTCTTTCCTGTCTCGATTTGTTCGCCGGCAGCGGCGCTCTCGGTTTCGAGGCCGCCTCGCGCGGCGCCGACCGAGTGGTGCTGGTCGATAACTCGCCGAAGGTGCTGGCGGCGCTCAAGCTCAACGCCAGCACGCTGGGGGTGGGTGGGCGCCTGGAGATTGTGCGCTCGGATGCGGTAAGATTCGCAACGCCCATCGACCAGCGTTTTGACGTCCTGTTTCTCGACCCACCGTTTGCTGCCGGCTGGATCGAGCGTCTGGCGGCGAAGCTGCCGGACATTGTCGCGCCGGACGGCGTGATCTATGCCGAGGCCGAAAGGGTTCTGGAGGGTTGCGGTGACTGGCGCACGGTGCGTAGCGGGCGGGCAGGGCAGGTTTTTTATCACTTGATGAGGCGAGGCGACGCGGATGGCGCTGAATAGGCGGATGGCAATCTATGCAGGTACCTTTGATCCGATGACCCGGGGGCACGAGGATCTGGTGCGGCGGGCAAGTTGCCTCTTTGACCGGGTGATCGTAGGCATCGCCGAGAGCCAGCCGAAGAGGCCGTTCTTCTCGCTTGAAGAGCGTGTCGAGATGGCTCGTGAGCTGTTGATCCCCTACCCGAATGCCGAAGTCTGTGGCTTCAATGGTTTGCTGATGGATTTTTTGCACGATAAGGGTGCCAAAGTGATCATTCGAGGCCTGCGCGCGGTGTCTGATTTTGACTATGAATTCCAGATGGCGGGGATGAACAGAAACCTCTTCCCGGAGGTCGAAACAGTCTTTCTCACCCCGGGCGAGCAGTACATGTTCATTTCGGCGACGATGGTACGAGAAATTGCCATCCTCGGCGGCGATGTGAGCAAGTTCGTACAGCCAGCCATCTGTGAACGGCTGGCCAAGCGAGTACAAGAAATTTCAACGATCTGAAGGAACAGCAATAATGTCTCTGATTATTACCGATGAATGCATCAACTGCGACGTGTGCGAGCCCGAGTGCCCGAACGAGGCAATCACGCAGGGGGAGGAAATCTACGAGATCGACCCCAACAAATGCACCGAATGCGTTGGCCACTACGACACTCCGCAGTGCGTGGAAGTGTGCCCGGTCGACTGCATTCCAAAGGATCCCGCCAATCAGGAAGACGAAGACCAGCTATGGGTCAAATACGAGAAGCTCACCGGCAATCCTGGCCGGCCCTGAACGCCGAAAGTCGAAGGACTCCCGGTCTGGGCCTGACGCCGCAAGCGCGCCGAAAAGCCGTCCCCGTTGCGGGGACGGCTTTTTTTCGAGCGGGTGACGCAGGCCGCTGGCAGACGAACGCCGCGGCCGCTATTGGCCCGCTATTCGGCCGCGGTGGCCAGGGTCATTTGCTTGGCCATCGCCAGCTGCTGGCGCAGTTGCTGGCTGGAGGCCTTGAAGCGCGCGAGGCGTGCCTTGTCGAGTGGAATTGAAACGGGCAAGTCAATGGCCTGCGGGTCGACCGGGTTTTCCTTGACCCTAAATTCGTAGTGCAGATGCGGGCCGGTCGCCAAGCCGGTTTGGCCAACGTAGCCGATGGTGTCTCCCTGACGTACCCGTGCCCCTTTGCGAATCCCTTTGGCAAAGCTCTTGAGGTGACCGTAAGCGGTTGAATAGCTACCTTGATGCTTGAGCACGATGAGATTTCCGTAGCCTCGCTGGCGTGCTGCTGTTTCGACGACCCCGTCGGCAACAGCAAGAATTCCCGTTCCTGCGCGCGCGGCGTAGTCCACGCCTTTGTGGGCTCGCCAAGTGCGCAATATCGGATGGAAGCGTGCGCCGGAAAAGCCCGACGAGATGCGGGAAAATTCTATCGGAGAGCGTAGAAACGCCTTGCGCAGGCTGCTGCCGTCGGCCGCGTGGTAAGCGCCCTCGCCCTGTTCCGGCTGAAACCAGTAGGCCTCCAGGACCTTCTTGTCATTGACCAGCTCGGCAGCCAGTATGCGTCCGCTACGTACGCTCTGGCCGCGGGAAGTGAGGGTTTCATACACCAGCGAAAAGCGGTCTCCTTTGCGCAGGTCGCGATGAAAATCGACCTCGCTGCCGAAAATTTCGACCATTTGCATGGCGATGGCGTCTGGAATGTCGGCATCGTCGGTGGCGGCGAACAGGGAGTGACGGATCTCGCCAGACTTGATGACCGTGCGGCTTTCCAGTTGCAGCGGCTGCTCATCTGCGACGAAGCCGTCGCCGCTACGTTCGATGACCAGCATCGCGTCCTTGCCAGGTAGCTCCACATACAGGCTGTGCAGTTCTCCCCAGGCGCCAGCTTTCGCGCTGACGGTCGTGCCGGGTTGCAGGTGTCGCGCCATGGCGCGCGTGTGCTGGTTACCGCTGATGAACTGTAGCGCTTCCCCATCGTACACGCCCAAGCGGCTCATCAGACTGGCGATCGTGTCGCTGCGGCGGACACGTTCTTCGCGCAGAAATATCGGTTTGCCCGTTTCGAGCAGGGTGGTGGTCGGCGCTGGCAGTTTCTGCAAGACTGTCGTCTGCTCAACTCCAGGGACCTTGGCTGGTGGGGCAATGGCGAATGCGGCAACCATGCCGAGCAGTGAGACGCCACCGATGGCGGCTGCTGCCCAGCGGTGACGACGCAGTCGGTCGATCGTTGGGTGTGAATGCGTTAAAATCCGGCTCTCCTTGCTATCCATGGACTGTCGGCGACAAAAAAAACCGCTGCAGTTTAGCAAAAATCCCTCCTCACCAGAAGCTCTCTGAGCAGAATCCATAGAGGTTTGCATGCGCGCTGCTGAACACGGCCTTACGCTGATCAAGCGTGGGTGCGACGAGTTGTTGATTGAAACCGAGCTCATCGAGAAACTGAGAAGCGGCCGTCCATTGCGGATCAAGGCAGGATTCGATCCAACCGCTCCTGATCTCCATCTTGGCCACACGGTGCTGATCAACAAGCTCCGTCATTTTCAGGATCTCGGTCACCAGGTGCTGTTTCTGATTGGCGACTTCACCGGCATGATCGGTGATCCGACGGGCAAGAACGTTACTCGGCCGCCGTTATCACGCGAGCAGATTCTCGAAAACGCTGCGACATATCAGGCGCAGGTGTTCAAGATTCTCGATCCCGAGAAGACAGAGATCTGCTTCAACTCTACGTGGTTCGAGCCGTTTGGTGCCTCGGGCATGATTCGTCTGGCGGCGCTGCACACCGTTGCACGCATGCTTGAGCGTGACGATTTTTCCAAGCGCTATCGCAGTGGGCAGCCGATCGCCATCCACGAGCTCCTGTACCCGCTATGCCAGGGCTATGACTCCGTGGCCATGAAAGCTGACGTCGAACTCGGAGGTACCGATCAGAAATTCAACCTGCTGGTTGGTCGCGAGTTGCAGAAGCATTTCGGGCAGGCGCCGCAGTGCATCCTGACCATGCCCTTGCTCGAGGGCCTGGACGGTGCCAACAAGATGTCCAAGTCTCTCGGCAACTATGTCGGAATAAACGAGTCGCCGGGCGAGATGTTCGGCAAGCTGATGTCGATCTCGGACGAGCTGATGTGGCGCTACTTCG